>WNGH01002886.1_pt1 | contig 20582 bp, 20 predicted proteins | sample 5400631 | NCBI WGS metagenome assembly WNGH01 (sample SAMN13153373, study PRJNA577476) | soil metagenome | isolation source: 115 cm soil or saprolite under Garry oak tree replicate 1 | place: USA:California | collected 2016-06-15
TTGCTGATCGGCCCCGGCGGAAGGCCGGCGTGATTGCGCGTGTTGTACGGCGACGTGCTGAGAAGCTCCGCGGCGGTCGGCTCCGGCGTCAGGCGGCGCAAGGCGTAGAGCAGCGTCGCGTCGACGCCGAGGTTCATCCCCAGCCGCAGGCGGTTGTAGTAGACGCTGCATACGTTCCCGCGGTCGGTCGGAGTCGTCGCGTTGGCCTCACGGTCGACCATCGAGGCGAGGATGACGATCGTGCGGATGTCCTCCTTCGGCCTCCCGGGCTCTGCCTGGGCGATCTGGGCGCGCAGGTCGGCGGAGAACACGGTGCCGAACTGGTCCAGCTGCGCCTTCACGAGCCCGGCCGCGCCTGCCGATGGGTCGACCAGGTAGGTGTCCGGGAACAGGTAGCCCTCGTACGGGTAGTCCGCGTTGGTGGGCGACGCGGGCAAGAAGCTGTATTTCGAGGTGAGCGTGGGATCCTTCGCGGCCTTCAGGTAATCGTCGCCGGTGATGGTGCCGACCTTCGCAGCGTCGACCTTCGTCGCCTGGAACCAGAGCGGGAAGCCTTCGCGGAACGTGATCGTCTTCTCGTCGGGCCGCCCGTGCTGAAGTGCGTCGACGATCTGGCGAAGCGACATGTTCTGGTTGAGGGCGAACGCGCCGGCCTGGAATTTCGGCGCGGCATCTGTAAGGCGCGTGTACAGGTCGAAGGCGATCGTGCTGCGGATGAGGTGCAGGTCGTAGAGCTCGCTGCCGATCTGTGACGAGGTCTCGCCTGGGTCGATGTGGAAGGTGACCGTGTGGCTGGTGGTCGAGACCGGAGTGTTGATGTTGAAGTTCCACCAGTCGATCACACGCGATGTGCCGAAGCCGAGGAGCCCGAGGATGACCACGATCGCGACCAGGCGCCTCATGTCAGTCAACCTTGTCCTGTTCGAGGGCGTTCATGACGCGGCCGAACTCCTCGCCGTCGAGGGTCTCGAGACCGGTCGGCGTTTCGCGGAGGAGAAGCACGCGCTCCGGCTCGTCGACGTCCTCGACCAGGTAGTAGGCCTCGCCGTCGAGCTCGAAGGCGTCGTGTAGCGAAAAGCGGCGCTCGACCCCCGACTCGTCGACAAGGGTGACCTGATCAGACATTCCGGCGATCGAGGTGCGATTGAAGAAGAAGCGCGGCAGCCACCCGGTCTATGTTGGCGCGCCGCTTCTCCCGCCGCATGCCCCCCGCCAGCAGCGACTTCTCCGCCGCGGCGGTGGTGAGCCGCTCGTCGACCATCTCGACCGGAAGCTTCGACGCGGCACGAATCTCGCCCGCCAGCTCGCGCGCGGCCTTCGCCTCTGGCCCGAACGATCCATCCATCCGGCGCGGTAGGCCCACCACGATCCGGACAGCCTCGTGCTTTTGCGCCACCTCGGCCAGTCGCGACGCCAGAGTCTCCCGCGGCTCTGTCGCGATGGTGATCAGCGGTTGGGCGATCGTCCCCGTCGGGTCGCTGATCGCGAGCCCGACTCGCTTCGACCCCGGGTCGACCGCCAGCACCCTCACCGGCAGCGCGGCTACGGCGACTTTTGAGGCGATGGCGAAGGCGTGGTTGAGCCTTGCGCGGCGGCGGCGGCCGACGGCGTGTTGGGCTCGACTGTGTAGATGAGCGTGATGCGACGGTCGAGCAGGGGCATCAGCGGCAGGGCCAGCGGATCCTCTTTGATCGCCACCGAACGGATGGGCAGCGTCTGCAGGTAAAAGCGCGCCTGCGTCACCGGCCGGCCGACGATCGCGGCGCGGATCTTCTGTTCGTCGAGCTTCGGCGCCACATAAGCCGACGCCGAGCCGACGAACACCAGGTATCCGCCCCTCGCCGCGCTCAGCAGCCGGTACTGGACCTGGATGGGGCTGTCGGTCAGCAGCTGCAGGTTGTTGGGCACCCGGGCTGCGAGGTAGCTCTTGTAGGCGGCGACGACGTCGCCGTCGGTGTAAAAGTCGCCCTCGGCGTTGACGGTCATCGTCCCCGTGAAGCTCGGCACCTTGTCGTTGGGCTGGTGGTCCGTGGTGAACTGCGGGGCGCCGAAGATGATTGTCTCGCTCAGCTTCTCGCCGTTCTGCGTTCCGGCCGAGAGCTGCTGGGCGAGGGACTGATGGATCGACTGCTCGAGCTGCGCCCGTGCGGCGTCGAAGTCCGCGAGCGTCATCTGCGGAGTGGTCGAGGGCTCTGTTCCACCGCCTGTCGCTTGCGGGTTGATCACGCTGAGCCTGTCGTACGGGTTGTTTTCGATCTGGTTGATCGTGTGATCGCCCACATTGCCACCGCTGCCCGGTGTGACCGCGATGACGGTCGCGGTCGCAGTGCCGTGGTTCCACCGGACAACCACGCTTCTTGTCGTCTGAGCGAACTCGAGTCCGTTTGTGTTCATCAGCCTCTGGCCGTACGGAATGCTGATGCCAGGGGAGCCGCAGTTGATCCCCGGGCACTTTGGGACCGGGAAATCGTTCGTGTAGACCACCGACCCGGTCGCCGGTGCGAGCGGCACCACGATCGAGCCGGTCACCTTGAAGCCCTGCGAGTCCGATTTCGAGATCGAGACGCTGCGCACCTTGATGGGCGCCTTGCCGGGCTGAGCCTGGATCTCGACGTCCTTCTGCGAGAAAGGCTGCGCCTGCGCGACCAGCGTGACCGACGCGGAAGGCACGAACACCGCCGCCGCGAAGACACCGACGAGGACCAGGACCACCGCCGTGACGTAGAGCAGGAAGCGGCCCGGCCTGAGCTCGGTGGCGGTCTTGGTGATGAGCTTGGTGGGGGCGCCGATGCCGATATGCGTGGTCGGCGCGGCCGTCCTGCGCTGCCACCACCGGCGAAGCGGCGGCTGCACATCGGCCTCGGACGCGATGCCCTGACCCTCTGGTCCGACCGCCCCGAAGACGGGGAATCCGCTCTCGGAGGCCATCTTCTGGACGGCCGGGTCGTCGCACACCACGGTCACGCGCTTGCCCAGCTGGGCGGCGTAGTTGCGGAGGAGCTGGAAGTTGAAGCGGCTCTGGCCGATGCGCGAGCGCATCGGGAGGACGAGCATCGTGTCCTCGCCGTGATAGCGGCGAAGCCGGTCGACGAGCTCGGGGATCTCCTCCTCGGTTTCGACGTAGATCTGGTTCATTGCCATGGCGTCAGCGGGTCTCCTGCAAGTCTGGTCAAGCCTTTATAGCGCTTAGGACCCGTCTCATGACGGTGTTCACCGTGTCGCGCTCCTCCGCTTCAGTTCGGAGGGCGTGGTTGGCGAGGCCCATCGGAGCGATGTCCTGCGGGCTCACAAGCTGCCCGGTCGAGTCGGTCAGATTGCGCACGTCGGCCGGCACCAGGTGCCTTACGCGAGGCTCGCGCGGGAACGGAAGGCCGGCCGCCCAGTTGTTCTTCACGATCTCGAGCGTGAGCTCGGGCAGAAGGCTTCCGCCTCCGCACAGGTAGATGCCGGCGGGCAGCCGCTCGCCGCGCGACAGCTCGCGCAGGCTGAGCGCCAGGCCCTGCAGCAGCACCTCCGCGTCTGCGCTCAGCAGCTCCGATACCTGACGGTGCTGATCCGCCGACAGGAGGCCCTCCGAATGGCGCAGCTTGCGCGCCTCCGCCTCCTCGTAGCTCAGGCCGAAGGCAAGCGCAAGCCGGCGGGTGAACGCACGGCCGCCGAGGTTGAACATGCGCGTCCCCTCCACCCCACCGTCGCGGATCAGGGCGACGTCCGTCGTGCCGCCGCCGACGTCGACGAAGATGCCCCCTTCGGCCCAGATCTCCTCGTTGGCGCATGCCCGCGCCAGCGCGTAAGGCTGGGCTACCGCGGCCGCCAGCTCGAGATCGAGCTCGCGAACGACGGTCTCGATCGCGTCGATGTGGGTCATCGGCGCGAAGGTGTTGAAGACGGTGACCTCGAGGTTCTTGCCGGTGAACCCGACGGGGTTGGTCACCGGGTAGCCGTCGACGCGGACGTTCGTGATCGCCGAGTGGACCAGCCGCGCCTCGAGCTGGCCGTAGCTGCGCTCCATCTCGAGCAGGTGCTGGGCCTCGCGTAGAGCGCGGCGCTGCACCATCTGCAGCATCGTCGACATCTCGCCCGAGCGGACCCGCGACTTCGAGTTCTCTCGCGGGTAGGCGATCGTCGAGGAGAAGCCCTTGATGAGCTCGCCCGCGATCCCGACCACGACCTGGCCCGGCACCGTGCGGGCCATATCCTCGGCGGCCTCGAGCGCGCGGTTGCACGCCTTGATGACCGACTCGAGGTCGGCGATCGCGCCGCCCGACATCGCCGCCGGCGCCTGGGGCTCTCGGCCGACGCCGAGGACCTCACCGTCGGGCCCGTCTCGCCGCACGACCAGGACCTTGATCAGGTCGGTGCCGATGTCCAGGACGGTGAAGTGACGGTAGTACTCGCTGCGCTTGCGGAGGAACTTGAACTTGGGCATCAGCCGCTTCCAAGCTCCTGTTCCAGGCGCTTGAAGGCTTCGTCCGCGGGCACGGTGAGAGTGCCGGTGACGAGATGGGAGGGCCCTCCGCCCTTGCCGAACAGGTTTTTGAGGCGGTTGGCATCGTACTGGGAGGTCAGGTCCTTGGACACCTTGATGACAAACTTGTCGCCGGCGACAACGGTTACGATCCCGGACTTCACTTTCTCGAGGTAGCGGTCGGCGTAGGACTTCAACTCGTCCACGTTAGAGGCGTCGACCGTCTCGGCCACGAAGTCGACCCGGCCGTGCTTGACCGCCATGCCATCACCGCCGATGCGCTCCCTCCGCAGCCGCTCTCGCTCGCGGTCCGCCTCCTTGAGCTGGGCGCGAAGCGCATCGATGCGCTGAGGCAGCAACGAAGGGCTCACGTTGAACGACCTGGCGAGGTCGGTCAGCAGCTCGCGGTCGCGGCGGACCAGCTCGTCGGCCGCCTCTCCGACCACCATGTCGAGGCGGCGCAAGCCGGAGCCGATGCTGGACTCCGAGACGATCACGGCGGTGCCGATGTCGGCGGTGTTCTTCACGTGTGTGCCGCCGCACAGCTCGCACGTCCAGTCGCCGAAGCACACCACGCGGACCACGTCGCCGTACTTCTCCTCGAACAGGTGCATGGCGCCCTGCGCGACCGCCTCTTTGTACGACTTCTGGCTCTCGTGAAACGGGAGCGCCTCGCGGACCTTCTCCATGACCCGTCGGTTGACGCGGTCTATCTCTTCCTTATTCATTGCGCGGTTCAGGGGGATGTCGAAGGTCGTGTGGTCGGGGCCGACCCACGATCCCTTCTGGACTACGTTCTCGCCCAGCGTCTCACGGAGGGCTCGGTGCAGCAGATGCGTGGCCGAGTGGTGGCGCATGATCTGGCGCCGGCGCTTCTGATCGACCGCCGCCGTCGCCTTCTCTCCCGGAACGAGCTCGCCCGTCACGACGGTGCCGAGGTGGGCGATGGCGCCTTCCGCGGGCTTCTGCGTGTCCTCGACGCGGACCAATCCGCTGGGCGTGTTGATCGTGCCGGTGTCGCCGATCTGTCCGCCTGACTCGGCGTAGAAGGGCGTGTGCTCGAGGAACACCTCCACCGCGTCGCCCTCGTGGGCGCCGTCGACGATCGCGCCTTCGCGGCGCACGGCCAGCACCCTGGTGTCGGCGGTGAGCTCGTGGTAGCCGGTGAACTCGGAGCGCGGCAGGTCCTTGGCCTTCGCCCACTGGTTGGGGATCGAGCGGCGCGAGCGCTCGCGCTGCAGCGCCATCTCGGCGCGGAATCCCTCGTCGTCGACCAGCAGGCCGCGCTCGACCGCCAGCTCGCGGGTGAGCTCGAGGGGGAAGCCGAAGGTGTCGTGCAGCTTGAACGCGTCGGTGCCCGACACCGTCTTGCCGCCGCGCGCGACGACCTTCTCGAACTGCTCCATCCCCTGCTCGAGCGTGCGCGCGAAGCGCTCGGCCTCGGTCTCGATCGTCTCCGTGATCAGGCGCTCGCGCTCTGCCAGCTCGGGGTAGTGGTCCTTGAACATCGCGACCGTGCGCCTGGCGCCCTCCGACAGCTTCGCCGAGAGCTCGATGTTGCGGGCGTGCAGCGCCGCGCGCCTGATCAGCCGGCGGAGCACGTAACCGCGGCCCTCGTTGGAAGGGACCACGCCGTCGCAGATGCAGAACGTGATCGCGCGCACGTGGTCGGCGACGATCCGCTCGGAAAGCTTTGTCGGCTTCTTGCTGTGCTCGCGCACAAACTCCACCAGCGGCGCCAGCACGTCGGCCTCGAAGACGTTGTCCTTGCCCTGGAGGATGAAGCCGATCCGCTCCAGGCCCATGCCGGTGTCGATCGCCGGCCTGGCGAGCCGCACGAGCGCTCCGTCCGCGATGCCGCGCTTGATCGCCTCGGCCGTCGTCGGCGGATCCGCGAGGTCGGCGCGCTGGTCGTACTCCGGCAGCACCAGGTTCCAGAACTCGGTGAAGCGAGCGCAGTGGTCCGGATAGCAGTCCGGCTGGCCGCAGCCCGCCTCCCGGCCCCTGTCCCACCAGATCTCGGTGTCGGGGCCGCACGGCCCGCGCCCCAGCCCCCACCAGTTGTCGGCCAGGCGGGTGACGTGCTCGGCGGCGATCGCGGTCTGCGACGTCCAGATCTCGAACGACGCGTCGTCCGAGGGATGCACCGTCACGCGCAGCCGGTCGACCGGCATGGCGAAACCCTTCGTGACCAGCTCCCACGCAAGCGGGATCGCGGTCTCCTTGAAGTAGTCACCTTTCGGCGCGAAGTTGCCCAGCATCTCGAAGAAGGTGTTGTGGCGGTCGGTCTTCCCCACCTCTTCGATGTCACCGGTGCGCAGGCACTTCTGCGCGCTGGCGAGCCGAGGCGCGGGCGGCTCGCTCAAGCCCAGGTAGTAGGGCTGGAGCGGCTGCATTCCGGCCGAGATGAAGAGCGTGCTGGGGTCGCCGTGCGGCACCAGTGGCGCGCTGGGCAGGACCAGATGCTCCCGGCTCGCGAAATGCTCTAGAAAACGTCGGCGGATCTCGTTCCCGGTCACGGGGTTGGCTCAGTCTAAGGGGCGAGGCGCTCGACCCGCCAACGGCCGCTGTTGCCCAGGACGTAGCGCAGGCGGTCGTGGAGGCGGTCCTCGCGGCTCTCCCAGAACTCGATCCACCTCGGCCGCAGCGCGTAGCCGCCCCAGTCGCGCGGCAGCGGGACCTCCTCGGGGTGCTTCTCCGCCAGCTCACGCACGCGCGTCTCGAGCACCTCCCTCGAGCGCACCAGGCGGCTCTGGCGCGAGGCCAGGGCCGACAGCTGCGCGCCCCGCGGGCGGGTCCTGAAGTACTGCTGCGAAGCTCCGCGGCCAAGCCGGCGGACCACGCCGTAGACGCGCACCTGGTGGTGCATCGCCGACCAGTAGAAGACGAGCGCGGCGCGGTGGTCGTGCACGAGGTCGATCCCCTTGCGGCTTCCGTAGTTGGAGTAGAAGAGGAAGTCGCCGTTCTGAAAACCCTTGAACAGCACCATCCGCGCGGACGGCCCCTCGTCGCTCGCGGTGGCGAGCGTCATGGCGTCGGGCTGAGGAACACCTGCCTCCTGGGCTTCCCTGAACCACCGCTGGAACAGGGCGTACGGTTCGCGCGGCGCGTCCGCTTCGAGCAGCGCCACGCCTTACCCGGCGCTCTCCTGGGGCACGTACTTGCGCAGCTGTTCGAGGGCCGCGCGCTGCAGGCGGGAGACGTGCATCTGGCTGATGCCGAGTCGCTTGGCGATCTCGGACTGCGACATCTGCTCGTAAAACCGCATGGCCATGATCGCCCGCTCGCGGGGCGTCAGGTGCTCCATCGCCCGCTCCAGCACGTCGCGCATCTCCACGCGCTCGAGCTCCGGGTCGACGCCGCCGATGTGCTCCGCCACCGAGCGGTTGTCCTGGCCATCGCCGGCCGCGATCGGCTGGTCGAGCGACACGGGCACGTACGCGGGCCCCATCTCCATCGCCTCCGTCACGTCGTCGGGAGTGACGCCGAGGCGCTCGGCCAGCTCGCCCACCGTCGGCTCCCGCCCGAGCTCGTTCTTCATCTGCTCGTTGACGCGCAGGACCGACTGATGCAGCTCCTGCAGCCGGCGCGGGAACCTGATCGCGGTGCCCTTGTCGCGGAAGTAGCGCTTGATCTCCCCCGCAACTGTGAGCGTGGCGAAGGTCGTGAACTCGTAGCCAAGGTCGGGGTCGAAGCGCTCGATCGCCTTGATGAGGCCCAGGTAGCCGACCTGGACGATGTCGTCGAGCAGCTCGCCGCGGTTCTGAAACTTGCGCGCGAGGAAGTAGACGAAGTCGTGGTAGGCGTCGACGAGCCGGGCGCGGATGCGGTCGCGCTCGGCGGGGTCTTTGCTCTCCTTGTACCGGCGATGGAGCTCCCGCAGCTCCTCGCGCGAAAGGCGCGTGGAACTAGCCACTACCTATTAGTTAAGCCGCTGCGCGAAGTTCAGCCCGCCAGGTGCTTGACCATCCGGAAGCGCACGTGTCCGGTGCGCGGCTCGATGCTCGGTCGGAAGTCATCGACGAAGCACCGGATCATCTCGTAGGCGAGCCGCTGCAGCTCGGGGTCGACGTGCGCCTCGTGCGGGGGGTGCGCGGGCAGCGGCAGAGCCCCGCCCGTCGGCATCAGGTCCACGTCGACCACCAGCGCCCTGTTGGTGGCGAAGTACGTGAGCTTGAGGTCGGCCGAAGTGCCCAGCTCCTCGGCCGCGCCGATCGCGCTGTCGCACGCCTGCGTGAGCGCGATCGAGAGCTCGTCGAGGTCCATGAGGCTGAGACCCAGCTGGCCGCCAAGGGCCGTCGCGACGCGCTTGGCCACGGGGATGAACTCCGGCGCCGCCGGGATCTTCAGCTCGGCCAGGTTGCGCTTCGCCATGTCCTGGCGGCTACTCCTCCAGGTCCGTGCTCGCGGGCTGCATGCGCCGGCTCGCCGCCGCCTCGAGCTCCTCGCGCTTGCGCTTGGCCGCGGCCACGCCGTCCTGGATCGCCTTCCCGACCGGGTGCTCGGGATCCATCACCGCGGTCCGCGCGCGCTGCGCGGCGCCGCGGGCCCGCTGCACCGGCTCACTGCCGCTCAGCTCGATTGTCTTGCTGCGCAGGCTCTCGATCTGCTCGCGTCCTGGCCCGGTCGCGATGTAGGCGCCGACCGCCAGTCCGATCAGCCCGCCGAGGATGAACCAGCCGAAACCGCCGCCGCCGTCTCTTTCGTCACCCATCGCCGAAACCTCCTCTAACAGTGCGAACCAGACTCTGACCCGCCACCCTCACCCCGTACACCGCGGAGCTGATCCCGCGTCCAAACGCGGCCACACCGCGGCCGCCCGTCCGCAGACCGACGTTCACACCGGACGTGATGTCGTTCACGTTCTCGATGGTCTGTCGCACCTCGGGCAGCGTCTCTTTCATCTCTTCATTGGTCGTGTCGAGGAGCTCCTCGACCGCTCCCAACATTCCGCGCAGCCTGATCAGGACCGCCCCCAGGGCGAGCGCCACGACGAGGGCGGCCACCCCGAAAGCCAGCCACATGAAGTTCTGGCTGCTCACGGAGTGAATACCCCCATCGCCGCGGGTGCAAACACACCCGCAATCTTAAGTGCGCGCATTCGAGTTGCCTTCAGAGGGTTCCCTCGGCTCGCGATTGGGCCGCGGGACGAAGCGGGCGAGCGGTTGGAGGAACAGGGCGAAGGCCACGGCCGGCAGGACATTGGCCTGGCCGAGGCGCGCCGACGGCAGGCCGAGGAAGTCCCAGAGCTGGCCCAGGCCGAAGCCGAGGACGGTCATGAGCAGGATCGGGACGTAGGCGCGGCGGCGGTACGGGAGCAAGGCGAAGCAGAGCTGGGAGACGACCAGGACGAGGAGGATGGCGACGATCAGGCCGGGCGGGATGAGCTTCAAGGGACCGCAATCGCCGGATAGTCGCGACTAACCGGGACATCGGGGTTTGACATGCACGGACAGTCGCGACTATCCGGGGTAGACGCTCCCTCCGGGTAGCGGGGGTGGGTTGTCCTGAGCATGCTCAGGTGGGTCCCCTGCCTCGGCTCTCCAAGTCCCGTCAAACCAGGCATGTGGTCGGCCTTGCGGACTCCGGGGTCCCGATTGATGAACTGTTGGGCAACCCGCACGTCACCCGCAGCCCATCGGGAGCCCGTCAATACTACGAGTCCGTTTTCACTACGAATCCGATTTCTTGGGTGGGACCACCCGAATGTGCAGCTCTTCGAGCTGCCTCTCTTCGACCGGACTCGGCGCGCCGAGCATGAGGTCCTGGTGGCTCTGCGTCTTCGGGAACGCGACGACGTCGCGCACGTTCTCGGTGCCGACGATCGCCATCATCAGCCGGTCGATGCCCGCGGCGATGCCACCGTGCGGAGGCACGCCGTACTCGAATGCGTCGAGCAGATGCCCGAACTGGGCGCGGATCCTCTCCCGGTCCATGCCCAGGATCTCGAAGACGCGTTCCTGCAGCTCGCGGTCGTGGATACGCACGCTGCCGCCGGAGATCTCGATGCCGTTGAGGACGCAGTCGTACGCGCGCGCCCTGACGTCGTACGGCCGCTCGTTGAGGAGGTCCATGTCCTCCGGCCACGGCGACGTGAACGGATGATGGCCGTAGGTGAGCTTTCCGAGGTCGTCTTCCTCGAAGAGATACATCGGGTAGACCCACAGGAACTTCCATTCGCCGTGGCGGATGAGCTTGCGCCGCCGCGCGATCTCCTTGCGCAGGAGTCCCATCACCGTCTCCGCCTTTCTCCGCCGGTCGGCGACCAGCAAGACGATGTCGTCGGCGGTAGCGCCCGCCGCGGCCTTGATCGCGGACATCTCGCCTTCGCCCAGGTGACGGTCGAGCGGGCCAGGAATCCAGGCGAGGCCCTTCGCGCCCGCGCCCTTCGCCATCAGCGCCAGCTCGTCGAGCTCACGACGGCTCAGGTCTTTGCCGCCGGGGACGGCAAGACACCGCACCACGCCGCCGGCGTCGATCGCGCCGCGCAGCACGGTGGCTGAGCTCTCCCGCAGCGTCTCGGTGACGTCCGCGATCTCGAGCTCGTAGCGGAGGTCCGGCTTGTCCGTGCCGTACTTGAGCAGGGACTGCTGCATGTCGAGTCGCGGGAAGGGTGTCGGGATCTCGATGCCGAGGACGTCCTTCCAGACCTTCGCCCACAGTCCCTCGATGAGCGCGAACACGTCCTCCTCGGTGCAGAAGGACATCTCGACGTCGAGCTGGGTTATCTCCACCACCCGGTCCGCCCGCAGGTCCTCGTCCCGCAGGCAGCGCGCGATCTGGTAGTAGCGGCCGATCCCCGCCACCATCAGCAGCTGCTTCAACTGCTGCGGGGACTGAGGAAGCGCGAAGAACTCGCCCGGGTGCAATCGGGACGGCACGATGAAGTCGCGCGAGCCTTCAGGCGTGCCCTTGAGCAGCATCGGAGTCTCGACTTCGATGAACTCGTGGCCGTCCATGTAGTGGTGAATGGCCTGCACCACGCGATGGCGGAGCTCGAGCATCTGCGCCATCTTCGGCCGCCGAATGTCGAGGTAGCGGTACTTCAACCGCGTCGCCTCGTCGGCCTCGACGTCGTCCTCGATTGCAAACGGGGGCGTCTTCGCGACCGAGATCACCTCGACATCGTCGGCGACCACCTCCACCTGTCCAGTCGCCATCTTTGGGTTTTCGGATCCCTCAGGCCGGCGCGCCACCTTGCCCGCGACGCGGACGACGTATTCGTTCCTGACCTCCGCATCGATCGACCGGACGACGACCTGCACCGTGCCCCAACGGTCGCGCAGATCGATGAACGTGACGCCGCCGTGGTCGCGCCGCCGCGCGACCCAGCCGTAGAGCTCGACCTCGTGCCCCTCGTCAGTGGCGCGCAGCGAGCCGCAATGCGGAGCGGAAAATCCGCTCACCCGAGCCTTGTCGGCAACTCGTCCCATGCCACCTCGCTCTGCTCGCCGCTCGACATGTCGCGAAGCTGCGCCACGCGCCGCGCGGCGTCCTCCGGGCTGACGAGGACGACCCAACGCGCGCCCAGCCTGTTCGCGGACCGCATCTTGGCGCGCAGGCTTTTCGGCTCATAGTCGACGGCCACGGACCGGACGGCTCGGCATACCCGCGCGACCGTCGCGGCCTCCACCGCGAGGTTGCCCTCCGGCAGCACGAGCACCTCCGCCGCCGTTGCGACCGGCCTCTCGTCGCCCTTCGCCGCCATCAGCTCGGTGACGCGGTCGAGCCCTCCGGCGAATCCGACGCCCGGCGTCGAAGGCCAGTTCAGGTCCTCGGCCAGGCCGTCGTAGCGGCCGCCCGACGCCAGCGCGTCCTGCTGGCCGGTCGCGCCGCTCGGGTAGAACTCGAACACGGTGCGCGTGTAGTAGTCGAGACCGCGCACCAGGTACGGGTTGAGCACGTACTCGACGCCTCCGGCGTCGAGCAGCCGCCGCACCTCACCCCAGTGCTCGGCGCACTCCTCGCACAGGTTGTCGGTGATCCTCGGAGCGTTGGCCTTGAAGGGCTGGCACTGCGGGACCTTGCAGTCGAGCAGGCGCAACGGATTGCGCTCGAGGCGCAGCTGGCAGTCTCCGTGCAGCTGTGAGCGCACCGGCCGGTAGTACTCCCTCAGCTTCTCCAGGTACGCGGGGCGGCATTTCTGATCGCCGATCGTGTTGAGCTCCAGGCGCAGGTCGTCGAGGCCGGACTTCTTCAGCCAGCCGCCGGCGATCTCGACGACCTCGGCGTCGACCCCTGCCGCCGCGCTGCCTATCGCCTCGACATCGAACTGGAAGAACTGGCGGTAGCGGCCTTTTTGCGGCCGGTCGTAGCGGAACATCGGGCCGAACAGATAAAGACGCGAGGGCTGCGGGCCCTGATTGAGCTGACCTTCGAAGTAGGCGCGCACCACCCCCGCCGTCGCCTCCGGGCGGAGCGCGATGTTGCGCCCGCCGCGGTCCTCGAAGCGGTAGAGCTCCTTCGCGACCGCGTCGGTGTCCTCGCCGACGCGCTCGATGAGCTCGGACAGCTCGATGATCGGGGTCTCGATCTCCTCGTAGCCGAAGCTCTGCGCGACCCGCCGTCCCGCCTCCTTGGCGGCGCGCCAGAGCGGCAGGTCGGCGGGCAGGATGTCGCGGACTCCGCGGACGGCCTTGATCGGTTCGCTTCGGGGCATTAAGGGATCGATTGTAAGAACCGCCGGTTAAACTCACCGGCCGATGACAACGGCCTACGTCCAGGTGATCTCCCTCGTCCTCGCCGGCCTCGCCCTCGTCATGGGCGCGTGGCTGCTGATCGTCGGCAGGCGACCGTGGCGCGGCGGGGCCGACCGGGCGGCCGTGGCGCCGCGGGTTCGACTGCTCGGCCTCAGCTACATCCTGGTCTTCGGCTCGGCGATGATCCAGGTCATCACCCAGCCGACCGGCCTGGAGGCCGAAGCGCTAGGCGGATTCATGGTCCTCGGAGGGATGATCGTCATCGTCGTCGTCTACCTCGAGGCGCGTGCATCGCGGTTGGCGACGCACGAAGACCGGCTGGACAGCCGCTTGCGCAGTTAGCGGAGTCCCCTACAGTCCCGCGGTTTCCCGGTTGGTCCGGTAGCCCACCGCCGCCTTCAGAGCCTCGGCAAGGTCATCGGTCCGTATCGGCTTGCTCATGTAGTCGTCGTAGCCGGCGCGCAGGCACCGCTCCTGGTCACCCGGGCCCGCCATCGCCGTCAACGCGATGAGCCGCGGACGGTTGCCTCGCGGCCATCGCCGGCAGATCGCCTCGGCGGCCGCCAGCCCGTCCATCTCAGGCATGAGCACGTCCATCAGCAGCGCGTCGTAGGGCTGCTGGGCCACGGCGGCGACGGCCTCGCGGCCGTTGGAGACGACGTCGACGCTGTGGCCGAGCTTGGTCACCAATCGCTTCAGCAGGTTCTGGTTGAGCGCGTTGTCGTCCGCGATGAGCACCCGCAGGGATCCCGGCTCGACCTCCTGGGCGGCGTCCTGCTTCGCACCGCGCCCGCCCACCTGGATCATCACGTCGTGCAGCGTGCGCGGCGGCACGGGCTTGGTCAGCGTGGCCTGGATCACGCCGCTGTCCGCGGCGGCGGCCTCCGCGGCACCGGGCGTCAGCGAGGAGATGAGGATGATCGGCATCTCCTCCGGCCGGCGGACCGCGCGCAGCGCGCTCGAGACCTCGAGGCCGTCGATCGCCGGCGGCCGGTGCTCGACGAGCACGATGTCAAAGGGTTGACCGATCTGCACGGCGCCTTGCGCCTCTCCCGGCGTTGCCGAAGTCGCGGTGGCGCCCCACTGCTCGACCTGCAGCGCCAGCACGCGCTTTTCCGTCGGGTCGGCGGCGACCACGAGCACGCGCATTCCCTCGAGCGTGAGCATCGTGTTCGCCATTCCCGACGGCAGCGCCTGGGCGAGGATCGTGAATCCAAACGTCGTGCCCGCGTCGGGGCCCGCCTCTACGCCGCCCTGTTCGACGCGAAGCTCGCCGTCCATCATCTCCACGAGGTGCTTGGTCGTGTGCAGGCTGAGCACCGACAGGCGATCGCCCGGCTCGAGCTTGTCGTGTGGCCCGGTCACGCCGTCGAGGCCTCCGCGCAGGATGCGCGCCGGCACCCCGCGTCCCGTGTCGCGGATCTTGAAGTTCAGCGCGACCAGCCCGCCGCGTTCCTCCGCGGTCAGGTCGACGCCTATGCCCCCGCGGTAGGTGCGCTCGACCGCGCCGTGCAGAAGCGTCAGCAGGATCTGCTCGATGCGCCGCGAGTCGCCGATGGCGACGTTCGGCACCTCCGCCGCGACGTTGAAGGAGATGTCCAGGCCCTTCGCGCCCGCCGCCTCTGACACCAACCCGACGCAGCTCTCCACCGCCGAGCGCACGTCGAAAGGATGCAGCGCGAGCTCGAACTCGCCGCTCTCGATGGTCACCGCGTCGAGGACGTCGTCGACGATTCGCGCCACCTGCTCGGCCGCGTTCTCGACGATCGACGCGAGCTCGCGCTCCTCGCTCGTCTCCGCGCCCGTGGACAGAAGGCCAGCCGCACCGACGACGGCGTTCAGCTGCGTCCGCAGCTCATGGCCGACGTCGGCCCACAGCGCCGCGTCGACCTCGATCCTGCGCCCGTTGCCGTCGACCTGGCCGTCGCCGCGCATAGGTGAGACGTCCTTGAACTCGCCCATCAGTACAGCTGCTCCGGCGGAGGTTGTGCGGCCGGCTCGAACATCGACTCAGGCAGGGAGACGCCGTTCGCCTTGAAGTGATCCTGGAACGTGGAAAGCGTGCCGGTCGCGGTGTGGTAGCCGACCGCGCGGCCGTCGGGCGTGACCGCGACCTGGCGAAATGCGAAGAGCTCGTTCAGGCCGATCTCGCCTTCTTTAAGACCGAAGACCTCCGCGACGTTGACGATCTTGCGCGCGCCGCCACGTAGTCGCTCCGTCTGGACGATGATGTTGATCGCCGACGAGATCTGGCCGCGGATCGCGCGCGACGGCAGCTCGGTACCGGCGAGCAACACCAGCGTCTCCAGACGATTGATGACGTCGCGCGGGTTGTTGGCGTGCACGGTGCTCATCGAACCGTCGTGACCCGTGTTCATCGCCTGCAGCATGTCCAGCGCCTCGCCGCCGCGGACCTCGCCGACGATGATCCGATCGGGCCGCATACGCAGTGCGTTGCGCACGAGGTCGCGGATCGTGATCTGCCCGCGGCCCTCGACGTTGGCGGGCTTCGACTCGAGGCTGATGACGTGCACCTGGCGCAGGCGCAGCTCGGCCGCGTCCTCACACGTGACGATGCGCTCGTTGGCCGGAATGAATCCCGAGAGGACGTTGAGCAGCGTCGTCTTGCCGGAGCCGGTGCCGCCGGAGACGATGATGTTGAGCCGCGTCTTCACCGCCGCATCGAGGTACTCGAGGACCGCCTCGTTCGCGCCGCCGGTCGTGACGATGCGCTCCGGCGTGAGGACCTCGCGGCCGAACTTGCGGATCGTCAGGCATGGCCCGTAGATCGCGACGGGCGGGATGACGACGTTGACGCGCGAGCCGTCCTTGAGGCGCGCATCACACATCGGCTCCGATTCGTCGACGCGGCGCCCGATGGTCGAGACGATGCGGTCGATGACCCGGCGGAGGCTCGCCTCGTCCTCGAACGCCAGGTTGGTGAGCTCGATGCGGCCGCGACGCTCGACGAAGATCTGCTCCGGGCGGTTGACCATGATCTCGGTGATCTCGGGGTCGCGCAGCGGAGCCTCCAGCGGTCCGAGCCCGATGACCTCGTCGAACAGGATCTCGACCAGGCGCTCGCGGTCCTCGGCGGTGACCAGCGCCGCTGGCGGCTTGTTGCGGAAGTGGTCCTCGGTCAGTTGCGTCAGCAGGCGGCGGATGCCTGCGCGATTGCTGATGTCGATCGCGGCCGCGTGCCGCGATCGACGCGTTGCCGTCTGGAGGTGTCATGGCCGGCTCCGCCGGAGTGGCGGGAGCGGCGGGCGCGGTCACGACCGGAGACTGCTGGTAGCGACGGTCGAAACGCTCGGAGAGCTTCACCGCCCGACGACCCGCTTGACGAGCCTGCGGTGTGCGCGGTCGGCGGCGTCCTTGACCTTGCCGTCGGGGTCGGTGAGCGCCAGGCGCTTCAGGCCGTCGGCCGCGCCGCGGTCACCGATCGTCGCCAGCGACTTGCAGGCCGCGATCCTCACCTGCTTCGGCCACCGCCGGTCATGGGCGATGCCGAGGAGGGGCGCGACCCTGAGCCTGTCGCACCGCAGCCCGCATGCCAGCACCGTGGCGACCGCGGCCCGCTCGTTGACGGGGTCGCGCATCAAGGCTTCGACGTCGACGTCAGAGGCGGCCTCGGACAGCGAGATCGCCAGCCGGTAGAGCGGGATGCGGTCGGCGTTGGCCATCAGCGCCTCGACCGCCCTGCGCCCGCCCATCTGCCCGAGGGCGCGCACGGCCGCGTCCCGCACCCTGGGGTTCGGGTCGGTGAGCAGGTCGGCGATCCAGATCACCGCGTCGGTCATCCGGGTGGCGCCGCACAGGCGGGCCGCCGCGGCCTTTGTGACAGGGTTTGCCGCCGTGAGCGAGTTGATCAGGTCCTCGTGGATCCGGGAGCGGCGGAGCAGCTCGTGGAGGTTCCAGTGGGCCATCACACCGACTCCAGGCCTGCCGAGCGCTTCCCAGATCACGTCGGCAACCGGACCGGGCTCGGCCAGGAGCTCCGCGGCGGTGGCGTTAAGGACCGCGGCCTTCTCCCCTCCAAGGGCCGTGTTAACCACCCGCTCAACGCGTCCTGCAACTCGGGACCGGGCGGTCGGACGGGCGGCCGCCTGCGTATTCGGACGGGTATTGGAGCCGTTGCTGCGAAGCTGGGAGTCCATCTGGGGGGAGCGCGCTACAGTATCCGCGTTTTGAACGCCCGCGAGGCCCCCGAAACCCTACAGCGGGCGCGGGAGGAAGAGGCACGCAAGTTGGGCACTAGCAGCGGTCGCCCCGCAGAAGACCAGGCGCCATCCGCAGTTCAGATGCGGATGCGCATCCTGGAGATGTCGGCCGTTTTCTCGGAACTAAACGACGGTGTTTTACGGGCCGTGGCGCGCCGGATGCGACCGGTCGGCCTGGCCGCCAGGGACACGCTGCGCCTCGGCGGCGAGGGCGGCGACGTGGTCGTCTTCCTGGCCTCCGGCCAGGTCGAGGAGTCTGTCGCCGACTCGGGCGGCAAGGTCCTCTTGACTCGCCGCCCCGGCCTGGGGGACATGGTCATCCTCCCCGCCCCCCGGACCGGCGACCGCTACGTGACCAGCATCTACGGCCTCACCGACGCAGTGCTGCTGACCCTCGACCGCGATGGGCTGATGGAGGGGCTCGGAGCCGAAGTCGAGAAGGTGGCGCTGGAGCTGGACAAGCTCTGGGAGCAGGAGCTCTCGGCCGCCGCGGCGATCGCCGCCCAGACCTCCTCCCGCACCGCGGCCGCCATCGTCGCCATGTTCTCGGCCAAGGGCGGCGCCGGAACCACGACCCTGGCCATCAACACCGCGGCCGCCCTGGCCCGGAAGTTCCCGCGGCAGGTGCTCTTGATCGACCTCGGCCAGCCGTTCGGGCACGCAGCGCTCTTCGCCGACCTGATCGCCACCGGCTCCATCGCCGGCGCGTCGAAGGCCGCCCAGGTCGACTTCGAGCCGGTGCTGCGCGGCAACATCGTCAACCACCGCACCGGGATGGGCGTCCTGCCGGGCACCCTGCGGCCGGAGGAGGTGGATACGCTGACCGGTGAGCTGGTCGGCCGTGTTCTTGACGTGGTCGTGGCCTGGCAGAAAGTCATCGTGGTCGACCTCGGGACCTCGCTCGGCGAGGCGGCGCTGGCTGTCATCGAGCGGGCCGAGTGCCTGGTGATCGTCGTTCCGCCTGAGATCGCCGCCATGACCGACGCGCGCCGGGCGATGGCGATCTTCCGCGACATCATGAACGTGCCCGACAACCGCGTCGAGCTGGTCCTCAACCAGCGGTCGCCGCACCCGCCTCTCGACCGGGCGGCGGTCGAGTCCATCCTCGGCCGCAGGATGTCGGTCGTCGTCGGGTTCGACGACTCCCGGCCGGAGGACTCGACGCTCGCCGGTGGGCTGGTCATCCAGCACGACCCGAACTCGGTCGTTTCACGCGGAGCGACCGAGGTGGCTCGGGTCATCCTGTCGAACCTGAAGCTCGATGTATGACCGTCGTCGCCAGCGGGCACAGGCGCTGGTTGAGCTGGCGCTCGCCCTGCCCGTGCTGCTCGTCCTGGTCGCCGGCGTGCTCGAGCTTGGCCGCGGTTACTCCTTCGCGGTCGAGACGTCCGACGCGGCCCGCGACGCGGCGCGCTACGTAGCCGGCAAGACCACCACCACCAACGGGCCCGGCCTGGCCGCGATGTGCAGCCTCGTCACGGCAGACCTGGCGGCTGTCACGACCAACATCACCTGCCCGACGCAGGTGAACCATGCGCCTCCCTTCGTCTCCGGCACCGACTACACCAAGCCGGTCGCCGGGCAGGCGGTGGTCGCCGTCTACTGCGGCACGAGCGCGAACTGCACAGGCTCGATTCCCACGCTCTATCAGTCCGAGGTCGACGTCTACGTCTACTACGGCTTCAGCGACCTCAACATCCTTGGCGGGGGCATCACGATCACGGGGTCGAGCCGAGCCACGACGGCCTGGTGAACCTGGTGCGATTCAAGAAGTCCGGACAGGCCCTCCTCGAATTTGCGCTCATCGCGCCCGTCCTCTTCTTGCTCATCGGCGGGACCGTCGACCTCGGTCGCGGACTGCTGATCTACACGATGCTCCAGGGCGCCTCGCGCGACACGGCGCGGCAGGCGGTGCTGAGCTACTACAGCGGCTCGAACACGCTGCCGCCGACGTGCACGACCCTCGCGACGCCCTGCTCGCTCGGGCCGCTGACCAACGGCGCGCATCAGCTCGACGCGCTCGGCATGGCAGTCGTCTACCAGGACTCGACGGCGATATCCAGCGCGCCGTCCTACGGCACCTTCGTCGCCAACGCCAACCCGCTCCAGCCCGGCACGATCACGTTGACCGGCGCCATCAACGCCAGCACCGTCTACGTCTTCATCTATGAGCTCGACTCAAGCGCCGGCAATCCAAATCCGCGCTGGAGCTGTCCTTCGTGCGCGGCCGTCAACGGCGCGGCCGTCCGCACGGCGGGGCATCAGCTCGTCGTGATCGACCTGAAGCTGCAGTGGAAGCCGGTGCTCAATACGCTGCTGGGCATCCCAAGCACGGTGACCTTCGACTCGCAGTCGGTGGAGAGGCTCGAGTATTGAAGAAGCAATCCGGCCAGGTGCTCGTGATCGTCGCCGTGTGGCTGGTCGCGCTGATCGGCTCGGCCTCGCTGATCCTGCTCACCGGCTCGGTCGAGTGGCAGCGCAACCAGCTGCAGCAGCTGGCGGACCAGGCGGCGCTCGACGCCGCGCTGAAGATCAGCGTGGGCTGCACGGCGGGCTCGGCCAGCACAGTCATCACCGAGGCCGACAACTTCGTCGCCACCCAGCGCACGCGCACCGGGGTGCTCAACATCGGCGCCGGCACGTGCGCGGGCGGCTACACCGGCACCGACACCTTCGCCCCGGGCATCACGGAGACGATCCACTATCCCTACAGCCAGCATCAGCAGCAGGTCGAGGTCATCCTCACGCTCGCGCTGCCGATCTCCTTCGGCAGCTACATGGGCGCGTCGAACACCAACGTGACTCGCCGGGCGGTCGCGCAGCAGCTCGCGAGCTCGACGCCGACCGTGCACGCGACGACCCTGTCCTGCACTGGAGGACAGTTCGACGTCCAGGGCGGCATCCTGGTCTCGAACATGATCTCGCTCAGCGGCGGCTGCGCGGTCTACGCGCACGCGCGGTTTGACGCCGCGTCGAGCACCTACTCAGACCTGGGCAACGTCTCGGTGTACGCACAGGGGCAGACATGGGTCGGCGCGGGCGGCTCGTGCGTCGCGGGCGCGAACACGGGGTCGACCAACGCGATCTGTGCCGACGGCTATGAGCTGTCCGGCCATACGGCGACGACCTGCGGGGCCGGCGGCACCAGCGCGTATCTCACCGCGGGCGACGTCGCCATCAACGCGAACCCATGCG
>WNGH01005771.1_pt1 | contig 20571 bp, 18 predicted proteins | sample 5400631 | NCBI WGS metagenome assembly WNGH01 (sample SAMN13153373, study PRJNA577476) | soil metagenome | isolation source: 115 cm soil or saprolite under Garry oak tree replicate 1 | place: USA:California | collected 2016-06-15
GTGACACAGTCGGCGGCTGACAAGGTGGCGGGTCTCAGAGGGTGTCCCGGCGCTGCTGGAGAAAGGACCGCTCCGCGCCGTTGGCCGCACGGGCGATGGCCGCCTGGTAGGCGGCCCTGGCCTCGTCCCGCCGGCCGAGCCTGCGCAGCAGGTCGGCGCGGGTCGCGTGAAACAGGTGATAGCCGTCCAGGCTGAGCTGGCCGAGCTGGCCGAGCGCGGCGGCCGGGCCGCGCACCTCGGCCAGCGCCACGCACCGGTTGAGGGCCACCACGGGCGTCGGTGTCACCACCATGAGCTGGTCATACAGGGCGAGGATCTGTCCCCAGTCGGTGTCCGCCGCGACGGCCGCGTCGCTGTGCACCGCGCCGATCGCGGCCTGGATCTGGTAGGGCCCGGGCTGATTACGGCGCAGGCACGTCCGGACCAGGTCCTGGCCCTCGGCGATCATGGCCCGGTCCCACCGGCTCCGGTCCTGGTCCGCGAGCGGGATCAGGGAGCCGCCGGGGCCGGTCCTGGCCGCACGGCGGGCGCCGGTCAGCAGCAGCAGCGCAAGCAGGCCCAGCGCCTCGGGCTCGTCGGGCATCAGCCCGGCCAGCAGCCGGGCCAGCCGGATCGCCTCGTCGCACAGGTCGCCGCGGATCAGGTCGTCGCCGGCCGAGGCGGTGTACCCCTCGTTGAAGACCAGGTAGATGACCGCCAGCACGAACGGGAGCCGGTCCGGCAGCTCCGCGTCCCCCGGCACCCGGTAGGGGATCCCGGCGTCGCGGATCTTCCGCTTGGCCCGGACCAGCCGCTGAGCCACCGTGGCCTCGGGCACAAGGAACGCGCGGGCGATCTCCGGGGTCTGCAGCCCGGCGATGAGCCGCAGCGTCAGGGCGAGCTGGGCCTCGGCGGCGAGCGCCGGGTGGCAGCAGGTGAATATCAACCGCAAGCGGTCGTCGGGCACGGGTCCCACCTCCGGCGGCTCGGCATCGGCGAGCATGCGGGTGGCCTCCGCCTCACGGCCGTAACGGGACGACTCCCGCCGCAGGCGGTCCAGCGCCTTGTTGCGGGCCGTGGTGACGATCCAGCCGCCGGGGTTGGGTGGCACCCCGGTCTCCGGCCATCGCTGCGCGGCCACGGCAAAGGCTTCGGCTACCGCGTCCTCGGCGATGTCGATGTCACCGAAGACGCGGATCAAGGTCGCGACGGCGCGCCCGTAGCTCTCCCGGTACGCGCGCTCGAGGGCAGCCCCCCCACCCGCCGCCCCTTCCCCCGTCACGCCCCTTCCCCCTTCACTGCGCTGGGCACGCCTACTCCGGCTCCTCCTGGAACGGGCGGACCTCCACCGGCCAGCCACACGCGGCCGAGCCCTTGGCCGCCCAGTCCAGGGCCGCGTCCAGGTCGGCGGCCTTGATGACCCAGAAGCCGCCGATCTGCTCCTTGGTCTCCGCGTACGGCCCGTCGGTGGTGACGACCTGGCCGCCCTGGGCCCGGACGACCGTGGCCGTGGACGACGGGTGCAGGCCGCCCGCGAACACCCAGGCGCCGGCCGCTTGCACCTCGCGGTTGAAGGCGTCGACCGCCTCATAGGATCGCTGCATCTCCTCGGCCGGCGGGGCCCCACCCGCCTCCCCATCCCCCTTCACGGCCGCCTCGGCGCTGTACACGGCGAGCAGGTACTGCTTCATCGTGGTGCTCCCTTCGTCTGGGCCGGGACCATACCGGCTCGCTGGGATGTTCACGAATACCGGCCGCTGGAATCGACACCCGGCGCCGAACAACTCGCGAGGTGCGGGCACGATGGGAGGACCATGACGCTCATCGACCAGCTTCCGGCACAGGCCGGTCCCGACTCGGTGTTCGACGCCTTTGCCGCCTGGGCGCAGGACCAGGGCTTCATCCTGTACCCGCACCAGGAGGAGGCCCTGATCGAGATCGTCTCAGGTGCCCATGTGATCGTGAGCACCCCCACCGGCTCCGGCAAGAGCCTGATCGCCACGGGCGCGCACTTCGCCGCCCTGGCCGAGGGGGTGCGCAGCTTCTACACCGCGCCGATCAAGGCGCTGGTGTCGGAGAAGTTCTTCGCCCTGTGCGACGTCTTCGGGCCCGCCAGCGTCGGCATGATGACCGGCGACGCCAGCGTGAACGCCACCGCGCCGGTGATCTGCTGCACCGCGGAGGTGCTGGCCAACATCGCGCTGCGCGAGGGCGCGGCGGCCGACGTCGGCCAGGTGGTGATGGACGAGTTCCACTTCTACGCCGACCCGGCCCGGGGCTGGGCCTGGCAGGTGCCGCTGATCGAGCTGCCGCGGGCGCAGTTCGTGCTGATGTCGGCCACGCTCGGCGACGTCAGCCGGTTCCAGCGGGACCTGGCCCGGCGAACCGGCCGCCCGGCCGCGGTGGTCAGCTCCGCGGAGCGCCCGGTGCCGCTGGTCTTCTCCTACGTGCTCACCCCGCTGCACGAGACGCTCACCGAGCTGCTGGAAACCCACCAGGCGCCGGTCTACGTCGTGCATTTCACCAGGGCCGCCGCGGTGGAGCAGGCCCAGGCGCTGATGAGCATCAACGTGTGCACCCGCGCGGAGAAGGACGCCATCGCCGACCTGATCGGCGACTTCCGGTTCACCGCGGGCTTCGGCAAGACGCTGTCGCGGCTGGTCCGGCACGGCATCGGCGTGCACCACGCGGGCATGCTGCCCCGGTACCGCCGGCTGGTGGAGACGCTGACCCAGGCGGGCCTGCTGAAGGTCATCTGCGGCACGGACACCCTCGGCGTCGGCATCAACGTCCCGATCCGCACGGTGCTGTTCACCGCGCTGTCCAAATACGACGGGACCAGGGCCCGGCTGCTGCAGGCGCGCGAGTTCCACCAGATCGCCGGCCGGGCCGGCCGGGCCGGCTTCGACTCGGCCGGCGGCGTGGTGGTGCAGGCCCCCGAGCATGTCGTGGAGAACGAGCGGGCGCTGGCCAAGGCCGGCGACGACCCGAAGAAACGCCGCAAGGTGGTGCGCAAGAAGCCGCCGGACCGGTTGGTCTCCTGGGGCAAGCCGACGTTCGAGCGGCTGGTCGCGGCGGACCCTGAGCCGCTGCAGTCCAGCTTCGCGGTCAGCCACGCCATGCTGCTCGGCGTCATCGGCCGGCCGGGCGACGCCTTCGCGGCCATGCGGCACCTGCTCACCGACAACGACGAGCCGCCGGCCGCGCAGCGCCGGCACATCCGGCGCGCCTTCGCCATCTACCGGGCCCTGCTGGCCGGCGGGGTGGTGGAGCGCCTGGACGAGCCGGACGAGCAGGGCCGCCGCTGGCGGCTGACCGTGGACCTGCAGGACGACTTCGCGCTCAACCAGCCGCTGTCGCCGCTGGCGCTGGCCGCCATCGGGCTGCTCGACCGGGACCTGCCCGGGTACCCCCTTGACGTGCTTTCCGTCATCGAGGCCACCCTGGACGACCCGCGCGAGCTGCTGGCGGCGCAGCAGCACAAGGCGCGCGGCGAGGCGGTCGCGCAGATGAAGGCCGACGGCATCGAGTACGAGGAGCGGATGCGGCTGCTCGAGGACGTCAGCTACCCGATGCCGCTCGCCGACCTGCTGGCCGCCGCCTACGACATGTACCGCCGGGGGCACCCCTGGGTCGCCGACCACGAGCTGTCGCCCAAGGCCGTGGTGCGGGACATGTACGAGCGGGCGATGACCTTCGTCGAGTTCGTGGGCTTCTACGGGCTGTCCCGCAGCGAGGGGCTGGTGCTCCGCTACCTGGCCAGTGCCTACAAGGCGCTGCGGCAGACCGTCCCGGAGGAGGCCAAGACCGAGGAGCTCACCGACCTGATCGAGTGGCTGGGGGAGCTGGTCCGGCAGACCGACTCCAGCCTCATCGACGAGTGGGAGCGGCTGCGCAGCCCGGCCGAGGAGCGGGCGGCCGTGCTGGACGAGCGGCCGCCGCCGGTCACCGGCAACCCGCGCGCCTTCCGGGTGCTGGTCCGCAACGCGCTGTTCCGCCGGGTCGAGCTGGCGGCCCTGGGGCATTACGAGGAGCTGGGCGCGTTGGACGCCGAGGCCGGCTGGGACGCCGGGGCCTGGGCGGAGGCCGTCGAGCCGTACTTCGCCGAGCACGACGAGATCGGCACCGGCGCCGACGCCCGCGGCCCCGCGCTGCTGATCATCGACGAGCGGCCGGGCCGGTGGTCGGTACGGCAGATCTTCGACGACCCGGCGGGCGACCACGACTGGGGGATCAGCGCCGAGGTTGACCTCGCGGCCTCGGACGCGGCCGGCGTGGCCGTCCTCCGGGTCATCGACGTGGGCCAGCTCTAGCCCATCGACCTGGCGCCGTCGAGCGACTCCCTGATGATGTCGGCGTGCCCGGCGTGCTGGGCCGTTTCCGCGATCACGTGCAGCAGTACCCGGCGCGCCGACCAGCGGGCACCGGGCGGGAACCAGGGTGCCTCGGGCAGCGGCTGGGCGGCGTCGAGGCCGGGCAGCCCGGCCACCAGCGCGGCGGTCTCCCCGGCGCACTTCGCGTACTCCTCGAGCAGGCCCGCCAGGGTGTCCCCGGGCACCATCCGGAACGCGGACAGCCAGTCGCCCGCTGTCGACTGGTCCCACGCCATCGCGGACGGCCCGGCCTCGATGAACCGGATCCACTGCCGCTCGGTCAGCGTCACGTGCTTGATGAGGCCGCCCAGGCACAGCTCGCTCACGGTCGTCCGCTGTGCCGCCTGCTCGTCGGTCAGGTCACGGGCCGCGTGCCGCAGGAAGTGGCGGGTCCTGGCCAGCGACTCCAGCAGGTCGGCGCGCTCGCCGGTGAGGGCTTGGGTGTCACTCATGGGCATCCGCCTTTCCCGGGCGTTGGTTACCCCGGCGACTCTACGCGGGCGGCGTGACACCGCCGCAGCGTGCCCGCGCGCTGCCGCGCAGGTCAGCCGATGGGCGGCGGGATGGAATCCGCGCTCGCGGCGAGGGCCGGATCCCAGTCGCAGACCGTGCACGCGTGCCGGAACACCGACCGGGCGAACTCAAGGCCCGCCCGCAGCGGATCCGCGGCGGTGCGGACGTCATCCCAGTCGAGGAGGTATTCCCCGAGGGCCGGCTCCCAGCGGGCCGCCGCGGGCGACACCGCCGCGCCGGGGAAGGTCTCGGGTGCCGGGTGCGCGTAGGCGTAGAACGCCGCCCGGGGGTGGCGCTGGTCCCCGGGCCACCAGCCGACGGCGACCTCCTGCGCGTCCATGGCGTTGCGCATGATGAAGCCGCCCGGCGGCGGGTTGGTGGGCATGCCGGAGAACAGGCTCACCGCCAGGTCGAAGGAGCCCCACCAGGCGTTGACCGGGGTGGACCTGCCCCGGTACGGGGCGCGGAACGCGGCGAGCACCATGGCGGCCCGGGTCGCCGCGGCGAAATAGTCGCTCACCTGGGCCGGGTCGTAGCTGGCGTGCTCGGTGTCGGCGTCGAGCGGCACACTCCAGGCGACCTCCTGCGGCGCCGGATCGATGTGTACCTCGCCAGCCACCGCCCGGACCGTTGCAAGCACGTCGCGGGTGACCTCGCCGACGGCCCGGTCCGGGGTGAGCGGGATGCGCTCGGCGAAGCCGCCGCTGTGCTCCACGACGGCCTCGTGCACGCGCAGGTCAAGCAGCACGGCCACGGAGCCGGAGCCGTCCGGCGCGGGCAGCGGCGCGGTCTCCCAGCCCCGCGCGGTCAGCCGCAGCGCCGCGTGCTGCAACTGCGGCTCGGGCGGGGCGAGCCCGGCGGCCAGCTTGCCAAGTACCTGGGTGTGCGCGTGCAGGGTGTCGCATGTCGCCCGCCAGGACTCATAGGAGCACGCGGGCCAGCTACCGGCCATGACCGGCACACTATTGCTGCGCGCGGTCTTGCTCAACCGCGCGCCAGCATGGCCGCGCTCCGGGGCGTGCCGGAGGCAGGTGGTGCGGGGCCCCGGCCGCGCCGGGCCTCGGTTACGCTGCGTGAGGTGAAGATCCGTACCACCGCGGGCCCGGCCAGAGCCGAGCTCGACGCCGCCGCGGAGCCGCCGTTCCTCCTGGTCCTGACGCACGGCGCGGGCGGCGGCACGGACAGCGCGGACCTGCTGGCGGCCCGGCAGGCCGGTCTTGACCACGGCGCGGCGGTCGCCCGGGTGCTGCAGCCGTACCGGGTGCGCGGCGCCCGCGCGCCGGGCTCCGCCGTCCGGCAGGACGCCGCGTGGCTGGAGATCATCGCCGCGCTGCGGCGCCGGTACCCGGGGGTTCCGCTGATCCAGGGCGGCCGGAGCAACGGGGCCAGGGTGGCCTGCCGCACGGCCGGGGAGGCGGGCGCGCGGGCCGTGCTGGCGCTGGCCTTCCCGCTGCATCCGCCCGGCCGCCCGGAACGGTCACGGGCCGCGGAGCTGGCGGGGGCGGGCACGGAGGTGCTGGCGGTCAGCGGGGCCGCCGACCCGTTCGGGGTTCCTGAGGGTGCCGGTGCGATCCGGGTGGTGGTGCTGCCGGGTGCGGCCCACGCGCTGGCGGGCCAGGGCGGTGCGATCCGCCGGGTGGTCGGCTCCTGGCTCGCCGAGTTGCGGGCCGGGGTGCTGTAACCGGCTACCAGAGCGCGGGCGTCCGGTGCGGTGCGATGATCTCGCCGCCGGGGAGCAGTTCGCCGGTGTCCTCGAACATCACGATGCCGTTGCAGAGCAGCGTCCAGCCCTGCTCCGGGTGGCTGGCGACGGCGCGGGCCGCCTCGCGGTCGGTGGCGTGCGCGTCCGGGCACTGCGGCATGTGTGGGCACATGGCTGCCCCCTGGTCAGATGTGCTCTCGTGACTCTTTCGCTTCAGTCTGCTGGCGTAGCCGGGGTTCGGAGTAGAGCCGTTCGGACGGACCGAAAGTCACTTCTTGTAATTGTCAGACTACAGCCTGGTGCACGGTGCCTACCGGAGCCGCCGGGCGCTTCGGCAGCCGGACGATCCCGGTCAGCCGGTGGCTCTCCCGCAGCGTGAGCAGCCGCTCCGCCTCCATGGTCCAGGCCCGGACGGGTGCCGTGGCCATGGCCTTGCGCCGGTAGATCCGGTCGTCGTAGCCCAAGGGCCCGATCTCCGCCCGCTGCGCGGCATACGCGGCCCGCATGACGTCGGTCAGGGTGCTGTCGAGGCGCTTGCCGGCCCGGTGCAGCTCTTCCAGGCTGGCGCCGTTGGCCTGTGCGGCCCGCAGCACCTGCTCGGCCGATCTGGCCTGCTCGAACAGGTCGTCGAACCGCTGCGCCAGGGCGACGTCGGCGTCGTGCTTGACCGCCGCCTCGGGGCTGACCGGCTTGCGCTTTCCCATCACGTCGCCAGCTTAGAGCACCCGGAGTACCGGCCCGGAAACTGGCGCGCCGTGCGCCCCAGAACGGGTGCCATACAGTCGGTTAACGGGCGAAGTAGTGCCACCCCAGCCACCACCAGCCGGCCAGCACCAGGATCCGGCCGATCTTCGGCCGCATCAGGTAGCCCAGCCACTGGCCGACCGTGGGGATGCGGGAACCGGGCCGCCGGGCCAGGATCTCCAGCACGATCATGGCCGCGACCGCCACCAGGAATCCGGCGATGGTGATGGCGCGGGTGGGAATCGGGGGCATGGCTACCGCCTCACCAGCGCCCACCCGGCCAGCAGCCACACCAGGATCGCCACGCTCTTGATCATGTGCGGGGCCAGCAGCGGGTCGATGAGGTTGGTGAACGAGGGATGCCAGGGCCAGGAATTGTCCTTCCAGGCGGACGCCTCCCACTCGAAGAACGCCGCGAGGCAGATCATCCAGTACGAGATCCCGGTCAGGTCCAGCTCGTCGGGCGGCGGGATGCGCTTCGGCGGCCTGCCCCAGGCGATGGCGCCCAGCACCGCCCCTGGGACGAGCACCGCCACCAGGGCACCGCGGCTGAACGGGGCCGCCGCCGCGGCCACCCAGGCGTACACCGCGAGCCCGGCCGCGAGCAGGACAAGGAGCGCCAGGTGAGCGGGACGGCGCGGCCTGGCCAACTGCCAGGGCCCGCGGCCGGGAGGGCCATGCCGGGCCTTGTCTGTCGCCATACCATCTCCCGCCATCATGATCCCACCGCGGCCGCCACGGCGGGCCTGGAATCCCTGCTCCGCAAGGTCATCGCTATGCGAGGCTGGACTGCCAGCTGGCATGCAGGGCAGAGTACCGGCCGCTGCCCGTCAGCAGCAGATCCGGCGGCCCGTCCTCGACGATCTCGCCGCCGCTCATCACCAGCACCCGGTCGGCAATGGCCACCGTCGACAGCCGGTGCGCGATGATCAGCGCGGTGCGCCCGGCCAGGATGGTCCGCAGCGCCGCCTGCACGGCCCGCTCGCTGGGCAGGTCGAGCAGCGAGGTCGCCTCGTCGAGCACCAGCACGGCGGGCGCCGCCAGGAACACCCGGGCGAACGAGATGAGCTGGCGCTGGCCCGCCGACAGCCGGCCGCCGCGCTTGCCCACCTGGGCGTCGTAGCCGCCGGGCAGGGCGGTGATGAAGGCATGGGCGCCGATCGCCGTCGCGGCCGCGGTGATCTCGGCCCGGCTCGCGCCCGGCTTGCCCAGCTCGATGTTGTCCGCGATCGAGCCGGTGAACAGGAAGTTCTCCTGGGTGACCAGCACCACCTCGGACCGCAGCTCCTCGGCCGAGAGGTCCCGCAGGTCGGTGCCGTCGAGCTGGACGCTGCCCTGGCCCGGGTCGTAGAAGCGGGCCACCAGCCGGGCCACGGTCGTCTTGCCCGCGCCGGTCTCGCCGACCAGCGCCACCGTCTGCCCGGCCGGAATCCGCAGGTTCATATCCGGCAATACGATCGCCGCGCGGTACCCGAAGCGCACCTCGCGCAGCCGCAGTTCCCGGCCGGCCCCCCTGCGGGGCGGGAGGTCCGCGGGAACCTCCGGCTCGGGCACCCCGAGTGGCTCCTCCAGCACGCCGGAGATCTTCTCCAGGGCCGCCCCGGCGGACTGGAAGCTGTTGTAGAACTGCGACAGGTCCTGGAGCGGGTCGAAGAAGCGCTGCAGGTAGAGCAGGAACGTGGCGAGCACGCCGACCTTGATGTCCCCGTCCGCCACGCGCAGCCCCCCGTACAGCAGCACGGCGCCGGTGGCCACGTTGCCGACCAGGGTGATCCCGGGGGAGTACACCGCGATCAGCCGCATCGAACGCAGGGTGGCCGCGGCGTTGCGGCCGTTCAGCATCGAAAAGATCTCTTCGTTGCGGCGCTCCCTGCGGAAAGCCTGCACCGCGCGGATGCCGCCGAACGTCTCCACGAACGCGACGATCACCTCGGCGATCGCCTCCCTGCTGCGCCGGTAGGCGGTGGCCGACTCGCGGCGGAACCACAGGGTGAGCACGGCCAGCGGGCCGAAGCCGGCTAGCACCACCAGGGCCAGCGGCCAGTCGAGCAGCAGCATGCCCACGCCGACCAGCAGCAGCGAGAACACCGCGGACACCAGTGAGTCGAGGCCCTCCTCGAACAGATCGGAGATCGAGTCGATGTCCGAGGTCTGCCGGGAGATGACCCGGCCGGAGGTGTACCGCTCGTGGAACGCCACCGGCAGCCGCTGGAAATGGGCGAACAGGCGGCGGCGCAGTTCCCTGACCACGCCCTCGCCGAACCGGCCTACCTGGAAGACGAACGCCCGGGTGGTGACCGCCTGCACCGCGACCGCCGCGAAGAACGCGATCATGATGCCGGCCAGCGGGCCCACGCTGCCGTGCCTCAGCGGCGGGACGCCCCGGTCGATGGCCACCCCGACCAGCCAGGGCCCGGCCAGCGCGGCCAGGTTGGCCAGGATGATCAGGACCAGCGCCCAGGCGACCTGGCGCCGGTAGGGCCGCAGCAGGGCGGTGAGCAGCCGCCGGGCCCGCCTGCGCAGCAGGGCGGACAGCTTGCCGCTGACCTCCTCGACGCTCTCGGCGGCAACCCCCCGCCACGGCTGGGTGGTGGTCATCGGGCCACCGCCCGTTCCGAGGCGTCGTGCTCCCGCTCGGCCGCCGGCCCGGCGGGCACGTCGCCCATCAGCTCGGCGTAGCGGGGCTCGGTGGCGAGCAGTTCCGCGTGGTTGCCGGCCGCGGCGATCCGGCCGTCGGCCAGCAGGGCCACCCGGTCGGCGAGCAGCACCGTGGACGGGCGGTGCGCGACAAGCAGCGCGGTGGTCCCGGCGAGGGCGTCCCGCAGGGCAGCGGTCACCTTCTCCTCGGTGCGCACGTCCAGCGCGGACAGCGGGTCGTCGAGGATGAGCAACGGCGGCTTGGCCAGGATGGCCCGGGCCAGCGCCAGGCGCTGCCGCTGGCCGCCGGACAGCGCCATGCCCTGCTCGCCGATCCTGGTGTCAAGACCCCAGGGCAGCCGGGCCACGAAGCCGGCGTGGGCGACCGCCAGTGCCTGCTCGATCTGCTCGTCGGTGGCATCCGGCACGCCGAGGGAGACGTTCTCCCGCACGCTCACCGAGAACAGCGTGGGATCCTCGAACCCGCTGCCGATCAGCGCGCGCAGCGCCGCCAGCGGCAGGTCGCGGATGTCGGTGCCGTTCAGGGTGATCGACCCGGCCGTGGGGTCGGCCAGCCGCGGCACGAGCTGGAGCAGCGTGGTCTTGCCGGAGCCGGTCGCGCCGGTCAGCGCGAGGGTCTCGCCCGGGCGCAGCTCCAGCGTCACGCCGCGCAGCACCGGGCGCCCGCCGCCCGGGTAGGCGAACTCCACCCGGTCGAAACGGAGCCGGGCCGGCCCGTGCTGGCCCGTGGGAGCACTCCGCCTCGCCGGGGCCAGGCCCCCGGAGACCACGGCCGGCGGCGTGTCCAGGATCTCGAACACGCGCTGTGCCGCGGTGCCCGCCTCCTGGCCGCTGGCCAGGATGTAGCCCATTGCCTCGATCGGCCAGACCAGCTCCAGGGTGAGCGTGATGAACGCGACCAGGCCGCCGATCGTCAGCGCGTTCCGGCTGGCCGCAATGGCGCCGAGCGGCACGATGAGCCCGATGACCGCGTTCGGGATGAGGTCGAGCGTGGCCCAGAACGCGCCGCGCAGCCGCGCCTTGTCGAGCTGGGTTTGGTAGACCAGCGACGCCTGGGCACCGTGCCTGGCCTGCGCCTGCGCGCGGCGGCCGAGTGCCTTGAGCACGGCGATCCCGGTCGCCGCCTCCTCGACGTAGGTCGCCAGGTCGCCCTGCTGGTCCTGGGCCCGCCGGGACAGCACCCGGTAGCGCCGCTCGAACCGGCCGCTCACCACGGCCACCGGCACGAAGACCGCGCCGGTGACCAGGCCCAGCCACCAGTTGAGGTGGATGAGCAGCGCGATGACCGCGACGAAGGTGACCGTGTTGGTGACCAGGAAGATGGTGCCGAACCCGGCGAACCGCCGGATCGCCGACAGGTCCGTGGTGGCACGGGACAGCAGCTGGCCGGACTGCCACTCGTCGTGGAACCCGACGTCCAGCCGCTGCAGGTGCGCGTACAGGTCGCGGCGCATGGCTTGTTCCATGCCGGTAACGGCGCTGGCCTGTACCCAGCGCCGGGTGAAGTTCAGTGCTGCCTGTGCCACGCCGAGCCCGGTCGCGGCGAGCCCTATCGGCAGCAGCAGGCTGCGGTCACCGGTGGCGAGCGTGCCGTCGATCAGGTCCTTGGTCAGCAGCGGTATCACCAGGGCGGTGGCGACCGAGGCGCATGCGGCCGCCAGCATGAGGATCAGCCGCCCCAGGTAGGGCCGCAGGTAACCGCGGAGCCGCCACAGCGCCGCCAACGGGGTCGCCGGGGAATTATGGGCACGCGCGTCGGCAGCAACGTGCTCGGGGGGCATTATCAAGACGCTAACCGCCGGGCCGCGCTAGCCCCTGATCGCGGTGTTACGGCTGTTTCGTGGTGAAACCGTGCCAGCGACGGGGTGGCGGACTGACCCCGACTCTGGCACGCTGGCTAGCCCGGCCCGAGGGGTGGCCGGGAAAGGACCGTTGGGGGCAGTCCATGACCGATTGGGCACCTGGCCCAGCTCTCGCCGCGTATCACTCCGGCGTGACCGTCATCTGTGAGCTGGCCGCCCAGTTCACCGAGGATGCGTGGGCCGCCCCGACCGCACCTGCGCTGCGTCGCGGACGACTACCACGAGTACCTCGACGACGCGCCGGTCAGCCGGCTGGCCCGACTGATGGCCCGCGGCCCCAGCCCGGAGAGCCTGGCCCGCAAGCTGGCCAGGCAGAACAGCGCCGAACTGGCCGCGCTCCGGACGCGACCGGGCCGCAGCACATCGCCGCGTTCGCGGCTTCGGCGCGGGCCTACGCCGACCGTGCCCTGGGCGTCTGGGATCTCCCGCACCACCGGTTCGGCGACACCGTGGTGACCGTGGCCGGCATGGTGGGCGCCGCCTGCGCCGAGTGGCACCTGCACGCCTGGGACCTCGCCGCCTCGCTGGGCAAGGACTACCAGCCGGCCAGCCCGGAACTGGTGGCCGCCGGGTGGCAGGCGGGCATGCCGCACCTGCCGCTTGACTGCGGCGCGCCGGTGGCCCCATGCGGCGCTGCGGTGGCGGGCGCGGGCGTCGCATTCGGGGGCCCGGGTACGGCCCGCGGGCCGTCCCCGGCGGCCGGAGCCTGGGAGGCCCTGCTGCGCGCCTCCGGCCGCCTCCCGCACTGACTCGTAGCGCGAGGAACTGGAGAAGCAGCGGATGGGTCTGGATGTCAGCGCGGTGCGGGCCATGTACCCGGCCCTGTCGGACGGTTACGCCTACCTCGACGGCGCGGCGGGCACCCAGCTGCCCGCGCCGGTGATCGACGCGATCAGCGCCGCGCACCGGTCCGGGCTCGGCAACTCCGACGGCGCGTTCCCGGCCAGCGCGCGCTCCGACGCGATCGTGGCGGAGTGCCGCCAGGCGGTCGCCGACCTGGTCGGCGGGAACCCGGCGGGCGTGATCCTCGGGCCGAACATGACCACGCTGACCTACCGGCTCGCCGCCGCCCTGGCGCGGGACTGGCGCCCGGGGGACGAGGTGATCGTGTCCCGGCTGGACCACGACGCGAACATCCGGCCGTGGGTGCAGGCGGCCGGGCGGGCCGGCGCCGTGGTCCGCTGGGCGGAGGTGGACCTGCCCGCGGGGGAGCTGCCCGCCGGGCAGTACGACGCGCTGCTGAGCGAGCGGACCCGGCTGGTGGCGGTGACCGCGGCCAGCAACATCCTCGGTACCCGCCCGGACGTGGCCGCGATCACCGCGAGGGCCCGGGCGGCCGGCGCGCTCAGCTACGTGGACGGGGTGCACGCCACCCCGCACGGCCCCACGGACATGGCCGCGCTCGGCGCCGACTTCTACGCGACCAGCGCCTACAAGTGGTCCGGGCCGCACATCGGCGCGGTCGCCGCCGACCCGGCGCTGCTCGAGCGACTGCGGCCGGACAAGCTTGACCCGGCACCGGACAACGTGCCCGACCGGTTCGAATGGGGCACCCCGTCGTTCGCCGACCTGGCCGGGGCGGCGGCCGCGGTGGATCACCTGGCCGGGCTGGACACCGCGGCGGCCGGGACCAGGCGGCAGCGGCTGGTCACCTCGATGGCCGCCGCGCACGAGCACGAGCGGCGCCTGTTCGGCGTGCTGGCCGACGGGCTGGCCGCGATGGACAAGGTCACGCTGTACGGGAACGCCCGCGACCGCACCGCCACGGTGTACTTCAACGTGGCCGGACTGGCCCCGCGCGCGGTCGCCGGGCACCTGGCCGGCCGTCGGGTGAACGTCTGGGACGGGCACAACTACGCCTGGGAACTGGCCGGCGCGCTGGGCATCAGGGACACCGGCAGCGCGGTCCGCGCCGGGCTGGTCCACTACAACGACCGCTCCGACGTGGACCGGCTGCTGGCGGCCGTCGCGGAGCTGGCCGGCTGAGCCGGAGTCACCTGCCGGCAGCTGATTGCCCCGGCTTGTCCCACGAACGGCCCCGTTCGGCCGCTTAACCTGGCATTCTGGCTCGGTGGAGCATGCTGGCACGGGGATGATCCATCACATCGAGCTCTGGGTGCCTAACCTGACCAGGGCCGAGGCCAGCTGGGGATGGCTACTGACCGAGCTGGGCTACCAGCCGTTCATTCAGTGGCCCGAGGGGCAGAGCTGGCAGCTGGGGACGCACTACATCGTCCTGGAGCAGTCACCCGACCGCGTCGCCGGCCGTCACGACCGGTGCCGCCCGGGAATGAACCATCTGGCCTTTCACGTCGCCTCCAGGGAAGAGGTGGACAAGCTCACCGAGGAGGCGCCGCAGTACGGGTGGCGGCTGCTGTTCGGCGACCGCCACCCGCACGCGGGCGGCCTTGACCACTACGCGGCCTACCTGGAGGACCGGGACGGCTACGAGGTCGAGCTGGTCGCGCCGTCTTGACTGTAGGGCCGCGTTAACCCGACCGGACACTCACCGACAGCCGCAGGTCACGGGAGGAGCGCCCGGCCTGCACGGTGAAGTCGCCCGGCGGCCATGACCACTGCCCGGCCTCCTCGTCGAACACGGCGAAGATCCGGGCGGGCACCCGCAGGGTCACCTCGGCCACCTCGCCGGGCGCCGCCGTGACGCCGCCGAAGGCCCCGAGCACCCGCACCGGCCGGCCGCCGTTGCCCGGCGCGCCGGTGACATAGGCCTGGACGACCTCGCGGCCCGGCCGGGTCCCCGTGTTGCGGACCCGGATCCGGAACTGGGCGTCCGTGCCCGGCGCCAGCGCCGCCGCCGGGCCGCTGAGCGACTCGTAGTCCCAGCTCGTGTAGCCCAGGCCGTGACCGAACGGGAACATCGGGGTAATGCCCGCGGCGTCGTAGCCGCGGTACCCGATGAGCAGCCCCTCGGCGTAGTCGAGACGGCCGTCCCGGGGCTGCGCGTGCAGCACCGGGCAGTCGGCCTCGGCGGCCGGCAGGGTGACCGGCAGCCTGCCGCCCGGCTCGGCGCGCCCGAGCAGCACGTCCGCGAGCGCCTCGCCGACGGCCTGGCCGGGCAGCCAGGCATAGATCACCGCGCCGACCTCACCGGCCCAGGGCATCAGCACCGGCATGCCGGCGTTGACGACCACGACCGTCCGCGGGCAGGCGGCGGCGACCCGGCGGACCAGTTCGTCCTGGCGGCCGGGCAGGGCCAGGGTGTCCCGGTCGTAGCCCTCGCTCTCCGAGGTCTCCGCCGAGCCGACCACCACGATGGCCACGTCCGCGGCCGCGGCCGCCGCCACCGCTTCCGCCATCAGCGTCTGCTCGTCCGCCGAGGGCGTGATGCCCAGGCGCAGGGCCACCGGCCCCTGGCAGGCCGCCGCCGGGCGGAACTCCACCTCGACCGCGGCATCCTGGCCGCCGGGCAGCGTGACCTGCCCGCGGATCTCGCCGGGCCGGGTCATGGTCTCGACCGGGTCGGCCGGGACCCTGGTCTCGCCCTGCGCGGCGACCTCGCCGTTCACGGTGATGGTGAGCCGTCCCACGCCCGCGGCGCCGAACTCATGCGGCCCGCCGGTCTCCGCCCGGAAGGCGGCGCGGAGCCTGATGACGCCGCTCTCGCCCCAGCCCACGCCTGGCGGGAGCCCGTCCCACCAGGCCAGTGCCGTCGCGGCGCGGTGCTCGCCGGCGAACACCTGGCCGTTGGCGGTGCTGAACTCGAGCCGGACGCCGGGATCGCCGGTGACCGGGTCGCTGACCGAGCCGCGCGGCGGTTCCGGTACGCCCTGCCAGGTCCAGCAGCCGGGCGCCGCGGTCACCGCGACCTGGGCGCCGAACGCCTCGCGCAGCGCCTGGACCGGTGCCGGGGGAGACGCCGGGATGACCCGGGCGCTGCCGCCGCCCTGGATCACCGGGTGCAGCGCGTTCGGGCCGATCACCGCGACCCGCCGGACGCCGCCGGCGTCCAGGGGCAGCACCGCGCCGTCGTTGTGCAGCAGCACCAGCGATGCGGCCACGGCCCGGCGGAGCAGGCCGGCGGCGACCAGCGCGGGCGGCGAGCCGCCGTTGCCGTCGGCCGCCGCGGCGGGCGCGTCACTGAACGCCCCCACCCGGCGGGCCACGCTCAGCAGCCGGGCCACCTTGTCGTTCACCATCTCCTCGGTCACCAGGCCGGCCCGGACGGCCTCGGCGAGCGCCGAGCCCCAGAACCTGTTGGGCCCCGGCATGGCCAGGTCCAGGCCGCCGACCGCGGTGGGCACGGTGCTGCGGGTGGCGTCCCAGTCCGAGGTGACCACGCCGGTGAAGCCCCACTCGCCCTTGAGCACCGCCCGCAGCAGCCCGGAGTGCTCGGTCATCCGGCTCCCGTTGACCACGTTGTACGCGGCCATGACCACGGCCGCGCCGGCCTCCCGGACGGAGGCCTCGAACGGGACCAGGTAGAGCTCGCGGAGGACCTGTTCGGCGATGCGCGCGTCGTAGGTCCACCGCTCGGTTTCCGAGTCGTTGCCCACGTAGTGCTTCACCGTGGCCGCGACGCCGGCCGACTGGACGCCGGTCACGTACGCGACCGCGATCCGGGCGGTCAGCTCCGGATCCTCGGAGAAGCACTCGAAGCCCCGCCCGGCCAGCGGGGTCCGCATCAGGTTGATCGTCGGGGCCAGCAGGATGTCCACGCCCTTGCCGCGCGCCTCCGCGCCGAGGGCGGCGGCCAGCTCGCGCACCAGTTCCGGGTCCCAGGTGGCGCCGAGCGCGGAGGGGCAGGGCAGGCAGCTGGAGGGGTTGCTCTCGTCCAGGGTGGTGCCGCGCACCCCGGACGGCCCGTCCGAGGTGACCATCGGGCGCAGCCCGAGGGCGTCGCAACCGGGGATCCGCCAGCTGTCCGCACCGGTCAGCAGGCGGACCTTGTCATCGAGGGGGAGCGCAGCCAGCTGGCTGCGCTCCCCGGACATCTGAGTTGTCATCTGGTTAGCTGGCCGGCTTCAGCTGAAGCACGGTGTATTCCAGATAGGGGGTGTTAGGCACCGGCGTCATGTACGGGTTGCTCGCCGATGGCCATCCGGTGTAGTTGCGGGTCGAGTACTCGGCCCAGGCACCGCCGTACAGCAGCGGAATCACCGGCGCCTGGCTGGTCATGACCTGCTGCAGCTTGGTGATGGCAGCCGACTGCTCGGTGCTGCTGCCGGAACTCTCGTACTGCTGCAGCGCCGCCTGGGCGTCGGAGTTGGAGAACCGGCCGAAGTCGCCCGTGGCCGGCTTGCCGATCGGGGCGCTCAGCCTGCTGTCCAGCCAGCCGCTGTAGAACACATACGGCGTGGGGCCCTGGTTCGACCAGCGGATCGTGGTGTCGAAGGTGCCGTTGGCGACATCCCCCGCCCACACGGTCGGGTTACCGATGCCATCCACCGTCACGTTGAAGCCCAGCGAGTTGAGCTGCTTCGCGATGAGCTGGTCGGCGGTGTAGTAGTCGCTGTAGGGAATCGGGTCGGAGATCTTGAAGGCAAGGGTCTTGCCGTTCTTCATCCACTTGCCGTTCGCCTTGGCCCAGCCATCGGCCTGGAGGATCGACGCTACCTTGGCCGCGTCACTTGTCGCCGGGAGGTTGTTGGCCAGCGCCGGGGCCTGGTAGGCGCTCTGAGCGGGCAGCATCAGGCCGCTTGTGGAGGAGGCGGGCAGCTCGTAGCCGGTCTCGGCTTGCTGGGAGAGCTGCTGCCGGTTGATGCCGAACTCGATCGCCTGCCGCACCGCCGGGTCGCTCAGCGGTGCCTTCTGGGTGTTGACGAACAGCGACACCACGTTGTTGGCGTTGAAGAACGGCGTGCCGGCCAGCCAGGTGTGGTTCTGCGGGCTCTTGGACAGGTAGTTGCCCTGGATGTCGGACACATAGTTGCCAGCCCAGTCGATCTGGCCGCTCTGGATGGGCGGCACCAGGTTGGCGTTGGTGTTGTAGGACGGGAAGTCGATCACCGGCACGTGCAGTGTGCTCTTGCCACGGTAGAACGGGTTGATCTTGAGGGTGTAGCCCTGCGGCGAGAACTTGTCCAGCATGTACGGGCCGGTCCCGACCGGGTTGGGGTCGGCGAACGTGACCGGGTTGCCCACCGTGGACCAGATGTGCTGCGGCACGATGTAGACCTGGCCGATCAGGAACAGGTTGGCGTATTGCGCGCTGCTGAAGTTCAGCTGCACCGACGTGGCGGAGGGCGCCGAGGCGCTAGTGACGATCGGGGCCCCGGTGGTGAACAGCGCCGGATGGGCCTTGACCAGGTTGAAGGTGAACGCCACGTCGCTGGCGCTGAACGCCTTGCCGTCGTTCCACTTGACTCCGGAGCGGATCGGGATCGTCAGCGTCTTGCCGCCGTTGGAGAAGGTGGGCTGGCCGGACGCGAGGATCGGGATCCCCGGCTGGGTCGGCTTCAGGTAGTTCCAGATGTACAGCGGCTCGTTGTACAGGGCCACCGCATTGGTGAGGAAGCCGGTAGAGGTGGACGAGAGTGGGTTGAAGTTGTCGGTCATCGGCGCCAGCGGAGTGCTCTCGATGACCAGCGGCTGGCCGGTCTTGGTCTGCGAAGAACTCTTGGAGCTCGATGAGCTCGAACCGCCGCAGGCCGCGACGCCGAGGGCGAGGATGCCGGCGGCAGCCACGCTCTTCAAGATTGTTTGTCTCATTGCTTAAACTCCGATGTACCCGGCCGGCTCATCGCCGGCCTTGTTGTATGCGACCGTGGTGGGTCCGTTGTCAGTGAGGCGGTGGTAGCCGGCCGGGGCTTGCCCCTGTCGTCTGCCGCCGGTCTTCCATTGGCGTTGTTCCTGGCGCGCTACGAGCGGCGCCGCTAACCGGTGTTCCGCTGCATCACGCCTCCTTTCCCTGGTCGGGCGCTACTGGTGAGGACACGAGGTTCCCCGCGCGCCCGGCCAGCGGGCGGGATTGTCCGCCGGTCAGGCCAGTCGCATGCAGCCAGCAGGCGCTGGCGTGGCCGGTGGAGACCTCGAATTTTGGCGGTACCTGCTCGGCGCACACCGCCATGGCGTGCGGGCACCGTGGGTGGAAGCGGCAGCCGCCCGGCGGGTTCACCAGGCTCGGCGGGACGCCGCGGGCGGCCAGGATGGGCGGCTCGGCCCGGTCGGGGTCCGGGGCCGCGTTGAGCAGCAGTCTGGTGTAGGGGTGGGCCGGCTCGTCCGTCACCGTGGTGGCCGGGCCCGACTCCACCTGCTGGCCCGCGTACATCACCATGATCGAGTCCGCGAGGTAGCGGGCCGAGGCGATGTCGTGGGTGATGTAGAGGATCGCCAGGTGGTTCTCGCGCCGCAGGTCGCCGAGGAGGTTGAGGATTCCGAGCCGGATGGAGACGTCCAGCATCGAGACCGGCTCGTCGGCGAGCAGGACCCGGGGCCGGGCGGCGAGCGCCCGGGCGATGGCGACCCGCTGCCGCTGGCCGCCGGACAGTTCGTGCGGGTATTTGGCCATGAACCCGGCTGCTGGCGTCAGCGCCACCCGGGTCAGCAGGTCGGCGATGGCTTCGTCCAGGGCCCGGCCGCGCTGCGCCGTGCCGTGCAGGATCACCGGGCGGGCCAGGTGGTACCGCACGTCGTGGACGGGGTTGAGGGAGGAGAACGGGTCCTGCAGGACCATCTGCACGTCGCGGGCGTAGCCGCGCCTGCCCCGGCCGGAGGCCGGCACCGGCCGCCCGTCCAGCAGGATCTGGCCCGAGGTCGGCGTGATCAGCCGGGCGAGCATCCGGGCGAGCGTGGACTTGCCGGAGCCGCTCTCGCCCACCACGGCGGTGATCTCGTCCTCCGCCAGCGACAGCGAGACCCGCTCGACCGCATGCACCACCCGCCGCCCGGACCGGCCGGCCCGGCGCACCCCGTGGGCCCAGAAGTGCTTGGTGAGCTCGCGTGCTTCGAGCAGCACGGGTGCTGCCTGTGCGGGCCGCGGGGTGGCCAGGCCGGATTCAGTCATCGCGGGCCCCCAGGTTCTCTGCGACCGTGGCGGCCGCGGTGGGCATGGCCGCCACGGGCTGCGGTGCGCCATCCGCCGCGGATACCGCGCCGGCGGCGGCCGGTGGCGGGTTCTGGCCGGTCGCGGTGGCGGCTGGCCTGGCCGGTGCCGGGGAGCCGCCCAGGCCTGGATCGGCCAGGCCCAGTTCGGGCGGTGGCGGCACGCCGGGCTCCTGCAGCCAGCAGGCGGCCAGCCTGCCGCCCTGGCCCGGCAGCGGCGCCAGCGGCGGCGCCTGCGTCCGGCACCGGTCCATCACGTAGCCGCACCGCGGGTGGAAGACGCAGCCGCGCGGCAGCGCCCGCAGATCGGGAGGCGAACCGGGGATTCCGGTCATCTGCCGGTGCGGCCCGTGCAGCGGCGGGAACGAGCTGAGCAGCCCCAGGGTGTAGGGGTGGCGCGGGGCGCGGAACAGCGAGTTCGCCGCTGCCCGCTCCACGATCCGGCCCGCGTACATGACCGCTATCGAGTCGGTCACCTCGACCAGCAGCGATAGGTCATGGGTGATGAACAGGACGGCGAAGCCGAGCCGTTCCCGCAGCGCGATCAGCTCCGCCAGGATCTCCCGCTGGGTGACCACGTCGAGCGCGGTGGTGGGCTCATCCAGGATGACCATGCGCGGTTCCAGGGCCAGCGCCATGGCGATCATCACCCGCTGCCGCATGCCGCCGGACAGTTCGTGCGGGTAACTGTTCAGCCGGTCGGCGGAGATGCCCACCATGCCAAGCAGTTCGGCCGCCC
>WNGH01005561.1_pt1 | contig 20548 bp, 20 predicted proteins | sample 5400631 | NCBI WGS metagenome assembly WNGH01 (sample SAMN13153373, study PRJNA577476) | soil metagenome | isolation source: 115 cm soil or saprolite under Garry oak tree replicate 1 | place: USA:California | collected 2016-06-15
ATTTCTGGTTGATCGTCTCGCGTTGCGAAAGCAGGTCGTCCAAGGGGGCCTGGCCGAGCACGCTGCGTAGCGTCGTCTGCGACATCAGCGAGGTTGCTTTGAGAAAGTTCTCCACTTTCACGACCGCGGCTTGCGGATCGACCACGCGGAAATAAACAACCGCATCCACCGTAACCGGCACGTTGTCACGCGTCATCACCTCCTGCTTCTCGACGCTGATGGTCACGACGCGCAAATCCATTCGCACCATTCGATCGACGATCGGGATGAGGAAAATTAGCCCCGGTCCTTTTGCGCCGAGTAATTTTCCGAGACGGAAGATCACGCCTCGTTCGTATTCGCGCAGGATGCGGATCGCCTGCGGCAGAATAATGACGGCAAGAATGATGAGCGGTATGGCCCAACTAATTAATTTCGGCAGTGCTTCGAGTAATGGCATGGCTTTATTCTCCTTTGGTTTTTAGTCTAACAGTTAATCCGTGCACCGCCGCGATCTCGGCATGCTCGCCTTTTTCGATCGGTGTGTCGCTGACCGCGTTCCAATATTCGCCTTCGACGAAAATCCTGCCGCTGCGCGAATCGATCGACGTCAATGCAGTCACGGTTTTTCCAATCAACGTTTCCGCTCCTACTTTTACCGGCAAACGCTGCGCCCGGAGACCTTTTCCGATGACGAAAATAAAGAACGCCGCAGTGATCAGGGTAGCAGGAATGATGTAGCTAAGTGAAAGGCGAAAGAGTGGGTCGGCGCGGTTGAAGAGCATCAGCGAACCGATCAGAAACGAAATGACTCCGCCCACGGTGAGCACCCCGTGCGTTGGGGCGTAGATATCGAAGATGAAGAGCATGAGAGCGAGTGCGATCAGCACAAGTCCGGTGACGTTGACCGGCAGGATCGCCGCCAGATAAAGCGCAAGGATCAACGCAATCGCGCCCACCACGCCGGGAAGAATCGCGCCGGGGGTAGTCAATTCGCCGATGATTCCGTAAATGGCGATAAGCATGAGAACGAACATCACTTCCGGCCGCCAGAGCTTTTGAAAAACGCGTTCTGAGGGCGACATCTTGATCTCCGCCACCTCGGCGCCGGCGGTCTTGAGCGGTTTGCCATCCACCAGGCGGCCATTCAATTTTTGTAACAAATCCGGCATATCGGCCGCGATCAGATCGATCACCTTCAACTCCAGCGCTTTCTCGGCGCTGATCGATGCGCTCTCTTTTACGGCGGACTTGGCCCATTCGACATTACGCTGGCGCTTGCCCGCGATCGCCTCCATGTAGCTGACGGAAAAGTTCTCCAGCTTCTGCTTCATGGTGTCGTTGGGCTTTTCTTCTCCCCCGCTGGGAAAACCGCCGATCGAGACCGGGTGAGCCGCGCCAATGGTTGTGGCCGGCGCCATCGCTGCGACGCTCGCCGCAATGGTAATGAAACAACCGGCGCTGGTCGCGGTCGCGCCCGTCGGAGCGACATACACCACCACCGGCACCGTGGAGCCCAAAAAGCTTTGCACGATCGTTTGCGTCGAATCGAGCAAACCGCCCGGCGTGTTCAATTGAATGATCAAACATTGCGCGTTCTGCGCGCGCGCTTCATCAATGCTTCGCGAAATGTAACTCGCTGTCGCCGGACCAATCGCGCCATCGATTTTGATAAGCGAAACCTTCTCCGCCGCGACCGCAGCTGTGCACACCAGCAAGAGAACTAGGCCTGTTAATCCAGTCTTCACAGCGACGTGCAATCTCACTCTCCCTTCATGGGCTCGATTTTGATGGCGAAGTCCGCGACCTGCGGCTTCACGACTTTTTCGTAATCGCGATAGCTGAGTTTGATTGCATCGGTGTGCGTGCCCGCTTCGAAAACGATGTACTCTTCCTGTGACAAGCTCTTGTCCACATACGTTGGCACACCGTAAAGATTGCCCAACGGCGGCATTGCACCGACCGCGCAGTCCGGGAAGAGAGATTTGAACTCCCCTTCCTTGTCGAGCGACACCGCCTTGCCAAGAATCTTTCTGAGCTTTTTAAGATCAATTTGATGATCGGCTGGGAGCGCTGTCATCAAGTGCTCGTCTCCGGATTTTACCATTACAACCTTGGCATGGCGCCGGCCTTTCACGTGTTCGGCTTGGGCGATCCTTTGCGCGGTAACGGCTTCCGGATGATGCAAAATCTCGTAGTCGACTTTATTTTCCTTCAAGCAATCAATGAGTTGCTTTGGTATTTTCAGAAACGGCCTCCCATGCAAGCTATCACCTTCCCCGATGATCTCTACTTTTCAGAGGGGAGATTATCCAATGGACCCTTACGCAAAGCCCAACGAGCGTAGAGTCGGCGCGAATCGGCCGAAGATTTCGCACTTGCCGAGCGAGATCGACAAGCGCACGCGCAGCCAACGCCGAGCAGACAAGCAGGAGGTCACCGCCGAGCGGCGCGCGATCAAAAAAGCGGCGCGGCGCAATTTGAAGAAACAATTGCAGGACGAACTCGCGCAAGACTCCTAGACAGGATTCACCGGATTAAGGGAATTCCTAATCCAAGATATCTTGCCTGCTTGCGAAGGCTTTCGGAGTTGGTCCTGTCGAAAAAGGGCCGGATTGGAGTTACTTGGGTGTCCCGACTTTTGCGCTGCCGAGAAACGTCGCGTTCTCGTCCACGACGAATCGCGGCGCTTCGACGTCACCGCGCAAGGTGCAACCAGCCTGAAGTTCACAGCGTTCGGTCGCGAAAACATTTCCCTCGACGGTCCCCCGCACTGTCACCGATTTCGTCCGGATTTCGCCGCGGACGGATCCGTGCTCGTCGATTGTGAGCGTTCCGGTCGAGTCGATCGTGCCTTTCACCTCGCAGTCGATCCGCAGCTCATTATGAAACTTGACCGAGCCGTTGATCGAAACTCCTCTTGAGAGAACGCCGGGGGATTGCGCCGGCGTGGATGAGCGTTTCGGTTGCTCCGGGGTTACCGGCACACCGGCGTCAGGCTTTCGAGCTGAAAACAGCGACATCTGTATTCTCGGACTCCTCCAATTTTGACTGCGTGTAAAGCTAATCTTGTTCCGCGACTTAGAATAATTGCCAGCCGGTTTCATTTAAAATCTGTTTTGATGCGTGGAACCCGCGGTAGAACATCACACATGATGCTCTTTCTCGATGAAGAGCAGGTGCGAAAGCATTTGCGGATGGCCGATCTGATTCCGGCGATGGAAAAAGCGTTGATCGATTTCTCAGCCGGGAAAGTGACGCAACCGGTGCGCTCGGTCATCAAGGTCGATCCACCGGGCGGGTTTTATGGAATGATGCCGGCGCTAACTCCGGAAGGACTCGGTCAGAAAATTGTCACGTTCTACCCGCCGAACGCGGAGCGCGGAATTCCAACGCACATGGCGACGATTCTTTTGAACGATCCGCAAACCGGCGCGCCGCTCGCAGTGATGGATGGAAGATTGATTACTGAGATGCGAACGGCGGCGGTTTCGGCAGCGGCGACAAAACTTCTCGCGCCAAAGGATGCGAAGATTCTCGCGATCCTCGGGAGCGGCGTGCAAGCGCGCAGCCACGCGGCAGCGTTGCAACTGGTGAGACAATTCGAAGAGATTCGCGTTTGGAGTCCAAACAAATCGCATGCGGAGCAGTTCGCGAAAGAGATCGGCGCGAAAGCGATGTCGGCTGAAGCTGCGGTCCGCGACGCGGATGTCGTTGTGACCGCAACAAGCTCAACGACGCCGGTCTTGCACGGCGCCTGGTTGAAGTCTGGCTGTCACGTCAACGCCGTCGGCGCGTGCCGGCCGGATTGGCGCGAACTCGACGACGACGTGATGCGAAATGTCATTTTCGTCGATTCGCGTGAAGCAGCCATGAAAGAATCCGGCGACGTAATTCTTTCCGGTGCGAAAATCCATGCGGAGCTTGGCGAAGCTCTGGCCGGCAAGATCGACAATCCCGAAAGAATCGGGGCTCGCGAAGACTTTCGAAGTCGCGCAAACGAAACCACGATCTTCAAGTCACTCGGCATGGCGGTGGAAGATATTGCCGCCGCGCTTTTGGTCTATCGAGCGGCAACGGCGACCTTGTAGACGTTGCGCAACCTCAATTCGCCGACGCGTCGACAATTCAGGGTTTCTTTTCGCCGACAAGGATCTTGGGGGGATCCAGTCCAATCCGTTTCAGAAGCGCAGCGAATCGCGGATCGGAATGGAGGGGACGAAATATCGGCCGCGCTACGATCCCATGAAGCGAGCCGGAATGTTCGTTGTAGGCGCGTTCGAGCCACTGAAATGCTGCATCGTTATCCCCGAGCGCGACATAGATGCTGGCAATCTCTTCACCCGCGAAGTAATGCGTGGCAGCGAATGTTTTCACTCCGTTAAGCACGCGCTCCGCATCATTTTTGCGGCCCATTCTCGCGTAGGTGATGGCAAGGCCCGGTTCTGGGATACCGGTTACCTCGGCATTTTTTTTATAAAGCTCCAACGCCTCGGCAAACATCCCTTTTTCGCGGTACGCCACAGCCAATTGCGAACCTTGATACAGATAATTCGGATCGAGCAATTGCGTCCGGCGCCCTTCCGCCACCGCTTCGTCCAAGCGTCCGTAACAAATATCAATAAAGCCGGCGAAGGTGCTGATAATAGGTGAAAGCGGGTCGACTTTTACCGCCTCCCGTATGTGCATCAGCGCGCCCGCCTCGGCGCCTCCTTGCGATGCAAGAGAAAGCGCCGTGAAGACACGTGCAATGCCGCAGTTAGGATCGAGTTGCAAGGCGCGTTTCAATTCGGCATCGCAGCCCGCAATGTCCCAATTAAGGACGCGCTGGCTGTCACCTAAATAAACATGCGCTTCCGCCTCTTTGTCATCGAGCTCAATCGCCTTGGCGGCGGCCGTCCTCGCCGCCGGATAAGCTTCCAGCGGTTTTACGTAAACGTCAGCCAGCCATTCCCAGGCTTTTGCAATCCCCGTCCAGGCTTTTGCGTAATTTGGGTCCTTCTGGAGCGCGCGTTGAAAAAAATCCAAACTTCTGCGCAAATCTTCTTCGCCGCTCTTGTTCGAAAAATAGAGACCTTGAAGATAAAGATCGTGCGCTTCGCTGTTCGGTTGCAGTTGAACGCTCGGAGCGATGGCCAACTTGATCTTTAAGGCGTCCACAATCGCGCGCGTGATTTCATCTTGTACGGCGAACACTCCTTGTAACTCGCGCTCGTACGTTTCGGACCAAAGATGAAAACCGTTCGCTGCGTTGACTAGCTGCGCAGTGATTCGGATGCGGTTGCCTTCTCGACGCAAACTACCTTCGAGAATATTTTGCACGTTCAGTTTCTGTGCAATCTGGCCGACATCCGCATTTTTTCCTTTGAATGAGAACGACGAGGTGCGTGCGACCACACGTAAACCTTCGATCTTGGCTAGGGCATCCAGAATTTCTTCGCTGATTCCATCGCAAAAATATTCCTGATCCTTGGCCTGGCTAAGATCGACAAAAGGCAGGACAGCGATGCTTTTATCGCTGATCGCATTCCAACTCTTGCCGGAGGCCGTCCTGTTCTCAGTTCGTAACAAAAGCAAGCGGGCAACCGTCGCAACAACACAGACGGCGGCCATGAGAGCCGCGACGCGCAATATCCTGGAACGCTTTCGTGCAGAAGCTTGGACTGTTGCGAAGACGAGCTTTGCCGGCACCGCCGGGTTTCCGAATTCGTCGCTGTGTAAACTGTAAATGTGCACTCTCGCACCGTGTTTTACCTCGCACTCGCCGAGATCGTGCAACAGCGGCTGCCAGTGACGATATTGGCCTAAATCTTCCGCGATGCGCTTGGACAAAAGAATGTGGTCGGCGTCACCGCAATCCATAACGCGTTGCGCGGTGTTAATACCGGCTCCGGCGATGTTCGCCCGCTCGTTGACATCTCTGACTTCGCTCAGCGGTCCGCTGTGGATTCCCATCCGCACTGGTATCGCGCTGTAATTTTTGAGCGCTTTGCCGATTTCGAGCGCACACCGGACTGGCGCCTCCAGAGTGTCGCGGAAAATCAACGCCATGCCGTCCCCTGTGGGAAGCCCTACCAACATACCGCTCGCCTCCGAATCGCGGAACTGAGGTGTCGTCCGCACGATTTCATTGAGCGTTTCCAATCGCTCGCGCTGCTCGTTGATGAGCAGCTTTGAATAACCAACGATGTCGATCAACAGAACGTGACCGATCTCAAACTTCACATCGGATGACGACTCGGCTGTCATGCCTTCACAAACGTCGTTGTCGATCCAAAATGTTTGCCCCAGTTTGGATTTCAAAAAACGGAAAGACTTGCGTCGTGACTTGAATCAGCAACCACGCTACGACCGCGTAAGCAATCGCCACCTTGTAAACGTTGCGATGTTTTAGCTCGGCGAAGAAATTCTTCGGATTCACGCCCCGTTTTGTGCCACAGCCTCAGCCCGACAGCAAGGCGGCGGTCGCCTTATGATTCATCGCGTAAAATCTCTTCCGCCTCGGCCAAAGTTTGGCAGGTCAGAATTTGGACATCAGCGCCATAATGAAAGATCGACATGATTTGCAAGCCGATGTCGCGGTGCGGATCGGGAATGACGCGCACAACCATGGAGGCTCCTTTTTCGTTGCACATGTCCATCGCTTTCTCGATGAATGGCGCGCAACCGACATCCAGCGATTGCAATTCGCTTAAATCGACCAGGAGACGAAATCCGCGTTGCAATTTTGCGAGGTCATTACGGATTTGCTCCAAGCCTTTCTCGGTTTCTTCTGCTCGAACAACTCCGTGGAAGCGGATTGCCAGCAACTTTTTCGGTTCGTCGACTTCGAAGTTAATCACTATTTCAGACGATTATATTTCTTCAACAACTCACGCAATCGATCGTGCGGAAGCGCGTCGACGCGACGATTGTCTGCGCCGGTCATGGTTTGATTGTCCACCAGCGCGTTCAGCACCGCTTCTTCGGTCGCTTGGACCACGCCGTTGAAGATTGGATCCATCAAATCGTTCGGGATCGTTTGCACCGCATGGGTGACCTGGTCAGCAGCCCACACATTTTTATTCGCGGTCGAAAACGCGACGAACAAATCGCCCGAACCGTTTCCCGAAATCGTTCCGGTGCGGGCGAGCCCGAGTGAAACGCGGCGTGCGAGTCGCTTCAATTGATTCGGGAGCAGCGGTGCATCCGTCGCGACCACGGTAATACATGACCCAGTATCCTCCCCGTAAACCGTGCCCGGAATTTGTTTTCCGACCGGCACACCGGCGATTGTTAAGAGGGCTCGTCGTCCAAAATTCGCCTGAACAAAAACACCGACCGTGTAGCTCTGCGCCGGCTTATCTTTTCCGGGTTTGATGTCGATCTTGCGCGACGCAGTTCCGTTACCGCCTTTGAACTCGTAACAGATCATGCCGGTGCCGCCGCCGACGCTCCCTTCCTCGATCGCGCCGCCGTGCGCGGAATCAAGCGCATGAAAAACGTCCTTTGGTTTGACATGAAAGCCGTTTGTGTCGTTCAGCCAACCATCCCACGTCTCGGCGACGAGCGGTAAACTCCACCAATATCCGCTGGCGTCGGCTGCGCCGTGCTTAATTCGCCATGCGATGACGGCATCGCGCGCGACTCCGACGCTATGCGTGTTCGTGATCACGATTGGTCCTTCGAGAAATCCGCTCTCTTCAATCCAATTCGTACCGGTCATCTCGCCGTTGCCATTCAAACTAAACACAGCCGCGTAAACCGGATCGTTCAGTGAATCGTGCCCGCGCGGAATGATCGCGGTCACACCCGTGCGGACCGGTCCTTTGCCGACAACGAGCTTTCCTTCGCCGCGAATAATCGTTGTGTAACCAATTTCGACGCCTGCAACATCTGTAATCGCGTTTAGTTGACCTGGCGCACCGTCGAATGGAACGCCGAGATCGCGCGCACGAACAATTTTGTTTGCGACTGTCGATCTTGCGGGCGGCGATTGTTGCGGCTCGCGAGCATGCGAGTCGAGCATGAGCAAGAGCACGAGCGGGAGCAGGAATAAAGATGTCGATCTTTTCATCAATGGTAGTTTTTGACGCGAGTCCAAAATTGCCGCAAGTCGCCGGTAAATCCGCGGCAAAGAAAAATATCGAAATGCTCGTCGCGCCGCGAGTACGGATGTTCCGCGCGCCCGACCGCTTCGACGCTGCGAAAATGTTCGCGGTCGCCTGTTCCGTCGCTGCCGAGAACGATCACGATGCTGCCATCGTAATCGCGCGGACCCCAGAGCCAGTAGCTTTGATGATTGCAAATCGATTTCGGCAAACCGAGCCGCGGCCCAAAGAAATCGATCGCGCCCGCCTGACCGTAGCTGTTCGCGAAAATTGCCGTCCGCGTCTGTTCTTCCGGCGAAAGTGATTTGTAAACTCGCGCGGTTTCGCGCGCCATTTCTTCCCAGCCGAATTCGTCGGCAAAATATTGCGGGAGCGGACCGGTGGGCTGGTTCTCCGCTTTGGGCGGCGCAAAGCCGAGCTTCTTTTGATAGGCGATCGCGCCTTCGGGCGAAAGAACCGGACAAACGGTCGGCGCGAGAATGACTGCCGACGCTAGAACCAAAATTGCGTACACAGCGCGAACCGATTTCCCGCGCATAGTTTTTGCCGCGGAGCACGATGAACGTCGCGAGCAAGACGATGTAAACAATTCCAAGGACTCGAAACCGACGGCCTTCGTGTCCGAGAAAAAGCCAAAACAAACCGCTGAGCCAAAGCGGAAATAGAATCGGGTTCATGATCTGGGCTTGATCGAGAAGGAACGTGATCGGACCGCGTACGACGTCGCGATGCGTTTGCCGGATGTTGCGCATCAATTCGAGAAACGGGAAATCGTGGCGAATCAGCCAAATCAGATTCGGCAGAAAAATCAGGAACGCGATCGCGGCGCCGATCCAAAATTGCTTCTTGGCCAAAAACCGGCGCTCGCCTGTTAGAACGAGCCCGATCACAACAGTAACGACGAAAAACGCGATGCCGTATTTCGTTTCCATGCCGATGCCGGTGAAAACGCCAAACCAAATCCAATAACGCGCATCGTCGTGATTGATCGCGCGGACGATGCACCAAACGCAGGCCATCCAAACCAGCGGCTCGAAAGCATTCATGGTGAGCCAGTGATGCATCACGAGATAAATCGGCACGCAAATTACTGCGAGAGCGGCCAGGACTTGTGCAAAAGCTCCGCCGCCCATTTCACGAGCCAATTTCCCGGCAAGCCAAACGGTTGCGGCGCCGGCGAGCGCGGGGAAAAAACGCAAACCCGGAAGCCAATCGCCAAAAAGATGTCGGGCGGTCCAGGCGACGAGCGCGATCAGCGGCGGTTGATCGACATATCCGCAATCGAGATGCTCGCCGCAGGCGAGGTAATAAAGTTCGTCGCGAAAAATTCCATAGCGGCCAGCCGTAAGCAGGTGAAAAATTAATTTCGCACCGGCCAAGGCAAGAACGACCCCTTCACCTGAGAAAAATCGCGATGTCGATCTTGCGCTCACGAAGTTTGGGATGCTTTTCTATTTTCGTCCGCGAAGCAACGCATTTAGACTGATTTTGTGAGTTACGAGGTTTTCGCCAGAAAATATCGGCCGCAGACGTTTGACGACCTCGTCGGACAGGCGCATGTCTCGCGCACGCTCAAGAATGCGGTCGCACAAAATCGGCTGGCGCACGCGTACCTATTCGTTGGTCCGCGCGGCATCGGGAAAACGTCGACCGCGCGAATTTTGGCGAAAGCGCTCAACTGCGTGAAAGGACCGACGGTCACGCCGGACGGCACCTGCGATAATTGTCTCGAGATCGCGGCCGGCAACAGTCTCGACGTTCTTGAGATCGACGGCGCGAGCAACAACGGCGTCGAGCAGGTGCGCGAGCTGCGCGAAAACGTGCGCTACGCGCCATCCAAGTCGCGCTACAAGATTTATATCATCGACGAGGTGCACATGCTGACCGCGGCCGCCTTCAACGCGCTCTTGAAGACGCTGGAGGAGCCGCCGCCGCACGTGAAATTTATCTTCGCAACGACCGAACCGCAAAAAGTCCTGGCGACGATCGTGAGTCGTTGCCAGCGCTTCGATCTGCATCGGATCCCGGCAAAACTGATTGCCAATCATTTGCAGTTCATCGCCAAAAAAGAAAAGATCACGCTCGAACCCGCGGCCGCGCATGCGATTGCGCGCGGCGCGGAAGGCGGGCTGCGCGACGCGGAGTCGATGCTTGATCAATTGGTCGCGTTTTGCGGCGACAAGATTTCCGAGAACGACGTCCTCAATGTTTTCGGATTCACCAGCGAGCAAACGGTGGTCGATTTGACCGGCAAAATTCTTCGCAGCGAAACCGCACCCGCACTCGATGTTCTCTACCAGCAATGCGAAGCCGGCAAGGACATGATGCGACTAATGTCGGATTTGATCAGCTATCTGCGCGACCTGCTCGTGTTCAAAGCGAAGCCGGATGCACTCCAGGAAGATGTCGATCCCGAACTGCAGAAACTACTCGCGGCGCAAGCCGAATTGATTCAGAACGATCGGCTGCTCGATTTGATCGATCAATTCGCGCAAGCCGAAGGGCGAATGAAATGGGCGCCGAACAAGAAACTGCATTTCGAAGTGGCGATCATTAAAGCGATCCAAGGTTTGAATCAGGCCACGCTCGATGAAGTGATCGAAAGACTCGGCGAGATCCGCGACGGAAAACGTTCCCCGGAAAAAAAAACGTTAAGCGCTGAAACTGTGGGGGCAAATGCCAGTGCGACTCGCACCGTCCCGCCTGCGTCCAAGAGAGCTGCGGCCGACCCGCCTTCGCCAAGCTTCGGCGTGGCAGGGACGGCGTCCAATACAGCGCCACGTGTCACTGAATCGCCCGATGGCGGCGACGACGCCGAAAACATTTGGCAGCGCGTTTTCTCGAAAATCCCAACTCAGAAGGCGTTTGTCCGAAATTCGGCCGCGGTCGCGCATGTTCTGCCGAGCGAGGGCCGCCATTTCATTCTCGGGTTTTCCCCCGATCAAAAATCGCCAATGGATATTTTGGGCACGGCGAGCAACCGGAAGCTGATCGAGACGCTTCTGCGTGAAGTCAGTGGCAAAGATTGGACACTGAACTTAACCGTACGAGAAAATTTGGTGTCGAAAGCGCAATCGTCCGGCGAGAGCTCATCCGAAAATTACACGGACGATCCGCTAATTCGCGAAGCCCTGGAAATTTTTAAAGGCGAGATCAAGCGCTAATCCGCCTCTCCCCCAGGGAGAGGGATTGAGGTGAGGGTGAAGATCAAAAAATAAATTGTGAATCTGAACAAATTGATGAAGCAGGCGCAGCAGATGCAGGCGCAAATGGCGAAGGCCCAGGCCGAGCTCGAAGAAAAAACGGTCCAAGTAACTGCGGCGGGCGGAAAAATAAAGGTTACCGCAAACGGCGCGGGCGAAATTCTTTCGATCAAGATCGGACATGAGATTGTCGATCCGAACGACGTCGAGTTTCTGGAGGAAGCTGTCTTGAGCGGCGTGCAACAAGCGATTGAGCAAGGCAAAGCGCTGGCCCAATCGGAAATGAAAAAGATCACCGGCGGACTCGGAATGCCTGGGCTGTAGTCGAGATCGCAAACCAGACCGCGGCGGTAAAAAAGAATAGATACGTGGCGTTACGAAGCCCGACGATTAGAGAAGGCCAGTAGGGGTGGCCGTTGAAGTCCCAAGCCCCGAGGAGCCAGGGATTGCCACACAAATACCAGTAGAGCGCATAAACGTAGGCGCTGGTCAGCACGGCCGCTGGAATAAGAAACCATGCTGAAAGGAAAAACCACAAGGGCAGCGACCAGGCGAAATATTGAAACGAAAAGCCGCCGTTGAGAGCGTAAACGAGGACGTAGCTCATCGCGATGCTCGCGCCAAGATCAACAATCGATCGACGCCGGCGCCGCAAGCAACTCAAAATGACGACAAGCGCGAGGGCGATTTTCCAGCTGTTTTCCAGATAAAATAAAATCGGAGCGTGCGCCGCCTGTGGCCATCTTGCGGGCGACGCAATGATCGAGAACAACAGAACGCGCGGGCCCCACGTCGCAACTCCGGCGATAGTATGGAGATCTTGCGCGCGGTAGCCGAAGACATTCTTATAAACGACGGGCGCGTCCTGAATGAGCGCGGGAAGATAAGTTACAAGGGCAACGACCCCGACTACGGCGAGAAAAACAAAACGATGTTTCCATTTTGGAATGAAAAAGATAAGCGCTGGAATCGCGACAACTCCCGGCAATTTTATCCAGAGACTCGCGCCAACAACGATAGCCGCTGGAATTAGTTTTTCCTTGGAAATAAACCAGAGGGCGAGCAAAAGAAAAAATGCGACCGCGCAATCGGTGTTGCCGTGACAAGCAGAGAGAATGATGGCGAGCGGATTAAGCCAGTAACAAGCGGCTGCAACAAATCGCCACGGACTCGCGCCCAGCAAGAGCAATAAGAGAAACGCATTGCCCGCATCGAGTAGGGCGAAGGGCGCGCGCAAAAAAATACGAAACGCGACACCGCTCTCATCCGATGCGCGCAACAGAACTGACTCTGCTTCGCTGATAAACGGCGGATGATTGGCTGACGTATCGCCGTGGTAGTAACCAATAAGTCCGTGCTCGCGCACATCGCGCGCATGTCGTTCCCAAATTTCAACGTCTTGAGTTCCCCTCAGTAAAAATGACGCAATAAAAGCGAAGCGCAGCTCCAAGCGCGATAACGACCCAAAACCAAATCCCGGGACGCAAGTACCAATGATCTCGGGCGTCTGTCATTCCGAGCGAAGTCGAGACATCTCTTACTATTTCGGTTACTCGATATCAGTCAGAAACATTTAGAGATTCCTCGACTCCGCTCGGAATGACAAACACTTTGGAGGGTTAAAGGCTGCTACCACCCACCCTCACGTCATACCTCTCCCGAGCAAGGGAGACGAAGAAGACGTCGCCGCGCAGCTACACCTTTCGCATTTCACGTTTGTGTTTTTCGTAAACGCAAACTTCGCGGATACGCAAGATCGACATCTTTTCCGCCAGCCGCCCGAAATTTTCGCCAAGTTGCACGTGCGAATGCGCGTCAGACGCGGTCGTAAACGGGATTCCTTTTTCGACCGCGAGCTCAATGATGCGATCGGCGGGATAAAGCTCGTTCACGGGTTTGCGCCAACCGGCCGTGGAAAGTTCGATCGCAAGATCACGCGAGCGAATGAAATCGAGGGTCTCGTTCACAATCTCGCCAATTTCGGCGTTCGGCCGATGTCCATGAATCTTAACCAGATCAAGATGCGATAGACAGTCGACCACACCGGTGGCGGCGATGTTGCGCACGCGCCGAAAGTAATCGGCATAGAGATTGTCGATGTTGCGTCCCTCGAACTGCGTCGCACCGGCCGGAACGCTGTCGAACATTTGCGTGGGATTGTCGAGGTAATGGACCGAGCCGAGAACGAAATCGAGTTTGTCCCAATTCTTTTCGATCCACTGTCTTCCGGCGGCTGATGTTTGCGGATCGTTGTCGAGCTCGATGCCGGCGCGGATCTTCACGTCGGGATTCGCCGCCCGCAGTTTGTCGATTTCATCGAAATTAATTCCGGCATGGAAACGATCGTGATCGGTAAACGCAACGTCGTTTAAACCGCGTGTGCGCGCGCCATCGATCCACAACTGCAACAGTTCTCGCGAATACAGCTGAACTCGATGCCCTTGCGGATGAGAATGGTAATCGGAAAAAAGTCGCAGATTCACGGCTCGGTCAGAAACTTCTGCCGGATGTGAAGCTCGGGATATTTCGGAAAAAAAACTTCGGCGGTAAAGACTTTGCCAGGTGTGAGATCGCGGGTGGCGATGTTTTCTTTATATTCAACATGCTCACCGGGATTGATGAGGATCGTCCCGAGTTTTTCCTTGATCGCGTGGTTCTCAGACCATTTGGTCAGGACAACGTCGGCGGAGTTGAGCAATTGAATCTCAATTCGCTGATCGGTCGGAAAATCAAGCGGGATCATGCGATTGCCCATGTTCGTGACCGTGACTTTAACTTCGATTTGTCGAATTTCGGAAAGCCGCACCGGCTGGGGCGAGACTTGAAGATCGAGAATCAGTCCGCGCAATCTGCGATCATTGTATTTTGGAAGGACTTGGGACGAAGAAAACGGATGGAAGATTCGACCGACCAGGCCTCGCTTTTGCAAGGTCGTGGTTGTAATCGGAGTCGCAGTTGCCACAGGAGCGGCAGAAGGCTGGGACACCGTTTCCTGCGCCAGCAGGTCGAGAGCCGTGGCAAGAACGATGGAAAAAATGATGGCCGGACGAATCATCGACGGGTTACAACACGAAACGGTAGCGTTATCAATCGACCATGAAACCCATTTTCGCGAGTCTGATTCTGGCACTTTTAGCCATTTCTGCCACTGGTAAAGATCGACATTGCATTTTTCGCGCCCACGTGGAAGCGAACCCGAACGACACAGCCATCTTCTCCAGCTCTGTTCGCGCACTATTTTCCGGGAAGCAGGTAGCGATTGAGCGAATGCCGCGCTTGTCGGAGCGCGATATGGTGGCCTTCTATCCGTATCCAGCGGCGGATGGAAATTACGGCGCGCTTTTTCAATTGGATGACCACGGACGGCTCGCGCTCGACGCGCTGAGCATCGAGCGACGCGGCAGTTTGCTTTTTATATTCATCAACGGCCGTCCGATCACCGAATTGCAGATCGACCGCCGCGTTTCCGATGGACGGATCTACATCGCTTCCGGCTTAACTAAAGCCGACATCGAGTTGATGAAAAAAGACTGGAGACTGATCGGCCAGCGGAAACGCTGATTTTTTTTGATGCGATCGTTTCTTGCAACGCTGCTCACGCTTTTCGCGTTCCATTTCGCGGCGGCCGCGGCGCAAACTGAAACCGCGACTGTGGATCTTGCGCTGCCGACCGACAACGACGCGATTTTTCGCGGCGGCGGCCCCGATTTCTACCAATACGTTGAGCGCGACTATCACGGAGAAAAATCGACGCCGTGGGAAGGTGGCCAATATGGTTTCGTGCGCGATCCGGTAGAGACGAGTTCGGGCGTTGTCTACACTCGCTTTCATGAAGGCATTGACGTTCGTCCTCTGCACCGTGACGAAAACGGAGAACCGCTCGACGAAGTACGCGCGATCGCTGATGGCAAAGTCGTGCACACAAATTTCGTGCCCGGCTATTCAAACTACGGCAAATACATCGTGATCGAGCATCGATGGGATGGTTCGCCCTATTTCAGTTTGTATGGGCACCTCAGTGCGATCGACGTTCGAAGTGGCGATACCGTCCATCGCGGCCAGCGCATCGCGGTGATGGGTTATACCGGAGCCGGAATCAATCGCGCGCGCGCACACGTTCATTTGGAACTTAATTTGATCCTCAGCCACAACTTCGACTCGTGGTACGACGCGACTTACAAAGACGAACCGAACCACCACGGACTTTACAATGGGATCAATCTGGTCGGACTTGATATTGGGCGGCTTTATTTAGCGCTCCGAGAAAAACCTTCGGTAACCATTCCGCAATTCCTCGGTCAGGAGGAAATTTTTTACAAAGTGGCGATCCCGGAATCCCGGCACTTTGAATTGCCGAAGCTTTATCCTTGGATGGCAAGCGGAACAGTCAAGCCGCGGTCGTGGATAGTTAGCTTCGCGCGGAGCGGTTTGCCGCTGAAGATTGAACCCAGCGAGCGGCGCGTGAAACAGCCCGAGGTCGTTTACGTGAAACCAAGCGCACTCAACGCTTCTTATCTAACCAATGGTGTTGCAACCGGATTAACCAGTCACGCGCATCTCACCGAAAACGGAAAACAAATGATGCGCTTGCTGATTTATCCAGATTGAAAGATCGATCCGCCACAGGACGGATTCGCCGTGGCGAACAATCGCGCGGCTAACACGAAGTGGGCTGGCGCTGCGCGACCGCAACACCGTGCGGAATCGCGCCGGCGACAAATCCGAGGCATTCAACCGCGCCACTTGGCTTCCCCGGGAGCGCGATCACGAGTGAATCATCAACCACCGCTGCGAGATTGCGCGAGAGAATTGCGTTTGGCGTGATCTTCATCGATTCGGCGCGCATTACTTCACCAAAGCCCGCCAATTCCACCCGCATGATTCCGCGAATTGCTTCCGGGGTCACGTCGCGCGGTCCAATTCCAGTTCCGCCGGTCGTCAACACCAAGCCACAGCCTTGTTTGGAAAACGAACGAATCGTTTCCTGAATTCGCGTCGCGTCATCGGGAATCACCGCTTCGCACAATACCTGCCAGCAATTCTTCTGCGCGACTTCTTTGAGCGCAGGTCCGCCGAGGTCCTTATAATCGCCCGCGCTCGCGCGGTCCGAAACTGTGATAATCCCGCAAACGATCTGCATTAAATTTTCGTTTTCTTAACTAATCGCACATCGGCGATCTGCATCTTTTTGTCGACTGCTTTGCACATGTCATAGATCGTGAGCAAAGCGACCACGACTCCGGTGAGCGCTTCCATCTCGACGCCGGTCTGAGCAACAGTGCGCGCGGTGCAGGCAACTTCCGCGCCGTCGCGCGCGGCAACGATGTCGATCTTCACGTCGCTCAGCGGCAACGTGTGGCAAAGCGGAATGAGATGGGCGGTCTGTTTCGCCGCTTGAATTCCAGCGAGGCGCGCAGTTGCGAACACATTTCCTTTTGCAATCCGATCTTTTGAAATCAGATCGAGGGTCTTGCGCTGGAGCTTGATTTTTCCTTTGGCGATGGCGGTGCGAGCGCTGATCGGTTTGGCTGAGACATCGACCATTTCCGCCCGGCCATCGGAGCCGATGTGAGAAAGCCGATCCATCACTCAGCCGCCGATGGCGATCATCTTCCGGTCCGGCTGATAATTGTTCCGGAAATCGTGTTGCTCGGGTTTGCGATCGACCACTTCGATAAAAAACTGGCGCAATTCGTCATCGCTCGCGCCTGCGCGCAGCGGTTTCATGATGTCGAACTCGAGATAACTGCCGAGACAGGGACGCAACTTGCCGTCACAGGTGAGACGCAACTTGTTGCAGCTCTCGCAGAAATGGAGGTCCGTCATCGCGCCAATAAACCCGATGCGCTGTTCGCGTCCGTGAACTTGATAATAAGTTGCCGGACCATTTGTCCGGAATGTTGGTGCTGGAATTAAGTTGCCGAGCTGTTTTTCAATTGCTCGTTTCGCTTCGGCAATCGGCAGAAAATTTTCATCGCTCAAAACCTCAGTCGTGCTAACCGGCATCATTTCGATGAAGCGAAGAATCAAATTGTGCGAGTCTGCGAATTCAATCAGCGGAACGAGCTGCTCTTCATTGCGGCCGCGCATCAGAACCGCGTTCAGTTTGATTTGATCGAATCCCGCTGCGATCGCCGCTTCAATTCCTTCAAGAACGCGCGCATGCAAATCGCGGCCGGTAATTTGCGAGTAAAGGTGTCGATCCAACGTGTCGAGGGAAATATTGAGCGATTGCACACCAGCTTCGCGCAACGCCGTCGCCATCGTTTGCCCGGGCGCAGTCTCACGCGTGAGCAACGTCCCGTTCGTCGAAATTCCGAGACTCATTATTCCGGGGATTTTTGGAATTTCACGGACGAAATCGACGACGTTGCGTCGCGTGAGCGGTTCCCCGCCGGTCACGCGCACTTTGGTTACACCGAGATCGGCCGCGATCCGAATGAGCCGCAGCGTTTCTTCGTAGCTGAGAATTTCGTCGCGCGGCAGCCATTCTTGCAGCTCGCGCGGCATGCAGTAGTTGCAGCGCTCGTTGCAACGATCCGTGATCGAGACGCGCAGATAGGAAATGCGGTGGCCGTAGCGATCTTCCATTTCGCTAGCAACGTTACCGGCTGTGCAGTGTTCGATCAAGACGCGGGACAATTGACTGACCAGGTCACGGCTGTATCATTTTTTGTGAAGAGAATTTCCAAAACCCTTTTGTTAGGTCTGACCGCTGGCGCGTTGTGCCTAACGAGCTGCGAGACGGTGGAGAACCGAATTTCCGAGCATCAGGACATGTTCAATACTTTGTCCCACCGCGATCAGGCGTTGGTGCGGCAGAGGCAGATTCGTTCGGGGATGTCGATGAACGCGGTTTGGCTGGCATGGGGTTCACCAGCACAAAAAACTTACGGCGAAATGCGCGGCCACCAAACCGAAACCTGGATTTATGTGGAAAGTCGGACGGCACCGTACGGCTCAGCGTATTACCCTTACTATGGTTACGGTCCGGGATTTTACGGCGGCTTCGGCTCAGTCGGTGTGACTCGGACGCGCCACCACGGACGCTCGTTCGTTTTCTTTGGGGATCCGTTCTACGACCCTTTTTATTACTCCTACATTCCGCCGACGATTTCAATCCCATACAGGACAGTCACGTTTTCAAGCGGACGCGTAATGTCGTTCCAATATTTGGCGCCGCCCTACCGATAAATTCTGGTCGCGTTGGAACGCCGAGCGCGCCAGTGTAGCAGCAGAGAGCACACATGGCTTATCGCTCATTTCGACATTTTCTCGAAACGCTCGAGCAGGCTGGCGAACTGACGCGCGTCTCCGATCCGGTAGACACCGATCTGCTCATTACCGAATGGGCGGACCGCGAGATGAAATCGTCCGGCGGTGGAAAGGCGTTGCTCTTCGAGCAGCCAGTCGTTGACGGACAAGTTTCGAAATTTCCGGTCGCGATTAACACGATGGGTTCGCGCAAGCGGATCGCGATGGCGCTCGGCCGCGAGAGCATTGACGAGGTCGCGCAGGAAATTCAGTTGATTCTCAAAGCAAAACCGCCGACCGATCTGCGCGAAGGTTTCGCGTTGTTGAAACAAGGAATTCATCTCTTGCACGCGCGACCGAAACAAGTCCGCGACGCTCCTTGCCAGGAAATCATCCATAAGATCGAGTCCGATGCCGGGCGGGCGGATGATTTCTCGTTGCGACATTTACCCATCCTGAAATGCTGGCCGAAAGACGGCGGCCGTTTCATCACGCTGCCGAATGTGCACACGCGCGATCCCGAAACCGGCGCGCGCAACGTGGGTGTGTATCGAATGCAGATCTTTGATGAACGAACGACGGCGATGCATTGGCAGGTCCACAAAGTTGGTGCGCGCCATGGCAAACGTTATTACGAACGCAACGAGCCGATGCCGGTCGCAGTCGCGCTCGGCGGCGATCCTGCGTTGTCATTTTCCGCTACGGCCCCATTGCCGGACGGATTGGATGAAGTTTTGTTCGCGGGATTTTTGCGACGCAAATCGATCGAGATGGTGAAATGCAAAACGATCGACCTCGAAGTTCCAGCCGGTGTCGATCTTGTTTTAGAAGGCTACGTGCAACCTGGCGAGATGCGGCCGGAAGGCCCGTTCGGCGATCACACCGGTTACTACACCGCAGTCGAAGACTATCCCGTTTTTCATCTGACTGCGATCACACATCGACGAGATGCGGTTTACCCAACAACGATCGTCGGCATTCCGCCGATGGAAGATTTTTACATCGGCGACGCGGTGGTGCGGATTTTTCTGCCTGTCTTCAAAATGAATTTTCCGGAGCTGGTGGACATGACGCTGCCGGCGGAAGGTGTTTTTCACAATCTCGTCATCGTCAGCATTCGGAAACAGTATCCCTATCAAGCGTTCAAGGTGATGCATGGCTTGTGGGGGATGGGACAAATGATGTTCAGCAAATATATCGTGGTGGTGGATGAAGATTGCGACGTGCACAACACAAGCGAAGTATTGTTCCGCCTCTGCGCGAACACCGATCCTGGACGCGACACAACCGTCATCAAGAATCCAAGCGATTCGCTCGATCACGCACCGACTGAACAAAACATCGGTTCGCATATGGGCTTTGATGCGACGCACAAATTGCCGGGCGAAAATTATCACCGGCAATGGCCGGAGTTACTAAAGATGACCGACGAAGCCAAGGCGCTGGTGGATGCGCTGCGAAAGAAAACGCGTTGATCTCGGGGACGAGATCAACGCGTCTCTAAAGGAATCGATTCCTGGATTACGGTCTGCGGAATAACCGGCCCGTATCGACGTCGCGGGTCAATCCACCTGGCGGAACTCCGCGCAAATCATAAATGCGTCCGGTGTAAGGACTGCGATACATTCCTGGTCCACCGGCACGTGTCGCGAACGGATAACCTCCCGGCGGTGGCGGACCATATTCGCGCGCGCGATCTTCCTGGATCGCGTGGCCGATCAAGGCGCCGGTAGCAGCACCAGCGGCAGCGCCGATTAAGGCGCCGCGTGGGCCGCCGCTGGCAAGACCGCCAATGATCGCGCCGGCGCCCGCACCAGCTGCAGCTCCCTGGCCGGTTGGCGTATCGCACGAATTCAAAAAGAATGAACCCAGCAAAACACCGCAGACAGATGTGAAAATCTTCTTCTTCATACGTGAATTTCGTTCACCGATTCAACCATGCAAATTAAGGAATGTTGCGACGGCAAAGGTCGCAATTTCCCTCCAGTCGTCTTTCTCGAACGAAGCCCGCTAAGGCTTAAT
>WNGH01004954.1_pt1 | contig 20531 bp, 17 predicted proteins | sample 5400631 | NCBI WGS metagenome assembly WNGH01 (sample SAMN13153373, study PRJNA577476) | soil metagenome | isolation source: 115 cm soil or saprolite under Garry oak tree replicate 1 | place: USA:California | collected 2016-06-15
GATGCTGATGGTCGCCTTGTGCACGTCCAAGCCGACATACCTCGTAGTAACTTCTTTCATTGGGACCGGCCTCCTGCATGTGGCTCTACGCGGACTCGCGCCCAATCAGCGCCCGCGCAACCCACGGTATTGCACGAGCTGCCGGTCCTTCCATGCTGACTACTTGAAGAGGGTTTAAGAAATCGATCGGCGCCTCAAACTTACGTGATCGACCAGCCAGCCCAGTCCTACCGCCCAGGGAGCAAGGACGATTTCGACCGGTTGTACCGGTCAACCTACCAACGCATATTCGCGACGCTGGTGATCATTCTCAAAAGCCCCGCGGCCGCTGAGGATGCGACCCAGGAGGCTTACCTACGGGCGTTCCGGGCCTGGCGAACGTGGAAGAAGGACGCGCCCGCCGAAGCGTGGCTCGTTCGGATCGCTCTCAACGTGGCTTTCACACAGCGCCGGCGGGAGCGTCTGTTCGAGATAGGGGCAATCCTGCGACGCCTAGGGCGTCCCGCTGATCCGGATCCGACCGACTCTGTGCAGTCCGATCTTGTTCGCGAGCTTCGCGCACTGCCGCCAAAGCAGGCGAGCGCGATCGTGTTGCGCCATCTGCACGGGTTTACCAATCGGGAGATCGCAGCGGTCCTGAACGTGCCCGAACGGACTGTCGCCTCCCGACTCGCGGCGGCCAAAGGTCGTCTCCGCAGCCGGCTCGGGGAGCGGATGAATACCGAAATGGGTACTTCGATGCCCGAACCAGTCCCTCTGGAGGAATGACGTGGTAAATGGCGGAGGCTTCGACCAGTGGCTGGAGCAAACGCTGCAGCAAGAGACCGCCGGACGCGGAGGTCCCAGCCCGGACGCGGCCCAGGCCACCTACCACGCTGCATATCTCCAGGGAGGTCTACAGATGTCAGGTCTCGCCACAGCGGCCAGCTTGATCTCCGCCAAAGGGGCGGCAGGGCTGGCGGTCGCGGTACTCGCTGTCGGGGCAGCCGGGGCGACCACGGAGACGGTGGTGACCGGCAGCGCCAATCCCAACAACTGGGGGCAGCAGGTCGTCAAGCAGGTTCAAACGTGCAAGGACGCGCTAGCGCCCGGATCGCACGGCATCGGCGAGTGCGTCAGCACCTTCGCCAACCAGCATGGAAAGCAGGTGAGCTCCGAGCATCGATCCAGCGGGGCGCCCACCAACCACCCGTCGGCCACCAATCACCCGTCCGCCACCGATCACCCCGGCGGGAAGCCGACGAGCCATCCCAACTCGACGGACCACCCGACTGGACCGCCGACCTCGCACCCGTAGATAACAAGGCGTTCGAGGAGAGGATCGGGCCGCCGCGCCCGATCCTCTCTTTCTTGCTACATGTCCAGCCCGCGGAGCCCGTGCACGCCCAGCGTCAGCGAGATCTCACCACCGTGGTGTACGTCGTGCTCGGCGACGTGCCAGATGATGTAGCGGCGGTCTCGCCACGGGCGTTCGCCCTGGGCGTTGGGCCGAGGACGCTGAAAGCTCGCAGACAGGTCGGCTTCCGTCCACCTGGACAGGCACGCATGCACGTCGGACCAGGATTTCTCGAGCGCGGCGCAGATCGTCGACGCGTCCGGCCTGGTCAAGTCGGAGTCGTCATCCATCCTGATCAGGCCGCGGAGGTCATCGTCGCCTTCGCCCATCCATCCGTGGAACCACCACGCTCTGGCCGCGACGATGTGGCAGGCCAGCATGCGGATCGACCACAGGCCTTCCGCCGGCGACCACATCAGCTGCTCCACTTGGAGTGGGGCGATCGACTTGATGAGCAGCGCGTTGTGCTGCTCCCACCCGGTGTAGAAGTCGAAAACAGTTCTCGCCATCAGCTTTTGCGACGCAGGTGGTACCAGCGACCCGGAAAGCGGTCGGGTTGCTCACCTCCCCACGCTCGCACCATGTCCCACGACTTGCCGAAAAGCTGTTCGAGCTCGTCCTGTGCGAGCTTGGCGTTCACGAAGAAATTGGGCTTGGCGTAGAAACCCCAAACAAGAAAGTCGGCGCCTGGCACTGTCACCTCGTTGACACCAGCCGCGTACGCGTCACGACGTACCTCAGGGATTGAATGCAGGCATCCCAGGTCGAAGACCAGGCTATAGCCGGCGCCGAGGCCGAGCTCCTTCAAGCGGGTGACGTCGCCCTGGATGAGCCGCGGCGCCACGTTCGCGGCTTGCATTTTCTTGCGGGCCGCTGCAATGGCCGTCGCGACGAAATCGATACCGGTCACGTCCCAACCGTGCTGCGCCATGTACATCGTGTTCGTGCCCGTGCCGCAGCCGAGGTCGAGGGCTTTGCCGGGAGTTCGGGCTTGTGGTCCCTCGATCAGCTCCTTCAGCTCGGGCGGCGGGATGCCGGAGTCCCAGGGCTTGAAGCCGAACCGATACATGGCCCGAAACATGAGATTCGAGATGTTGTTGGCCATCAGCGGTTATTGGCCATCAGCGGTTGGGCGAAGCGGCCGGTGTCGGCTGGCCGGCGGTGCGAGGTCCGATCAGGGCGAAGGCAACCGCGATCGTCACTGCCAGTGCGGGGGCCCAATCGATGAAGCCGCCGAAGCTGATCACCTGAGGAATGGCCTGCAGCAAGGCTGATGCCGCGGCCGGCCACCACTTCCCGACGCGCGCGCTGGCCAGCGGCGCCAGCGAAAGCACGATCAGCCCGATGGCGATCAGGTAGGGCACGGGCCCGGCCCACGCGTAGACGGCCGGCAGCGAACGGCAGACCATGGGCCCGGACGTCGAAGCAGTGCAGGATTCGAGTCCGCTGGGGAGGTACTGAGCGGCGAGGGCCAGCACGGAGAGGATCGGGGCAGCTACCGCAAGGGTCAGGACGACGCGCCGGCGGCCGCGGGCAAGCAAACCGAGGGCGCCGACCGCGAGGGCAACCGGCAGAATCAGCATCGAGGCAAACGATAACCGTAGGTTGCAGCGCCCTACGGGCTCCCCGCGCAGCGAGGCCGAGGTTGGAGCGGGCGACCGGCCTCGAACCGGCTACCTCAACCTTGGGAAGGTTGCGCTCTACCAGGTGAGCTACGCCCGCTCGGCAGAAAATCGATTCTAGGTCTCGACGACCGCCTCCGCCTGGGGCGCCGCCTCGGCGACCACCGACCGTACCAGCTGCGAGTACTCCTCGACCAGCCGACCGGCGTGGCCCGGGTCGGTCGTCGATCCGATGATGTAGTACTCGGGCCGGTCGGCGTCAGGCGCCACCAGGACCCACCCGTCGTCCACGAACACCTTCACCCCGTCGGTCAGGTCGACACGGTCCCGCAGATGGCGCTCCATCATCGTCCGCATCACTCGCCCCTTGACCTCCCACGGGCAAAACTCGACCGCGGTCCGGTGGGTGACCTGCGGGATGTGCGAGCGGAGCGCCCCGAGCGATGTCCCCGTCTTGGCGAGCATCTCGAGCACCCGCGCCACGGTGAAGATGGCGTCGAACGAGATCGCAAAGTCCGGCCAGCAAAACCCCCCGCCCCCGTCCGACGCCAGCACCGCCTCGGCGTGTTGAGCGGCCCGCAGCACTGCACCGGGCGTGATCTTGGTCGGCACGAACCGGCTGTTGAACCGTTCGGCGATCATCGAAAACGCGAGCGAGGAAGATGCGGGTCCCAGCACCATCCCAGGCTTGGTCGTCAGCGCCAGCTGCGTCAGGACCTCGAACGCCTCGTCATGACTGAGGAGCGTCCCCGTCTCGTCGACGATGAAGCACCTCTCGCCCGGAGCGTCGATGAAGACGCCGAGCTTGGCTTTGACAGCTGCGGTGATGACACCCATCTCCTGGAGGTGGGCCTGAAACGTCGCGTCGTCCGACTCGACCAGAATTTCCGCGGGAGCCGCGTTCAGGGGGATCACCGCGCAGTTCAGCTCGCGTAACACCTGCGGCAGCACCATCGCCGACGCGCCGTTGTTGTAGTCGATGACGACCTTGAATGCAGCGCCTCGCACTGCCTCGAGGTCGAGCGCGGCGAGCATGTCCTCCATGTAGCGCTCGGTCTGCTGGTCGCGCCGGGTGATCCGCCCCATCTCGTAGTGCGAGACGCGGCGGATGTCCTCACGAAAGAAAAGGCCCTCGAGCTTTCGCTCACTCCGCTTGTCGACGTCAAGGCCGTGGTCATCGAAGATGCGGACGTCCGCCGCGCGCGGGTCGACTGGCGACGTCTGCACGTGCACCGCGGACACGTGGTTGCGACGCGACCAGTAGCGCGACACTGGCGCGGGTAGCACGGACAGATCGATCACGTTGCTGCCTGACGAGATGATCCCTGACATCAACGCCCGCCCGATCATGCGTGCGGAGCGCGTGTAATCGCGCGAGAACGCGATCTCCGTCCCCTTCGGCGTGAGCGCCCCGATCGCCGCGCCCAGACGCGAGGCAAATTCGGGCGTGATCTCGATGTTGATCAAACCGTTCAGGCCGTAGGAGCTGAAGAGGCCTCTCTTCCAGGACCCGGCCCAGATGATCGACTCGCGGACCACCGCGCCGGGCTCGACTTCCTTGTTCGGCCAGATCCGCACGTTGGCATTGACCGTCGAGCCCGAGCCAATCGTCACGTCGCTGCCGATGACGGTTCCCTCTTCGAGGAGGCAGCCGTTCTTGACCGTGACCGACCGGCACACGACCGCCCCCCGCAGGCGTGAATTCAGGCCGATGTAGCTGTGGTCCCAGACGATCGAGTTCGAGATCTTCACGCCGGAATCGACCGTGGTGTACGCGCCGATGATTGCCGGCCCGTTCACCCAAGCCCCGTTTCGCACTTTGGCGCCGGCGCCGATCAGCGCCGGGCCGTCGACTCTCGCGCCGGGGAAGACCTCGGCGTCCGGATGGATCCACGTCGACTCACCAACACGTTCGCCTGGAAGCTGCACCTTGACGCGGCCCTCGAGGCAGTCGAAGTTGGCCTTCATGTACGCGGAGTGGCTGCCCACATCCTCCCAGTAGCCGTCGGCGATCCAGCCAAAGACGTGCTCGCCTTCTTTCAGCAGCTTCGGAAATACGTCGCCCGACCAGTCGGTGACCTCGCCGGGCCGGAAGAACTCGAACACCGACGGGTCGAGGATGTAGATGCCCGTGTTGGCCAGGTCGCTGATGACCTCGCCCCAGCTTGGCTTTTCGATGAACCGCTGCACCGCGCCGCCCTCGTCGACAACGACGACGCCGTACTCGAGCGGGTTCGGCACCGGCTTCAAGACGATGGTCGCGAGTGCCTTGCGTTCGCGGTGAAAGCGGGCGGCGGCGCCGAGGTCGATGTCCGTCAGCGAGTCGCCCGAGATGACGACAAACGGCTCGTTCAGCTGTTGCCGAGCCAGCATCACCGAGCCGGCCGTTCCCAGCGGCGAGTCTTCGACCGAGTAGCTGAGCGCGACTCCCTGCTCGGAGCCGTCGCCGAAGTAGTTGCGGATCGAAGCGCCCAGGTACTGCACCGTCGCCACCACGTCGCGCAGCTGGTGGCGGCGCAGGTGGAGAAGGATGTGCTCCATGATCGGGCGCCCGGCGACGGGGACCAGGGGCTTGGGCATGTTGCTGGTGAGCGGTCGCAGACGCGATCCCTCGCCGCCGGCCATGACGACCGCCTTCATTTCCCCAACCCAATAGGATCTTAAGTCCGTGGTCGAGGAACTAAATCAATTCGCTTACGACCTGCTCTGGACCTGGCAGCCCCGCATCGAGGCTTTGTTTCGCGCTCTTGATCCCCAGCTCTGGAAGTCGACGCGTGAAAATCCCGTCCTCCTCCTCGCGCAGCTCGGCGAGGAAGGCGTCCGGCGGGCGTCCGAACGCGAGGAGGTCAAGCGCACCTTCGACGATGCACGGACCGCCTACCACGAGTACTACGAGCGCAAGCCGCGGTTCATGGACGCGCAGGCGCCGCTCGGCATCGCGTACTTCTCGCTCGAGTTCGGACTCTCCGAATGCCTGCCGATTTACTCGGGCGGCCTCGGCGTGCTCGCCGGGGATCACCTGAAGGCAACGAGCGACCTCGGCCTTCCTCTCGTCGCGGTCGGCCTCCTCTACAAGCAGGGATTCGGCAGACAGGACATTGACGGCGCCGGCCGCCAGTTCGAGGTCTACGCCGAGAATCGTGGCTCGGACCTGCCGGTGAACAAGGTCGAAGGCGTCGAGGTGGAAGCTCCGATCGGCCAGCGCAACGTGCGCATCGCGGTCTGGCGCGCCCAGGTCGGCCGTGTGCCGCTCTTCCTGCTCGACACAGATCTCGAGTCCAACCCCAACGACCTGCGCAACATCACCGACCGCCTCTACGTGCCCGAACCGGACCGTCGCCTGCGCCAGGAGATCGTGCTCGGCATCGGCGGCGTTCGTATCCTGCGCGCGCTCGGTTTCGACTCGGGCGTGTTTCATCTCAACGAGGGACACAGCTTCCTCTGCGCAATCGAGCGGATCCGCGAGCTCAGGGCTTCGCGTCAGATGACCCTCGAAGAGGCGCGGCTCGTCGCCCGCGCGGGCATCGTCTTCACCACACACACGCCGATCGCGGCGGGCAGCGACTACTTCGACGCCGGCCTGGTGTGGGACCTCCTCGGCCCATACCTGGCGCAGGTGGGCATCTCCTTCGATCGCTTCATGGACCTCGGCCGGCAGCGCCCGGGCGATCCGCGCGAGAGGCTCTGCACGACGTACGCCGCCCTCCGCCTCGCCGACCAGTCGGTCGGGGTCAGCCGGCTGCATGGGGCCGTCTCCCGCCGGCTATGGAAGGACGCGTGGCGCGGACTGCCGGACGCGCAGGTGCCGATTGGATCCGTGACCAACGGGGTCCACATGCCGACCTGGGTCGCGCCGGAGATCGCTTCGCTGCTGAGCCGGTACGTCGGCTCCGACTGGTGGGATCTCGATCCGGCAGATGGCAGATGGCACGCCGTGTACGAGATACCCGCGGCGGAGCTGTGGACGATCCATGGCGACCTCAAGCGACGGCTGCTCGAGCTTTCGAAGGAGCGCGCCGAGACGCCGCATGAGATCGATATGAACGCGTTGACGATCGGATTCGGCCGCAGGTTCGCTCCCTACAAGCGCGCGAACTTGCTGCTGCGGGACCGGCCGCGCCTGACGAAGCTGCTCCGCAACACCAAGCGACCGGTGCAGATTCTCTTTGCGGGCAAGTCGCATCCCGCGGATCAGCCGGGAAAGGACATCGTGGCGGGGATCGTCGGCCTCGCCCGCGAAGAGCCGCGCGTCGTGTTTCTAAAGGACTACGACATCGCCCTCGCGCGTCATCTTGTGCAGGGGGCCGACGTCTGGCTCAACAACCCGCGGCGCTTTCTCGAGGCGAGCGGCACCAGTGGCATGAAGGCCGGCGCCAACGGAGCGTTGAACGTCAGCGTCCTCGACGGATGGTGGGACGAGGCCTACCGCCCTGAGCTCGGCTGGGCGATCCCCTCCGGCGCGACGCTCGACCGGCCCGAGATCGACGACGTCGCCGAGGCCGAGGGGCTGTTCCGGCTGCTGGAGCGCGAGGTCGTGCCCGCCTTCTACGAGCGTGACGAGGCGGGCATCCCGCGGCGGTGGGTGGAGATGATGAAGGCGTCGATGCGCAACGTGGCTACGCAGTTCTCAGCGCGGCGCATGGTCATCGATTACTTCACCAGCGCCTACGGACCCGGCGCCCGCCGAGTCGAGCAGCTCCGACTGCTCCCAGATTGGGGCGGGTAGATATGCGAGGGAACCCAGAGGTGTCCCGTATGCGACCAATAACGGATAGTCCGGACAAACCGAGCTGAAGTCCGAAGCCAACCTCGGACAGTCCGGACTATCCGGGGTCAGCACGCCTCGCAGCTAGCCGACTGGGGTGGGCGAAGGAGCCGACCCGGCTTCCGTGGAACCGACCAGCCCATGGCGCTCGCGGTGGGCGGCGATCGCGGCCAGATAGAGCTGCACGTATTTGTAGGCCGAGCGCGACCACGACACATCCTCCTGCATGTCGTGCTGGATCAGCCACTGCCAAACCGTCGGATGCCGGAACGTCTCGGCCGCCCTGACCACGGCGGCGAAGAACTGCCACGGGTCGTACGGGCCGAAACGGAACCCATTCCCTTTCTGCGCGACCGGGTCGTAGTCGCGGATCGTGTCGGCCAGGCCACCCGTCGCCCGCACGACGGGAATCGTCCCGTAGCGCAGCGCGATCAGCTGCGCCAGGCCGCCGGGCTCGAACCGCGACGGCATCCACAGCATGTCGGCGCCGGCGTAGATGCGCTGCGCGAGCGCAGCGTCGAAGCCGATCGCAACCGCCACCTGGCGTGGCAGCTCCGATGCCCAGCGCCGGAACATGTCCTCATATCGCCGGTCCCCTGTCCCGATCACCACGATCTGCAGGCCCAGCTGCACCAGCTCGGGCATCGCCTGCTCGATGAGGTCGAAGCCCTTCACGTCGTAGAAGCGAGACACGATCGCGCACAGCGGCTTGTTCGAGTCCTCCAGGCCGAGCTCTGTCCGGAGCGCGGATCGGCATAAAGCCTTTCCTTGCGGCGCCTCCGCCGAATAGTGGATCGGGATGTTGGGATCGCGCTGAGGGTCAAAGATCTCGTAATCGATCCCGTTCAGGATCCCGTGCAGCTTTTGCGTGTTGCGGCGCAGCAGCTCGTCGAGGCCCTCGCCGTACTCCGGGGTCTGGATCTCGGTCGCATATCGCTCGCTGACGGTGTTCACGACGTCAGCGAAGTGAATTCCACGGCCGAGGGCGTTAACGACGTTGTCGAGCCCCGGGATTCCCAGCCGGATCAGGCCCCACTCCTGCAGTCCGGCGAGCATCAACGCCCCGAACCCGAAGACCCCTTGCGCCGACAAGTTGTGGATCGTCAGCGTCGTCGCGATGTCCGCGTAACCCTCGCCGTCGTAGACACGGTCTAGCAGGTTCGGGATCAGCGCGCCGTACCAGTCGTGCACGTGCACGACGTCAGGAAAGAAGTCAAGCGCGGGCATCATTTCCATCGCCGCCCGGCAGTAGTAGACGGATCGCGCGTCGTCGTCGCCGAAGCCGAACATCCCATCGCGGTCGTACAGAGCCGGGCAGTCGACGAAGTACACGACCATCTCGCCGAGCCGGGCCTCGAAGATCGTAGCGCTCATCTTGTCTGCCCCCAGGGGCACCGCAAGATCCGTCACGATCGGTCGCAAGCCGTAGCGCCCGATGTCGACCTGGCGGTATCGAGGCAGCACTACCCGGACGTCGTGTCCGAGACGCAGGAGCTCCTTCGACAGCGCGGCGGCGACATCGGAAACGCCGCCCAGCTTGGCGAACGGCGCCAGCTCGGCCGTCGCGACGAGAACCTTCAGATGGTTCGCGTGCTCGACCTCGATGGCGAGAGTCTGACCCGGCACGCGGATCCCGAGCGCGCCCGACGGCGGCACAACCTCGATGTCCTTGCCTTCCCGACTGACGACCAGAACCAGCTCGAACGCGTCTGCAAGGCGCTTGCCGAGCTCTCTGAATGGAATCCCGATCGCGAACGGGTCGTCGACGTCCCAGCTCGTCTCGGCGATGGCGCTGGTCTGCGACTCGACGACCCTTGCCACGGAGACCGTCCCACCTTGAGAGCGCGGGGAGATACGGACCACGTAGGCGGGGTCGAACCCGAGCTCGCCCACTGCGCTTCTCGGCAGCGGAAGATCGACGTTTCCCCCGCCGTCGGCGGCCGGCGGCCCCGAGACGTAAAGCCAGAACTCCATCTTCTGCGCCTCAAGCTCGGCCCCTGACCGAGGCGAGTCGATTCGGAAGTACATGTTGTCGTCGTCATTGCCGTAGAACACGCGCTCGACGACACCCGCGGGCCGATGCAGCGCGCCAAACCCCGATCCGACCAGGTAGTAGCCCGCCTGGCTCCATACCGGATCGCGTCGGGAGTGCGGACTGATCGAAGCCGAGGGAACGGCCCGCTCAGCCGACGGTGCGCGCTTGATGATCGGTTGGAACAGACGCGCTGGTGCGCGCGCGCCCATCAGCTTGTAAACGTTGCGCAGGTGCAGGCGGAACTGGTTGTCCCAGATCGGGTCCATGCCCGAGTCATGTTTCCGGCTGAACCACCAGAACCAGTCGCTGCCCTCGGTGATAAGGATCTCGCGCCACGCCAGCGCGGCTTGCTGGGAATCCTTTGGACGCTGCTGGGACTGCGCTTCGAGCCAATCGCGAGTCTCGGCAAGCAGGTCCCACGCGACGTTGTGCTCCGGGTCTCCGATCCAGGTGTCGAGGCTCGCGCCGATCCAGCTGCCGGTATGAAGATGGTGCAGCAGCTGCTGCGGGGCGTGCTCGGCCAGAAAGTCGGAGACCGTCGTGGTCTCGATGTCCGATGTCGACTCGAGCTCGGTGTAGACCGCGTTGAGGAAATCGTGGCCGTCGCGTGGATAGAACTCCCAGGCGTTCTCGCCGTCGAGCGCGATCACCGCGAGGAAATCGCGGTCGCCCTGGGCGTCGCGGATCCGACGCAGCCTGGCCATGAGGTCGCGCGCCGCGTCGACCGACGACATGCGCTGGTAGTCGAAGCCGATCACGTTCGACAGCTGCGAGTCGCGAAAGACCATCGAGACCGCACCGCCCTCTCGCGCCACTCGCTTCGGCTGGTAGAGATGCTCGTCGCGGTTGAACTGCCCCTCCAGAGAACGGGCAAGCACTTCCTCGTCGCTGATCATCCAATCGACCTTGGCCTTCTCGGCGAGCCCGATCACGCTCTCCCCCACCGCCATCTCGGACGGCCACATGCCCTTCGGCCGCCGCCCGAGCATGCGCTCGAAAAGCCCCATGCCCAGCTCGATCTGGCGCTCCGCGTCCTCGCGATGCGAGAAGTGCCGCTCCGGCAGCTCGACATGCGGGTTGGCGCTGCGCGCGGAGTCGACGTGGCAGATGAGTGGAAGGATGGGGTGGTAGTAGGGAGAAAACGTCAGCTCCGCCTGCCCACGCTCCGCAAGCTCGCGGTACTTGGGGATCACGCTGCGGATACGCTCGAGCTGCGCGGCAAAAAGGATCGTCTTGTCGTCCTCCGTGAAGTCACGGTCCTTGCGCTTCAGCTCCGCGAGTCGCGCGTCCGATTCAACCCAAACGGGATCGCACCACGCGAGGTTGAACCAGACCTGGAGATCGCGGATGTCCTTGTCGGTGAACTGGGCATCCGGCAGCCGCGAGGCCAGGTCGAGGTATCGCGGCGATTGCTGCACGCGAAGCGCCCGAGGCGACTCTCGCATCCACCGCAGTACGAACTCCCGCTCCTCGGCGGAAAGCTCGCCGGCGGCGCGCTTGCTGAGGTTGAGGAACAGGTCGACGGATTCTTCCTTGCCGTAGTCCTCAATCTGAGCGAGCAGCGACGGCACGAGGTTGAAGGTCGCACGGATCTTGGGATATCCGTCCAGCAGCGCCGGCATCTTGTAGTAGTCCTTGGCCGATCGCAGCCGAACCCACGGCAGAAGGTAGGTGCTCGTGAGGTCGTCCTTGTAATACGGCTGATGCATGTGCCAGACGAAGGCGACCTGAAGCGGCTTGGTCATGCGGTTACGTCAATGATCGCAGTGTCCGCGTTCGGCTTATCCGCCTCCTGGCGGGCCCTGACTGCGGTGGTTTCACTGCCTGCTTCTCTGCCGCGAAGTCCACGCGCAGGATCAGCTGGTCGATCACCTTCTCCCAGACGTAGTCGCGCGCTGTGATGCGTCCCCGCTTGCGCAGGTGCTCGGCGACTCCCGGCTTTTCCTTCAACACCGAAAGCTCGGTCACGATCTCAAGGGGATCGTCGGTCTCGAGGACGAGGGCGTTGCGGTACGCCTCGGCGTAGTCCTCGCCCGTGGAACCGGTCACTGCGATACCGCCGGCCGCCATGACCTCCAGGCCGACCAGGCCGAACGGCTCGTGACCGGAGTTGGCCAGCACGGCGTCGGCGGATGCATAGATCACACGCACGAGTGACTCTTCGATGAAGCTCGTCACGTTGATCACGTCCGCCTCGGCGGATTCCCGGAGCACGCTCGCGAGCCGCGCCGCATCGGGAGGTGCAGCCACGTTGCGCACCGCGAGGCCTGCATTCGTCGCAAGGCCGATGACCTCGTTGCCGTGCGGCTCGCGGCCCCCACGCATCAGGAGCTTGACGCTGCGCCCTCGTCGCTTCAACTCGGCCGCGGCCGCGACCGCCATCAGCCAGCGCTTGTCGGGATCGAAGCGGCCGATCTTGAACCAGAAGTGCTCAGCCCCGGCGGTAGACCTTAGTTCCGCCACCGCCTGCGGATCGGCGTTGCCTATCGACTCGCGTGGAATGCCGTTGGGGATCACGATCGGGTTCTGCCCCCACTCCCACATCCGGAACTTCATGTAGCGGCTCACCGTAGTGACGGTGCTCGCGAGGTTTAGAGGTGCCCACTCGATCCGGTTGAAGCCGAACGTGTTGTTGGCGTTCCATAACATCACCACCCGATCGCGAATGCCGCGGTAGTAGAGCGAATCCGAGATGAGCCTCATCGACCACGAGGTGTGCCATTCCTCACCCAACACGATCACGTACCTGTCCTCGGCGATCGCAGGCACGATGACGCTGTCGACGAGACTTGTCGGCAGGCTGTAGTTCCAGTCGCGGATCTTCCCCTCCTCGCCGTCGTACACGCCGCCGCGATGCTGGGCCGAGATCCACTGGCACCAGCGCCTCAGCCGCAGCTTGCCTCCCTCGAGGTCCTCCTCGCCCGGCAGTTGGGCCGCCCGGCTGTAGACGTCAGGTCCTTCGAAGCTGAGGATCACAAATACGGTGCGGGCCGGATCGAGATTCACCGCGAGGCTCGCAGGATCTTCATCGCCTCGGCGTGAAGCTCGGGTGTCGGGGCGCACAGAAGCGTCGAGCGGATATCGAGATCGCAGCGTAGATTTCCGATCGGCTCGCCTTCCATCGTCGTTGCGACACCTCCGGTCTCGGACAGCAGGAGGAGGCTTGCCGCCATGTCGAACACCCGGACGGGCGATGGAGCGCAGAAGACGTCGAACGCCCCGGCGCTCGTGAGAGCGATCGAGATCGCCATCGAGCCCAGTATGCGGATCTTCGCGGCGCGCTCGACTAGCGGCTGAGCGAGCTTGAGGTTGCGTGGTGTGCTCTCGAGTCCGAGCAGCTCGATGCGACCGACGAGCGAGCGGCGCATCGCGGTCACGGGCTCGCCATTGCGGCGGGCGCCTTCGTTGCGGATCGCTGTCCAGTGCTCGCCGGTCGCGAGATTGAAAACGACGCCCGCGTAGCTGTCGGAGACGAGCGGCCCGTCGAGGACCGCGAGCATCAGCCCGAACAACGGGACGCCCTGCTTGGCGTTCAAGCTGCCGTCGACAGGATCGACCAGGACAAGCGGGAAGTCGGCACCGAAGGTCCGCCGCCCCGCCTCCTCCGAGAGGACGGAGAATTTCTCTCCTCGATCCGCGTGCCCGGCAAGCTCGCCGAGAACCATCGACTCCGCCACCCGGTCGAGCTCAATCGTCGTGTCGCCACCGGCACCCACGGTGAGGGCACCGCGACCAGCCTCCGTGCCCGCGAGTGGCAGCACCGCGCTGCGCACGCCCTCGCCGATGCGAGAGAAGACCTCGAGCCAGTCGCCGGGTTTCAGTTGGGAGCTTCGGTCGAGCTGGGTTCGGTCGAGACCTTGCGCCGGCGCCGGCGTCGTCGCTCAACCACGATTGTGATGAGGTACGGCTGCTGCATCGCCCACACGCGTTCAATCAGCTGCGGGATCGCGATCGCGTGAGGCTGTTCGATGCCCAGCATCACGAGCGCCTCCGCGATGTGATCCGGCAACTCGGTCTTGTCGTGAAGATTCAATTGCTCGAGGCTTTCCAGAATGTCGTCCAGACGGCGCAGACCGGACCGCCGCTCCTGGTCTCCCCGTTGCAGCATCGGTGAAAGCTTACTTTTTGGTGACGCCTTGCACCAGCGACCGTGTCACCTCGTCCGACCGCTCGAACTGCAGCCAGTGTCCTGCGCCTTCAAGAATCTCAAGCCGAAAGTCGCCACCCATGTGCTTCGCCGTGCTCTCAGCTTGCCAACGTCCGAGCGCCGGATCCTGGTCCCCCCACAGGAGAACTGTCGGCGCGGTGACCCGCAGATCCGGTCGCAGACCAGCCCACCAGTTGTCCCGCGAAAGGTTCGCGCGGTAGTAGTTGAGCGCCGCGGTGAGGCGCCCGGGTCTCGACAGAGACCGCACGAATCGGTCGATCACGGGCTTGGGCACCGCGCCGGCGAACATCGCACGCAGTCGGCGGAAGTCATCCTCGGCGAGGACGCCCTCGGCCTTGCCTTCCATCAAGAAGAGCCTGATGTACTGAGAGCGCGCCTTCTGATCTTCGTCCGCCGCGGTCGCGGCGCCCAGGGTCGCGGGGTGCCCGACCGACAGCACAGTCAGGCTCATGGTCATCTCGGGGTGCAGCCCCGCGAAGAACCACGCCACCAGCGCCCCCCAGTCGTGCCCCGCGATGTGGGCCGAGTCGCGGCCGAAGGCCCTCATGATTCCGGCGACGTCCTCGACCAGGTGGTCGAGGTTGTAGCTGTCGACCCCGTTCGGGGCATCGGTCCCACCGTAGCCGCGCATGTCGGGCGCCACCGCCAGGGCGCCTGCACGAGCCAGCGCATCGACCTGCCGGGACCAGGATTCGGCGCCTTCGGGAAATCCGTGGAGCAAAACGCAAAGCTCGCCGGTGGCTGGACCGTCGGCCATCGTCCGAAAGCGCAACCCGTTGGCTTCGACCATGTGCTGGCTGGCGGTCACTTGAGGTTTTCTTTTGTGAAGGCGGCTGCGATATCGAGGGCCTGGTCGAGAACCGCGAGCAAACCATGGCCCTGGCCCTTAAACACCTCGAGGCGCGCGCCTGGGATCAGCTTGATCTTCTCTTTCAGCAGGTCCAGGCGCGCGAACGGGTCGCGATCACCGCTGAGAAATAGAGTCGGGCAACGAATCTGAGACCAGTGCTCCGTACGGAGCTGATCGGGGAAGCCCGGACGGTGCAGCGGATATGAAAAAAGGATCAGACCGCCGAAGTCTGCCTCGACCGCGGCCATGCTCGCGACCCTTCCACCGAAGGATTGACCACCACCGATGACCTCATGTCCTCGACCCGAGGTCTTGATGAAGACAGGCACTGCTTTCTCCGCCACACCGCGAGGAAGATCGACCGCGATGGCATCGATTCCTCGTCGTTTGAAACCCACGACGTAAGGTTTCATCAACGCCGCGGTGCCAGATGCTCCATGTCCGAGGACGACTCGCATGATGTCTATCGTCGCAGTCTTGAAGACGTCGATCATCGTCGTCATCACGACGACATCCGCAGAAATTTCCACAACCCTCTCGGAAAAAAAAATCTTCACGAGGGTTGACGTGAGTGGGGTTCATCGAGTATCACAACACCTTGTATGGCGATGCGACTCGTGGTTGCCACCACAGAGGCAACGGACCCGACGCGAGAAAGCGGACCATTTCGACAAACCGCCAACGTCTCGGAATCCTTATCAATGAGGGTCCGTGGCGAAGCCCGTGGGGTTGCAGAGGAGGTGCGTGTAGGAGACATCCTGACCACGTCTAACCACCACATGGAACCCGCCAAACCGATCGAACCTATCGGGTCCATATCTTTAGGAGAAGGAGGTAATAGATGATGGCTAAGAAGAAGGCTGCCAAGAAGCCGGCCAAGAAGGCCGCCAAGAAGACCTCGAAGAAGAAGTAAGACACTTCTCTTCAGTCATTTCGTAAGTCCGTTACGCGCCGGGGTTCTGTGGAGCCCCGGCCCTTTGTTTATCTAGTGCCCTTGATCAGCTCCGCTACCTGCTCCGCGGCGAGCGGCGCCAGCAGGATCCCCTTGCGGTGATGACCCGTGGCCACGATGAGGTTGCCGACCTCGCTGATCGCGACGATCGGTCTTCCATCGCCGGTCAGCGGTCGCAGCCCCGCCCACACGCGCTGCAGACTCGCCGTCGCCAGAGCCGGCACGAGCTTCTGCGCGAACGTCAGGAGCGACGCGATGCCCTCGACCGTCGGCCGGTCATCGAATCCCGCGTCTTCCTCGGTGCCTCCCGCGATGATCGTGCCGTCGCCCTTGGGCACCAGGTAACCGTTAGACCAGAAGACGCTGCCCCGGAGCACTGTGGATCCCGGATCCAACGCGACAAGTTGGCCGCGCTGCGGGCGGACATCGATGTCGACACCCGCGGTGGATGCGACTTCGCGTGTCCAAGGGCCCGCGGCGACGACGACCCAATCGGCGTCGATCGTCTCCCTCGACGTGGTGACGCCCCAGACCTGGTGGTCTTCCATCGCGAAACCGATGGCCGGCGTTCCCTCGCGTATAGCGGCACCGCGAACGGCGGCCGCTCGAGCAAGGGCTCGCACGAATCGCGGCGGTGTGAGGTGCGCGTGCTCGAGCAGCAACGCGCCCAACACGTCGGAGCTCAGCGCCGGCTCGGCTTGCCGACACTCGCTTGCGTCCAGCCAGCGTCCCTCCCCAGCCTTGAGTAGCTCGGCTTCTTGCGGCGTGAATGCGGGCCTCAGGCCCTGCTGGGTGCGGTACTCGACATTCAGGCTGCTGTCCTTCTCGATCCTGGCCACGACCTCCGGAAACATGGCTAGGGCCTGGTTGTCCGAGTCCAGGACCGAGGGGCTCAGCTCACCGGCGGCGGCACCTGAGGCGTGCGCACCCAGCTGGTCACGTTCGAAGAGGGTGACCTCGTGGTGGTCGAGCGTCAGACGCTCGGCGGCGGCGCAGCCGATGACCCCGCCTCCGATCACGACGACCCGCGACATATAAGGAAGATAGCCGTGCCTCGGTCAAGCCTCTTGACCCGCGAACATTCGTTCGGTATCTTTCTCTTCGGCCTCCAGTTACCCCCTGCGTCTTCCTCCGAGGCCCTGAAAGATGCAGGGACAGAAACTCGAATTAGCCATTGATTCGATCCGGGTCCGCTTTGGCAGCCAGGCGCTGACCAGGGCGGCCGAGCTGCCGCCGCCCCAGGCGTGGTCCAGCGGAACACCGGTCGACAGCCTCACCGGCATCGGCGGATTGCCGCGGGGCCGGCTCTCGCTTTTCATTGGCAGCGGTACCTGCGGCAAGCTCACGCTCGCCCTCTCCCTGCTCGCCAATGCGACGCATGAGTTCGCGCATTCGATCGTGATCGACGCGGGCGGATTCGACCCCCAAAGCCTCCTTCCCTTCTCTGCGGAGCTTGGCGCGCTGACCGTCGTCCGCGCGCCGGCTCCTGAAATCGCCGGCGAGGCGGCGGCCACTCTCGCTCGAGCGGGCGCCGGCTTCCTCCTCTTGACAGGCGAGGTCCCAGAGCACTGGCTGGGACCTCTCGAGTCGGGCGCCAACCGCTCGGGCACAGTCCTTGTGGGAGTGATCGACGCTCCCAGTCGTGCCCTTGCCCACGCGTCGAGCTTCAGCCTTGGGTTCTCGCGATCCGATTGGATGTGGGACCGTGGCCAACTTGCCGGCCTTCGCGCCTCGGCGCGCTGCGTGAAAAACCGTGTCGCGCCGCCGCTCGGCGAGATAGAGCTCGAGATTCGCTATCCCCTTGGCGAGCGTCGGCTTGCCGACTATGCCGTCGGCGTCACCGAGATGCCCGTTCATTTCGAGGAGGCGCCACCACGCGAGTCTGCTGCGGTCTGACCAATCACCTCGAGCTCGCGCGGCGCCCTGACCTCTATGGGTCGCCGGTGATAGTCGGCCGGTGGGACGAGCACGTCGTCGCTGCGTCCGAAGAGACGCTGGAGCTCGGGGTAATGACTGGGATGGCGATGCGGCAGGCGGAGCATCTGTGCCCACAGGCGACTTTCGTTCTACCGGATGAGGAAGCGACCGCTCGCATTCGCGAGCTGATCTCGACCGCGCTCTACGACCTCGCGCCAATTGTCGAGGTGCGCGACGAAGGCGTGGCATGGCTCGACCTGAGTGGGGTCGTGCGACCGGGCGAATCGATCAGGGAGATGCGCAGGCGATTGCTGAAGGCGATCGGCCGCGAACCCCGGCTCGGCCTCGCGCCTGGTCCGTTCTCCGCGCGGCTCGCGGCGTCACGCGCCAGGCCAGGTCGCCTGATGCAGGTGCAAGACTCCCGGGCATTCCTCGCTCCTCTTCGCTCGCGTGAGCTGCCGCTCGACGCTGAGCAGCTCGAAAGGCTTGATCTACTTGGCCTGCGCACTCTCGGCTCGGTCGCGGCGATCGGTCCACGCGAGCTGGAAAGCCAGCTGGGTCGCGACGGGAGGCACGCGGTCCTGCTCGCGCGCGGCCTGGAGCCGGATCAGCTCGAGGCGTGGCGACCGCCGCTTTTCACGAGCGCGCATCGGCAGTTCGGCGAACCGGTCGAGGACCGCGAGGCGTTGCTCTTTGTCTCGCGCGCGTTGTGCGGCGACCTGGCGGACGAGCTGGGGCTTCGCGGCGCGGGAGCGAAACAAGTGCGGGTGCGACTCGTCTTCGAATCAGGCGTATCCGAAAATCGTGAGTCGGTCGTTCGGCATCCGTTGAGCAGCACTGCCGAGTTGTTCGGGCTCATCGGAGGGTGGATCAAGCAATGGCAAGCGTGCGCGCCTATCACCGAGCTCTGGATCGAGCTGCCTGTGCTCGAGGGCGCGGGACGGCGCCAGCTGCGATTGTGGGCGGGCGGCGATGGATCGAGCGAAGAGGTGACCGCCGCGCTGGAGCGGCTGCAGGAACGCTTCGGCGATGACGTGGTCTGGAAACCACAGCCAGCGTGACGAGGTTGATCACTCCTGCCGCCGCGATCGATGTCGTCCTTGGACCAGGCGGCGCACCCGAGTCCATCTCCGGTGTGCTCAACGGCTCGATCGACCCCATCGTCCGCTGGAAGGTGGAGACGTCTTGGTGGACCAAACCCGTGGTCCGCGAGTACTGGAAGGTCGTGCTCAACAGCAACCTCTTGTGCGAGCTCTATCACGACGTCGCGAGCAACGACTGGTTTGTCGAGCGGGTTTATGACTGATGCCGGCGCCGTATGTCGAGCTCCACAGCCACTCCAACTTCTCGTTCCTGGATGGCGGCTCGCATCCCTATGAGCTGGCGATGCGGACCGCCGAGCTCGAGATGCCGGCGCTCGCCATCACCGACCGTGGCGGTGTGTATGGAGCGGTCCGCCACCTGCAGGCGTGCCGCAAGCTGGGCGTCAAGCCGATCATCGGCGCCTCTCTTGAGGTCGACGGCGAGGAGCTGATCCTCATCGCGCGCAACCTGCGCGGCTACTCCAACCTGTGCCGCCTCCTCACCCTCGCCCACGCCGACCAGCCCAAGGGCGAGGCGCGCACGACCCTGGACACGGTGGCCGAGCATCGCGGCGAGCTCTTCTATCTCAGCCCGACCGACCGCGAACAGAGAATGCGCGAGCTGCAGGGCGCCCTGGGCAAAGAGAACATCTTCAGCGAGCTGCACCATCACAGGCGGCCAGAGGACGAGTGGGTGCTCGAAGGTCGAGCCGCGATGGCGAGGCGGTGCGGCGCTGGGGTCGTCGCCACCAACGAGGTCCACTACCACGTCGCGGAGCGGCGCCGTCTCCACGACGTCCTGGTCGCGATCCGCCACCGCGCGACACTCGATGAGGCGAGTGCTCACCTCCTCCCCAACTCGGAGCACCACCTCAAGGGCGGCGCGGATCTGCGACCGCTCTTCCATGGTCACGCTGAAGCGCTCGCCACGCCATGGGAGATCGCCCAGGAGTGCGATGTCGACCTCGACTTCCGCAAGGTCAGATTCCCCGGCTACCCGGTCCCAGCCGGCGAGACCCCGTTCTCGTTTCTCTACAAGCTCTGCTTCGAAGGGGTGCGCGATCGCTACCAGCCGATCACGCCCGCGGTCGCCCAGCGCTTGCAGCGCGAGCTGGAGGTGATCGAGAAGACCGGCCTGGCCGAGTTCTTCCTCATCAACTGGGACCTCATGCGCTTTGCCCGCGAGCACGGAGTGCCGGGACAGGGCCGAGGTTCCGCCGCCGACTCTATCGTCGCTTACGTGCTCGGCATCACGCGGGTCGACCCCATCGAGCACAACCTGCTCTTCGAGCGCTTCCTGCACGAAGAGATGACCAGCACACCCGACATCGACATCGATTTCTCGACCGAGCATCGCGAGCAGGTCATCCAGTACATCTACGAGAAGTACGGCTGGGAGCGGACCGGGATGGTCTGCAACATCGTCACCTTCCAGCCGCGGATGGCGATCCGCCAGGTCGGCAAAGCGCTTGGCTTTTCGGCCGAGCTGCTCGACCGCCTGGCCAAAGGTGTAGACCGCTGGTTTACCGAAGACGTCGAGGACTCGATGACTGGTGCTGTGCCGCCACCCGACATGCGGCCTCAGAGCTGGCAGCAGTTCCTCGAGCTGTGCCGCGAGGTCATCGAGTTTCCCCGCCACCTCTCTATCCACAACGGCGGAATGCTCGTCACCGGCGAGCCGCTGGTCGACATCGCGCCGGTCGAGCCGGCGACGATGGAAGGGCGCCGCGTCGTCCAGTTCAACAAGGACGACGTCGAAGACCTGGGCCTGATCAAGATGGACATGCTCGGGCTGCGCACCCTG
>WNGH01001730.1_pt1 | contig 20529 bp, 20 predicted proteins | sample 5400631 | NCBI WGS metagenome assembly WNGH01 (sample SAMN13153373, study PRJNA577476) | soil metagenome | isolation source: 115 cm soil or saprolite under Garry oak tree replicate 1 | place: USA:California | collected 2016-06-15
CAGTCGGAGGCGCACATCGGCTCGATCATCCAGAAGCCACAGACGGCTGCTTCCCTATTGGCCAGTGTTCCGGCGCTCACGCTTACGCTTGATCTGGGACATTTTGTCGCACAGGGATTTGCTCAGTCTGAGGCAGACGCGCTCATCGCGCGAGCCTCCCATGTGCACGCTCGATGCGCGAATTCGCAACGGCTCCAGGCCTCCCTCAAGCACAACACGATTGACTTCGCTGATCTGGTAAAAAAGCTGGCGACAGCAAGGTACTCCGGTTGGTTTGCCGTCGAATACGTGTGGATTAACTGGGAACATTGTAATGAAGTGGACAATGTGAGCGAGACCATTCCATTGCGTGATTTGTTACAGTCAATCGGAGAGAAACTGACGTGAAACTGGCGGGCAAAGTTGCGATTGTGACCGGTACGGCAGGCGGAATCGGGCGCGCAAGTGCGCTCGCCTTTGCCCGTGAAGGCGCAAAAGTGATGGCGGTAGACATCAACGCGTCAGGGGGCGCGCCGACCGTCGCCCTCGCCCAGCAGCAGGGTAGCGAGGTTGTTTTTGAGCATGCCGATGTTACCGATGAGGTCCAGATAAAGGCGGTAATTGACCGGACGGTGGGCCGATGGGGCCGCTTGGACATCCTCTTCAATAACGCCGGCATTGTGCTGGTGAAGTCCATCGAAGAGACGACGGAAGCCGAGTGGGACCATCTCATGGCAGTGAATCTGAAGGCGGTCTTTTTGGGGTGCAAGCACGCCATTCCGCACATGCGCGGCCGCGGCGGGGTGATCCTGAACACAGGTTCGATCGGCAGCTTCATCGGGCAACTGGGTACGCCTGCCTATATCGCCTCCAAGGGGGCTGTCGCATTGTTTACGAAGTCGCTGGCGCTCGACTATGGTCGTGACGGAATTCGCGTGAACTGCGTTTGCCCTGGAATTACCGACACACCCATGCTGCGCGAGCACATGGGACACGGCGAGCAGGGAGAGAGAAATATACGAGAACGGCTGGCACGGGTCCCGCTCGGGAAAATCCTTGATCCAGACGACATCGCCCGCGCCGCTCTCTATCTAGTATCCGATGATTCCATCGGAATTACCGGGATCACGCACATTGTGGACGGTGGTCTACTCGCTGCCGCAGAGTACAACGTTCCTCTAAGAGGTGAGTGAGGCGGCCTATAGATCTCTGCATAACTAATGCAATAGATCAGCGCAAAAAAGAAGGCAATTCGGATTGCACGATGCATCCGCGCAGTTTCTGAGTTGTGGTACGAATCCCGTTGATCGCCTGGATGACGTCCTCGACTAATTCCTCGAGATCGTTGCGGCAACTATTGGCGAGAGCACGTTTCGCCAGTGACCAAAATCCTTCGTCGGGGTTTAGCTCCGGAGCATAGCAGGGGAAGTGCTCGATGTGCAGGCGGGGATGTTGTTGCCGAAGGTGTTGCAGAGGTTTTCCCTGATGGGTGGAAGAATGATCCAGCAGCACGATCACCGGGCCGCGCAGATGCCGCAACAACTCACGGAGCAAAACGCAAACCTCCTCCTGCCCGACGTTATCGAAGTAAAGTTGATAGTACAGGCCCAGGCGTTGTCGTCGCGGACTTACAGAAATCCCGGAAATGACTGAGACCTTGTCGCGCCGCCCTTGGCGGTAATGGTGAACCGGAGGACAGCCTCGTGGGGACCAGCTCCGGGCCACATGCGGAATCAACAGAAAGCCCGATTCGTCGGCAAAGACTAGGTGGGCACCCAACCGCGTAGCGTTTTTTTGATACGCGGCCAGTCCTTCTGTTTCCAGCGCTCAATGGCCTGCTCATTTCTCTCCAGGGCGCGCCGTTCTGGTTTCTGCGGACTCCAGTTCAGAGCATGCATCAACCTTCCGACATGATCACGATGGTATTGGACTCCGAATTCACGGCGAATCAATTCCGCAATGCGGGCGGTGGTCCAGAGATTGGTTCGGTGGCCGTGCATCATCGGCCCTTGCAGGAGAAGCGTGACCAAACGCCGTCGCTGCTTCCGATCCAACTTCAGCGGTCGACCTGGGGAGAAACGCACCCGCAACCCCTGCTCTCCACTCCTGCGTCGTGCATCACGCCAGCGCATCACAGAACTTGCATTGCAGCCGATGCGCCGCCCAACCTCATTGAGAGAGTAACCAGAATCCAGCAACGCCAAGGCTCGCTTGCGCCTGTCTTCGAGCAAGTCGGCGCTTCCTTTCAGTCTGGGCATAGGTGTTCCCCTCCTGAACATCTATTATTGCATTATTTATGCAGAAGTCTATAATGGTAGTGAATGGCGGCAAATGTGAATGAGAGGTGATAGCCCGGGGAACCAAATTCTCCTTCTTCAATTAGTTACGGACGGGCTTCGCTCCGTCCTCTTCGACGAGCCCGGACCACGTGCAGATTCTCTGGATATGGTTCGTCCTATAGTATCGGTTTAGGCAGATGATCTCGTGTTTCGGTACCTTGGCCACAGTGAACGCATCCGGCAACGAGCCGTTCAACCGCATATGATCGTAGTTGCTCCATTGGAAAGATCCCGTCGCCCTTCGACGTCATTCATCCTGAGATTCATGGGACTGTGCTTGTCCTTTGAGAAAAATCTCGATTCGATTTGTAGTCCACACGGCGACGCCAGTACCGAAAAAATCCGCATCTTCGGTCCACAGTGCACATGCCAGTCCGAGTGCTGTGGCGAGTATCGGCCAATCACTTTCGTCTCGACCGCGCAACCGCTGCCGGGCTTCGCTTTCAAAGACTGCATAAAGTTCCGGAGTAACCACCTCGATGATGTTTCGCAAGTATTCGAGCGATGCCGAAAGGTCGGCGTCGGGCTTTCCCCGCTTTTTCAAGAGGGGAGGTAAGTATTTCTCGGCGTCATCGAAGGCAACGTCAGGCGCGAAGAAGCGGACACCTTGACCCGCGTAGGTGTCGATGAGCTGCCGAACGCGTCGCCCCAGGACGGCGCGAATAAGGATGTTCGCATCGAGAACGATCATCTCAGCGGGATGCGCCCTTCTCGCGGCGACGCAGCTCCTTGAAATCGGCCACTAATTCCTCCTCGTCAACATCCGCGAGTGCACTGGCAAGACGGTCGGCTGCTTCCTTCAGTTCGGACATATGGGCTGTCTTAGGACGCTTTCGACGCGTGGGAACGTAGACACCGAGAGTCTCGCCGCGCCGAGTGACAGCAACTGGAGTGTCCGATTCCAGGAAACTGGCGATCCGTTCGCGGAACTCGCGCACGCCGACTTTGATCGTCGTCATAGGGATGCTCCTCACGCTGAGTGTACACTCATGTGTACGCATTCGCAAGCGTGCCAGGATTCGCGGGATTCGTGTAGTGGCTCAGTTCCGTGGAGTCGACGCGGGTGGTAGACGATGACTTTTTTCAGTACTCGGCGCGACCTCGAGCTGAGAGCGGCGTCGTTCCTCGACCCCATCAGCCGCAGATCAGGGTTCGAGCGGCTGCAGCCGTGGAGAATCGATCCGAGTCGGTAACGGTACGCGCTGTCATAAAAACGTAATACTAATGGTGGTGAACGGCGGCAAAATCCGAACGAAAGGTGAATAAAGAAGGAGAAAGTGATTCGTCCCGTTTCATCGCAACTTACTGAATTCCCTCGATTAGCACCAACTCCGGCAAGTTCTGATTAAATTGGTGGTTCGGCTGTTAAGAAGGGAGTAAAAATCAAATAAGTGCTGCATCTGGTGTCGCTTACAGCCGAAAAGGTCGCCCAATCACCCTCTTGAATTGGACCGAAGTTGGACCGAAATTGCCCTATCTGGGCTCGCCGATTTTCGCGTGCTGTCAGAATTTACGTGGCTCTCATTTGCCACTCGGATTGCCTCATTTGGCAGGTTACAGTGCACCAAAACATGAACGGGCGAGTGTCAGCGGTGCTCACCGCCCGCCTGAAGCTGCTAGTTCCTAACGGATGATCAAGAGGCTAGGACACGCGAAGCGGGGGTCCCACACCACGCTGTGCATGCCACACCGCAAGCACTCTTACCTCGTCACCGCGGGGGACATAGTAGACGTGATAGCGCGTTTCCATGAGTAGAAGGCGACGCGTATCCGGTACCGGGGATTGCCGATACAGACGCCCGATGTGTGGTGCGTGCCCAAGGATGTCGAACGCTGCCGCGAGTTCATCGACAAACAGGTTTGGTGAGGCAGCACGATTTCTGCGCCACCAATTATCGATTTCGCGGATCTGCGAGTCCGCTTCGGGTGTGGTTCGGACCTGCAGGCTCAACGCTGCCGACGCAGTTCGTCGAGAATTCGCGACGCGGGCTGTAGACTGCCCGCCTCGGCGGATCTCCAGGACGTTGACAGCGCTTCGTTCAAGGCGCGCCGCTCCTCGTTAGTGAGGTCATCGCCTTCATCGTCGGCAACCAGATCCACAACCGTGCCCTCGGGTAAGGTTGTCGGCTCGTCGAGAACGAGGCGCCCCTTTTCAACACGTGCTCTGAGAGGGCCCATATCGCTACTGTACGGAATTCCAAGCTGCTCCGCAAGCCTACACTATTAGCGCGTCAGCGCTCGGCGGTTGCAAAAGTTATCCAACGCTTGACACGCTGACACGCTAGGGGTCTGGAGATTTGGAGATTTTGGCGGGCGGAAATTGGCCTTGTGCCGGACAGATGAGTAGTCGAGCTGATTCCCGCGGCGAGCGACAAATATAACGGCTTTTCGGTGTACCCGGAGGGATCACTCTGGGGGACCCAAGTTCACAAAGGCCGCTCGCCTTCTGTGTCAAGCTGATTTTATATTGAGAATCGAGGTTTTCTCAAAATTTTTGAGCTTGACCTTGTTCTACCGGATCTGCTGATGGTGCCCTCCCAGGGTGGAAAAGTTAGGCGGTACGACAAGCTGCATCTCGACGGCCTCCTATAATAAGAGATCGTGCCATCAGATGTCGCTGCGGATTGAGGGTAACTCTCAACCGCACAGTTCGATGGGAAAATTACGTTCGGGCTTGCGCCCGGCCATGCTTAGGAGCCCAACCAATGTTGTCTCCTTCGAGAGCATGAATTTGAGAATGTTCAAGTTGTTGAACTCGCAGGTTTCGAAAACAGTCGCAAGAACGAGGTATTCCTGCAGTGTCCGCTCAGTAAAATAACCATCAACATTTCTTGCGGTATTTAGCGAAGAGCTTGATTGCATGCTCGGCATTATTGTTGTTCCAAGGAACGCCGTCATGATCCAAGAACGTGAACATCTTTTCGCCGCTCTTTTGACACCGTTTCTGGTATTTGTTCGCCAGTGGGGAGGAGAATTCAGCCTTACCCACTGCCGCAGGAATCTCATTGCAGACCGCTTGTGTCTACGCATTACAACGGTCATGGGATGCTTCGATTCTGCTCTTCCGGCCAAACGATGGTTCACAACTCCGAAAAGGCATTTACTTGGACTTCGGATTTACAAGACTTATAGGCACCGAAACGGCCAAACGATGCTTCCGGAATGGCCAAGCGATGATTCAAGTCACAGTGGTGGTTGTTGGGAGGAGCCGGGAAAGCAGAACCCGCGAAGCTGCCGGGCGCAGGAATTAGCCCGAAGCCGTGCCCAAGAAAATGAGCGGCAGAAAAGGAAGCCCACAACCAGTAGCACATGTGAGTGGAGAAGAGGACAGTCAAGGGTGCAGGAGGAAGTTCAATGTGCTTGTAATTCGCACCATACTATACTATCGTATATTATCTTTTGGAAGACGGAGCGAATGGCGCACACAACAAAAGATAAAGCGAAACTTTTGAACCGCGTTCGGAGGATCCGGGGACAGGTAGAAGCCATCGAACGGGCGCTCGACGGTGAACAGGAATGTTCCAGCGTGCTGCAGCTCATGGCGGCTTGTCGTGGCGCCTTGAACGGCCTGATGGCGGAAGTGCTGGAGGGGCATATCCGATTCCACGTCCTCGACCCGAAGTCTGGCAAGAACGCTCCTCAGGTGGAAGCGGGGGAAGAACTCATCGATGTGGTGCGGACCTACTTAAAGTAGCCGCGCAAGCGGTGACGATTTCGTAGAAAAGGTGACTCCATCATGAGCCAAGCGCAATTGAAACAAGTCGAAGCTGTAAGGCGTGTCGACGAAGATGAAAAACGCCCGTCGTCAGATCACGCCGACCATGACGGCGGCCACGAGCACGAACATGCGCTGAATTGGCGGGAGGTCAACCGCGTCCTGTTCGTGGCTGCGGCGGCAGCGGCCATTTGGTTTCTAGGTGGCGCACGGAATCCCTACGTAACTGGTATCGGCGTAATCTGTGCGATCGTTGGTGGTTTCCCGATATTCCATGAAGCCTACGAGAACATCGTTCAGCGCCGCATGACGATGGAACTCTCCATGGCTATCGCCATCGTGGCTGCCCTTGCGATCCGTGAAATCTTCACGGCCCTCGTCATCACCCTATTCGTTCTGGTCGCCGAAATTCTTGAAGGACTGACGGTCGGGCGCGGGCGCACGGCAATCCGTCATTTGGTCGGTCTGCTGCCCACGACCGCCACAGTCCGCAGAAACGAATCCTGGCAAGATGTTGAGACGAAGGAAATCGCCGTTGGCGACATCGTTCTCGTGAAGCCAGGTACTCGAATTCCGGTGGATGGCGTTGTTGTCGGAGGTCACTCTTTCGTCGATCAGGCAACGATCACAGGCGAATCGATGCCTGCGGAAAAGATCAGGGGAACGTCAGTCTACGCCGGAACGATCAATCAATCCGGCGCGCTCGAAATCCAGGTAGACCGGATGGGGCGCGACACTACATTCGGCAAGATCATTGACGCAGTGGAGCGGGCGGAAAAATCGCGTGCTCCCATTCAAGGAATCGCAGACCGTCTTGCGGGCTATTTGGTCTATTTTGCACTCGGAGCCGCGGCTCTCACATTTGTGATCACTGACAACATGCGCTCGACCATTTCTGTCGTCATCGTTGCTGGCGCGTGTGGCATTGCCGCGGGAACACCCTTGGCGATTCTGGGCGGGATTGGACGTTCCGCGCAACTCGGCTCGATCATCAAAGGGGGGCTGTACCTGGAATCGCTCGCGACCATCGATACGATTCTTCTCGACAAAACGGGAACTCTGACCTATGGCACCCCTGGAGTCGTCGACGTCCGTCCCGCCGACGGCGTTCCGGTTGCTTCCTTGCTGCAAGCGGCGGTGACTGCGGAATCGCGATCCGAGCATCCAGTGGCGAAGGCAATTCTGAAGAAGGCGTCAAACATGGGAATCTCCGGTGAAGAGCCCGAAAGATTCGACTACACGCCTGGGAAAGGAATCGTTACGGCTTGTCGCGGCATGGAAATCATCGTAGGCAATCGGCTCCTTCTCGAGGGGCACAGGGTTGAGCTCCCAATCAACACAGTCTCGCAGACGGATTCGGAGATTTTTGTGGCGCAAGAAGGCAAGTTCCTCGGAACTCTTGTCGTCGCCGATACGCTTCGGCCCGAAGCAACAAAGGCGATCCAAGATCTCAAATCGATGGGATTGAAGACCGTTCTTCTCACGGGAGATTCCAAGGCTGTCGCTGAGAACATCGGAGGAAAACTGGGAGTGGACGAGATTGCCGCTGAACTCTTGCCGGAGGACAAGCTTGCATTCGTTAGCCGGCTCACCGCGACGCGCCACAACGTCGTCATGGTGGGTGACGGAGTCAATGACGCTCCTGCTCTAATGAAGGCCACGGTCGGGATAGCGATGGGCGCTGGTACCGACGTTGCGCGCGAGAGTGCAAACGTGGTTCTCATTGGCAATGATCTTTCGAAGCTCGTCGAAACTCTGTCCATCGCGCGGTGCTGCCGCCGCACCATCATGCAGAACTTTGTCGGAACGTTGGTCGTTGACAGCATCGGGGTTGGCTTGGCTGCGTTTGGATTTCTAAATCCCCTTCTAGCTGCTTTCATCCACGTTTCTTCCGAGATGACTTTCATCCTGAACTCCGCCCGGCTGCTTCCGCCAGTCTCTTCGGCGCATGGCCTGGTGCGTGGACTATTCTCCCAATCGTTCACGGTCGCGCAGGACTAGACGAGAATTTATGCCTGCTGACACGACACATCCTCTGGCAACGAAGCGGCTCGTTATCGGACATCTCACGGTTTGTCAAGGATGTTGCTGTGGAAACACAGAAAACGGGAGACCTCCCGTTGCCGTCGAGTGGCTCAAAAAAGAATGGCGCTCTAGGGGCTTGCTGAAGCGCGTTCAACTGACGATCAGCGGCTGCCTGGGACCGTGTGATCTGCCCAACGTGGTCACTGTTTCAAACGAGAGCGGCACGCAGTGGTTTGGGGAAATCACAGAATTCGAGCAATACCGGGATCTTGTTGACTGGGCGAGTCGGTCCAGGGACGCGCGTGAATTGCTGCCCCTTCCAAAAGAATTTCAGCGACATACCTTGCATCCATTCCGTCAGTTTGATTCGCGCGCTGACCGCTGAGTCGTTTCATTTCAAGTACCGGTTCACGAGATCAATTAGTTCCTCGGTTGCTTCAGCCTGTTCCGTTGTTGGTTTTCGGCTAGGATCGACAACGTGGAAACGGACATGACCCTCAAGCACTTCGGCCATTAGTCCGTTAATAGCACCGCGGCAAGCTGCAATGGTTTGTAGCACTTTCGAGCACTCTTGGTCGTCGTCCAACGCCTTCTCAATCGCGCCGATCTGTCCCTTGATTCTCCTGACGCGGTTAAGGAGTTTCTCTTTGTCCTTGGTGGTATGTGCCATCCTCTTCACGCCCTCATAATTCAATGATACTATGCCGCAGTACAGTAACTAAACGCCTTCATAGGCGGGTTCCGGAAGACGCAGCAGTGCTCACTACGAAACAGCCCTGGCGTCCAAAGAGAACATTGGGATAGTCTGAGAATCGAGATGGTTGGCAAGTACAACACGAGGCTGGACTGGGTTAGGGTGTTAGCCCTTTCCCTGGTGGTCCTGTTCGTACTATTCGTCGCGCAAGCCCCGATCCACTCCCACGCCAAAGGACAGAATGAAGCTGTTTGCCAACTCTGCCAAGCGGCGCACATCGGCTCCGCCCCGAAGGCGCTAACCCCGTCGCTGTTTAGTCCTCTTCTCGCGATCGGGTACGTTCAGCCGTTTGTCGTAACGATTCACCAAGAGTTTTTCTTCCACGATGCACCGTCTCGCGCTCCGCCTACCGCATAACCCACATCTGTTCCGTTCTCAATCGCGCTGACCCCATGAGTGGGGCGGCGCAACCGCCTTATTTCCAGGTGGCCACTTCAACAACAGCAAACAAACATCGCCCAATTTAGGGGTCGGAGGAGAAATTCAAATGGGTTTTAGAAAGCTTGCATTTTTGGTTTTGAGTTTCAGCTTCTTGTTCTGCGCAATGCCCTGTCGCGCTCAGTTGGGCAATGCCGGATCGATCGAAGGAGTAGTAAAAGATGCCTCCGGTGGCGTGGTCGTGGGCGCGAAGGTCGAAATCTCATATTCCGTGACCGGCTATCAGCGTGAGACGACCACGGGCAGCGATGGGGGCTTCCGTTTCACGAACGTACCCTTCAACACGTATCACCTTGTGGTGACAGCCTCTGGGTTCGCTCCATATACCCAGGATGTGGATGTTCGCTCCAGCGTACCTACCGGCATCCAGATCGGGCTAAAGCTCGGAACGGCGGCAAGCAGCATCACGGTCGAAGCGAATGGCGGAGATCTGGTGGAGAAGGACCCCAGCTTTCATACGGATGTAGACACGGCGTTGACTGACCGGATGCCCTTGGAAAGCCAATCCTCTTCAGTGAGTTCGCTGGTGACTCTAGCGACGCCGGGGGTGGTAGCGGACTCGAATGGCCTCTTCCACGGGCTTGGAGATCACGCCGAGAATTCGTTCTCCGTTGATGGCCAGCCCATCACGGATCAGCAAAGCAAGGTCTTCTCGAACCAGATTCCCCTGGATTCCATTCAGTCGCTGGAAGCGGTTTCTGGAGGCCCCCCAGCCGAATACGGCGGCAAAACGAGCCTGGTGATTAAGGTGACGACGCAATCGGGCCTCGGAGTGACCAAGCCTAAGGGCACGGTTTACTCTTCCTATGGCAGCTTTGGCTCGGTCAGTGGTGGTTTCCGGCTGGCCTTCGGCGGCCAAAAGTGGGGAAACTTCATTGCTGCGAGCGGATTGAACAGCAGCCGGTTTCTCGACCCACCGGAACTTCACGCCATCCACGACAAGGGCAATGAAGAAAACCTGTTTGACCGAGTCGACTACAATGTAACCAGCGCGGATACGATTCACACGAACTTTCAATACACGCGTTCGTGGTTCCAGACTCCCAATACGATTGACAACTTGAATATCGAAGTGAATAACCCGCTCACTGGGGCCGCCCTGCCAGCGCAGGACCAGCGTTCGCAGATCAAGACGTTCAATATTGCGCCAGTGTGGACCCGCCTGATCAGCACCACGACGCTATTCACCTTCGGAGGGTTCGTCCGTCAAGACCGCTTCAACTACTACCCGAGTGGAGACGTTTTTGCGGACGGTACGGGACTCATTCCCGGAGGCTCCTCGGCAACGCTCAATCAGCAGCGGAAATTGACCAACGCGGGCTTGCGCTCGGATGTGTCCTACGTGAAGGGCAAACACAACGTCAAAGCCGGCGTCACGTTTCAACATACGTTCCTTACGGAGAATTTCAACTTCGGAGTTACGGACCCGGCCTTCAATGCAGTCTGCCTGAATGCTGCCGACGCGAGTCCGTTCACTAGCCCCACGCCGACGTTTTTAGGCAACTGCACGGGTGCGCTTGAGCCAAACGATGGCACAGATACTCGGGCTACTGTTCCTGCCTTTATCCCGGCGCTGGGTTGCTTTGACCTCACCCGACCGGTGCTGACAGGGGCGGCGCAAACGCAGGATGCTTGCGCCAGTACGCAAACCGCGCTGTTTCCCTTCCGCGGCCGTGCGGATGTCAAGGAGCTTGCGCTCTACCTGCAAGACACGATCAACGTAGGCAATTGGGCCTTCAATGTTGGGTTCCGGGAAGACCTCTATCGCGGAATCGTGCACGATAGTCAACCGCAACCTCGCGTGGGCTTCGCTTACAACGTCAAGAAGACCAACTCGGTCCTGCGCGTATCTTATTCTCGCATTCTCGAGACCCCGTTCAATGAGAACTTGATTCTGGCAAGTCTGGGAGCAAGTAACCCCATCATTGTTGACGTGATCGGTGGCGCGAGCTTACAGGCACCGATTCGTTCGGGCCAGCGCAACCAGTTCAACGCCGGCTTTCAGCAGGCTTTTGGAAAATACCTCGTAGTGGACGCCGACTACTTGTGGAAATATACGCACAATGCGTATGACTTTAGCGCGTTCGGCAACACGCCGATCTTCTTCCCTATCGCTTGGAAAAACTCAAAGATTGACGGGCCTTCCGTGCGCGTGAGCATGCCGAATTTTCACGGTTTCACGGCACTCGCGGTGCTCGCGCACGTCCGGGCGCGCTATTTCCCGCCACAGATCGGCGGTCTGGGTGCGAGCATCACGGGCGGAGAAGTATTTCGCATCGACCACGACCAGGCCTTCAATCAGACAACACATTTTCAGTACCAACCTTGGAAGACCTTGCCGTGGATTGCCATGAATTGGCGCTACGACAGCGGTCTGGTGGCCAGCAACCCATTTCTTGACACTTTCCAGGATGCGTCGGGTTTCCTGGATGCAGCTCAGCAAACTGCTGTCGGGCTTTTCTGCGTGGATGCCGGTGGAGTCACACACTCGGCTTCCGTGGCTCAGGCTCTTGCGGTGGGTGCAGGGACCATCTGCGGCACGAATCCCTCGAAGACGGGCGCAAAGCTGATCAATATCGCAGGCGCGACATTCGATGTGGATCACAATCCTACGCGCGTCAAACCGCGCAACCTGTTTGACGCCAGCGTGGGTGATGACAATCTCTTCCACACCGACCATTACAAGTGGAGCTTGCGCCTCACAGTTATCAACCTGACCAACAAAACGGCGCTCTACAATTTCCTGTCCACGTTCAGCGGAACGCATTTCGTTACACCGCGAGCTTATACAGCCGAACTCGGTTTTCACTTCTGAGACTGACCGTGACGTGAAGACGTCCCGCGGGGATTTATCTTTGATGCCTCGCGGGGCTTCTCGGGCCTTAGAAGAGGCCAGAAGAGCCAGGGCAAATGAAGTCTTGCGGGTGATCCATGGCAATCCAGGTCAGATCATCCGCCAGAAGCGCAACGGCGAAGAATGGCGGTTGTCCGGATCGTCATTTGCTTCTGTGTCTTGCTATGCCCGCTTCCAGAGAGCTTTGCAGCGCGGGCGCACGCTCAGACCAAACCGCCCCGCGAAACGAGCGACCAATTCCGCTTCAAAGTCACAGATTCTGAGTCTGATCTTCCGATTCAAGATGCATCCGTCTCTCTGGTCTATTGGCGCAGAAAGGAATCTGCTGAAGAGAAGAGGGAAATTGAACTCAAGACGGACAAAAACGGGATTGCAGAATTTCCAAATGTGAAGGCCGAAAAATTTGCAGTCAGCGTCATCGTGAAGGGCTACAGACCCTGCTGGCGTTGGATCCGGTCCAACGGGGCAGAAGAGCTGATTCGAATGAGGCTTGAAAAATGGGCAAGCACGCCCAAATAGGACAGGGCCGAAAGGCCGTGAGTGTTCTTGTCGCAACCTCGCGTAGGGGCCTGTCCAAGCCGTTGCGAGGTCAGGAGTGGCGAAGGGACCTTTTGACGTCCTGGCTGTTCCAAACGTGCATAAGGCTGCAGACGTCACTCGACCGCCGCTTCCTGAGATTTGGGATGACCGTGCAAGAAGCAAGCGTGCTTCTTCGCTGCGTGGAAGCCCGGAGAATAACACCAGGACAACTTGCGGTTGCTCTAGGAAGAGACAAAGGCAAGGTCACGCGGTTTGTCCATCGTCTCGAGTCAAGCCGTTTGCTCGCACGCGACATCGATCCACGCGACCGGAGGTTCTCGATTCTCAAACCCACGGCAAAGGGAAAAGAGGTAGCTCGGACCCTTGTATGTGTCTTCGACAGCATTCGAAAAGAACTCTTCGCAGGAATATTGGAAAGCGATGTCCGTAGGTTAGGCAAGATGTTGCCACAGCTGCACAAGAATGCGGTCCATGTTGGGTTACGGCATAAGTGCGGCGTAGTGCGGGGACGAAAGCGGATTGGAAGCCAGGAGATGCAAATGGAAGGCCCACAAACGAGTCAACCTCAAATCGCCGCGGACATTTTGACGCCTCCGCCTAACGGGTACGCGACCAACACTGTTCCTGTTGAACAGGAAGGTCATGAAAGTGAACCGATCCGGTATGAGCAAAGCAGCGAAGAAAATACCACTCCGGGAAAGCTTGTGGAAGAACACAAGGAATTGATGTTCAAATGAAACACTTGTTTCAGCCCCTTTCGGAAGTCCCTCACGCGGCAAATCCGCGGACGTCACGGAATCCTGCTGATATAGTTCGCCTGCTTGTTTTTCTCACAACCGGAACATTGTTCTTGCCCGCCGTGACGGCTGCTACAAGCGTGGTCGCGTTAATCGATAACACGAATCACCGCGTGGTGATCGCAGCCGATTGTCGAGTGAACCGCCAACTTGCTTCTCTTTCCCAGTGCAAGATCATTGACAAACCTGGCTGTACAGTTGCAATGGCAGGTCTCTACGAGGAGAAAACAACGGCGTTCCATTTGCGGCAACTTGCCGAGGCCGCCTGCCAGTACCCAGGTGACCTACGAGCGAGGGCGGAAGCGTTTCTCCGGTTTTCAAGAATTCCATACGAAAGAGCGATTCGTCACATTCGCGACGCAGATCCAAGCGACTTTGGCCGAACGCTAGAAAACAAGACAACCGAAGTGATTTTCGCGGGCATCCAAAATGGACAGATTGCGCTGATCGCCTACCGTCGTCGTTCTTCTCTGTGAACCCCGCCTCAGTTGCCTTCGACAATCAGACCGTTAATACAACGAGCCCGCCAAGCACGGTCACCTTGACAAACACAGGCAGTGCGGCAGAACCGGTCTCCGCTAGAATGAATGGCTTTAATTTCGCGGACTTCGCACAGACAAACAATTGTCCGCCCGTGATTGCCGCGGGCGCCAGTTGTACATTCAGCATCACATTCAAGCCCACCGCCACGGGTGGCAGGATTGGCTACCTTGTAATCGACGGAAACCGCGACGAGGAGGGCATTGTCAGCCTAACGGGGACCGGTATAGCAGCGCCCCCCAGCGGATGTAGTCCCACCGGCGGTACGCATCTTCCCACGATGGCTCCTAACTCGGTGGCGCTTGCTCCGGATCCAACCGGCAAGTACGGCAAGTTCGCCTATGTGGCGAACAGATATGCCGATTGCCTCTCGATGTACACCATTGACAGCGCCACCGGGGCCTTAACCTCCATAGGAACGATCCCCACGGGATCGCGTCCCATCTCGGTGGCCGTGGACCCGTCCCGCAAATTCGTCTATGTGGTGAATGTCGGCTCGAACGACGTCTCCACGTACAGCGTCGACACCACAACCGGAACCTTAACATCGACAGGGACGATCGCCGCAGGATCCGGTCCCGCTTCGGTGGCCGTGGATCCATCCGGCAAGTTCGCCTATGTGGCGAACGGCAGCGACGTCGCCATGTACACTATCAGCGATACCGCCGGGGGCTTAGCGTCGATAGGAACGATAGCTGCAGGAGCGGGATTGTTTCTCTCTCGATCGCCGTCGACCCATCCGGCAGATTCGTCTATGTGGCGAGGCCTGCGGACACTGTAGGGGTGGCAATTGGGTACGTCTCCATGTATACGATAAACACCACCAACGGGACCTTAACGTCCACAGGGAGCATCACCGCAGGAGTCGACCCTTTCTCGGTGGCCGTGGATCCCTCTGGCAGGTTCGCCTATGTGGCGAATCTCGAGTCAGGCGACATCTCGATGTACAGCATCAACGGCACCACGGGGTCATTAACATTCATAGGGACGAACACCACAGCATTCGCTCCCATTTCAGTGGCCGCACATCCTTCCGGCAAGTTCCGCTATGTGGCGAATGTGAACTCGAACGTCTCCATATACACCCTCAACGCCACGACCGGAGTCTTAACGTCTATAGGAACGGTAGCCGCAGGATCATCTCCTAGCTCGATCGCCATCGATCCGTCCGGAAAGTTCGCGTATGTGACGAATTTCGACTCGGACGACGTCTCGATATTCAGCATCGATGCTGCCACGGGGTCGTTGACGCTCATAGGGACGGTCGGCACATAAAAGGGCCTTACAGAGCGTCCTTCAAAGAAACCATTCGGTCCTGAACTGAATGCTCTGTTGTGCGCCACCCATCTTCGCCTCTGCGAGAGATTTCGAGGCTTTCGTAAATTTGACTCAGACGAAGGGACCAAGAACCATGCCGTCCCCAGCCGAATGCAGAGAGTGGGTTCGCTTTCCTGTTTCCCTATCGGAAACGGCGAGTTGGACCGTAGTGGACTGCCCATCGAAGACTGGGTGTTGGAACGTAGCACCCGTAAGCCCTTGACAATACAATGGGCTGCAGTGCATGCGCGCATAAGCCTCTGCTGGAGAGCACCTGCTTCCCTACCGAAAGGTCATGGCATGAATTTGCTCGATGTAATAGAATGAAACCGAGTGAAAACAAAGACGTTGCACAGTTCCCCGGTAGCTCAACGGTAGAGCATTCGGCTGTTAACAGAGAACTTAAAATCCAATAACTCGTTTCTCTGGCGTCAGTTAGCAGCTTCGGGACCATTCCCAAACAGCTTTTCTTGTCCCCAAGATGTCCCCAACAAGCCTCGCAGACATCGGTTGCAGCCCGAGCGGCCCCCATGCAGCGGAACTTCGAGTCCGATTAGTTGATGATCCGCGTTCCATGAAACACATCGCCTCTTGCCAGCCACGAATCTTCTATGAGAGCCGGTCCGTAAATCTTGGTTTTGCTGGGCTTTGCTCAGTGGCTTCTCGCGTGCTGTCACTTGTTGCAAAGGAAGCGCTAAGGGGATTAGACACGCTACGAGCGGCGAAGGTGAAGTCGGCGAACTAGAGAGACGACCTCTCAAGACGGGACAAAACGCAAGTGTGTTAGTCGCGTTCGCGGGAATCGGCGGGACGCCGGTAAACAGCAAAGCGGGAAAAGCAACAAAGCTGCCGCTCCCGGCAACGGCATTGATGCCGCCTCCGAGGCCGCCGGCAAAAGACAAAAAACTGGCGCTCTGCAGGTTCAAGCAGAGTTTGTATCACGATTTGCGGTTTGCTCTCCAGATGGCCTGCGGCGCCAAACGCCTGCTGAATCTGGTGCTTGGTCCTGGCGCTCAATTAGCTTGGTATTCGAAATATGAGTTCATCCCGTGCGAAATTGAAGCTGGACAACGGGGTAATCCAGGGAGCAAGATGCCCCTCATTAGAAGAGTGGCCCTGTGGAGAATCCCTGGGCGAGGCTGACTCGCGAGCCATACTACGTCGACGCCCACAGTTGGCGTGCGTGACTGGCGCCTTCGACTTGTCGGCCGGGCCAGGTACACCTCCAGGTTGCGGTCACCCTAGTTTTTTCGTGAAAGTGTCAGGGGGCGCCATGAAAATTAATCGCAGAGCTTGCGGATGGGCGATTCTATTCAGCTTTTTGTGCCTTTTACTCTTTGTTTCTGGAGCCCTGGGTCAAACTTCTCGCGGTGGCATCGCTGGAACGGTGGCGGACAAGTCCGGCGCGGTAGTGCCGGACGCTGCCGTCGAGATCGAGCAGAAAGGTACCGGCCTAAAGCTGAGTACCTCGACGACGGGCGCTGGCGTGTTCTCCTTTCCTGATTTGCCCGTCGGTTTTTATAACGTCACCATTACGCACTCGGGATTACAAACCCAAAAGATCACCGATCTCGAAGTTCAGGTCGGCAGAATCAGCAGTGTAACTGTAACGCTCGAAGTGGCCCAGCAGTCCCAAACCGTGGAAGTTCAGGCAGCGGCTGCGACGATTGAGACCACTCAGAGCGCCTTAAATGCAGTGGTGAGCACCCGGGCGATTCAGGAACTGCCTCTGAATGGGCGCGACTTCCGCCAGTTGCTGGAGCTTACGCCCGGATTCAATTCGCAATTCTCGATGAATGGAAACCGCCCGAACCAGAATAATTGGCAGATCGATGGCGTAGACAACAACGATTTCTGGCACAACTCGGAAGCTGTGAATCAAGGAAGTATCTCCGGAATCGCAGGAGTCCTGCTCCCCATCGACTCAATCGAGGAATTCAATCAGCAAAGTGTCGGGGGTGCCGATTTCGGGCGCAATCCCGGCTCCATGGTGAATGTCGCGATCAAATCCGGAAGCAACGATTTTCATGGCAGCCTCTACTACTTTAATCGCAACGATGCTTTCGCCAAGCCCTCGCCTTTCGGTGATTATGGCAAACTGCGAAACCATAATTTCGGCGGCTCCATCGGCGGTCCGATTTGGAAAGACAAGGCTTTCTTCTTTTTTAACTTTGAAGCACAGCGCTTCATCGCCGGAAACTCCATCCGGGCTACAGTCCCCTCAGACGCTTGGGTCTCCCAGGCCGAAGCTCTCATGGCCGCCAAAGGTGTATCACCAAACCCGGTCATGGTCTCTCTGTTGAGCACTCTCTGGCCCAGCGCCATCAAGAACGCTCCAGCAACCACGAACAATTTCTTCAGCACCGCCAATAACAATTACCGGAGCAATAACGGCGTCGCCCGCATCGATTACAATTTCAACGCCAAAGAGCGCCTGTTTGTCCGCGGATTTGTCGGAACAGGTGATGCCGTTGCCTATGCGGGCTCCGTTTACCAGGACTATTTTCAGGCCGTACCCAGCCGCCAGCAAAACTGGGCTGCCGTTTTGAATAGCAGTCTTGGGCGGAGATTTTTCAACCAATTTCTCTTCGGTGTGAACTATTTCCTCCAGAACTTTAATGATACTAGCCATAACCAGGACGTTGTGGCCCTGGGCTTCAATACCGGCGCCACTTCTGCGGACCGCGGCTCGCCGAACATGGAGCTCGACGGCTTCAACAATGGGGGCGTCGGTGAAACACCAAATCTAGGCCGCACCGATACGACCTACCACTTCACAGACGATCTTGCCTACACCCTCGGCGCGCATGCCCTGAAGTTTGGTGGTGAGTTTCGGCGCGCCAAACTGTGGGTTCACTATCTCCGAGATGCGCGCGGCAATTTTCTATTCGACGGTGCCGCGCCTCAATCCGGCGGATGGGGCGGAACTCAGCAACAAAACTCTTTGGCGGACTTCTTGGCCGGCTACATCAATACTTCAAATGCCAATATTGCCACAGGTGACCCAATACGCGACTGGTATGTGAATTCGGTTTCTTGGTATGCCCAGGACAGTTGGCAAGTCGGGCCTCGACTCAACTTTAACTATGGCGTGCGTTGGGATTACAACAGCCCGATCTATGATCCAACGCACACGGTTTCCACGTTTCTTGCAACCGCGCCGGGCGGCTTGGCCATTCCTCCACAAACCTTGAGTACGTTGTATCCCCGTGACTGGAATAACTTCGCTCCGCGGCTGGGATTTGCTTTTACACCCACGCGCGGCGGCAAAACGGTCATCCGCGGTGCCTGGGGCATCTACTATGACGTCGTCAATGGCAACCTTTTCATCGATAACCGTGCACAACCCGGTGGCCGCGGCCCTTCAAGGAACCCGGGCGGGCCAAACCCGGTCTTTAGCATAGAAAACGACGCCGGTTCCCTCACTGTAGTTCAGAATCAGCCCGTCTTCGGCAGCGTCACTCCTCAGCCGCCTTTCGGCGTGTACGGCATCAATCAGAACGTCCGGTCCCCCTACGTGCAGAACTTCAGCCTTAACATTCAGCACCAACTCACTTCGAAAGTGGTGGTTCAAGCGGGCTATGTGGGGAGCCAAGGCCGCAAGCTCATCGTCACAGAAAACATTAACCAGGCGGCTCCTAGCGTGGCACCACAGAATATTCAGACCGCGCGGCCGTTTTATTCCCAATTTCCCACTTTCTCAGGCATCACCGAGATTTCCAGTGCAGGCAACTCTCAATTCAATTCCATGCAGCTCTCTATCCGTGGCACCTCCTGGCATGGGCTAACAGGACAGCTTGCCTATACTTTGGGCCATGTTCGCGACGAGATGTCCTACCCGCGAAACAATCGTCCAACAGACAACAACAATTTGAGAGGCGACTACGCCGACTCGAATTTCGACACCCGTCACAATGTCAGTGGCTCTGTAATCTATGATATCCCGCAATTTGGACAATCCGCTCCAAGGCTAACCAAAGGTTGGGAGTTTGCCGCGCTCATCGCCTATAACAACGGTTTCCCGTTCAGCGTGTTCTCAGGGTTCGATAATAGCCACACGGGCAACAAGCAGGATCGAGCAGACGTTTCGGGCGATCCTTTCGCGGGTGTTGTGCAACCGGCGGGAGGGACTAAGTCCGGTGTCCAGTGGATCAACCCGAGTGTGTTCGCCACAAATGCACCGGGAACCTTCGGCAATTCCAAACGCAATCAGTTTCTTGGTCCGCGCTTCAAAACCGTCGACTTTTCTCTAATCAAGAACACTCCCATTACGGAACGAGTGAAGACGCAATTTCGAGTCGAAATGTTCAATGTCTTCAACATTTTGAACTTGGCGGGGCCCGACAACTGTAGTTGCGATGGATCGTCATTTGGCTTGATCAGCAGCACCGTTCACGCTGGTGATGCTCCCGGCATCGGTTCCGGCGAGCCGTTCAACGTCCAGTTCGCTCTCAAGATCATTTTCTAGAATGAAAACAAATATGTTTGCGCGGTTCCCGGTAGCTCAACGGTAGAGCATTCGGCTGTTAACAAACTTCAAAACCGTTGAATCGGCACCCCTTATACCGAGAAAACGCCGGTTTAGCGGCCCTTCGTTGGAACCAAGTTGGAACCAAAGTTCACTCTCGTCTGGAGGACTGGGTCTATTTGACAGCCTGTTCATTTCACCGAAATCATCTGAGTCGATGCCGGGATGAAGGGACCAACGAGCTTCGTAAAGCGTTGTCGCGCACTAGTCCGCAGGGGCGGAGGCAAAAGCGGCGGACGCCTTTGCCGGCGCGAGCACGATAAGGGCTACGCCGATGACCACGAGGACGACAGAACCCCACAAAAATCCCACGCGCTGGTTCGCAAACTGGAAGGCCATCGTGCCCATGACGAGGGCGTGCGCGAAACTCGACCAAGCGGTGAAGGCAATGAGGCTTCTATGCGCGGAAGGGTTACGCGCGGCGATCAACAGGAAAACACCGAGCGTGACGTAAAGGCTCAGCATCATGTAGTCACCATAATCTTCCGAGGCATCGGGATGCCATAGAGCCTCGGCGATAGGATAAATCCCCGCGCAGAAAAACAAGCCTAGTAGCACCACCAGAACCTTCAGCGCACGCTCGCGGAGCATCGAAGCCTCCCAAGGTTTAGCAAGTCTTGCGGCTAGATTACACTCAACGCAGGAGAAGCATCCATCCCGAACTCGTGCGAGACCTTAGGGGGGCGAAACTCATCGCAGCAAA
>WNGH01001889.1_pt1 | contig 20524 bp, 19 predicted proteins | sample 5400631 | NCBI WGS metagenome assembly WNGH01 (sample SAMN13153373, study PRJNA577476) | soil metagenome | isolation source: 115 cm soil or saprolite under Garry oak tree replicate 1 | place: USA:California | collected 2016-06-15
TATTGCTTAGCACCGAGCGCTCTACCGAATAGCTGTCGTGGGCGGTGACCGCGCGCACCCCGGCAACCTTGTTGGCCGCGATCGCCACTCCCAGTCCCGTCCCACATACGAGCAGCGCTCGATCCACCGAGCCGTCGGCAACCATACGCGCCGCGGCCACCGCGATATGCGGATAGGCGGTGTTCTCGTCTTGCTCCACGCCGACGTCGTGGACCGACTCCACAAGGTCGCTCTTGAGCAAGTCGGCCTTGATCGCCTCTTTGTACTCGTAGCCGGCATCGTCCGAGCCGATGGCTATGCGCAGTTTTTCAGGCACGTCGTCCCTCCGTCGTCTGTTCGCCGACGGCGGAATCCTCGGACAGGACTGGCAGGACGGCTTTCACAACGACGACGAACGAGATCGCGCCCGGGTCGGGCGTGCCCACGCTCTTTTCTCCATGGGGCCGGGCGCGGCCAACCCGCGCCACCATCGATGCCGTCCTTTCGGCCCCTTGAGCGGCCGCCGCGGCGGCTTCCTTCCACGCGCCGGCGGTGGAGTCGCCCCTGTCGACCGCGGCGGCAAACGTGGACGCGAAAGGCTGGAGCGCGTCGACGATCGTCTTGTCACCAGGCTGCGCCTTGCCCGCCGATTGGACCGCGCGCGCGGCCGCGGCCACTCCGTCCACCAGATCGCGTTTCGATGGGCGGCCCTCATCGTTGAGTGCGGCGGCCATGGCATGGAGCGCCACGCTCCACAGCGCACCTGATGCGCCTCCCGCGCGATTCGCCCATTCGTCGGCGGCGCGCGCCAGGGTCGTGCGGACGCCGGCGCCCTGCTTGCAGGCCGTGTCCGCCGCCTCCACCGCCGCCCGAACCCCACGCTGCATTCCGATGCCGTGGTCGCCGTCGCCGGCGACAGAATCCAACCGGCCGAGCTCGTCCGCGCGACGGTCATGGCGGCGGTGCGCGAATCGTCCGTCGCCGCGGGAATGACCCCGGGGGCGGACGACCCGTGACTCGAATCGGTCTGCAAGGCGTGCTCTTCGGGCTCGGTGTACGCCTTGTGGAAAGCCGGTGCATCGGCCGGGGCGGCCCAGAGGCTTTCGAGCTCATCATCGAGCCACAGAAGCGTCATCGATGCGCCCGCCATGTCAAAGCTGGTCACAAACTCGCCGACCCTCGCATCCACCACGGTGAGGCCGGCCTCTGCGAGCTCTCTGGCCACGCGCCGGTAGACAACAAACAGCTCTTCGTATTTCACCGTGCCCAATCCATTGAGGATCACGACGACTCGAGCGCCCGACACGTTGTCCGCGCTGGAAGGGCGCTCATGCAGCAACGACTCGGTGAAGAGGTGTGCGAGCTGGTCCGCCGACGGCATCTCCTGCTCCCGGATGCCAGGCTCGCCGTGGACGCCCATCCCCACGGCCATCCGCCCGAGGGGCACCTCGAACAACCTGCGGTCGGCACCCGGCAACGTGCAGCCGCTGAACGCGACGCCCAAAGACCGGCATCGTTCGTTGGCGCGGGCAGCGACCCGTGCGACATCGTCCAGCGAGCGACCCTCGTCCGCGGCCGCACCCGCGATCTTGAACACCACAAGATCGCCTGCGATGCCTCTCCGCCGGTGAACCTCGTCGGCGGAGGCGCTGCTGATGTCATCGGTGACGACCACGGTGCGGCACGGAATCGCCTCGGCCTGGAGGCGCCCCTGAGCCTGGTCGAAGTTGAGGACGTCTCCGGTGTAGTTGCCATAGCTCAGGAGCACGCCGGCGCCGGTCTGCGCTGCGACAGCCACGCGATGCACCTGATCGGCCGATGGCGACGCGAAGACGTTACCGATGACAGCACCGTGGGCCAGTCCGCTCCCGACCAGCCCGCCGAACGCGGGATAGTGGCCGGACCCTCCGCCGATGATCACGGCCACGGTCGGCTCGCTCGGCGGGTGACGGCGCACAACGCCGCCCGGGACGGAGCGCACCCAGCGGCCGTTGGCGGCGACGAACCCTTCAACCATCTCGTCAACGAAAGAGGCGGGATCGTTGAAAAGCAGGGTCACAGCATCCTCCCGGAGTGCAGGTTACTCGTGTAACGAAGCCTTTGCGGTCGGGGCTTGCGGGCTCTCGCGAGAGGAAACGCCAGCGGTTGGAATGGCCCTTGGCGCGCCGCCGACGTCGCGCAGCCTTTGGCCAATGAGTGACCGTTTGCCACCGGCGTTACCGTGCGACAACGACGATGATCGCGCCTGGTAGCCCCTGGGTGCGAGCAGCGCCTAGCCCTCTGTAACGTATCGATCAACAGGTCATGAAGCTCTACGACGAACTGGCCGACTGGTGGCCGATCATGGCGGGTCCGGCCGAGTTTCGGGAAGAAGCCTTGTTCTTTGATCGCCTGTTGAGCAAGTCATCCAATCCTCCGCCGCGAACCGTGCTCGACCTTGGGTCTGGCAGCGGAAACATCGCCTTCCATCTCAAAGCTCATTTCGCGATGACTCTCGTCGATATGTCACCTCAGATGCTGGCGGTCAATCGAGCGGTGAATCCCGAGTGCGAACACCTTCAAGGCGACATCCGAAATCTGCGGCTGGGCAGGACCTTTGACGCGGTCTTTGTTCACGACGCCGTATGCCACATGACCACCGAATCAGATTTGCGGGCGGTCATGGAGACGGCGTTTGCTCACTTACGGCCGGGAGGTGTTGCTCTGTTCGTACCAGATGAGATGCGCGAAACCTTTGTTCCAAGCACAGACCACGGCGGCAACGACAGAGAGGACCGCAGCCTGCGCTACGTCCAGTGGACCACAGATCCCGACCCGCGCGACACAGCGATCCTGGTTGACTTCGGAATCCTGCTCCGTGACGAACAAGGAGACGTGCGTGTCGTGCACGAACGCCAAACCCATGGCCTTTTCGCGCGCGCGGTATGGCTCCGGCTGCTGCGGAAGGCCGGATTCACCGCGTCGGTGGTTAGCGACGAACGCATCAGAGACCTGTTCTTATGTCGGCGCCCGAAGTAGGTAGGAACTATTCGCCACAAAGGCATGGTCGGATTGAGGGTATGAGCTCATACAGTGTTCGGCGGTCGCGTGTCCATGGCCGAGGACTGTTCGCCCGAACGCCATACATGCCGGGAGATTTGGTCGGTGAATATCGAGGCCGCGTGATTGACGCGGAGTTAGAGGGCGAAACGTCAAGCGCCTGGAATTCTGATCCCTCATACACCCTACTATTCGCCCTCGATGATGACCTCACGATTGATGCTGGAGTCAAGGGAAACAGCATCCGGTTCATGAATCACTCCTGCGACCCCAACTGCGAGACATCCGTTGAGGGGGATAGGGTTTTCGTGCATGCGCGGCGACGCATTCAGCCGGGTGAAGAATTAACTTACGATTACAACCTGCGCCCGGGCGACCCGGCCGACAGCCCCGACGCGTACGCATGCAAATGTGGATCGAAGATGTGTCGCGGAACAATGATCGACGGTGAGCTTCTCCGGTCGACAAGAACTGTTACTCGCACCAACAATCGCTGATCGACACGTGCGCCCACAAGGTGCCAGCGGGAATCATCTAGATCAAGCCAGTGGCGAAGAGTCCTGGATATGAGGGACTGCGCGAGACCATCAACCACGTCTTGGTTCTCCGATGTGCTCGATCAGCAAGCAGCCCGGCGCTACCGACGCCGAGAAGCATGATCGGGACCGCAGTCGAGAAGGTCGGCGCACAGCCGACCTTCTCATGTCCTCAAGGTGACGTCGCCGCCTTGTTGGTTACGCAGCCACCTCGACCTCGACGCTGGGACCCGCGATTGCCGGTGATTGGCGGTGGCGGACGGCGACCAGGGCGGTCACGAAGCCGGCGAGCGCTATCAGGCCGGCGATCTCGAAGGCCGCGCTGAAGCCGGTGGTAAGGGCGCGGTTCACGGCTGCGTGCGTGAAGGGGCCTGTCGCGAGCTGATTCCTGGTCTCCGTTGTGGCGATGGTGCCCATGATCGCGATTCCGAGCGAGCCCCCAAGCTGGCGGCCGACGTTCAGGAGGGCAGACGCCAACCCTGATTCATTCGGCTGGACCCCCGAGATGGCGGTGACACTCGTGGATACGAACGCCATGCCTAGGCCGATTGCCAGCACGACCAGGGGGCCGAGAACGTCGGCGAAGTAGTTGGCGTGGACTGTCACGGCGGACAGCCAGAACATGCCGGTGGCGGCAAGCAGCGCCCCGGTTGTCATCGGCACGCGTGGGCCGACGCGGCCGATCACACGCGAGGTCAGGCCGGCGCCCACCACCACGCCTAAGGCGGTCGGTAAAAACGCGAAGCCAGCCTGCAGCGGGCTGAAGCCCAGGACGTTCTGCATGAACAGTGTCAGCAAGAACAGCATCCCCGAGAGGGCCGCTCCGATTGCCAGCGACAGTCCGTAGGCACCGGACCGATTGCGGTTCGCAAAGATCCGGAGCGGCATCAGGGGGTGCCGGCCGCGGGACTCGAGCGCGACGAAGGTCACGAGAAGGGTGACCGCGATGGCCAATACCGCGCGGGTCACGTTGTCGCTCCAGTCGTGCGTCGCTACGCGCGCGAGGCCGTAGACGAGGAGGGAAACGCCCGCGGTTACCGTCAGCGCACCGGGAAGGTCGAGACGCCCGGGCTTGCCTTCGCCGCGAATCAGAACTCGTGGAGCCGCGAAGGCCAGCAGCAAGCCGATCGGTACGTTCACGAACATGATCCAGCGCCATGACAAGTAGTTCGTGATGACGCCGCCCATCAGCAGTCCGATCCCGCCACCGCCGGCGGACACGGCCGAGTAAACGCCGAGGGCGCGGTTACGCTGGGCTCCCTGTCGGAACGTGGCCGCCAGGAGAGAGAGCGCGGTCGGGGCGAGGATCGCTGCGCCGACCCCCTGGGCGGCCCGGGCGGCGATCAGGAAGGTGGACGAGGTGGCCAGGCCGCCGGCCATCGAGCCGGCGGTGAACATCAGGGCGCCGATGATGAACATGCGGCGCCGGCCGAACAGGTCGCCCGTGCGACCACCGAATAGAAGCAGGCCGCCAAACGCGATCGCGTACGCGTTGACAACCCACTCGAGGTCGGTCGCGGCGAAGTGCAGCTCGCGCTGGATGGACGGCAGCGCGACGTTTACGATCGCCACGTCGAGCACGACCATCAGTTGCGCGAGCGCGATCACGACGAGGGCGAGATTCAGGTTGCGAGGCGGCGATTTCAGTTGGATTGCGCTTTTCGTGTCCACCACGTTTTGTTCCTGTGTTTGGTTGACGTCGTCTGGCAAGACACGCAGGCGCATGTACTCGTTGATCCCGATCAGGCGGAACTGCGCCAGCTCGTAGCGCGGGAACGCCGGCTTGGCGGTCGCGTAGTCAACGACCTCCGGCTCGACCACCCGGTAATGGCGACCCAGGTATGTGATCCGCCCCTCGCCGGCGGCCTTCACGTTCTGATACCAAGCGGCGTTGTCGCTGAACGTCCGCGGGATGACGAAGCCGTCGCCCAGTGGCCGCATCCCGATCGGCGTGGCGTACTCGCGGCCCGAGCGCCGGCCGCGGTGGCGCAGGATGCCGACGACCGGCATCCAGCGACGTCCTGCAATGAGCAGGACGATCGGGTTGACGAACCGTGCGGCGAACCGGACGATGCGGCGCGCGCGCGGTCCCAGGTAGATGGTGTTGATTGCTGTGCGCATTTGTTTGCCTCCATGGCTGGTTGGTCGCACGCTTGCAGCTACGTGATGTGGCGAGGCCGATGCCTCTGTCCGCCTCGGTGATGAGAACCGTCTTCTTGTTGCTCATGCACATAGGACGGGGCAGCCGCAGGAATGTGACTTTCTGGGCCGATGTCACGTCTCGGACCCCAGCCCCGTCCTTATATGTGTGGCGGTCTCAGTGATCGAAAGCAACGAACGTTTCACCGACGCGTGGACGAACCACCACCGTTTCCTGCTGGACGTCGCCTACCGGCTGCTCGGCAGCTACAGCGACGCTGAGGACATAGTGCAGGAAGCTTTCTCGAGGCTCCTCCGGACGGACCTCGACCCGATCGAGGACGTGCGCGCTTGGCTTGTGGTGGTCGTGAGCCGGCTGTGCCTCGACCAGCTCCGGTCGGCACGGGTCAAGCGAGAGGCCTACATCGGCCCGTGGTTCCCCGAGCCGCTGCTCTTCTCCGACGACGCGGCGACCGATCCCGCGGACGTCGTGACGATGGACGAGAGCGTGCGCTTCGCGCTGCTTGTCGTCCTCGAGCGTATGTCGCCCGCCGAGCGCGTCGTCTTCGTGCTGCACGACGTGTTCGACTTCCCGTTCGAGAAGATCGGTCCGATGGTGGGGCGAACGATCGCGGCATGTCGCCAGCTCGCGAGCCGCGCGCGCAAGCGCGTTGGCGAGGAGGCGGGATCAGCGCGCTTCGCGATTGACCCCGCTGAGCAGCGCCACGTCGTGGACGCGTTCATCGCGGCTTGCGCCGGTGGCGACATCAAGGCCCTGCTCCCGCTACTCGACCCGTCGGTCGTGGGTTGGGCCGACGTGGGCGGAACGCTGCCTGCGATCAGCCAGCCGAACGTTGGCCGCGAGACGGTCGCCGGGCGGATTATGCGGTTCTTCGGCGCCGGGTCTGGCAACAAGCTCGTGGCGAAGGTCGTCAATGGCGAGCCGAGCGTCGTCGCGCTCTTCGAGGGTACTGTGGTTTCCGTGCTCGCGTTGAGCGTGACCAACCACCTGATCTCCAGGGTCTATGTCGTCTCGGATCAGCGCAAGCTGGCTCACGTCAAGCGAGTGCTCGAGCAGCAGTAGCCACCACGAGGGTGTCGAACCAACCCTGACTGGCTCGCGAGTTCTATCGGTCGGTGTTTCGGCGGGCAGGTTGTGCATGGACTTACCGGACCGAGGCAGCTCCTAGATGCGGGGCAGCTGCTTGAAAACTTCGATTGCCGACCGCCGGGTCTCTTTGATGCTCTCAGGTGACATGAGCCAATGGCGAACCTCTCGGCCTGTCACCAAAGCCGGCGGCATTAAACGACTAGGGCCTCCTTCTGGGACATACGCGTTGCGGGGGGCTCGTGCTGGGCTGGCCGAGCGGAGAAGGCAGCTTGTTGAGCCGACTCTGGACACCAACTTGACGTTGCGATCGGAGCTTTCATGATCGATCCAGTGATTCCGATTCAGGGCAGGTGTCCAGGCGCGGGTAGCGGGGGGTCTATTCCTTGGCGCCCTGCGAGCCATTCAAGCCACCGACGCTCTCCTTATGAGGCAACTGCGCGTCAGTATGTGATCTGACCAGTTCCCCTGAGCGTCGCCGATAAGACGTGACAGCTGCTATCGAAAAACGCGCCGTAATGAACAAGCGTCGCCGTGAAGGTACCAGTCCCCGTGATGCTTAGTCGGAATACCTGGGTGCATGTTCCAACTCCATTGACGGCATAGTCGGTCTCAATGCCCGGGCTGATGGAGCCGCCAGCGAAGCTTCCATAAACCGTGACGTATCTCCAACCCGCGAAGCCGCTCACCCGGAAGCGGCCACCGATAATCGTGGCCGCGACGCCATGAGTCGAGAGTCCCGTGTGACAGACCGAGGCCGACCAAACCCCGCTGATCGTGCCACTGGCGGCACCGCTGAAGGTGCTCAGGGAATCGCCTGAGCCGCTGGGACCGCAGGCGATGGGAAACCCGATCTCTACTCCAGATATAGATTCAGTCGCTGTTGATGCAGCAAACGCCGTTGTCGGTAGCAAAGCCATCAAGGCGAGGCCCACCGCAATCGCTAGCCGTTGTGTCCCGAACCTCAGCATTTCCGCATCCTCCGATCGATATCCGCCGGAACGCGGGCAGTATAGGGGTGGTTTCGGGCACTTTCACATCTCGATTGACTTCGCTAAGGGGCGCCTCGCGAGGGATTCGAGCTCCCGATCCTCTGCTGAGAGGTTGTTGCTTCGCATGCGCCGCAGATCCGAATGCAGCGGGCGGTTAGATTCTTGGTGGGCCGTATTTTCCGTACCGCGGACCGACCGGCAGTGACCGCGCGGCCGATCAGCGGCGGCGCGCCCGGCGGCATTAGTCAGCGCGGCGGGCCACAGCGGTGACGGTGATCGCGGTTAACAAATCGCTGACCGAACTGGCAATCTCACGGGCACGCCACCCTCCAGTGGCGCCGCAAGCAATCAGCTGAGGACTTGCGGATCTCCTCGATACAGGCCAGAGTAACCCCGTCCCATACGGCAGACCCTGGTCAGTCGTCCCGATCGATAACCTGCCGGCGGCTAGGAGGTGTGAAATGGGGCGGTGCACTGGAGACAGCTACCCGACAGTATTTCGATTTCGTCGACCGAAAGGACGCCGAGGCGATCATCCGAGCAGGAACAGAAGACATTCAAGCGGTCGACGAGATCTCTCGTCGATGGATGCGCGGGATCGACGAGCTTGGCGCTGACATCCGACACGTAGTGAACATGGTCGAGGACGTTCACACGTCGATCAGCAACGTCAAGGAAACCTTGCTGGGAGACATCGGGATTTTGACGTGCTGGATCGAGCAAGACTACACGTTGGAGGGAAAGCCCAACATGTCTCCGCGCCTACGACGGTGGTGTTTCGGCGAGAAGGGAACGCATGGAAGGTCGGCCTCTTCCACTCACTGCCGCTGCCGCCTGAGGAAAAGTGACCGATGCTCGGTGGTCGGGACCGAGCGCAAGCTCTTCCCTCAAAGCTGTGGTGGGCCGCGGTGGACTCGAACCACCTACCTCCGCGCGTCCGCCCTAAGCGCTGTGCCTAGCAGGGTGGGAGGCTGAGCGTGAGGCCGGGTGTTATGTGGTGTGGCAGTGCCGAAACGCGCGGGCGCGACATCGAGCGATGCACTCATTCCGCAACGGCCTTCTTAGTAAGGTCGCGGGACACGGCGGCTAGCAAGGTTCCGGCGAGAAAGTACAGCAGAGGCAACCACGCAACTGAAACGACCGCCACGAACGTCCCGCCGGTGCCGGCCGCGCACCGACCCATGGACGAGGAGCAACGCTCGGGGGTCTGGCCAGAAGGTGCCGGATCTCCGGCGCCATGCCAGCTCGCAGAATTCTCAGTAAAAGCCTCGCTCGGCCGCCGAACCGTGGAACGGCTACCCTCTGATTGCAAATGCAGACGATGACGCCGGGCTCGATTCTCGGGCATGCCGTACGCAGGCGCGAGGACCCGCGTCTCGTGACCGGCACAGGTCAATTCGTCGACGATATCCGGCCCGAGCGGTGCCTGCACGTCGCCTTTGTGAGGTCGACCCTGGCGCACGCCAAGATTCGCTCGTTGGACTTGGTGGAGGCAGCACGTACACCCGGCGTGGTGGCCGTGCTGACCGGCGCCGACCTGCACCTTCCGGCACGCGTCGGCTTTCAGACGGTGGCCGAAACATTGGCGCGGCCGCCGCTCGCAATTGAGCGCGTTCGTTTTGTGGGCGAGCCGGTGGCTCTCGTCGTGGCGGAGAGCTCGGGTGTCGCCGAGGATGCCGCCCAGCTGGTCGGTCTCGACCTCGAGCCGCTCGCTGTCGTCGTCGATCCGGAAGCCGCCCGCCGGCCTGATTCCACGCTGCTTTTCCCCGCGCATGGCTCCAACGTCGCCAATCGCTTCGACTCCGGTGGCGAGGATGACGTATTCGCCGGTGCGGAAGTGAAAATCGTGGGCCGCTTCGTCAACCAACGCCTGGCACCTGTGCCGATGGAACCGGAGGCCATCCTGGTCGTGCCGGAAGCAGGACGCCTTTTGGTATGGGCGACCAGCCAGACCCCATTCGGGTTGCGCGCCGAGCTGGCATCCTCGCTCGGCATGTCTCCCGCTGCCATCCGCGTGGTCGTCGGCGACATGGGAGGCGGGTTCGGCGCGAAGGCCGGCGCTCGCCCCGAGCTTATCGTCGTCGCCGCCGCGGCGCGCAAGCTCGGCCGACCGGTAAAGTGGATCGAGACCCGCTCCGAGAACCTGGTCGCGATGACGCACGGACGTGGACAGGTGCAGGACGTCGAGCTCGGCGCCATGCACGATGGCCACCTGGTGGGCATGCGCGCGCGAGTCGTAGCCGATGTGGGCGCTTACCCGGGAATCGCGACGCTGCTGCCGATGCTCACGGGGCAGATGGCGTCAGGTGTCTATTCCATCCCCGCCATCGATTACGAGGCGCAGTGCGTCGTCACGAACACCACACCGCTGGGCGCCTATCGAGGCGCCGGGCGGCCAGAAGCGACCGCGATGGTGGAGCGTGCGATGGACATGCTGGCGGCGGAGCTCGGAATGGACCCGGCGGATCTGCGACGCCGCAACCTGATCGCGCCCGATCGCTTCCCATACACCACGGCCGGCGGGGCCACCTATGACTCGGGTGACTACGCGAAAGCGCTCGACAAGCTGTTAGAGGTGTCGGCCTATCGGACACTGCGCACCGAGCAGGCACGGCGGCGTGAGCGAGGTGACCGCCTGCAGGTCGGGATTGGCCTTTCGGTCTACGTGGAGGTCACCGCGGTGGGGATCGGCCCCGAATGGGGAGCGGTTCGCATCGAGACCGACGGCACGGCGACCGTGCGCTGCGGCACCACCTCATTCGGTCAAGGCCACGAGACCTCACTCCCCCAGATCGCGGCGGAGCAGCTGGGCATGCCACTCGAGTCGGTGCGCCTCGTCCATTCCGACACCGACACCGTCGAGCGCGGCACGGGCACCGTCGGCTCGCGCTCGATGCAGCATGGCGGCTCGGCCGTGCACCAGGCTGCTCAGCAAGTGCGTCATAAAGCGCGCGACCTGGCATCGCACCTGCTCGAAGCCGATCCCGAAGACATCGTATTTGTCGGCGGAACGGTAGGCGTGGCGGGGGTCCCAGGGCGATCGCTCTCGTGGACTTCGTTGGCTGCGGCCGCCACCGACGGCAAGAGGCTGCCGGAGGGGATGAAGCCAGGCCTCGCCGCGGAAGCCGACTTCGCTGGTGATGGGAGCTACCCATTCGGGGCGCATTGCGCGGTGGTCGAGGTCGACGTGGAGACGGGCGATGCCCGCCTGGTCCGCTTCTTCGCGGTCGACGACTGTGGCCGCATCATCAATCCGTTGCTCGCGGAAGGGCAGGTCCACGGGGGCATCGCCCAGGGCATCGGGCAGGCGCTGCTCGAGGAGGTCGTGTTCGACGACCAAGGCACCCCGCGCAGCGGCACGTTGGTCGACTACCAGATTCCCAGCATCGGCGAGGTTCCCGAAGTCGTGACCGCGACCACCGAGACCCTCAGCCCCAACAACCCCCTCGGCGCGAAGGGCATCGGGGAGTCCGGAACGATCGGATCGACCCCCGCGATCCAGAACGCCGTAGTCGACGCGCTGTCACACCTGGGCGTTAGGCACATCGATATGCCGCTCACGCCGCAGCGAGTGTGGGCCGCCCTCGCAGCAATTGGGCCTGACGAGGGAAAAGGCCAGACTTAGGCAGTCCCTCGTTGGGAAATTGTCACAACAGGCGATGGATTCGGATTCTCACCCGACCAGATCGCCGGCTTTGCACAGGCCATCACGCACCGCCTCGAAGCTGAGATCCCGGCCTACGGCCGGGTGGCCGGGGCGGCGATCGAGCGTGACCTCATCGATAGCTTGGTCAGTTGTAGTAGGCGAGTATGTGTTGGGTGAACGTTCCATCAGGGTTCGCGACAATGATTGCCTTAAACCTCGTGTCCGTTACGCCGTCGAAATCCGAAAACCAAGGGACTTCTCCAAACGGCGGGACGTTAGCAGTCGGGTGACCGACATAAGTGCCTGCGACGAGACCGGTCGTATCACCCGTAACTGTGCATATCTCGCTGTCTTTGATACTGACGCGATTGACTATGTGCACTCCCGAACAGGTCCACTGTTAGAAACCGCCGTCAGGCATCGGAGCAGAGAAGCTGGCCTTGTACTGAGTGGCAGCTCCTTCGCTGGCCATCGCGGCGGTTGATGTAGCAAACATAGCCACCATGAGAGTGATCACGACCACTAGACCTTTCACACTTCTACCTCGCACGTGAGCCGATCTTGTGGCGTCCACATGCGGTGGATCACGAAAACGTCCTCGATCCCTCAACCCGAGTCGTCCCACCTGGACAGCGCTGGACAGCGAGGGGGACCCGATGCGCCCGATTTGGGTGACCCTGTTCCTTCAATGGATGACCTCATGCTGCCTCTAATACAGCGCGACCATCGCGGAAAAGTAAGCGGGCCGCTCGGCATTTTCCGCCAATTCAGCTCAAAGATGTAACGGGCTGGGGAGCGGTCCGCTATTGCCACCGTACACCTCGTTCCTCAGCGTGCTCAAAAAACTTTTGAGAGCTCTCTACCGCGGCCTTGCCGCGTCACCCAGGCCATCGGGCGGCGATGCCTTTAGCAGCCCCAAAGTTGTCGCTGTTCCGCGTAGCGGCGTCCGACGGAACAGTCATCGTTCTCTTCCTCGAGCACGGCGCCGAGCAAACGGTAATGGATGAGCGCGCGATGACGCGCGGAGCATGCCTAGCGCCCAGCCCCTTTGCCCACGACCGCGCAGACGAAGTAGTGATGGATGTCGACCTCAACCGCCACTGGGGCGCCGTCAGGCAGGCGCTCGGTCAACAGAGCATCAACCGCGGTCTCGGACGTGGCCGGCAACACAGCGGCGAAGGCGTTGCTGACGTCCAGGTTGGAGTGAGTCGTCGACGAGCCAGTGATGAAGTCATACGCCGGGATAACCAAAAATACCTTCCACAGCGGCGAGAACTCACCATGCCCCGGCGAGCTCGGCATCGAGTCCAGAACATGGTCATGAAAGTCGATGAAATCGATCCCCTGGCCGTCGTGATCGCAAGGCTGACACTGCGGGTTCAGACCGCGCGCCGCCCAGTCGATTGGATAGACGACCTGATAGAAGTCCGCAAGAGCCCTCTCGTTCGCCACCTGCGGGACTTCGATCGCATTGATCGTGACTGTCTGGCCCAGTACAAATGCCTGTTCATAGGCTGGCGGTCCGCCCGCCTGCACAGCGTCAGCACCGAAAAGAAACGCAAGCAAAGCCACCGTCGGCAAAGCGAATCGGATGAACGACATGCGTCGCATTCTCGCCACCTCCCCATGATTAGCGACACGCGCATCGCGGCCAACCGCGTCGACGGCGCCATTCTAATCGGAGTCGAAAGACGCCCCGACCGAGCCGTCACCAGTTCCTATGACGACCGCACGTCGGGTGAGTCCGAGAACCTGAGTCATCAAACAGATCGTCAGGACGTGACTCAAGGTGTCATGTCTCCATCTTGGGACGCAGCGCGTGTCGGCCCGCTCCGTCGGTTGAGTCGTATTAGCAGGTCACCCACGAGCCCCGTCCAGCCCGTTTGGTGGGCGGCGCCGATGCCCGCGCCCGTCTCCCCGTTGAAGTATTCATGGAATGGGATGAGGTCGTGCCATGACGGATCCATCTGAAAGCGCTTGTACGTGCCGAAGACCGGACGCGACCCGTCGGTGTCGACGAAGATCGCAATCAACCGGCGCGAGATCTCGTCCGCCACCTCATCGAGGTTCAACGCGCGTCCTGATCCGGTCGGGCATTCGACCGTGAACTCGGGACCGAGGTAGCGGTGGTAAACCCTGAGCACCTCGACGAGTAGGTAGTTGACCGGCATCCAGATCGGTCCACGCCAGTTGGAGTTGCCGCCGAAAAGGCCCGTGCTCGACTCGGCGGGCTCATACACCAGCCGTGCGGTGTAGCCGCCGACGTCGACCTCCAATGGATGGTCGCGATGCCATCTCGAGAGCGCACGGACTCCATATGGCGAAAGGAACCTGTCCGGATCCAAGACGCGCACCAGGATTCGCCGCAGCCGCTCGGGAGAGACGATGGACAGCATGCGCCAGCCGGCGTGGCTCTCATTACGCATGTGCTCGATCACACCCATTGCTTCCGAGCGGTGTGTGGTGAACCAGTCCGCTCGTCGCGCGAACTCGGGCAGCCGCGCCATGGTTTCTGGGCCGAGCGTAGTCACTGCAAAAAGCGGTACGAGCCCGACCATCGAGAGCGCCCGCAGCGGCTGCATGGATCCATCGGCGAGATGTAGGACGTCGTAGTAAAACCCATCCTCTTCGTTCCACAGGCCCTGGCTGTTGAGTGCCGACGCGATCAGCGCGAAATGCTCGAAGAATTTGACCGCCAGGTCTTCGTATGTGCGGTCGTGCTGGGCGAGCAGCAGCGATAGCTCGAGCATGTTCTGGCAGTACATCGCCATCCACGCTGTCCCGTCCGACTGCTCGAGGTGGCCGGAGACGGGGAGCGATGAGCGATCGAAGAGACCGATGTTATCGAGGCCCAGAAATCCGCCCTGAAAGACGTTGTTGCCTTTGCTGTCCTTGCGATTCACCCACCACGTGAAGTTGAGCAGTAGCTTGTGGAAGACGCGCCCCAAGAACTCGTAATCGCGTGACCCGTCGATCTCGAAGACACGCAGCGCGGCCCAGGCATGGACAGGTGGATTGACGTCGCCGAACGCCCACTCATAAGCCGGAAGCTGTCCGTTGGGATGCATGTACCACTCTCGGCACAGGAGAAGGAGCTGGGACTTTGCAAATTCTGGATCGACCCGGGCGAGTGCGACGCAATGAAACGCGAGGTCCCACGCGGCGTACCACGGGTACTCCCACTTGTCGGGCATCGAGATTACGTCGCGGTTGTCGACGTGCTGCCAGGCGGAATTGCGTCCGGATAGTCGTTCGGGAGGAGGCTTCGGGCCGGCGGGATCGCCTTGAAGCCACCGCTGAACGCTGAAGTTGTAGAACTGCTTCGACCAGAGCATCCCCGCCATCGCCTGCCTCAGCACGAGCGCCTCGTCGGATGGTGTGCCTGGTGGGGTCAAGTCCGCATAGAACTCGTCGGCTTCCCCGCGGCGCTGATCGAGCATGGCGTCAAAGTCGCTGCCGACGCGCGATCCCAATGCGCTTAGCCGGAGCCTGATCGTCGTTTGGGCGCCGGCGTCCACTGCGACGTGACTGTGGAATGCCGCCTTGGTCCCTTGTCGCTCCGGATTGACGGTCGAAGCACCTGATACGACGTGGTCGTTGATGCCGTCCTTCGGGAAGCGGCTGCGTCCGGGGATTCCCCACAAGCGCTCGGTGTTGGTCTCGTTGTGGCAGAAAAGCATTTCTGGCGTACCGTCCGACACCAGGCTCATCGGTCCCAGGTCCCAGTGTTCGGCGAGGAGGCCGGTGTCCGCAGCTCGAATGAGTGGGGCGCGGTCGTCGTCGCCCCATGCCCAGGTGTTGCGGAACCAAAGCGTCGGCAGGACATCGAGCTCCGCGCGGTCGGGGCCGGCGTTGCGCGCCGTGATCCGGATCAGGATGTCGTCCGCGGCCGCCTTCGCGTAGTCGGCGGTGATCTCCCAGTACCTGCCGCTTTCAAAGATGCCCGTGTCGAGCAGCTCAAACTCGGGATCCTTGCGGCTGCGGCGTCGATTCTCCGATACCAACTCGGCATACGGAAAGGCGTCTTGGGCGTACAGGTAACGCCAGCGCATCCAGGAGTGAGTCGGGGTGGAGTCGAGGTAAAACCAATACTCCTTTGCATCCTCGCCATGGTTGCCTTCATTGCCGGTCAACCCGAAGATGCGCTCTTTCAGGATCGGGTCGCGGCCGTTCCACAAGGCAAGGGCAAAGCAGAGAACCTGCCTGTCATCGCACAATCCACCGAGGCCGTCCTCGTTCCAGCGATAAACACGCGAACGCGCGTGCTCATGAGGAAAGAATTCCCAGGCTTGGCCGAAGGGGCTGTAATCCTCGCGCACCGTAGCCCAGGCGCGCTCGCTCAGATAGGGACCCCACCTGCGCCAGGGCATGGCCCCACTCGCAGCTTGCCGCAAGCGCTGTCTCTCCGCTGAAGCCATCTCAGTCAAACCGTCCAATTCCCAAGCAAGTGTCCCTAACGCCCTGCAAACATAGACATTGATGTCCAGGACCGTCGACCTAATGCGGCACGCAGATGCCGATGGCGATGTGCTCACCCCGGCTGGGGTGCAAATGGCCCTGGACATCGGCAGGCGACTGGAAGGCAGGTACGAGGTGATGGTCTCGTCCGGCGCGCAACGCGCAACCCAGACACTGGCGTGCTTACTGGCAGGGATGAGTCGCGGGGTGGCGGGAGGGGTGGTCGTGAACAGCGGCTTCCGTTCAAGCGTCGAGGAGCGTTGGTTCGCCGTCGCGCGCCAGGCCAAGGGCAAAGACCTGGAAGCGTTTCGTGCCGTCGATCCAGAGTTGGTGGAAAAGGAGTCCGCGCTGCTCGGCGGAGTGCTCAGAGATCTGCTCGAATCGCTCCCTGAAGGCGGGCTTGCTTTGGTAGTAGGTCACTCACCGACCACCGAGGCCGCCGTGCTCGGGTTGACGGGTCAGATCATCCAGCCAATCGCCAAGGGCGGCGGGGTCAGGGTGGTTGAGGAAGCGGGTCGCTACCGAATCGAACCGCATGGTTAATCGCGGATCCCAGCCGCAAGGCACGAGCGGGGCAGACGCGTGAACAGGTCCGGGGCGCTCTCGCCGGTTCTACTCATGGAGATCAACTGCAGCTACGAAGTCCCGTGCTACAGATAGAGGACGCGCGAACTCAGCCTCAAACTGGCTCCGAGACGGGACCGCTTTACTTTTGCTCCGTCACGATCATCTCCCTCATGCGCGGGAGTGTCAGGTATCAGCCGAATGATCGAAACTTAGTTGTTGTAGTATCCAACTACAATGCTCACCGTCCCGGAGGCAGCGCGCCGCACGAAACGCGACCCCGAAACGGTGCGTCGCTGGATCCGATCCGGCCGGCTGCGAGCGACCAAGGTAGGCACTCAGCACATGATCGATGAAGCCGATCTGGCAGAGGTCGCCGAGGCGAAGTCGGTCCTCCCCTTACCGTCTGGCTGGCGTCGAACCGCTACGCATGGACCGATGCCCGATGTCATCGCCGCCATCCGCGCTTCCCGTGCCGGTCGCTGAGTGCTCGTCGTCGACGCGGCGGTTGTCGTAACAGCGTGTCTGTCCGAGGCCGGACTCGACCCGCTGTCGAAGGAGCAACTCGTTGCCCCCTACCTGATGTGGTCGGAGGCGTCCTCCGTGCTTCATGAGCTGCGCTGGCGAAAGGAGATCTCGAGCGAGCTCGCGGCGACCGCGGTTCGGCGTCTTTCGCAGGCGGATATCAGCCCTCGACGTCCGAAGGGCCTGACCGACGAGGCGTGGCGGATCGCTGATCGCCTGGGCTGGGCGAAGACCTACGACGCTGAGTACCTCGCGTTGGCGCGGCTCCTTCGTTGTCAGTTGCTGACGACGGACGCGAAGCTGAAGAATGCGGGCACGAGGGTTGTCGGAGTGATTGGACCAACTGAGCTCTAGTCGGAATGACCGACCAGGCGCGGCGCGGCGAAGCGGCTCCTCGGGCGCCATTAAGCTCATCGTCGATGCGTCTACCGGTGCGGGTGCGTACGCAGGCGGAGTTCGTGTTGGCCAAGTTCTGCCGCGAGCAGATCGCTCCTGCGGTAGCGGACCAGGTTCGTCTCGAGTACGAGGTACATGGCCTCACGGCGATCCTCGTCGAGCGGCGCCCGCCATGGCCGTCCCAGGCGCCGGACGAGGAATGGCAGAGAATCCCGATCGCTCGATTTCGCTTTACGGTCGACTCTGCCGGTGGACTCTCGATTGGCCCGACCGCGACGACAGGTGGCATCGCTACGAATTCACAGGTGCCAAAACGCTGGCCGGCCTGTTGCGAGAGGTGGATCGCGACCCTACCGGAATCTTCTGGGGCTAACAGATAGCAGAGGCCCTTCACAAATCGCGATCCGAACTCGCTGACGGCCACCGTGTGCACCAAATTCCATCCTTTGGCATCGACACCGAGTCTTTGCGGCCAGCGGACATCAGCTGACCGGCGCCGAGAGGAACGCTTCGATCTCAGTCGCACAGCGGTCTGGGTCTCCGACCCATGGCAGGTGCCCCTCTTCAGGCAGTTCGACCAGCCTACAGTGAGGTAGCGCCGCGGCGACCAACCTCGCGACTTGGAGACCGCCGAAAGGATCCCGGTTGCCCCAAATGAGCAAGGTTGGCGTCTGGACTCGCGCGAGGTCCTCCGTGTTAAACCCCACGCGAATCCCGCCTACCCGCAAGCAGACCTCGAGCAGGGATAGCCAGGCGGGCTCGAAGTCGGGCATCTTGCGGGCCGCTTCAAAAGCCTGAGTCAAGGCTCGCGGTGCCTTGGCCGGATCTTCGCCCATCAGTTCCAGCACCGGCGGGCTGGGCAGGCGATAGACGACCCGGTTTAGACCGGGCACGGAAAGCAGGCGCATCGGAAAGGGCGGCATCGTGCCTTCGACCAGGGCCGGTGATCCGAGCTGTGCCATCGATGCAACTCTGTCCGGCTCGTCAAGCGAGAACCAGAAAGCCCAGAGCCCGCCCATGGAGTTGACGACGAAGTCGGCCCGGTCGAGGCCCAGCCCATCCAGCACGTCGTCCAGAAATGCCTTCGCCATCTGGCGCAGGCCACGATGGTGGTCTACGTATGGGGTTAGACCGAAACCAGGCCGGTCCACCGCCAGCAGCCGGCGGTGTTTGAGCCGCGCCATCAGCTGCGCCCAGCTGGCGGCGAACGCGGCGCCTCCGTGGACGAACACCAGCGGCTCGCCTTCGCCAACCTCCAGGATCCTCGCTTTGATACCGAGCGAGGGGACCTCAACCCAATTGACCTTGTAGTCGAGCCCGAACTCTGCCAACAGCTTCTGCTCGGCCGCCTCGAACTCTTCCCGTGCGCCCATGTTCAGCTCGCCTCCATCCCACGACCTGCTGATGACCGTCATCCTGAGGCTTTGAGCAAGCTGGGCCAGCCTACCGAACATCACCGCCGGGCTCACATTCGGATCGGCCGGGCGACGCGAGAAAGGCGTCACCGTAGGCCTTTTGCTGCGAGGCGACGCTCGTGAACCAACCGTACGGAGACGTCGACGGTCCCCAGCCACCCATTAGCGACTACGCGATGGTCGGCGACACCCGCACGGCTGCCCTCGTCTCTCGAGACGGCTCCATCGACTGGCTGTGTTGGCCGCGATACGACGCTGATCCACTCTTCGGGCGCCTTCTCGACCCGCCCAATGGCGGCCACTTCAAGCTTTGGGCGAAGGGTGGCCACGCCGCGGTTCGCGCCTACCACGACCGCTCGCCGGTCCTCGAGACTTCGATCAACGCCCCAGGTGGAAAGGCTCGGCTTGTAGACGCCATGCCTTTCCGGCGCCAGCGGGGCCCGATCGTGGTTCGGCGGCTGGAGTGCCTGGCGGGTCGTATCGAACCTGTCCTCGAGTACGCGCCGGCACGGCGCAACCTGGTCAAGCTCGTGGGTTGGGAAGACAAGCCCCTTCGGGCCGGTGAGTCGATTACGGCCATCCTCATCGACCGTGGCGACGAGTACGCGATCGACCGCGCGGTGAACTTGGTCCAGCGCTCCGAGCGCTGGTGGAATCAGTGGTGCGCAAGGATCAGCCCGGGGGTCACGCACGCCGACCTGCTCATCCGTTCGCTGATCACGCTACGTCTGCTCACCTACACCCCTTCCGGCGCGCCAGTGGCCGCCCCCACTACCTCGCTGCCCGAGGAGATCGGTGGCGTGCGCAATTGGGATTACCGCTATGCCTGGCCGCGAGATGCCAGCGTCGGTGTAGCGGCGATGATTTCAACCGGCCACGCGGACGAAGCGGAGAGGTTCCTGGGCTGGCTCGTCCACCATGCATCAGGTCGGCGAGGGCTTCGCGCGATGTACCGGATTGATGGCGGCAAGGTTCCGCGCGAGCGCGAGCTGGCGGAGCTGGCCGGGTATCAAGGGAGCCGGCCAGTCCGCTTCGGCAACCTGGCCGCCGATCAGATTCAGGTGGACGTGGCCGGCTGGGTTGTCGACGCGCTCTGGACCTTCGTGCGCACCGGCCAGAAGTTGCACCCGAAGTCGTGGGCGATGGTTGCTCGTTACGCCGACCAGACCGTGAGGCATTGGCGCGACCCGGACTCCGGCCTTTGGGAGGTTCGTGACCGGCCCAGACATTATTTGCACTCAAAGGTTTGGGCCTGGATTGCGCTGGACCGCGCGGTGAGAATGGCCGAGATGCTCGACCTGGCGCCACGCAAGCGCTCATCGTGGACGGTCGAGCGCGACCTGCTCCACACCGAGATCCTCCATCGTGGATTCAAGGCCAGACTTGGTTACACGCGCTCATACGGTTCGAGCGATCTTGACAGCGCGATGCTGCTGCTTCCTCTGACCGGTTGTGAGCCGGATCGGAGCCGGCTCGAGGTGACCGTGAAGGCGATACGCAAGCAACTCTCGGCTGGGGGCCCTCTCATCTATCGCTATCCACCGGGCGACGACGGTCTTCCCGGGGGCGAGGGCGCATTCGTGCCGTGCACCTTCTGGCTTCTGGAGGCTCTAATCCGCCTGGGAAGGCCCGACGAGGGTTAGGGAGCTGTTCGAGCAGCTGTTGGGGCTTACCAACGAGCTGCATCTGCTGCCGGAGGAGATTGACCCGTGTCCGGCGCATACCTG
>WNGH01005580.1_pt1 | contig 20504 bp, 18 predicted proteins | sample 5400631 | NCBI WGS metagenome assembly WNGH01 (sample SAMN13153373, study PRJNA577476) | soil metagenome | isolation source: 115 cm soil or saprolite under Garry oak tree replicate 1 | place: USA:California | collected 2016-06-15
TAGATAAGTAACCCGCCGATGAAGACCGCACCCAGGTTCTACCTCTACGTGCTGAACGGCGACGAACCGGCCGGTCTCAAGTCGACCGGCCTCGAGGTCGAGGCGCTGGCCGACCCGGCCCAGATTCGGCACCCGGCCCTCGTCCTCCTCGGCCCAGGTCAGAAGGCACCGGAGCACCTGGGCGCGAGCTCTGTCGAGATCCCCGCCGACGCCTCGCCGGCCGCCGTCCGCGAGATCGTCCGCGTGGCGATGGAGAACGTCGCTCTCAAGCAGCAGGTCACGCAGCTGGAGGACGAGGCGCACCGCCGTCATCGCCAGTTCCGCGAGCTCAATCGCATCGGCATCGCCCTGTCGGCGGAGAAGGACATCGATCGCCTGCAGTCTTTCATCCTCACCACCATGCGCCAGCTCACTCACGCCGACGGCGCGAGCCTGTGGCTGAAGATGGAGGAGGACGGCGTCCCGAAGCTCTTCCTCGCCTCGAGCCAGAACCACTCGATCGACAAGAACACCTACGACGCGTTCACCGTCCCGGTCAACGAGAAGACGGTCGTCGGCTACGCGGTCTCCATCGGCTCGAGCCAGATCTACGACGACGCTTACACGCCGCCGCCCGGCAAGCCGGTGGGAGGCAAGAGCTTCGACTCGCAGTTCGGCTACCGGACGAAGTCGATGCTCACCGTCCCGATGCGGAACTACAAGAACGACGTCGTCGGCGCGGTCCAGCTCGTCAACGCCAAGCGCCGCTTCGAGACGCGGCTGACGCTCGACAACGTCGAGGCCGAGGTCATCAGCTTCCAGCCCGACGACGTCGAGATGATCGAGTCGATCGCCTCCCAGGCCGCGGTCGCGATCGACAACAAGAACCTCATCGACTCGATCCAGGCCCTGTTCGACGGCTTCGTCCAGGCGAGTGTGACCGCGATCGAGCAGCGAGATCCGAGCACCGCCGGTCACTCCGGCCGCGTGGAGGGGCTGACCACAGCTCTCGCCCGCGCGGTCCACGAGATCGCGACCGGCAAGTACCGCGACGTCAGGCTGACAGACGACCAGTTCAAGGAGCTGCGCTACGCCTGCCTGCTGCACGACTTCGGCAAGGTCGGTGTGCGCGAGCACATCCTGATCAAGGCGAAGAAGCTGATCCCCGGTCAGCTGGAAGTCATCCAGGCGCGATTCGAGCTCATCGAGCGGTCGGTGCAGGTGAAGTACGCGACCGAGAAGCTGGAGGCGATGCGCTCCGGCAATAACGGCGCGACGCTCGACGAGATCGACAAGCGGCTGCAGGAAGAGCTGGAGCAGCTCGCCCGGTGGGTGCAGAGCATCGTCGTCGCCAACGAGCCGACGGTGATGCCCGAGGACAAGGCGTCGATGATCGAGTTCCTCGCCCAGCAGACCTACGAAGACATATCAGGCCGCGCCCATCCGATGCTCGAGCCGCAGGAGTTTCGCTTCCTGAGCATCCGCAAGGGCACGCTCGACCCTCAGGAGCGGCTCGAGATGGAATCGCACGTGACCCACAGCTTCCACTTCCTGACCAAGATCCCGTGGACGCCCCTGATGCGCGGCATCCCCGAGATCGCGTACGGCCACCATGAGAAGCTCGACGGTTCTGGCTACCCACGTGGGCTGGCGGGCGAGCAAATTCCGCTGCAGGCGCGGATGATGACGATCTCCGACATCTACGACGCGCTGACCGCGCAGGACCGCCCGTACAAGAGAGCCGTGTCGCCCGTGGTCGCGATTGACATCCTCCACGACGAGGCGAACCAGGGCAAGCTCGACAAGGACCTGCTCGGTATTTTCGTCAACAAGAAGCTCTACCAGCCGGTCGGCTCGCGATGAGGGTCAAGTTCTGGGGCACGCGGGGCACGCGGCCCACTCCGGGGCGGCGGACGCTGCGTTACGGCGGCAACACCACGTGCATCGAGGTCCGTGACTCGGAGAACAACCTGCTCATCATCGACTCGGGATCCGGCATCGCCGAGCTGGGCAGCACGTGCACGCCGACCGAGCCGCTGCAGGCGCATCTGCTGATCACGCACACGCACCTGGACCATATCCAAGGATTTCCGTTCTTCCTGCCCGCATTCGTGCCGGGCACGCATCTGACGATCGTCGGGCCGGCCGGCTCGGCGAAGTCGCTGCAGGCCGCGTTCGCCGACCAGACCGATCCGGCGTACTTCCCTGTCCGCCTCAGCCACATGCCCGCGGAGATGGAGTTCATCGAGCGCAACCCGGGCGAGACGTTCGAGGTCGGGGCGCTGCGGATCACGCCGCACCTGTTGATGCATCCGATCCCGACGTTCGGCTACCGCATCGACGAAGGCAGCTCGCGGTTCACGTTCGCCACCGACAACGAGATCGCGCTGTTCGCGAACGGGACGAACGGCACGCTGAAGGACCTCGCGAACTGGTGCCGCGACTCGGACCTGCTCGTCCACGACGCGCAGTACAGCGAGGACGAGTACAAGACGCACGCGGGCTTCGGTCACTCGACGTTCGAAGAGGCGCTGTCGCTGGCCGAGCAGGCGGGGGTGAAGGAGCTCGCGTTCTTCCACCACGACCCGCAGCACTCGGACACCGAGGTCGACGCTTTGATCGAGCAGGCGCTTGGCAATCACCGCGCGTCCGGAGGCGCGGATTTGAACTCGTTCCCGGCCGCGGAGGAGCAGGAGCTGGCCCTCTAGTCCGCAGGCGCGCCCGGCCTAGTTACCCTTTTCCGATCGTGTCGGAAGACTTCACCCACGAACGGCTCGCGAAAGTCGAGCGTCTCCGTGCCGCCGGAGTCGACCCCTACTCGCGCGGTTTCAAGCCGACACAGTCCTCGGAATCCGCGAAGGCGCTGCTGGGGCACGCGGAACGGACCGAACCGGTTTCGCTTGCCGGGCGATTGATGGTCAAGCGCCTGCAGGGCGGGCTGGTTTTCGCCGACCTCCGTGACGGCCGGGGGCGGATCCAGCTGATGGCGAGCCGCAGCGTCCTCGGCGACGAAGAGTTCGCGCGCTTCGCGGACCTCGACGTGGGCGACATCATCGGCGTGACGGGGCCGATCTTCCGGACGAAGCGCGGCGAGATCACCCTCGAGGTCCATTCGTTCCGGCTGCTGACGAAGTCGCTGCGGCCGCTGCCGGAGAAATGGCACGGCCTGAAAGACGTGGAGATCCGTTACCGGCAGCGATACGTCGATCTGATCGCGAACCCGGAGGTGGGCGAAGTGTTCCGCGCCCGCAGCAGGATCATCACCGCAATGCGCGGCCTGCTCGACGAGCGCGGCTTCATCGACGTCGAGACGCCGGTGCTGCAGGAGATTCCGGGCGGCGGCCACGCGCGGCCCTTCATGACGCACCACAACTCGCTGGACCGCGACCTGTATCTGCGCATCGCCCTCGAGCTCCACCTGAAGCGCCTCCTGGTCGGCGGCTTCGAGCGCGTCTATGAGATCGGGCGCGTGTTCCGCAACGAGGGTCTTTCGCCGCGCCACAACCCAGAGTTCACCCTGCTCGAGTCGTACCAGGCGTACGCCGACTACGAGGACGTGATGCAGCTGGTCGAGGACCTGGTGGTGGTCGCCGCGATGGCGGCGGACCGGCCGCTCGAGACGGCGTACCAGGGCGAGTCGGTCAACCTCACGCCGCCGTTCCGGCGCGAGCGGATGGCGGACCTCGTGCTCGAGCACACGGGCCGGCACGCGGTGGGCGAGGAGTTGAACGACCTCTTCGAGGAGCATGTCGAGCCGCGGCTGCGCGAGCCGACGTTCGTGCTCGACTACCCGGTAGAGATATCGCCGCTAGCACGTCCGCGCGAGGACGACCCTCGCTTCGTCGAGCGGTTCGAGCTGATCATCTTCGGCCGCGAGTACGCCAACGCCTTCACCGAGCTGACCGACCCGATCGACCAGCGCGCGCGCTTCGAGGCGCAGGCGGCGATGCGGGCGGCGGGCAACGTCGAGGCACACCCGATGGACGAGGACTTCCTGCGCGCCGTGGAGTACGGGCTTCCGCCGTGCGGCGGCCTGGGCATGGGCATCGACCGGCTGGTGATGCTGCTCACCGACCAGCCCTCGATCCGCGACGTGATCCTGTTCCCGGTGATGAAGGCCGAGACGTAATGCTGTCGCTCGAGTTCATCCGCAAGAACGCCGACGTGGTGCGCCGAGCAGCCCAGCTGAAGGGCGAGCCCGCCCCGGTGGACGAGATCCTGGAGCAGGACCGTCTGTGGCGCGAGCACCTGTACGCCGCGGAACAGGCCCGAGCGCATCAGAACGAACTCTCCAAGAGATTTGCGCAGACCCGCAATCAAACCGACCTCCGCAACGCAAAGGAGGTAGGGGAAGAGTCGAAGCGTGAGATGGCGGAGGCTGACAGGATCAAGCGTCAGCTCGACCAGCTACTCCTGCATGTCCCGAACATCTTTCACGAGTCAGTGCCGATCGGCGAAACCGAGGCGGACAACGTCGTCATCAGGGAGTGGGGGAGCAAGCCCGAGCTGGGCTTTGCGCCGCGCACCCACTACGACCTGGGCGAGTCGCTGGGGATCATGGACTTCGAGCGCGGCGCGCGAGTGGCCGGATCTCGTTTTGCGTTCCTGGCGGGCGATGGCGCGCGATTGGAGCGGGCGCTCGTGCAGTTCATGCTCGACATCCACACGCGTGAGCACGGGTACGTCGAGCTTTGGTCGCCGATGCTGGTCAACTCGGCGGCGATGACGGGGACCGCCAACCTGCCGAAGTTCGCCGACCAGCTGTTCAAGATCGAGGACCGCGACCTGTGGCTGATCCCCACCGCGGAGGTCCCCGTGACCAACTTCCATCGCGAAGAGATCCTCGACGCCGACCGGCTTCCGCTGAGGTACGTCTCCTACGCGCCGTCGTGGCGGACCGAGGCAGGCGCAGCGGGGAAAGACACGCGCGGGTTCATCCGCCTGCACCAGTTCTCGAAGGTGGAGCTGGTGAAGGTCACGACGCCGGAGACGTCGATGGAGGAGTTCGAGAAGCTGACGCGTGACGCGGAGGTGATCCTGCAGCGCCTGGGCCTCCACTACAACGTGATGGCGATGTGCACGGGCGACATGGGGTTCGCGCAGTACAAGAAATACGACCTGAACGCCTGGGCGCCCGGGCTGGACCGCTACCTGGAGGTCTCGTCGTGCTCGGTGTTCAACGACTTCCAGGCGATGCGGGCGAACATCCGCTACCGGCCGGGCCGAGGCGCGCCGCCCCGGTTTGCCCACACCATCAATGGCTCAGGCCTGGCGCTGCCGCGCACCATCGACGCGTTGATCGAGACGTATCAGCGCTCGGACGGGATGATCACCCTGCCGGAGGCGTTGAAGCCCTACATGGGCGGGGTAGAGCTGATCGGGGCGCGATAATCGGTCGTTGCCTCCGTCGGAGGGGTGGCCGAGTCCGGTTTAAGGCGGCGGTCTTGAAAACCGTTAGGGTCGCAAGGCCCTCGGGGGTTCAAATCCCTCCCCCTCCGCCACTGTCCTGTCTTCGCGTGTTTGGAACAGTAGCCTTCGGAAAGGAGCGAAGGGCACTCTCTCCCCTCGGCGGGAAGAGAGGTGGCGGGTGTTTCTACCACGTCACGTCACCTTGAACGAATCCCCGCGTCAAACCGGTCGCTCCCCGTGAGAACACCCTTACCATCGCCGTTCGATGGCCGGCGCCGCGCTAGGAAAGCTCTGGAATACCAACCCGAGGCTCGCGTTCGTCTTGCAGCTTCTAGCCGGTCTACTCATGGGCGGCGCTTGCGTGGCGCTCGCGACCCAGGGACGAGATTGGCTCGTGGTCGCCATCCTCGCCGCCGGCTTCACCATCGAGACGGGCTCCCTGGTGATCTTCACGCGCGAAGCGATGCAGAACGGTTGGACCAGGTCGGGCTGAGCTCGCAATGATCGCCCAGCAAGCGCGGTCGCCCGAGTGGCAGTACTACCTCAATCCCTGGTGGAGCGAGGAGCACGTCTTCGTCACGCGGCTGAGCAAGGCCGAATGCCAGCGCCGGCTCAACGAGTCGACCACGCGCTGGCTCAGCCGAAGGGTCGCTCGGGCGCTGGTCAGCGTCGCCGACTTCACGCTGCACCGTGTGACCTTCTACAACAACGGGTTCAAACCGTTTGCATATTTGCGCTTCGATGACTCGACTCCGCCGGACACCACCGTCCGCGTGACCTTCTCGGCGTCCAACTCCGTGCGTGTCTTCTTCGTCGTCTGGTACGCGTTCCTCGCCTTGTTTACTGCGGGAATCCTGGTCTCGACCGCCGGCCGCCAACCCGTCTCGGCGGTGGCTCTGCCGTTCGCCTTCATCGGGGCCTTCATCGCCTGGCCGATCGTGCTCACCGCTTTCGGGCGTGGGATCGCGCATGGCGACCGCCGCTACCTGACCGACTTCATCGTCGCAACGCTCGAGCTCACGCCCGCGCAGACTCTCCCGACCGCGATCACCCAGTGGCCCTGAAGGTTCTGTGCCCGGCTAGAGCAGGTGCTCCGCTAGAAACTCCAGGATCCGCCGGTTCGAGGTCACCTGGTTGGGAAGCGACGCGATGCCGTGCCCTTCGTCCTCGAAGATCATCAGCTCGGCTCCGGTCGCGCGCGCGATCTGCTCGCTCTCTTCCACCGGCACGCGAGGGTCGTTGCGGCCGTGGATGACCAGGAGAGGCGCCTTGATCGACGCGGCCCGGTGTATTGGGCTGATCTCGCGCAGGAACTCCGATTGGGCGCCGTTCGGGTCGCCATACTCGCTCATCCTCAGGACACCGCGCCACGGCGGCATGTTCTCGAAGAACGTGTGCCAGTCGGCGATTCCGACTACATCGACGCCCGCGTCCCACAGCTTCGGGTCGTCGATCAGCACGGCCAGGGTCATGAATCCGCCGTAGGAGCCGCCCATCGCCGCCGTCTTGCTGGCGACTCCCGTCCGCTTGAGGTGACGCGCTGCCTCGCAGCCGTCCTTGACGCCGTTCCACCGCAGCTCTTTGTCGTCGAGATTCTGGAAGCGCGCCCCGTAACCAGTGGAGCCTCGGACGTTGGGAAGGAACACGTTCACGCCAATCGAGTTCAGCAAGTGCACCATCGGCTGGAACGACGCTCGCGATTGCCCCTCAGGGCCGCCGTGGAACTCGACCACCGCCGGCCGCGGCTGCTCATCTATCCGGTAGAAGAGGCTCGGGATGCGCAGGCCGTCGAAGGTCTCGTAAACAGTTTCGACCGGAACCACGAGCTGGGCCGGGGGCTCGCCGGAAGATGTCCAGCGCTCACCTCCGGGCCATTCGTAGATCTCGGCCGGGTGAACGGGCAGCTCCCAGCTCACGAAGAACCCGGACGAGTCAGGTTTCCAGGTCAGGTGATACTCCGGTCCGCCGCTGTGGTCCACGGTGACGACACCTGGCGGGAGCACGACGCGCTCGAGGACGTTGCCTGAACCCAGGTCGATGACGCGCAGCCCGTCGTAGATTCCTTCGTTGACGACGATCGCGGCCTTGTCCAACGACGGTGCGACGGTCACGCCCTCGACGTCGTGCTGCTCGTCGAACAGCCAACGCGCTATCTGCTCGGGCCTGTCGGGATCCACCACGGCGAGGCCCAGGAAGTCGCGACCGAGGTCGGTCATCACCACGAGCCCCTGATCGAGCCACGCGACCGGATGCACACGCAGAGCGTCGGGCAGAAGGCGAGTCATCGACCCATCGCGGTCGAGCGTGGACGCCTCCGTGGGCGTACCCAGAATCTTGACCACCGCGGCCCGATCGCCTGCCGGGCTCCAGGCCGCCCACTCCCAGAATCCACCCGGTTCAACCCACCTGGTCATCGACCCCGTCGCCATGTCGAGCTCACCCAGCACCATGTCCGCCTGGCCGTCCGGATTCCAGCTCAGGCCGACCTTGCTCCGGTCCGGATGCAAGGTGATGGAGGTATGGATCGCATGCGGGTCCGATGTCAGCTGCCGATAGCCCGCATCTGTGACAAGGCCCAGCTGCCAGATCTCGTCGCCACCGCGGTCCGCGCGCACGAGCAGACCCAGAGGCGCATGCGCGTGCGGGAGCATGCGTGTCTCGTTCTCGACGACGCGGACCGCAGTCGCCGCGGCGCTGTCCTGGCGGAAGACCTGGGGCCGGCCGGCGATGTTCGAGGAAAAATAGAGCCTGCCTTCGTCATCCACAAGCGGTCGCGTCGCTCGAACGACCGAAAGCAACTTCTGGATGCGGGCTGGATCCGTCGAAGAGATTGAGGAAGCCAACCCTCCGAGTGTAACTTCGACCTGAGCGATGGCCGAGGATCGCGTGCTCGAGAACTTCGTCGACCAGTCGGGGTGCCTCACCAGCATTCCGGTCCAGCGCAAGAAGCGCCTCGCCGTGCTGCGCTGGCTGGTCGAGGACTTCCAGCCCGGTCGCCTCTACGTCGAGTCGGAGGTCAACCGCATCATCACCCGGCGCCATCCCGACTTCGCCGCCTTGCGCCGCTATCTCGTCGACGAGGAGCTGATGCAGCGCAAACGCGGCACCTATTGGCGCACCGGCAGCGTGCCGAACGTCGGCTACGATCCGCCATCGTGGCCCGGGCTCTAGCGCTCGTCGCGGTGCTTTCGATGCTTGCCGCGGTGACGATCGTCGTCATCGCGAGCGCGACGACGCCGGATTACGACCCGATGACGCGGACGGTAAGTCGCCTTCCCGCGCCTGGCGTCGACGTGGCGATCGGCTTCATGGCCGTCGCGGCTCTCGCGCTCGCCGCCGCGACCGGCCGCAGCATCGCGCTCTTCGTCGCCGCCTTCGGTTTCGCCCTCGCTGCGCTCATCCACCTCGACCCAGCCTCGCCGGCCGCCACCGCCGGACACCGGATCGCGGCGGGCATAGCGGTGCTGGGCCTCACCGCCGCGCCGTTCGCGAGGAGCTACGGGCGGATGTCGGTCGCGCTCGGGGTGGCGGAGGCGGTGATGCTGGCCGCCGCCGCCGTGCTCCTGCTCACGCCCTTCAACTCCTGGGGGGCCTGGGAGCGGATCCTGCTGTCGCTGGCCCTGGCGTGGATGGTCGTCGTCGCTTTGAAGATCGTCTCGAGGGAAGACACCGCCAGGGCGAGCAGCGCTGCCTCGAGCAGCAACGCCTCGTATGCCCCGGTCAGCAGCGTGAACAGCCCGAACAGGTAGAGCAGCCCGCCGGCCACCTTCGCCGCCACCTGCCGCGGATCGACCATGCGCCGGAACGCGATCACGCTCGCGATCGACGAGGCGACGTAGAGGACAGCCGTCACGACGAGCAAGCGCCCGCTCTCGACGGCGATCAGCGGGTGCAGCAATTCGAGCCACACCGCGGCGGAGAACATCAACGCAATGTCCGCGACCGCGTCCAGGCGCGCGCCGCGCACCGACTGCCGTCCCGTCCGCCGGGCGACGTAGCCGTCGAGGGCGTCTGTCAGCCCAGCGGCGATCAATCCGAGGCCCACGAGCACACCCGCACCGGCCACCGCGACCGGCCAGAGCACGACCACCAGGAGCACGCGCGTCAAGGTCAGCCAGTCCGCCGCTGACATCGACCCGTTACGGCGGCGCCCCACCCGTCGTTTCGGTGGCAAAGGAGGTTCCCTCAATGTCCTCATCGCTCCGCGTCGTCGCCGTCTCCACCGGCTTCGTCCTGGTCGCCGCGCTCGCGGTCGCGGCCATCGTCGTCGCCTCGAACCGGCCGCCCACCCTGCTCGTCAGCGCGGCCACGACATCATCCACGACAGTGGAGGTCGGCATCCGGACCAGCGGCGACGCCTCCGTGTCCCGAAAGCCCGACCTCGCGCTCGTGAGCGCCGGAGTCCAGTCCCAGCAGGGCACGGCGGCGGGCGCGCAGAGCGATCTCGCCTCGAAGGCCTCCAAGCTCATCGCCCGCATCAAGTCGCTGGGCGTGTCGGACAGCGACCTGAGCACCTCTAGCTACTGGGTCGGGCCGGTCTACGACCCGTCCGGCCAGTCGATCGCGGGCTACCGCGCGAGCGAGCAGCTGAACATCAAGTGGCACAACGTCGACACGGTGGGCAAGACGCTCGACGCCATCGTGCAGGAGGGTGGGGCGACCAACATCGGCGTGAGCTTCGGTCTCGCCGACCCGAAGTCGGCGGAGGCGGAGGCGCGCTCGCTGGCAATCGCCGACGCGCGCTCGCGCGCCCAGGCCATGGCCTCGGCCGCCGGAGTGCGGCTCGGCCCGGTCATCGCCATCAGCGACCTGTCGACCTCGAGCCGGCCGCCGGCCGGCTACGCCGCATCCAGCGCCGCGCCGGCGACCCAGGTCCCGGTCGGTCAGATGGACGTGCAGGTCAGCGTCGAGGTCGACTTCGCGATCGCCTAGATCGCGGTGAAAAGCGTGACGGCGCCGCTGGCGATCAGGACCAAGCTCCAGCCCAGGTCGAGGTTGAACCAGCCTCGGCGCAGGACGCCCAGGCCGACCTTCTCGTAGACCAGGACCGACACGACGCCCATCACGAACAACATCGCCGCGACGTGGAGCGACGCCGCGGCCACGGCCTGCAGCGAGATCTCGTTGAGGCTGTGGTACGCCGCGTAGACCGGCAGGCCGAGCAAAACCGGCGCGAGCATCAACCCGGCGCCGTGCGCTGACGACATGAGGAACGACCACATCGCCAGGCCGGCCGGGCCGACCCGCATACCGAACCCGGCCGGATGCGACCGCGGCCGCGCCAGCTTGTAGACGCCGAAGCTGACCAGCACGAAGGCCGCCAGCAGACGGACAAAAAAAGGCGGCACCAGCTGCTCCGTCAGGGACACGGCGATGACCACGACCACGATCGAGGCCTCATGCCCGATCGCGATCGGCAGCAGCGAGGCGAGGACGGCGCGGCGGCTCTTCTCCTGCAGTCCTCGCGCGACGGCGAAAAGCCATCCCATCCCGGGATTCAGGCCGTGGTAGGCCCCGAGCAGCACGAGTGCTGCCCAGGGCCACATCACGCTGCTCACGAGTAGCAGTACGAGTCGGACGAGGCGTCGCCGCCTTCGAGGTGGATCTGGTGCGAGCGCTGCTCGAAGGTCGTGAAGAAGCCCTTGTCCAGGCTCAACCCGCCCTCCGGCCTGGCGTGGATCAGCGTCGCCCAGCTCTTGATCCCGTCCGGATAGAACTGCTCGTCCCAGCTCTGATAGAGCGAGTTGGTCAGGTAGGCGCGCTTGCCGTCGCGGCTCAGCTCGACCATCTGCGGCCCGCCGTTCAGCGGCCCGCTCGTCGGATGCGCGGCGCGCCGGACGATGCCGCCGAGGTGGACGCTGCCCGTCTTCTTCGGTTTGAACGGGTCGCTGACGTCGAACTGCAGGAACTCGCCGGTGCCCCATGCCGACACGTACAGCCAGCGGTCGTCGAGGGAGAGGTTGATGTCGCTGACCAGGGGCGGCACGGCCTTGAAGCCCTTGAGCAGCGGCGGAAGGACGTCTGGGTCAGCGGGCTCGGCGGGGATCTCGATGACCTTCTCGATCTTGTACTCGGAGCCGTCCAGGTACCACGTCCAGATCGACGCGCTCAGGTCTTTCAGGCTGGTGACGACGCCGACGAACCCGTAGGCCTTCGCCGGGTCGTGCGCCGGGCGCAGCTCGAGCACCATCTGGTTCTCTTTGCCGAGGTCGATCTCCTGCCTGTGCCGGCGCTTGGGCAGGTCCCAGATGTGGATCTTGTGCCCGTACTCGCCGGCGAGAAGGATCTCCGGGTTGACGCCACCCTCGACCATGTTCGGCGTGCCCCATTCGCTCGTGATCGCGGTGTCGTAGCCGAGATGCCACCAGAAGTCGTAGGCGAGCTTCTGCGGTCCACGGTCCAGCTCCCAGCGGCCCTTGACTGCAAAGGTGTCGTGGTCGATGACGAAGACGCCGCCGGGCGCGTCGCCATCAGGGTTGCCGAGGGCGCTGACGTAGATGCCATCGGGCCCACAGTGGATCGTGTGCGGCCGGCTGTAGCCCGCGCGGTCGGCGATCTCCCTGGCCTCGATGGTGTGCACGAGCTTCGGTTTCTTCGGGTCGGGCTTGACGTCGAAGACGTAGATGCGCGAGGAGCGCAGTCCGGGTACGAGCAGGTAGCGGCGCTCGAGGTGAGGGTGCGCGGCGTACGGGCACAGCGCCGAGCTGCACACGTTCCAGCCGAAGTGATGGAACTCGTCGCCGACGTGCGGCGCCTCGACGCGGCCGATCTGCTTGCCGAACAAGTCCGACTTTGGATCGACGTCCAGCGTCACGAGCCCGTCGGCGCTCGCGCGCGTCGGGTCGAAGGTGACCAGGTAGGCGAGGGTTTCGACGGGGGCCTCCGCGGCCAGACGTGGCGAAGGGTAAAAGGTCTGATCCGGTCTCAGAAGGGTGGTAGCCAAGATCCTGCTGCTCCTTTCATTTGGATTGACGGGATGAAAGGGAGGTCGCCTCTTGGCCGGGCGGTTTTGACCCGGGGGCTAGCGACCTAGCAGGTACAGAAGCAGGCGGGGGCCTCAATCCGCCGGTGCGCGGGAAAGCGGAGGTTCAGCGCCATGGCGATCGGAGGAGTCTAGCAAGCGCTCGGATTTCGGTGGCGGTGGCTTATCGTGCGCGGGTCATGATGCTCAAGATCTATCCGGACCGCCGCTGGCCGGCGTTCCTGCGCGTGCTTGCGGACACGGTTGTCTTCTTCTGGACCGTGGTCTGGGCATACCTGGGCTGGCTCATCTACCAGACGGTGATGGGTCTCGAGGTGATCGCCGACGCCATTAAGAACACCGGGCTGACCTTCGACCAGTGGCTGGCGGCGTTTCGCAAGGCCGTGCCCGGCGGGATCCCGATCCTGACGAAGTTCCTGCAGGACCTGGCCGACCTGCTCAAGCAGTACTCGGGCGACCCGCTAGTCAGCACGGGGCAGAACATCCACGACGCGATCTTTCGCACGGCCGTGATCCTGGCCTTCCTCGTGGCGCTGCCGCCGATCCTGCTCGTCCTGATCCCTTACACGGGCTGGCGCTGGCGCGACATGCGCGAAACTGGCGCGGCCCTGGCGTTCGTGCGGATCGCGGCGATGACGGGTCGCGCCGAGGCGGCGCGGGCGGTGCTGGCCTACCGTGCGGTCTCATCACTGAGCTTCCGGCAGCTGATGAGCGCCTCGCCGGACCCGGTCGGCGACCTGGCCGAGCATCGCTACGACCGGCTGGCGACCGCGATGATGAAGCGCGCAGGGATCGACCCGAAGCGGCTGCCGCCGCCTGACCTGCCCGAGCTGCCGCCGCATCGCGAGCGCTGAGCCGTTCTTCTCTATCGTTGTGACGCTATGTGTCGAAGCATCAAGACCCTGCGCCACGCCGACGTTCTTGCCACCGACGATGAGGTCCGCGCCGCGGCGCGTCAGTTCGTGCGCAAGGTGAGCGGTTTCAGTAAGCCCTCACCGCGCCACGAGGCGGCGTTCGAGGAGGCGGTAGACGAGATCGCGGTCGCGTCACAGCGGCTGCTGGCGAGCATCGCAGGGAACCTGGCGGGGGCGGGGCACCTGCATCGCGTCGGATAGTCCGGACTAACGACCATCTCCGAGCGATCGAAGGTCCGATAGTCCGGACTATCGCTCATGGAGATGCGGCTAGAACTGGCAGCCCCGGCAGAAGTTCAGCGGCTCTCGGTTGGTCCCCAGCTGGCTGATCCGGTGCCCGCACCGCGGGCATGTCTGCCCGCCCTTCATGTGCACCGCCATGAACTTGCGGTCCTGCTTCGACTCCTCGTAGTTCGGGTTGGCCAGGATCGACTCGATCGCGCGCGACAGCACTGACGGAATCGCCTTGAACAAGGCCTCTTCCTCCTCCGGCTTCAGCGACGACCGCCGCCGCAGCGGCAAGAGACGCGCCTCCCAGAGGATCTCATCCGAGTAGGCGTTGCCGATCCCGACCAGGAACTCCTGGTTTCGCAGCAGGTCCTTCAGCTCGTCGCGAAACCGCCGGAGCCGCTTGCGAAACACGTCGATGCCCATGGACGCCACCGAGTCGGCCTCGGGCCCCTGCGCATCCCACGCCGGAACCTCCTTCGAGCAGTCGGCCACCCAGTAGATCCGGCCCATGTCGCGAAAGTCGAGGTAGCGCAGCTCGACCTTGCCCTCGACCCGGAGCGTGAACACCTCTGTCGCCGGCACGGGCACGTCGGCGCCACCGATCTGAAACCGGCCGCCCAGCATCGGGTTGATCACCAGCCATCGGGGCGCCCCGCCGCCTCCCATCTCGGTGGCGAACACCAGGTGCTTCCCGTGCCGGGTCAGCGACGTGATCCGGCGCGCCGGCAGCTCGAGGGCGAAGTTGTCGACCGGGTACCGGAGCAGGTGGCCCTTCTTCGGGTTGACCGACGCGGCGGTGATCAGCTTGCCCTCGACCCGCGGCCCGATGCGGATCCGCAGCGCCTCCAGCTCGGGCAGTTCCGGCATGGGTGCAAGATACGGACAAGTCGTTTGGCGTCTGCCAGCCGGTGGGAAAACCAAGGCTGATGCGACAAGAACGATTCACGGAAAAGGCGCTCGAGGCTCTTCAGAGCGCTGCCGAGCTGGCGCGCGAGACCGGCAACCAGGCGGTCGAGCCCGAGCACCTGATCCTTGCCCTGATCAGCCAGGACGAAGGCGTCGCCCGGACGCTGCTCGAGCGTGCCGGCGCCTCCGTCCAGGCGCTGCAGCCTGCCCTGGTCTCGGCCGTCGAGCACCTGCCCAAGGTGAGCGGCGGACAGACCTACTTCAGCGAGACGCTCACCAAGCACCTGCAGCAGGCGGAGCGCGAGGCCGAGCGGCTGAAGGACGAGTACATCTCCACCGAGCACCTGCTGCTCGCGCTCAGCGACCTCAAGGTCTTGAAGGACGCCGGCGCGACGCACGAAAACCTGCTCGGCGCCCTCCGCCAGGTCCGCGGCGCCCACCGGGTGACGGACCCGAACCCCGAGTCCAAGTACCAGGCCCTCGAGAAGTACGGCCGCGACCTGACCAGGCTGGCTAAGGAAGGCAAGCTCGACCCGGTGATCGGCCGCGACGAGGAGATCCGCCGGGTCATCCAGGTGCTTTCCCGCAGGACGAAGAACAACCCCGTGCTGATCGGTGAGCCAGGCGTCGGCAAGACCGCCATCGCCGAGGGCCTCGCCCAGCGCATCGCCCAGGGCGACGTGCCGGAAGGGCTGAAGGGCAAGCGAGTGATCGCCCTCGACCTCGGCGCGTTGGTTGCCGGCACCAAGTTTCGCGGCGAGTTCGAGGACCGGCTCAAGGCCGTGCTCAAGGAGGTCGAAGGCTCCGAGGGCAACGTGATCCTGTTCATCGATGAGCTCCACACCCTGGTCGGCGCCGGCGCCGCGGAAGGCGCGATCGATGCCGCCAACCTGCTCAAGCCCGCGCTCGCGCGGGGCGAGCGGCGCGCCATCGGCGCGACCACGCTCGACGAGTACCGCAAGCACATAGAGAAGGACGCGGCCCTGGAGCGCCGTTTCCAGCCGGTGCTCGTCGACCAGCCCTCCGTCGAAGACACGATCAGCATTCTTCGCGGCCTCCGCGAGCGATACGAGGTCCACCACGGCGTGCGCATCAAGGACGCCGCGCTCGTGGCCGCGGCGGTGCTTTCCAACCGCTACATCACCGACCGATTCCTTCCCGACAAGGCGATCGACCTGATCGACGAGTCGGCCGCCCGGCTGCGCACCGAGATCGACTCTATGCCGGCGGAGCTCGACGAGCTCGAGCGCCAGATCCGTCAGCTCGAGATCGAGCGCCAGGCGCTGAAGAAGGAATCCGACCGCGCCTCGAAGGAACGGCTCGCCGCGCTGGAGAAGCAGCTCGCCGAGCTCAACGAGAAGCGCACGGGCCTGCGCTCACGGTGGAGCCAGGAAAAGGAAGTCATCGCCAAGATCCGCGCCCTCAAGGCGCAGCTCGAGGAGGTGCGCGCCGACGCCGACCGGGCGGAGCGTGCGTCCGACTTCGCCAAGGCCGCGGAGCTGCGCTACGGCAGGGCGGTCGAGATCGAGAAGCAGCTCGATGAGCTGAATGGTCGACTCGCACAGCTGCAGGGCGGCCACCCGCTGCTGAAGGAAGAGGTGAGCGAGGAAGACATCGCGACCATCGTCGCCAAGTGGACACGCATCCCGGTCTCCAAGCTGATGGAAGGCGAGGTCGCGAAGCTCATCCAGATGGAAGAGCGGCTGCACGACCGCGTCATCGGCCAGGACGAGGCTGTCGCCGCCGTCGCGAACGCGGTGCGGCGCTCGCGCTCGGGGCTGTCGGACCCAAACCGGCCCGTGGGATCGTTCATCTTCCTCGGCCCGACTGGAGTCGGCAAGACCGAGCTGGCGCGGGCGCTGGCGGAGTTCCTGTTCGACGACGAGCAAGCTCTCATCCGGCTCGACATGTCCGAGTACCAGGAGAAGCACACGGTCGCCCGAATGCTCGGCGCGCCGCCCGGCTACATCGGCTACGACGAAGGCGGTCAGCTCACCGAGGCGGTGCGGCGCCGGCCTTACTCGGTCGTGCTCTTCGACGAGATCGAGAAGGCGCACCCGGACGTGTTCAACGTCCTGCTGCAGATCCTCGACGACGGGCGCCTGACCGACGGCCAGGGCCGCACGGTGGATTTCCGCAACACGGTCCTGATCATGACCTCCAACCTAGGCGGTCAGCTGATCCAGGAGATGGCGAACCGGCCGTTCGAGGAGGTCCGCGAAGCCGTGCTGACGGTCCTGCGCGACCACTTCCGCCCCGAGTTCCTGAACCGCGTCGACGACATCATCGTGTTCAAGGCGCTGACCCAGGAGCAGCTCGGCGCGATCGTCGACATCCAGCTCGCCCGGCTGCAGAAGCGCCTCGACGAACGCAAGATCAAGCTGGTCGTGACGCACGCGGCGCGGAAGCTGCTGATCGACCGGGGCTGGGACCCCGTCTACGGCGCGAGGCCGTTGAAGCGAGCGATCCAGCGAATGGTCCAGGACCCGCTGGCGATGATGCTGCTCGGCGGCAAGTTCGCCGACGGCGACGACGTCGAGGTGGACGTCAGGGGCGGGGAGCTGGTCTTCGAGAAAGCGAGGGCGAAGGCGAAGGCCGCCGCGTCCGCCTAACCAGTACAGACAGCTCCCGGGGCCGGAAGCGTCAGGTTGAGCAGGTAGGCGTCTTCGGCCGCGTGCGCGCATGGGCTCACGTCGTAGGACGTGTGGCCGTTGCCCTGGCGGGTCAGCAGCACGGAGCCGCTGATCTGACGGTTCACAGACTGAGCCTCTGAGTACGGCGTCGCCGGATCGTTGGTCCCCCCGACCACAGGAGGATCGGCGGCGCGCCGTTCACGGGGATCGGCTCGTTCGAGTGCTTCGGCTTCACCGGCCAGTACGCGCACTGCAGGTTCGAGTACTGGCTCCAAGGGCCGAAGAAAGGCGAGGCGCTGGCGAACGCGGGGCCAAGCCGGTCGTACGCCGCGACGTCCGTCGGCACCGCGAAGTCGATGCAGTAGGTCGCCCAGTCGATGCTTATGAAGTTGTCGTAGGTCCCGTTAGGTTGGCGGTGGACGTATTCGTCCGCGAGCGCGAGCAGCAGCGCGCCGTCCCCACGGTCCAGGCCGGCGAGGGCAGCGTCGAGGTAGCTCCAGAACTGCTGGCTGTATAGCGTCAGCAACACGCCCGTCATGGCGAGCGAGCGGGTCAGCTGGCGATTCTGGACCCGGAGGGGCTGTGTATCGAGCCGAGCCATGGCGGCAGACAACCTGGTGCCGCGATCTGCTGAGCGGCTCGCGAGGTAGGCCCGCAGGTTTTGCTCGAATCCCCTGACCTGGCCGAGGAGGCTGTCGTTGGCCGACACCGTCGGATCGACGACCCCGTCGAGGGACAGCGCGCGCACGTGCGTCGGAAAGAGGTGGGCATACCACTGGCCGATGAAAGTCCCGTAGGAGTAACCGAGGTAAGTCAGCTTTTCGTCGCCGACCGCCCCACGTATCTGGTCCAGGTCGCGCGCCGTGCTCGCCGAGTCGATGTACGGAAGAAGGTCGCCGCTGTGTTGCTCGCACGCGGCGGCGAAACTCTTGTTGGCGTCGATTGTCGCCTGCTTCTCCTGCGGGTCGTCCAGGACTGAGTCCAGCGCGACATAGGCGTCGAGCTGCGCGTTGTCCAGGCAGTGCACAGGAGTGCTCGCCGACACACCGCGTGGATCCCAGGACACGAGGTCAAAACTGCGATTCAGGTTGCTGTAGACGCGAACGTCGCCGCGCAGGTAATCGATGCCCGATTCGCCTGGGCCTCCAGGATTGATGAGCAACGAGCCCATTCGGGCCGAAGGGACCGTGGCGGGTTTGCGAATCAGCGCCAGCGAGATCATTCGACCGTCGAGCTTCGAGTAGTCGAGCGGCACCTGCAAAGAGCCGCACTGGAATCCGTCACCGCAGTCGGCCCACGCGATCTTCGAGGGCGGAGGCGAGGGGGTCGGGCTGTGGGCCGCGTTCGGCTGGTTGCGCGTGCACGCGGCGAGGAGGATCGCGACGAGCGCCATGACCTTTGCCCCGCGACCCGTCACAGACGTCGAGTGTAGTTGGAGCGCGCGGAGTACCGAAGCAGCTGCCACAGCCACAGCACGTGATTGAGCAGCGCCATGGCCACCAGCAGGACAAGGCCGATGAGAACGAGCGGGAGCGTGAGAGCGTGCGCCGAGGTGCTGCTCACAAGCGCGCCCGCGACGATGAGCGTGAGCCCACCGACGGACAGGCCGACCCGGGCGTACCACGATCGCCTGCGGCTAACTGGAGCAGACCGTCCCAGGGGCTGGAAGCGTCAGGTCGATCAGGTACGCGTCTTCGGCGCTGCGCGCGCAGACGCTGGTCGCGTACGACGTGTGCCCATTACCGTTGCGAGTGAGCAGCACCGAGTCGGGGATCTGCTTGGTCATCGACTGGGCCCCGGCGTACGGCGTCGCTGGATCGTTCGTGCCCCCGACGAGAAGGATCGGCGGCGCGCCGCGGACTGTGAGTCTCTCGTAGACGGACCTCGACCGCACCGGCCAGAAGGCGCACTGGAGGCCCGCGTACTGGACGACCGGGCCGAAGATCGGCGACGCTTTGGCGAGGTCGGCCCCCAGCGCGTCGTAGGCAGAGATGTCTGTTGGGGCGTGGAAGTCCATGCACTCCGTTCCCTGGTTGCCACCGTTCTCCAGGTTCGAGTACCGGCCGTCCCCACCCCGTTCATGGAGGAAGTCCGCGAGATACAGGAGCAGCCGGCCGTCGCCGGCGTCGAGCTCGGTCATCCCCTGGTCGAGGTAGGTCCAGTAGGACTGGTCATACATCGTCAGCACCACGCCTTCCATCGCCAGGCTGCGGGTGAGCTGCCGGCCGCCGACCTGCAATGGCGTCTGATCAAGCCGCACCATCGCCGTCTTGAGCTTCAGCTCAGGATCGCCGCTACGCCCGTACGCACAGCTGCTGGTTGCCCGGCACCACGAGAAGAACGCCTGCAGGTTGTCATCGAAGCCCGCGGTCTGGCGGACTATGCCGGTGTCGCCTGTCGCTGTCGAGTCGACCACGCCGTCCATCACCAGCGCGCGAATGTGCTTCGGGTACAGGTGCGCGTACCACTGGCCGATGTAGGTGCCATACGAGAACCCGAGGTAGCTCAGCTTGGCGTCGCCGAGCGCCGCGCGGATGCGATCCAGGTCTCGCGCGGTGTTGTCGGTGTCCATGAAGGGGAGCAGGAAGCCGCTGTTGCGCTGGCAGCCGGCGACGAAGTCCTTGGTCGCTTTCACGTACGCGTCCTTCTCGGCCGGGTCGTCGAGCACGGTGTCGAGCGCGAAGTAGGCGTCGAGCTGCTCGTCACTGAGGCATTTGACCGGCGTGCTCTGGCCGACGCCGCGCGTGTCCCAGGAGACGAGGTCGAACCTCGTGTTGAGGTTGGCGAAGATCTCGCTCGCGTTGCGCAGGAAATCGAGCCCTGACGCGCCCGGGCCGCCAGGGTTGAGGAGAACCGAACCGATCCGGCGCGAGCGGACCTTGGCCGGCTTGCGGATCAGGGCGAGGGCGATGGTCCGGCCCGACGGCTTCGTGTAGTCGAGGGGCACATGGAGGGTCGCGCACTGAAACCCGCCCGAGCACAATTGCCACGCGAGCTTGGGCATGGGATGCCGCGGGTCGCGCCCCGCGCCGATGGGAATCTGGCCGCAGGACGTGGCCAGGAGCACGGCGAGCAGCAGCCACCCCAACCCCCCGCGACGCGTCACGACCTGAGTCTATGTGAGCGGGTGTAACCTGCCTCCGGGTTGGCAAAAGCGGTCGAGGTGACGACCGAGGAGGTGGCGCTGCTCGTTGAGGCGCTCCAGGACGCGGCGTTCTACCGCGACACCCGCTCCCACGTGCTGCGGAGCGCGGTGAGGAAGAGGGGAGGCACGCCGGAGGGGCGCGACGAGCACCGGGCTAAGGCTCGTGCGTATGAGGCGCTTGCGCTGCGCCTGAAGGGCTCCTCCTGATGGGTCATACATCCGGCGTGGAAGACGCTCAGGAGCTCGAGTGGCGGATCTACAGCGTGTCGGACTTGCGCGCGCCAGGGCGCCTGCGCTCGATCGGT
>WNGH01001804.1_pt2 | contig 20481 bp, 18 predicted proteins | sample 5400631 | NCBI WGS metagenome assembly WNGH01 (sample SAMN13153373, study PRJNA577476) | soil metagenome | isolation source: 115 cm soil or saprolite under Garry oak tree replicate 1 | place: USA:California | collected 2016-06-15
TATATGAAAAGGCTCGCCGTCTGGCGATCGACCTGCAATCGAAAGAAACATGAGTGATTCACCAACAAGCCGCCCGAATCAGAAGCACCTCCAGACAAGACGCTGGCTGCTTTTGAACGTATTGCTTTTGGCAGTGGTGGGCCTGCTCAGCCCCAGTTACCCTGTGGAAGAGCTCAGTCGCCGCACAGGAGATATGTATTTTCGTCTGCGAGGGAACCAGGGAGCCTCGCCTCATGTTGCGCTGATACTGATTGATGACGCAAGTCTCGAACGGCACGGGCGATGGCCATGGAAACGCTCCTTGCTGGCGCAGGTGGTGAGAGCCGCCAGCGCCGAGCACCCCAAAGCGCTTGGCCTGGACATCTTACTATCGGAAACCGAAGACGAAACAAACGACCGCGAATTGGCGAAAGCGCTGAAGGACGCGGGAAACACGGTTCTCGTTGCAAAGATCAGCAATTCCCCCCAGGGACGACTTTGGGTCGAACCATTGCCGCTCTTCTCTACCCACCGTCGGCACGTTTTCTCACGCCGTGGTAGCGGGGGTCGAGTCCGAATCGCCCCGTTTCCTTCCCATTAATTATCGCGGACAGATTGCCCCTGGTGAGGCGTCACCTCCGTTTTCAGCGGTCTCTGTGACGGACCTGCTGGATGGGAAAACAGCCGGCCGGCTACAAGGGAAAGCGGTGCTGATCGGATTCGGCTCGACGGAGATTGGCGACCGCATACCAACCCCGGTGAGCGACAGGCTTCCGATGCCTGGCGTCGAAATCCACGCGAATCTTATCGACGCCATTCTTGCGGGAAGGAGCCTGAATTCTCTGAATGGATGGCTGAACCTGCTGGTATTGTGCGCGTTTAGTTTCAGTTCGACTTGGGTCGTGCTGCGCTGGGCGGTTTGGAGAGGTTTGGTCGCGCTTGCGGCACTGCTTGCGGTTGGTCTTGCAACGAGCTACTTTGTTTTTGCCTGGATGCATATCCTTGTCGGATTGGGACCATTCTTGTGCGTGGCGTTATTGGCCGGTCCGCTGGCGCAGTTGCAAAATTTAGTCCTCGTGGATCGAGGACTGACTCAAGGTCTTCGGCAACTACAAAATGCTCTCAAGACGGCCGAGCGAGCAAAGAGTGATAGCTTACCTGCCGCCTTGCGTGGAGAGGTTCGACCAACAGCGGGAGACTTGCACTGGAAGGTGAGTCTGCTTCGGCAATTGCAAGCGGAGCTTGGTTCGTTGTACGCGTTTGATGAAACCCTACTGGAAGCGATGCAAGAAGGCTTGGCTGTTTTTTCCGTCGATGGGCGCGTGATATTTCGAAATCCGCAGTGGCAGAGTTTCTGTGAAAAGCAAGGATGGGATGCGACGGCAGGCATTGATGATTTCGCCTCCGCACTCCGCGAACCTGGCTGGGGCGATTTGCGCAAATCGCTCCCCACTCGCGGGGTCTGGCTTGACTCTGAGGTGCATCTCGGCGAGGGCCTCTGGCGCTTTCGAGCCGTCAGACTCAAACGCATTTCGCCTTCTGACGCATCCGACTTGATCATGGTCGTGGTGACGGATCAAACAGCCCGGTTGGAGCGAGATCGTGCGCGTGCGGAAGCGCTCGGATTCGTTACCCATGAACTCCGTACTCCGCTTGTCTCCATTCAGGGTTTTGCCGAGTATCTGCTCCGGTATTCCAAGGAGCGAGCCAGCAGCGAAGCCGCTGCGACTATTTTCCAGGAGTCGGGCCGTTTGGTGGCCATGATCAATACCTATCTCGATGTGCTTCGGCTCGAGGTTGGAGCCCGTCCCATGCGCAACGACGCTTTTCAGATCGGCGAAACCGTGAAACAAGTTGCGCGAGTCATTCAACCGATCGCAAAAGCTTCCGAGATCAAGGTCACGTCCGAAATTGCCGCGGACTTGCCGGCACTTCAGGGTGATCCGCACCTCATCGAGGGAGCCCTGCTCAATCTCGTGAGCAACGCCATCAAGTACAGCGCGCGCGGGAGCGAAGTGAAACTGCGCGCCGAGGTCGAGGGAAACGGGGTCGTGCTGGAAGTATGGAATCCAGGGCCCGCGATTCCACCGGAGGAGCTAATGCGTCTCTTCGAGCCGTTTTATCGAAGAAACGAACAGGAAGAAACTTCGCGAGGATGGGGACTTGGATTGGCCTTCGTCAAACGGATTGCAGAACAACACGGAGGCAAAGCCGAGGCTTGGAGCGAATCTGGGTCAGGAACATCATTTCGTATCCATCTGCCGGTAACTCGCTTCATTCTTAGTGAGGCAAACCCATGAAACACACAGCCGTTCGTTCCATTTATTTTTGTTTCCTATTTTTCTGGATGGCTGTCGGGATGGCGGCCGCCCAAGAACAGCAACCCAGCTCCACACCCGTAACCGCTGCGATCGCTGGAGCCACGATTACCGAGTGGAAGGGCAATATTCGTCTGAGCCTGCCGGGCCACTCGTCTTCTAATCCCTTGCGGGGAGAGCAGCTTCCCCCAGGGACAATTCTTGACACAGGCAGCGGTAGTTTGCTTCTTCTCCTGAGCGACGGCAGTGAGGTGATTGTCCGGGCTCACACGAGATTGCAGGTACAAGAACCTTCCTTGGCCGATCCAAGTTACTTCCAATTGCTTCTGGGACGAATCCGCGCGCTCATCAACAGGCGGACAGGTGGCGCCGCGCCGTTCGAACTCGGAACGCCCAGCGCCGTAATCGCTGTTCGCGGGACCCAGTTCGACGTGGAAGTCAATCCACGCAACGTCACGGAAGTAGACGTCTTGGATGGACTTGTCGAAGTCTATGGGCGGAACGCTGCTGGAGGATCAGTTCTCCTGGACCCTGGATTTTCCACGCGCGTCGGAATGGAGTCTAGTCCAGAACAGCCGGAACCGACCAATGAAATGCGTCCGGAAGTAGAAAGACCTGAACCCGGAGAAAACGAAATAAATGGAAAGTCGGAGTTACGGGGTGAATTCGAACGGGCAGAGGCAGATCGAGAAGGCGCGACACGAGACTCTGCAGAGACTGCGGAAATGATGGAGGTACAAGAAATCTCTGAGCAGACCGCGGCAGCAGCGGTGGCCGACACCAATCCAGGTTCGGAACCACAATAAATTCTGCTGGTTCGACTGGCGCTTCTTTGCTGCCAGGTCCCCGCTCAACCAGGCGAACCCGACTTCTCCCTCAGCGCCCGCGTCGCACTTCAGCGGTCTGTTCCACGCTCCCATTGGAATTCCAGACCGGGCAGTGAGTTGTACCCACTCCAGTGTGTGTTGCAAGCCCTCACATCGAAAACCCTTGAAACGTCTAAATAGTTCGAAATAAAGCGCTTACTACGTTATCGATTTGGCGCACTCATTGCAACAGGTGACTTTGTCCTTAGTCTGGGCATGAGAGACACCGCTGGAGGCACTAAGTTAAGACAATACGCAAGATGATCGTTCTCACTTTGGCGGTCCTCGTGTCTTGCGGCCAGACGATTTTCGTATTTAGGTGTGATCTCAGATCAAGCTCGGGAGGAAGGTTTCTGAAAGGGGTCTCTACAATGAAAAAATTTCCACTTAGTACCGGCGATCTCTTTTATTTCTATGAAAAAAACACCGGCGTGTCCCATTTTAAAGTGGAGGCAACTCCGGATGGGAGGTTTCCCGTGGACGAGGCCGCCGGTTTGTTGGCGATGCACTGCATGGTATTCGGCCAATCGCCGAGCGATTACGTGGTAATGGTATCAGCCGAAATCGACGCTCTGAAAGGCCTGACCGAAAAAGCGGAAAAGCTTCTCCAGGCCGGCCAATCCTTCAGCGGTCACGCCAAGCTCACTCGCCGGGAAGAGGAAGTGCTTGGCGGCGTCATGCGGCGTCTTGCCAACAAAGAGATTGCCGCCTCTCTGAACCTTTCTGAGCGCACGGTAAAGTTCCATGTCTCATCGCTGTTCGCCAAGTTTCGGGTCAGTGGGCGCATGGAACTGGTCCGCGAAGCCACTCGACACATCGCCGGGTCGATGTCCATGCCCGTACTGGTCGGGACCCGCGTGACCCGGTCCTACGCGCCGGTTCTTGAGACTTGCAGCAACCCGGCCCAGAGCGCCGACGTGGTTCCGCTGGCCAAACGACAAATGACGGCGTAACGAATGGCCGTCATCAATCTGGGGCTCCTGACGCAGGGTTTTCTGCTCAGGCTGGCGCCCTCATTCGCCAAAACACGGTCGCCGATACTGCCGCCACAGGTATCATTTGCCTGGATCAGACCGGGACCGGCAATTTCCTGCCCAACGTACACAACAACATCGTTGCATATCGAAGTCGCGTTTCATAAGGCGGAAGAACTATGGGAAATCAACTGGCAGGAGAAGGAAACCTTCGTGTATGCCGACTTCCGGGGAGAATTTCACGACATTCGCGGGGATTCAGGTTTTGCTAAATGTTTGGATCCGAGCAGCTATATAACCTCTCAAAAGTTGGCAGGGGAACTCCTGGACAAGGGATCAGCCGGTGTCGTTTATCCGAGTGTTCGACATAGCGGGGGAACGCACATTGCATGTTTCCGACCGGCCTTGGTGAACAACGTTCGGAAAGGTGCTCAGGTATCCGTGGAGTTTGAAAATGCGCTGGCTGCGCCGGTAATCCGCCCCATACCTTAAAATTTGGAACAATCAGAGCAAGGGCTCAGACTCGGAACTATCCCTGCCCTGGCGAATCGCGATCCACTGCATCACGTCCTTCACTTCAACCTGCTCCATCCGTGAATGCCCGGGATTGCGCGCAATCATGTGGCGCAACCTGGCGGCCAAGTCCTCCAGTTCCGTTAGGTTCATTTTGTCCAGAGCAGCCATGCTCTTATTCTAATCCAAATAGCACACCAATTCGCGGCGGCGAGTGGTTCCGGAAAACTCGAAGCTACATGCGACAAACCGAAATAGTGCGAACGTGCAACGTAGTAGCCGAATTGGTTAAGGCGAATCGCCCAAGGATTATGGTGTCGCGAGCGCGTTAACTCATCCGGGACCGACACCTTTTTGAGTGTCCAAGGGTAAGCGCCGGCAAAAAGAAAAGGGTGAGGACAGTGGCACTAAGCAACGTTCAACTTGCAGCGGAACTTCGTTAGATGTATAACACAGGGACAATGGTCATACGACATGAAAAGTTTGCAGGATCGGGCTAGCAACAAGTCATCTGGATCTCCCTGGCTTTTACTAGTTTTCAGTTTGGCCAGAAAGGGAGCGAGTTTACGTGTCACGGTATGGAGAAAGCTACAGCGTTATGGCGCACTGCCTCTAGGAAACTCCGGTTACCTACTGCCGAACAGCCCGGAAAATCACGAGCGTTTCGAATGGCTCGCGACGACAATCCGCAGCGAACACGGAGAGGCCTCCGTTGTTGCGGTTCAATCCATCGACAACTTTTCTGGCCCGAAATTGGCGCGAAAGTTCTCGGATGCTCGTGCCCGTGACTATAGGATGCTGCTCGATGAGCTTCATAAGACGGCCACGGCAGTCGCCGAAAAACGGTCATCCGCGCGGATCACGAGATTTCGGCAACGCTTTCAGGAGGTTGTTTCCATCGATTTTTTTGGCAGCCCCCTTCGAGAAAAAGTGGAGCGTGCTTTAAATGACCTGCAATCCAAGCCAGCGCTTTCCGAAATCAGCACCGTTTCTCGCGCAGCTTACAGAAATCAGGTGTGGGTTACGAGGCCGCGGCCTGGTGTTGATCGCGTGACATCCGCATGGCTGATTCGTAAGTTCGTAGATCCAAAGGCGCGGTTCGCGTTTTCAAGTGAGGACCAAAAGCCGGCGGGTGCAGTGCCATTTGACATGTATGAGGGCGACGGCTTTGGGCATCGCGGCGAGGACTGCACTTTTGAAACGCTGCAGAAGCAGTTTCGGGTGCGCGACCCCAAAGTGCTCGTGATGGCTCAGATCGTTCACGATGCGGACCTATTGGATGACAAGTTTGGCCGGAAAGAAGGTTTCGGACTGGACGAGATCATGAAGGGTTGGGCGCAACAAGGTTTGAGTGACAAGGAACTTCTAGATCGCGGGATGCAGTTGACTGAAGGTCTTTACCGTTCCTTGCGGTGAGCAGCAGGAAAGTTCCGTGGAAGATCTCAACAGGGAGGTCTGAAAAAACTCAATGAATGGGTCCAGAGACTGGTTCATAGCCGTTCTAATCCTCTTCTGGGCATTCTGCGCCCCTCGGTTCGCCCATGGCCAAGCTCCGAATGCGCAGGGAACGGCCCAGTCACAACAGACCTTTACTCTCGAACAGGCAGTGGAGTTTGCCTTGAAGAACTACCCTGCAGTGCGTGCCGCGCTTGAGCAACAATCCGCGGCGCAGAGCGCCGTAGCTCTCACTCGTACCAGCTATCTGCCACGCGCCGATATGCTATGGCAATCGAATCGAGCCACGCGGAACAATGTATTCGGATTACTGTTGCCCCAGGCAGTTATATCTCCGATTTCGGGCCCGGTGCTTCCAACTGCAAATGGCGATTCCGTGTGGGGAAGCGCTGCCGGACTCCTCTTTTCGTGGGAGCCTCTCGATTTCGGCTATCGACGCGCGAAGGTGGATGCAGCCAAGGCAAATCAAAACCGTGCAACGACGGAAGCATCCCTGACGCGTCTTGATGTTGCCGTGGCAGTGACGGATGCATTCCTAACTCTGCTTGCCGCGGAACAAAACGTCCACGCCGCCGAGGCTGACGTAAATCGGAGAGAAGTCCTATCGCGGAACATTCACGCTCTTGCAGCGAATCAACTGCGGCCCGGCGCTGATGCTTCTCGATCTGACGCAGAACTTGCTCGAGCCCGCATCTACCTGATTCGCGATCAGCAACAACAAGAGATCAGCCGCGCGATCCTCGCAGAAACCCTGGGAATTGCAGGGAGCGGAGTCGAGGTTTCTCCAGGGCCGCTTTTGGGTCCTCCACCGCAAGAGTTGCCACCGGCGCCTCAGCTTTCGACTCATCCGCTGGCTGCCGCCCAAAGCGCTAAGGTGGATGAAGAAAGAGCCCTGTCGCGCGCGCTCAGCCGCTCTTACTACCCGAAATTTGATTTTCAATCGACGGTGTACGGTCGCGGCACAGGGGCGAATACGGACGGAACTGTCGAGGGAGGCGCAAACGGACTCGCGTTCGACCGAAGCAACTGGGCTGTCGGCCTGACGGTCACGTTCCCTTTGCTGGACATCTTTTCGATTCGGGCTAACCAAGGAATTGTAACCGCGAACAGACGAACCGAGGAGGCGCGCTACGACCTCACTCTCCAAGGGCTGAAGCGGCAATTTGCGGAGGCGGAGATAGCGCTGGAAAATGCGCGACGTGTATCCGAGGAGACTCCGAAAGAACTGGAGGCGGCGCGCGCGGGTGAAGCCCAAGCGGGCGCGCGCTATGGGGCCGGCCTCGCAACAATCTCAGAAGTCGCTGATGCGCAAGGCTTGCTGGTGCAGTCGGAAATTGACGATTCTGTAGCAAGGTTGGCGGTTTGGCATAATGCCGCGTCCGTTGCCGCCGCCGAAGGGGACTTGGAACCTTTTTTCAAAGTGTTAAGAGAAAAATCAGGAGGAGGCCAATAGCATGTGGCTCGTACATTTGGCCCTGCGGCGGCCCATCACGATTTTAGTGGTCGTGCTTTCGATCGCTTTGGGTTCCGCGCTTGCTCTTCGAAGGATGTCCGTAGATATTTTCCCGCAACTTGGGGCTCCAGCCATTTATGTGGCCCAGCCATACGGCGGAATGTCGCCCTCACAGATGGAGGGCTACCTTACCTACTATTACGAGTATCACTTTCTCTTTATCAACGCGCTGGAGCACGTGGAATCCAAGAACATCCAAGGCATGTCTCTCATGAAGCTTGTTTTTCATGAAGGAACTGACATGAACCGGGCGATGGCCGAGACCATCGGATACGTGAACCGCGCGCGGGCGTTCATGCCGCCAGGCGCTGTGCCTCCGTTCATCATGCGCTTCGACGCCGGCAGTGTGCCCGTGGCCCAGTTGATTTTTTCCAGTCCCATACGCAGTCTGGGTGAAATGCAGGATATCGCACTGAACCGTGTGCGGCCCATCTTCTCCACCCTTCCCGGAGTATCCGCACCGCCCCCGTTCGGGGGCAGCCAGAGAACCATTGTCATCAACGTCGATCCGGATCGTTTGCGAGCCTATCGCCTTTCACCTGAGGAAATCATTCAGTTGGTGAATCGCGCTACGACCGTGGTCCCGTTTGGGAATGTTCGCACGGGCGATTTGATCCGCATTGCATCGACCAACACATCGCTAGGCGGGAATATCCAGGAGCTGCTGGATACTCCAGTTCGAACCGGTCAAGGTCCCGCGGTTTATTTACGGGATCTTGCGACCATCCAGGACAGCACCGATCTCGTCGTCGGGTACGCCCATGTCAACGGACGACGAACCGTCTATATTCCGGTCACCAAAACGGCTGATGCTTCCACCCTGGCTGTTATCCAGCGGATACGCCAAGCGCTCCCTGCGATGCGCAACGCCGCTCCGGAAGACGTGAGCATCGATCTGGTGTTCGACCAGTCCGTGTATGTGGTGAACGCGCTCCGCAGTTTAGTCCGTGAGGGAATCCTAGGGGCCATTCTCACTGGCCTGATGGTGCTCCTCTTCCTCCGCGAATGGCGAAGCGCACTCATCGTGGTGACGACGATTCCGGTCGCCTTGCTTTCTGCTGTCGTTTGGCTTTGGGCGGCTGGCGAAACGATCAACATCATGACTCTCGGAGGGTTAGCTCTTGCGGTGGGGGTCCTGGTCGACGAAGCGACCGTCGAAATTGAGAATATTCATAGTCACCTCACCGAGGGCCGATCCCGATCGGCATCCGTACTCGATGCCTGTCGCAAAACCGCAATTCCGCGCCTCCTCTCGATGTTATGTATCTTATCGGTTTTCGTTCCCGCATTCTTTATGGTTGGTGTTGGAAGGCAGTTATTCGTGCCACTTACGCTGGCTGTAGGCTTCGCGATGTTTTCGTCGTACGTACTTTCGAGCACGCTCGTACCGGTCCTTTCAGCTTGGTTCATTCGGCAGGGGCACAAACAGGAACAACTCGGCTTGTTTGAAAAATTCAGATCTCGTTACTCCTTATATCTGAATTCCGTTCTAAGGTGGCGCTGGGTGGTTTTGGCTGGCTACGCTGTCGGGAGCGCAGTGTTGATCTACGTGCTTTTCCCGAGGATCGGAACAGAGATGTTTCCTTCCACCGAAACTGGACAGCTTCAGCTTCGTCTGCGAGCACCGACAGGAACACGCCTTGAGAGAACGGAGGTAATTGCACTGAAGGTGATGGACACGATCAAAGAAACGGTTGGGCCAGAAAACGTCGAGATTACAACAGGTTTTATTGGTGTACCCACCTCGAATTACCCGGTGAATACGATCTATCTGTTTACCAGCGGGCAACACGAGGCGGTCCTGCATGTCGCTTTGAAGCCAACTGCACGAGTCCTTGGCGAGTCTCTAAGAGAGGATCTTAGGCGGAAATTCAAGGAAGAGTTCCCCAATGTCCAGTTTTCGTTTGAGCCACCGGATATCATCAGCCAAGTGATGAGCTTCGGCTCGCCAACACCGATCGAAGTGGCAGTGCAGGGAGCAAACCTTGCGGCGAACCGCGCCCATGCCGAGAAAATTCGCCAGGAACTGGCAAAAATACCCTCGCTGCGGGATCTCCAATATGCTCAGCCTCTCGATTACCCGACTCTAGAAATTAACGTGGACCGGGACCGCGCGGGTCAAATGGGCGTTGAAATGGCGGACGTTGCCAAATCAGCAGTCGGGGCCACTTCGTCCAGCCGCTTAACCGATCTGAACTTCTGGAGAGATCCACGAAGCGGTAATGGCTTTCAAATTCAAGTCCAAATTCCAGAATCCAAGATGGCGTCAATCGCCGATGTTGAGAACCTGCCAATTATGGATCCACCCTCTGGCACTGATGGTCCGGCGCGACCGCTGCTTTCCGACGTCGCCAAGGTGGATTACGGGACCACTGCGGGAGAGGTGGACCGGTATAACATGCAACGAGTGGTTAGCCTCACTGCAAATGTCCATGGACTCCCACTCGGAAAAGAGGCGCTGCAAATTCAAGATGCTCTGAAACGCGCCGGCAATCCCCCACGCGGAGTGAACGTGGTGCTGCGAGGACAAATCCCCGCGCTACAAGACACGCTGAGCGGCTTGCGAGTGGGTTTGCTCCTTTCCATTGCCGTGATTTTTCTACTGCTCGCTGCCAACTTTCAGTCTTTCAGACTTGCTTTCGCTGTAATTGCCATAACTCCGGCGGTTGTTTGCGGAGTTTTATTGCTCCTGCTAATCACAGGTACAACGATGAATGTCCAGTCCTTTATGGGAGCGATCATGGCCATTGGTATTGCCGTGGCTAATTCGATTCTACTGGTCACTTTTGCCGAAATGAGCCGCCGCGAGGGCAAACACGTCTCTGAGGCAGCTCATGAGGGTGGACTTGGCCGTTTGCGGGCCATCCTCATGACCGCTGGAGCAATGATAGCTGGGATGATCCCCATTGCACTCGGGATTGGAGAAAGTGCGCGCCAGACGGCCCCTTTGGGCCGGGCCGTCATCGGAGGACTGATCCTCTCGACTTTGGCCACGCTGATCATTTTGCCCTGCCTTTACAGTATTGTTCAAACGAGAGCAGGCGAACACTCACCTTCTCTCGATCCCAGCGATCCTGCGAGCCGATTCCATGAAGCGACTTAGTACATTTCTCATTGTTCTGGTTTCGACACTTCTGCTGGCGTTTGCTGCCGCCGCACAGCAGACCGTGGAAGCCGTAAAAGTCATTTCCAAGCCCGTTGAGCGGACCGTGAAGCTGCCCGGCGAATTCATGCCTTACCTCAGTGTCGCCATTCATGCGAAGGTGACGGCGTTTGTCGATAAAGTAGAAGTAGACCGCGGCAGCGCAGTGCGAGAAGGCCAATTACTGGCCCTTTTGGTGGCCCCGGAACTGACCGCCCAGCGCGCTGAAGCCGAGGCAAAAATCCAAGCTTTGGAATCCCAACGGGCAGAAGCGGAAGCAAAGCTCGCCGCAGCCGAAAGTACGTATGAGCGATTCAAAGCCGCCTCGGCGACGGAGGGTGCGGTCGCTGGCAATGAATTGATTGTCGTCGAGAAAGAGGCGGATGCTGCGCGGTCGCTTCTTCGGGCGCAGGAAAGCTCGGTGAAGGCCGCTCAACAATCGGCGGCGTCACTGAGAGAGCTCGAGAGCTATTTGCGAGTTACAGCTCCATTTTCTGGAACAATTACGGAGCGTGACATCCATCCGGGTGCGTTGGTCGGGCCTGGGGCGGGTTCCTCGATTCCGCTCTTTGTATTGGAGCAGAACTCTCGCCTGCGCCTTGTGGTAGCCGTTCCGGAGTCTCAGGTCGGAGGCATCGTCAAGGGCGCCCATGTTCCGTTCCGCGTCCCCACATATCCAGGAGAGACATTCAATGGCGTGGTCGCACGGATCGCTGAATCTCTCGATTTTAAAACTCGCACTATGCCGGTCGAACTGAATGTGACTAACACCCAAGAAAGGCTTTCTCCAGGCATGTATCCGGAGGTTTCCTGGCCTGTGCGAAACAAGAAGCCCGCTCTGCTTGTTCCTCCCTCCAGCATCGTAACCACCACCGAACGGATATTTGTCATTCGCATACGGGATGGCAAGGCGGAGTGGGTTAACGTCACGCGTGGCTCGCCCGTCGACGACCTAGTGCAGGTTTACGGCCCATTGGACCCCGACGATCAGATTGTAAAGCGAGGGAGCGATGAGATCCGCGAGGGGACTGCGCTAAAGGCCGGTGCCGCGAAATAATTTGTTGATTCTGAATCAGGACATTTGAATCTCAAACGGAGGATAGCCATGATTACAAAGCGAACTATTTGGATTTTGATTTCAATGGCCTTGTTTCCGCTTGTCACGGCTGCCCAGGGGCTCGATACCACAAAGATCGACCAAGCGCTGGGCCGCTCTGGTCAAAAAACAGGTGACGTCTATCGCGTCGGATTTCCGCGTACTGACTTGCAGGTCACGGTCGCGGGTGTTTCGATCAAACCAGGATTGGCTCTCGGTTCGTGGGCGGCCTTCAGCGGCAGTGATGCCAATGCATCCGTAATGGGTGACTTGGTCCTATTGGAAAGTGAAGTCAATCCCGTGATGTCCAAGTTGCGCGCGAGCGGAATCGAGATTACCGCTGTGCACAATCACGTCTTGAACGAGACGCCACAGGTTCTCTATATGCACTATTTGGGACACGGCGATGCGGTGGAGCTCGCGAAATCTCTGCGTGCGGCGCTTGCTATGTCTAAGACACCCCTAGGCGCTCCAGCAGCACCAGCACCCGCGCCTACTTCGCCGCCTGCATTTATTAAGACAATCGAGGATACTTTAGGCCGGAAGGGGACGTTCAATGGCGGCGTTCTCGCTTTTGGCGTCCCGCGAGCAGAAAACATAACAGAGAACGGCATGACGCTCACCACTCCCCAAGGAGTGGCCGAATCTATTAATTTCCAGGAAACCATCCCGGGTGAAGTTGCGACCACCGGGGATTTTATCCTCAAAGCAGAAGAGGTCAATCCAGTAATCTCAGCACTTGAGGAGCACAACATTCTGGTGACGGCGCTGCATAGCCACATGCTGACAGAGGAGCCCAGACTCTTCTTCATGCACTTTTGGGCCGCCGGAAATGCGGAGTCCGTCGCTCAAGGCATCAAGGCTGCCCTGAGCCACGTTGCGACGAAGTGAAGCCGGCCAGAGTTTCGCTCAAGGATGGTCATCCGGTTGCCGATGTTGCCCTCGTAATGGGCAACCAGCGGAAGACTGCGTCGGAGAAGTTAGATTAGCAGCCGGCCAGATTCGGTAAGGATTGTGGTCTGCGGATCCGGGAGACAGGTTGCCCTGTAAATCTGTCTGCACCTATGTGATATCACGGCAGTAACGCTCGGCCGGCGGGGCGCCTCCTACCTCTTGGGGTGGAGCAAGGCCTCCTCTTGTTTTCTAGCTTCACGTGGTCTGACCGCCGGGCCGAGAAAATGAAGAGTCCAAACATGAAGTGGATCACACGCGAGCACGTCAAGGTCGACCGAGTAGCGTGTCCGTGGCTTATCAAGAAGTTCGTCGATCCGGACGCCGAGTTTTATTTCGTTCCCCCTCAACACGTGCTACAAGAGGCGGAAAGATTAGGTGCAATTCCATTCGATGTTCCCGCAGTTGAACTCGGCCACCACGGGAAGGAATGTTCATTCGACGCCATCCTCAAGAAATACAATCTCACGGGCGACCCGGCCCTGAAACTTCTAGGAAGAATCGTCAATGGCGCTGATACAGATAACACACTTTGGCAGCAACCGGAGGCCGCCGGACTAAAAGCGGTGGCTGAGGGCTTCAGACATTTGGGATTTCCAAACGACCACGACATTATTGCAGCAGAGTGGATCGTCTACGATGCGTTGTACGCCTATTGTAGGGAGGTGGTGCAGGGGGGAAAACCAAACGGAGCCTTCAAGGATGCGGCCTGAAGTTTCGGGAGAGTAACTTATAAGCGTGGGGAGAAGAACTTCTGGAACCAACTACCCACAATGGACTTGCGGACTTTCTGGGCATTGAGCGCAATGTTGCAGCCGCTTCTGGGGCGGTGTTCTTGGTGGGGTTGGGCGAAGAGCTGTGGAAGAAGTTTCTTCCCAAGTATCTGGAGTCGCTCGGAGCTAGCGTTCCAATTATCGGACTCTTCGGCACATCGGAAGATTTTTTCGATGCTCTTTACCAATACCCGGGAGGCTGGCTGGCCGACCAGTTGGGACGACGCCGAGCATTCGTGACTTTTCTTGCCACCGGTCTGACGGGTTACCTCATTTACCTTCTCGGCCCTTCCTGGCCGTTCCTCTTTTTGGGGTTGGCTTTCGTGATGACCTGGCAGTCCATGGCATCACCGGCCATCTTTGCAACTATAGGCGACGCGCTCCCCAAGGAGCGGCGCGCAATGGGTTTCACAGTTCAATCCATGCTTAAACGCATCCCGATGGTGATTTCGCCGCTCCTTGGCGGCGCGCTTATCGGGGCACTGGGGATCAAGTTTGGGATACGAGTGGGACTCTTGATTACGCTCGCGTTCGCGGGAATCACTTTTCCAGTACTCCTCGCAATCAATCTTCCGATTCCATCCAGGGACACAGTGAAGATGCATGGTGTTTGGCAATCCATCAGTCCCATCCTGAAGCGGCTCCTTCTGTCCGACATCGTGATCCGAACATGCGAGGGGATGGCCGACATCTTCACCGTTCTATATGTGACGAACGTCACCGGCATAACGATTCCGCAATACGGCGTGCTCGTGGCGGTGCAGCTCGCAACTTCCATCCTGATCTATATTCCGGCCGCCAAAATCGCCGATCGCGTGGGTCGCAAACCGTTTGTAATTGCAACCTTCTTGTGCTTCGCTCTTTTCCCTATCGCTGTTGTTCTCGCTCATAGTTTCGCCTGGCTAGTTTCTGCGTTTGTGATTGGGGGCTTGCGGGAGATCGGAGAGCCCTCTCGCAAAGCAATGATTGTGGATCTGGCAGAGCGTCAATTGCGGGCACGTACTGTGGGGCTCTACTACCTGATCCGCAGCTTCTCCATCACGCCCGCGTCAGCCATCGGAGGCTTGTTGTGGCGAATTCACCCGCAGGTTCCTTTCGTCACTGCCGGAATCATTGGGATCATCGGAACGTTTCTTTTTTCAGTTACGGTTCACGAGCGATACATGGGCTGAGGCGAGCCTCACCCAGTTCGGTATAAGACTGCGGTCAGTTCACCCTTAGTACCCGGAGAAAAATCTTACTGTTTTCAGGTTTTCTTCAGGTTGTGCCGTCAAGCTGTCTGCCTGAGAGAGACCGAAGTGCTTCGCGCGGTACTCGCACCTGCCAGGAGCAAGGAGGAATCTTCCATGAAAAGGCTGGCACCACTTGCGTTTCTCAGCACAATGCTCGCCACCCTAATACTGGCCCAGACGCGCCAGATTTCGCTGGTCAAGGGTTCCCCGACCAATTACGGAGCCTACGGCTTCGACATCAGTTGGGTTGACAACACCACGCAAAAGTACTACCTGACGGACCGCACGAACAATGCGATCGACCTCGTTGATGCCGCTACAGACACCTTCCTTGGATTTATCGGGAAAGGCCAGTACACGGGCACCAGGCCTTGCCCTGGTCATCCCAAGGACCTGCGTCATTGCGCCGGGCCAAATGGAGTCGTCACGGACGACCTCGGCCACGTGTGGGCTGGAGACGGTGCCGGCAATATCATTGAAGCGGACGCGACACAGCCGGGCACGGCCATCATTCGAAAGATCCCCACCGGCGGTAAGTTTCGAGTTGACGAACTGGCTTACGACCCGATTGACAGGATCCTGATGACCTCCAACGATGGAGATTCACCGCCGTTCCTCACTTTCATCTCGGTTACCGATGGGTCTGTGTTGGGCCACTACGCTTACCCGAAGGACCAAGATGGCATGGAACAACCGGTTTGGGATCGCGACACCGGATGGTTCTACCAGAATGTTCCAGGGAAGAAGAATCGCATCGATGTGTTCGACCCTCACAAGCTTCCGAATCCGGTCAAGAGCTTTCCAGTGGAATGCAAAGGCGGGGTACTCGACCTTACGCTTAGCGGTCTTGCCGCTGGGCCACACGGGCGTTTGATGACGGCGTGCGGCTCCGTTGGTGGGTTGTCTCTTGATGCTCGAACCGGGAAAATTGGAAAGACTATTCCCCAGGTAGGTGACACAGACGAAGTCTGGTACGACCCCGGAACTAACAGCTACTACTTCGCGCACACTGCTGAGGGGGCAACGGAGTTGTCCACGGCCGCCGCCGGAGCAGTGGGCGTCGTCAATGCGGCTACCGAGGAGTTTGTTACCGAGATACCATTCAAAGGTGGGGGCGTTCACTCCGTTGCCGTCAACACGGTGAACAAACACATCTTCGTTCCAGTTTATGGGAAGGGCATCTTCGTCGTCGCGCCGAGCAAGTGAAACGACGAAGGGTGGCGCACCGGGCAACCGCCAGGAACTAACGCTGTCTGCGTGGCAAGAGGGTCGCCACCGCACTCTTTGACACGGACGATCCGATCAACCGCCAACTCCGTCGCGGTCATTGACCGTAAGACCTGGCAACGAATCGCGACTTGGAAAGTCACCGATGCTCGGACAAACTTCGCGATGCTGCTGGACGAGACTGACCATCGTTTGTTCTCCGTGTTTGGAAACCCTTCGACCATCATGGTCTTTGAGACGGAGTCCGGCACAATCGTTGCGAAACTCCCGTGTGTCGTGGTCGTTGACGACATTTGGTATGAGCCCACGACGAAGCGTATCTACCTGAGCGGCGGGGAGGGGTTTGTTGACGTATTTCATAAGTTCGACGCAGACCATTACGAGCGAATAGGAAAGGTTCCAACTTTCACGGGAGCACGTACCAGTGTGATCTGGGGGGAGTATCGCGCACGTCAAGGAATGGTGATTGGGGTCCCAGCGACTTCAAATCAGGGCGCGGAATTATGGTTCACCCAATTTATAGACTACTGATCCGCTGTCATTAGGCCGCGTACCTAAACACGGGCGATGCCCAAGAAGTCTTGGCTCAAAACTGCTCGGTGTAATGCTCGGAGCCGAATACTATCGGCAAGCTCCACGTAAGTGAGGAAACGAATGCAAAAGAAACTTATGCTTTCACAATTCCTGCTTGTTGCCAGCCTGATCGCATATTCAGGCGGGGCGTGTTCCGCCCAAGCGCTCCCGCCGCTGAAATTGGTCCAGACCATTCAGATGCCCCAAGTGAAGTGCCACAACGATGCGCTGAGCAAGGAGCAACTGGCCCAGTCTGTGACTACTGAATTTATGCCCACCATGCTATGCCACTTTGACCGCTTTGGGCTTGACCTGAAAGGCGGCCGTCTGTTCGCCGTGGCAGAAAACGACGGGACCGTTGAGGTTTACGCCATCCCCTCCGGGAAATTCCTCCACAGCCTCGGCGGATTTGGGATGTCCCATAACGTGGTTTACCGTCCGGACGTGAATCGGATTTACGCGACAGACGGCAATCACACAGCCGGTTTTCTGCGAATATTTGACGGAACAACCTATGAGTTGATAAAGACGGTAAAGCTTCTGCCGGATACCGATTCAATGGACTACGATCCGGCAACCCATTATTTATATATTACGAACGGCGGCGACTATGCGAGCCTCGATTACACTTTACTTAGCATTGTGAATACGGATACGGACACGCCTGTCGGCGACATCAAATTTGATGTCGGCCGCCTCGAACATATGGTCATGGAGAAATCGGGTTCCCGGCTCTTCATTACAAGTCCAAACAAGAGCGAGATAGCTGTGATTGATAGGAGCAAACGGGCGATAGTGGCGACGTGGCCGGTTACCGAAGGCAAGTTTTGCGTTGCAGTAGACCTTGACGAGGCAAACCACCGATTGTTTGTCACCTGCCGGAGCGGAACGCTGAACGTAATCGATTCGGACACGGGCAAAGTCACAGTCACATTGCCAATCTCGAAGGGTACAGACGACATCGTTTACGACCCGGGGCGTAAACGCGTTTACATCACATCCGCGGAGGGTTTCATGGATGTTTTTCACCAGAACGACGCCGATCACTACGATCTGATTGCCAAGGTGCCAACCGGACCCATGGGCAAGAACCTCATGCTGGTCAACTCGCTAAACCGTTTGTATGTGGCCGTGCCAACGAATGGAAACGTTGGATCTAAACTTCTGGTGTACGAGGTTCAGTGATCCCGTCGCCGGCAGGAATCCGATCTGTCGAGAAGGTTTGGGTGGGGCTGTAACGGATTTTTCATTCTTGAAACTGAAAAGAAAGGGCCTGGCTTGGCCAGGGGGTACCTTTAGCCTCAGCCTCCAACAGGAAAAAAGTGTCAGGGGACCATGGCCTCAAGAGCCTCACGCAGTTGGTTCGGCATTTCGGCCAGCCTCCTGGTGCTGGTGAAAAAGTCTCCTTGTATTCAGATAACATTCAGGTTGCTCCTCTAGGCTTCGCTTAACGGAGCCAACTTGCGCTGCGAATCAGTGGGGATCAACGGGAGTGTTTCTAGCCGGGTTTCCGATTTGGAACGCACAACAAGATAAGAGGGAGGACGATATGAGACGAGTCGGCCTAATCAGCCTGGTCAGCATCGTTGTGTTTGTGACGCTGTTTGTTGGTTGGGCATTGGCTCTGCGGCCCGTGCGGTCTGCCGGTTCTTCAGATGTGGACACGATACCGCCCCTTTACCTGAGAACCCGTATCGCCCTGCCAGGCGTATATGGCCGTATGGATCACTACGGTTTGGACACCAAGCGCGACATCTTGATGGTTTCGGCGCTGGGGAATAATACCGTGGAAGTGATCTCGAACTGGAAGCGGGTTCACACGATCACAGGCTTGGAGCACCCACAAGGCACGCTGTACGTTCCAGGCGTCGACAGGGTTGTAGTGTCCAGCCAATCGGGCAAAGTCCGCTTCTACGGCGCCGAATCTTACAAGCTGCTTAAGACCCTGGACTTCGGTGACGACGCCGATACAGACAATCTGCGCTACGATCCTGCATCAAAGCGAGTCTATGTTGGCTTTGGTGAGGACGAGACCGGAGCAATTGGCGTGGTCGATCCTGCAACCATGGAGCATTTAAAGGACTTCAAGCTCGGCAGCCATGCCGAGTCCTTTCAGTTGGAACACAATGGATCCAGGATCTTCGCGAACCTTCCCGATCAGGAATCCTTCGGAGTCATTGACCGCAAGACAGGCGCCGTGACGAAATGGAAGATTGCGGGCATCGCCAAAAATCACAGCTTGGCGTTGGACGAAGCGGGCCACCGCCTCTTCACGGCCGAGTTGGCGCCCCCCGGAGGACTCACGGTGGTGGACACCGAGTCTGGCAGAGTGGTCGCCCACCTTCCCTGTGTGATGGGTGTCGATGACGTGTGGTTTGACGCGCCCAGAAAGCGGATATATGCCCCAGGAGCGGGCTTCATCGACGTATTCCAGCAGGTGGACCCCGATCACTACAACCTTATCGCACATGTTCCGGTCGGGGCGGGAGCAGGCAGCACGAGCCTGCTTCTTCCGGAGAGCCGCACCACAGAAGGCACCCTGTATATGTCATGGCCCAACATGCTTCCGCAAGGCGGTTCGGAGGTGTTGCTGTTCTACGTCGGCGACTGATGGCCTGGAATCGGGTAAATCGACCGAGATCCATACCGGGAGAAGAACAATTGAAAAAGCACATAATGACGATATTTTTCTTGAACCTCTTCTTTTTGAGCGGCGCGGCTCTGGGGCAGGAGTCCCCGGCTTTGTCCCCCAAGAGCCCTATACCTCTAACCAAGGTCGAAGGACGCATGGATCATCTGGGCATCGATGTGAAGGGCCAGCGCCTCTTTGCGACTGCGTTTGACAATCACACTCTGGAGGTGATCGATCTGAAGACAGGACGGCAAGTGCACACCATTCCGGATCTGGACGAGCCGCAGGGATCGTTCTACGACGCTGCCAACAATCGCCTGTTCGAGGCCAACGGCGGCGACGGCACAGTGAAGATTTTTGAGGGCACCACATTTCAGCTTCTGCAAACCGTGACGCTCGATCTAGACGCCGACAATGTCCGCTACGACACCCGGAGCAAGCATATAGTCGTCGGCTACGGAGGAGAAAAATTCCTGGCAGGCAAAGTAGCGCGACCGGGAGGAGGCGGCGCGCTCGCAATTCTGGACTCCACCGGAAAGAAGACCGGTGAGATCTCCATGGATGCCCACCCGGAATCCTTTCAACTGGAGAAGATTGGAACGCGGGTCTTCGTCAACGTTCCGGATCACCAGGAGGTGGAAGTCGCCGATCTGGTGAAGGGCACGGTGCTGGCCCGCTGGCCGGTCACCTGCACGACCAATTTCCCCATGGCCCTCGACGAATCACATCACCGGCTCTTTGTCGGGTGTCGGATGCCCCCGCGCTTGGCCATCTTCGACACCGAAACGGGCAAGATTGTCGCTTCGCCAACGATCGTTGAACATACCGATGACCTCTTCTTCGACGCGAGCAAGGGCCGGATCTATATTCTCGGCGAAGGCTTCATCGAGGCTTGGCAGGAGAAAGACCCCGATCACTATGAGCGGATCGGGCGCTATCCCACGCCTGCCGACGGGCGCACGGGTCTGTTTCTGCCTGATTTGGGAGAACTCTTCGAAACCATTCCGCACCACGGCCAGCAGGGCGCCGAAATTCTCGTGTATGAGACAAAATGAGGAGCAAAGTGAGAAGGAAAAAGGCGACCCCCATTTCTCAATCAGCAATCCTAAGCTTTTTTGGCTGCCCGCGATTCTTATTCGGCAAATTTCGAATGTGTAGGTAAGGAGGCTTCAAACAAAATCACAGTTAACAGCGGGTTGTAGAATTTGTCCGAGAAGCTTCGAAAATTGCTTACCTG
>WNGH01001743.1_pt1 | contig 20480 bp, 15 predicted proteins | sample 5400631 | NCBI WGS metagenome assembly WNGH01 (sample SAMN13153373, study PRJNA577476) | soil metagenome | isolation source: 115 cm soil or saprolite under Garry oak tree replicate 1 | place: USA:California | collected 2016-06-15
GGATCCGAAAGCCGGGGGCGTCAGGCGAGCCGGGTCCGAAGGAGAGGGCTACGGCAGACCCTCCAGGAGCCATGGAAGGAGGACCCCGAACCCGCTAGCATCCGATCCCAGGTGCTGACCTTTTCGACCGGCCACCGTTCGCCTTTTCAACCGGCCTTTACACATGCCTACCCACGATGGCAAAGCCGGACGGGCTACAGGTCTGAGCAACACGAGCTGTCCTAGCGTGTTGGTCGCTCCTGCCATGGAGTTCAGCGTGAAGACGGCCTGTGCGCAGGGTTGAGCGTGATGAGCTTCGGCATGGTTCTGCTCGCGCCTCACTTGAAAGCCAGGCTGAGGACGGCGCACTCGCGCGGTCTATCGAGAGCTCGCCTCCGGAGAACAGGGGCCGGAGGCAGCCAGCGAGCAGGTCACCGGACTCTTTGAGGGTTTGGCGATTGCCCGCAGGTAGCAATGGCAGTTCATGGCACTCGGTCGCGGCGCATCGCCCCACTTCTCAGCCGTTGTGACAGGACCTGATCTTCGGACCACTTCGATCGAAGTCAGCGAAATCGCCCATCATGTTCCGCGGATCGGGCTACCGTGACACATTCGGACAGACGGGCTGGTACGGCCGGTCGGGCAGGAACTGGCTCCACTCCGCCTGAGTGAGGTTTCGGCCGGCCACCTCGCACGCGTGGGCTGCCCAGTCCTTGGGACGGATGTCCCACTCGAACGCCTGGGCCGATGAGGAGAAGTTCCCGATCACGATGTGCGAGCCGTCGGGCGTGAAGACCCCGGATACCGGGCCCCCGAAGCCGCGGATTCCAGATCCGATTTCGGTCAGGGTGTCCACGTCGTACAGTCGGACGATGGAGTCGTCGCCTGCCGTCATCACCGTCTTCCCGCTTGGATCGAACGCCACCGACCAAATGGCCCCCGCGCTCGCGACGATCGGCTGGCCGACCTCCTTCCATCGGGCGGTGTCGTACAACCGAAGGTGACCGTCGCCTTCCCCTACCGCCAGCAGCTTGCCATCGGGAGAGAAGGCGACCGTGCGCACCTGCCCCGATCCGTCGTCGAATGAGAGCGTCGCCACCTTCGCGCCCGTGGCAACCTCCCAGACGACGACCGAGCTCCCGATGGACTCCGCGAGTTCGGCGCCATCCGGACTGAAGGCGACGTCTCGGACGACGCGGTCGGGCAGTGAGCGGGGCAAGGGATTGTCGGGATGGCCCCCCACGAAGGCCGTGTCCTGGATCCCGTCGGGGGGAGCCACGAGCGGTTGTCGGGGTGCGCCGGTCGCTGCGTTCCACAGATAGACCTTGCCGTCCAGGCCGCCTGCCGCGACGAGGGTGCCGTCCGGGCTGAACCTCACCGTCACCATCTCGTCGGAGAAATCTCGGCCGTTCGGCAGATCTTTGAGGCCTGCCAGGTCCTTGGGAGGCCCGGAAAGCTGAGGCCCGCTTGGCTTCCCGGTGGCCACATCCCACAGCTTCACGCTCCCACTCGCTCCGGCGGTGGCCAACGTGCGTCCGTCGGGGCTGAAGGCGACCCTGACCGCGGGAACATCGATCACGTGGCGCGTCGCCATCGTTGACAGGGTGCGAAGCGTCACCTGCCCGTCCAGTGAATCGTGGGGGTTCTCGTATATGCAGCTGTTGTCTTCGGCGACCGCCAATGTCCTCCCGTTCGGGCTGATGGCGAAGGCCGGATGAGCATCGCAGTCCCCACCTCCCTCGCCCCTGAGCGGCCTGCCCAGTCGTCGATCCCCGGAGAGGTCCCAGATCAGGACGTCTCCATCTGTCCCGCCCGTGTAGAGCGTCTTGCCGTCCGGGCTGAAGGCGAGGCCGGACGCCCAGGCCCCGACCGAAAGCGTCTCGACCGGGGCGCCCGAGGCCAGGTCCCCCGAGGTCAGGTCCCACACGCTCACTGTCTTGTCGTGACCAGAGGAAACGAGGGTCTTGCTGTCTGGGCTGAATCTCAGGCCAACGGAGAAGTCAGAGGCTTGGAGTACGTACTTCCGCTCACCGTTATTCGTGTCGTAGAGGTCAATGGTCCCGTCAATGTTGGCCATGGCGACCCACCGAAGGTCCGGACTGTAGAATGGCCCAGCGCCGTAGTACTTGGCCCTCGATGCGGTCGTAATGACTCCGATCCTCGACCCGGCGATGTTCCACCGCACATAGCTCTCGCGCTTGATATCTCCGGTTCCAGCAGCGAATCCGGCCAGGAATTGGCGCCCGTCCGGGCCGAATACGACGTCCCGGAAGACCTTGCCGTCCGGGGGACGAACTCGGAGGATCCGCGTCATCGTTGGGACGTGATACAGAGTGATCGCCCGATAAGACTGAATGGCAAGCGTCCCCCCGTCCACGGTCAAGGCGACGTTGCAGTAGCAAGCGGACTTAGGGGGAAGGGTCTTCCTCCATCGCACTGCACCGGTCAGTGGGTCCTCCCCCTCGATCCCGGACGGCCCGTGTTGAACCACCAGCGTGTTGGAGCCAAGCGTCCTGTTTGTGCCGCCGAAGCTCGTGACAAAGGCCCGACTTAGATCGGCCTTGAACGCCCGTACCGTTCGCCCGGTCCGGGCGTCCGTCACCGCAGTATTCGCGTTGAGCTCAAACGAGGTCGTTACGATCCAGCGGCCGTTTCCGCTGATGTCCATCGTTGCGATCCCACCGATGCCCGGCCTGATGACACCGAGCGCCTGGTTCCACTTGGCCAGTACCGCGAGGAGGGTGCTCTCCGTCGCGATGGAATCGTCCAGGTTGACGCCCTCGCGAGCGAGGAGCATGGCCACGTCCACCTCTTTCTGGACGAGGGCCTGGGCGCCGAGGCGCTGCGCGTCGGCGGCGGTCGCCGCGGCTGAAGCCTCTGTAGCGGACCGACGCGCGCTCCCCCGCTGGATCAGGGCCAAGGCGCCTGCGACCAGGGCCACCACCAGGAACACGGCGACGCCGACCAGCAGCCCCCGCAGGCGCCGGTTGGTCCGGCGCTGCCGCTCGGCCTCTCGCTCGCCGGCCTGCCGACTCGCGGTAATGAACGCCCGCTCCAGCTCGTTCAGCTCCGAGGCGTGCCCGGCCGACCAGTCCAGTGTCGCGGAGAGCCGCGCCCCTCGGTACAGCTCGGAGGGCTCCTGCCCACCCACCTGCCACTGTCGGGAGGCCTGGTTGAGGTGGTGGCGGAGCTGACGGCCTTGGGCGTCTTCTTCCAGCCACCCATGGAGCCGGGGCCACTCCCGGAGCAGGGCCTCGTGGGCCACCTCGACGGTTCCCTCCCCCATGGTGAGCAGCCGGTCCTGGGTCAGCCGGGCCAGGACGCCAGTCGCCGCGGCGTCCTGATCAAGGTCGAACTCCTCCAGGGAGACCCGCCGCCGGGTCGCGGCCTCGCCACCGCCCGTCGCCACCAAGCGCAAGAACACCCGTCGGGCTGCCTCCTGCTCGGCCTCCGAGAGCTCCGCGTACGAGGACTCGGCGAGCCTGGACACCGCGCCCCGGACCCCGCCGGTGCGCTTGTGAGCCTCCATCCGGATCCACCCGTCTTCGCGGCCCTGCCACAGCTCGACCAGGGCGGTGGATAGCAGGGGCAAGCCCCCCGGCTCGTCGGCGACCTCGGCCACCAGGGCGTCTGAGAGAGCTGACTCCACTCGCAGCCCAGCTTGGCGGGGCGGGAGCTCGATGGCACGACGAAGCTCCTCCCGGGTCAGTGGCCCTACGAGGACGTGGTTGGCAGCCAGGCCCTCGGCCAGACCTGCGTACGGAGCGCAACGCGCGTAGTAGTCCCCTCGTATGGCCACGATCACCACCACCCGCTCCGGCCACCGAGTGGCCTCTATCAACACGTCGATGAACGCGGCGCGCTCCTCTTCAGCTGCGCAGATGGTGAAGGTCTCCTCGAACTGATCGACCGCCAGGACCAGCCGCCCGTCGATCGCGAGATCTGCGATTGCGGCGTTGAGCGAATCGTCGGCCTCGGTCGAGAGCGCGGTGCGGAGCTCGTCCATGGGGTGCTCGCCTGGCCGCATGGAAACCTGCCTCCAGTGCTCGCTCCCCGGGAGCAGCCCGGCCCGGAGCGAGGGGAGCAGCCCAGCCGCGATCACGGAGGACTTCCCGCTGCCCGACGCGCCCACCACCCCGAGCAGGCCGACCTCCACGGTTCGGGCGGCCAGCTCGCCGACGAGGCGCTCCCGGCCGAAGAAGTAGCCGGAGTCGACCTCCTCGAAGGCGGCGAGTCCCTTGTAGGGACATGTCTCCGCGGAGAGGACGTCCCTGCCCTCGACGCTGTAGAGGCGGCCGAGCTTCAGCCCGATCACGTTGTTGGCGAACTGGAGGTCCGAGGCGTGGCGGTCCCGGCCGGCCGCCAGGAACTCGGCGGCCGCGGCGAGGCGCCTGGTGGCCTCGGAGCGGGCCCACTCGGCGACCACCTCGTGCACCCGACCGGGCACGCCCCCCGTGGCCCGGGCCATCGACTCCACCGGCGCGTCCGCGGTGTCCTCGCCCGCGTACAGACGCACGATCCCGCGCACACCTTCCAGGTCGAGGGGGGCGAGGACCCGGTGGCCGTCACCCCGCGCGTCGGCCCGGTCGATCGCCCCTGACAGGTCCGGTCCGGCGGCCGCGTCTCGCAGGAGGGCCAGCAGGAGGACCGGACGCCCGGACAGCTCCTCGAAGGACGACCGGATCGCTTGGGCGACGGCAGGACCGGCTACGTCGACGTCGTCCAGCACCAGGAGCGTGGGAGTCGAGGTCTCCCGCGTGGCCCGGATCGCGGAGAGGGCCATCGCCGTCGCCGTCCCGCCCGGACCCGCGTAACGGATCACCCCGCCATCAGCGTGGATGTGGGCTGCGATCTCCCCGGCTAGGCGGGTCTTGCCGATCTGGGCGGGTCCCGACACGACCAGGACTCGCCCGTTTCCCCGCCGGACCTGACGCCAGGTCCCCCGGACCCACCGCATCTCGTGCTCCCGGTCGACCAGCGGCGTCAGCGGATCGAGCTCGGGAGGGATCCCGCGGTCCCCTTCCGGCACCACCGCCGCGGGGGGCGGGTGGGGCGCTTCGCCGGCGACCGCCTCGATGACGTCCACGGCCTGGTCGAACCCCTTGAACGACGCCGGGCCGCGGTCGACGAACCTGATCCCGCCGTCCACGGCATCAGCGGAGGCCACGATCGTTCGCGTGACCAGGACCTGGCCGGCGCCGGCATTCGAACAGAGGCGCGCGGCCATGTTGAGCGCGGCGCCCCGGTATCCGTCCTCCACGGGCACCGCCTCGCCGGAGTCGATGCCGATCCCGACCGGCAGCGGGAAGGCCGGGTCGGACTCGCTCTCCTCGGCGCAGGTGGCCTGGAACTCCACGGCGGCCCGCACGGCCTGCCCAGGAGACTCGAATACTGCGAGGGCCTCGTCCCCCCGGAGTTCGATGACTCGGCCGCACCTGGCCTCCACGGCGTCCCGAGCCAGGTCAGCGAACCGCTGGGCGAGCATGGCGGCGGCGGCGTCCCCGCGCTCTTTAGTGAATCGCGTATAGCCGCGGACATCGGCGATCAAGAAGGTCAGGGCTTTGGTCGAGGTACCCGGATCCGCCACTTCCCGCGCCAAGGCCACCTCCCGGGGCCTTCGTGGGCCCAGTATGGGTTCCTGCACAAAGCCCGACAAGGTGCGAATCGGCACGATCAGTTGGTGCCGCCGGTCACCCGGCCGGCGCTTCCAAGGATGTATGAACGGAAGTCGTGGATGCGGGACCTGGTGATGGGCGTGGCGTACCCTCCGTCGTCTCCTGATCGGAGCCGCCAGCGTGATGGCGCCGGCGAGAGGAGGTACGCGGATGCTCAGAGTAATCCCCAGGGACGATGCTCACCATGAGCTCGCCCTCACCCTCGATGAGATCTGCCGCCGGAGCGCTGAACGGATGCTCGCCGTCGCTCTCGGGGACGAGGTGGACGCCTACCTGGAGCGACACCGGGACGCCCGGGAGGATGCCGGCCGGGCTCTGGTCGTCCGCAACGGCCACGCCAGGGGAAGGACCGTGGTCGCCGGAGCCGGCGCCACGAGGTGCGACCTCACGACCCCTGCCGGGCAGACCCAAGGGGTGTATTGGGCCGGGCAGACCATCCGGCCTGTTGCTGTCAAGAACGGAGGACGTCTCGCTTCTCACCTCGTTCGTGGTGGACGACTTCTCGCTGACCACGAGCTGAGAGGAGGTGGAACCGCTCTCCGCGCGCTGGAGGGGTGATGGAGATGTCGAATCAATACGTTGGAGCACCTTGGCGGAGGTTCGGCCGAGTCAGCATCGTCGGTGGGCTCATTGCGACTGTGCTAGTCGGGCTCACCCCGGCGGCATCGGCGGCGCCGGCGCTTCAGGTCGACCCGACTTCGGGTCCGGGCGGCACACAGGTCACGGTGTCGGGCTCTGGCTTCAACGGGGGTTGCCAGATTCACCTTGGCTTCACGGATGCGAACGGGACCACCTTCCAGTGGCCCACTCTCAGCGGCTCACCATCCTTCCAAGTGCAAGAGCTCATCCCCGCGAATGCGGCCACCGGCTCTGGCACAGTGAAGGCCATGCAACCAGTGTTCTTCCAAGGGCACTGCGTTCTCCAACAGAACACAAGTACCCCGTTCACGGTCACCGCTGCAGCTTCCCAGTTGCTCGGCAATCCCGGGTTCGAGAATGGCTCGGCCAACCCTGCTCCCTGGGTCACCACCGCGAGGATCAACAACACCGCCGCGGAGCCACCCCACTCGGGATCATGGGACGCGTGGCTGGGCGGCATGGGGACCACCCACACGGACTCCCTGTACCAAGACGTCAGCATCCCGACCGGCATCACCTCGGCCACCTTGACCTTCTGGCTGCACATCGACACCGCCGACACCGGCACCGCCGCCCACGACCTGATGAAGCTCCAGGTCCGGAACACCTCGAACGCGGTGCTGGCCACCCTGGCCACGTACTCGAACCTGAACGCCGCCCCCGGGTACGCTCAGAAGAGCTTCGATCTGACGTCCTACGCGGGACAGACCATCAGGGTGTGGCTGGGGAGCAAGGAGGACGCCTCGCTGCAAACGTCGTTCGTGGTGGACGACTTCGCCTTGACCACGGTGTGAGGAGCGGGTTCGACGGCGATCGTGGCGGCGTCGGCTGTGAGAGCTAGGCTCACCGGCCCGGTCTAGCGACGAGGGACAGCGATCGCGGGCGAGCACCCAGGGATCGGTGAGAAACCCACGGGCAATCCTGGCCGCCCCTAGTGGATGGCGCGGTCTTGCCCGCGCTCGGAGAAAACACCTGACGGCTAGGGCGTGGTGGCCCGCCTGTACCATGCCCGCTGTGAGGATCCGCCTCCGCGAGCGCGAGATCCTGGAGCGGTCGCCACGCCCTCGCCCGAGCGGGCCCGGGACGCCTAGGAACTGATCGAGGAGCTCCGAGCAGCCGGATTCCCGGGTGACGGCCCCACCATGCTCGCCGCCAAGCGGCTTCGGATGCTGCTCCTTCAGACGAAGGGCGAACTGGAGCGGGAGCTCCTCAGGTGGAGGCTGGACTGCCGGCGCTGCAACCGGACGGCCCATTGGGTGGAGGGCGTGGGGCCTGACCCACGCCGAGTCCGGGTGGGGTGTCGCTCCCCCCAGGTGGACCCTTCTCGTCCCGAGCTCGATCCACACCAGGACGTACAGGGTCTTCAGCGTGATGGTCTCCACGGTGAGGAAGTCGCACGCCAGGATCCCGGCTGCCTGGGAGCGCAGGAACTGGCTCCACGTGGGACCGCGCCGGGGAGCTGGGCCCAGACCGGCCCGGCGGAGCAGGGTGGCGATCGTCGCGGCCGAGACCCTCACCCCCAGCTTGAGCAGCTCTCCCCGGATCCGCATGTAGCCCCACCTGGGGTTCTCCCTCGCCAGTCGGAGGATCAGCTCGCGGACCTCGGAATGAAGGGCCGGCCGCCCCGGAGGGCGGTGCGGCCTGGTCCACTTCCTTCGGACGAGCTGCCGGTGCCATCGGAGGAGGGTCTCGGGCCGGACCAGGAACGCGCCCCACGCCTCCCGCCGAAGGAACCTGCTCGCGGCGGCAAGGAACGCCTTGTCGGATGCGCGGTAGATCGGTCGCTTCACCTGCCGGCGCAGGATTGCGACCTGGTGTCGCAGCACGGCGATCTCGATCTCCGCCTCGGCCGCTGTCCGATCGTCGGAATGGACCAGGCGGAGGACGCGGCGCAGGAGAAGATAGAAGAGCGAGCGGATCACGGCGCGGCATTGTCGCAGACCGGACCGCCGCTGCCGGTCTCAGGCCCGCGATCGAGTTTCTGGACCCGACGGGTTCTGGCGGCCGCAGACCCCGATCCAGCTGGCCGAGGACGACGGCAACCCCGCCACGGTGGCCGATCCGAATTGGAGGCCGCTCCTGCCGAATCCCCCTTACCCGGATCACCCTTCGGGACCAACTGCGTGAGCTCGTCGATCGTCGAGACGCTGAAGGACTTCTTCGGGACGAACCAGATGTCGTTCAGCGCCACGCACGCCACCCTCGGGATCACTCGGTCGTTTACCCACTTCTCGGAGGCGATCACGGAGATCCGACTCGCGCGGGTCTATGGGGGGATCCACTTCATGACGGCGGACGCGGAAGCCGTCGCCCTGGGCAAGCAGGTCGCACGGTATCGCGAGGCGCACTACTTCCGGCCGATCCAGGCGTAGGTTTCCGACAGCGATCGACCCCGTTGGGAGCTTGATGCGATCTTCCGCGACCCCAGCGGCCGAGCTGGGACACCCCGTGCTCGAGGCATCGGCGCTCGAGTCCTGCGGGCGTTCATCCGGCATGGTCTGGGGTCGCTCCGGAGCGCCGGCCTGGACCATTTCCCTTCCTCCGGCTGCTCTGGGGCGTTCGGGGAAAGCTAGAGGAGATGGGCGGCGACATGGGGCAGGTCCTGATCGGCATCTCGGGGTTCGTCCATCACGTTCCGCCGGTAGTCCGGTCGCTCTACCCCATGGAAGCGCAGGGCGGGAGGGGCTTCCAGCCGTAGCGCACGCATCCTCTGGTGGGCTCCGGCTGAAGAGTGCTGGTTCCGGCCAATCCAACATGATTCGGGTGGGCGACACTGGGGCTCCATCATGCGATCGCCGTGGGACACATGTCGGCCACGGTCTCTCCGGCGGGTCGCTCTGTGGTGACGTGGCATTGAACCAGCAGCTCGCCTCGGAAGATACTCCTCCCCTGAGAATCGGAGCCGTGCAGGGGAAGCCCGCGGTGTCCACGTCCGAGCGCGGCGGCCGCGCTCGCAGGAAGAAAGGGGGAGGGGATGCCTCATCTCATCAGGATCCTGGGCATCCTGCTTGCGGCAGTCGGAACCTTCATCGTCGCCGCGCTCTTGGGGGGTAGCGCGGCGAATTCGGCGGCGAGTCAGCAACCGCTTAAGGTGATCGAGCAGAACAACCCCGCGTTTCGCCCGTTCCAGGTCGAGCTCACACCGAAGAGCGGCTTCTGCCAGACGGTCGAGGTACCTGCTGGAAACCGGCTCGTCATCGAGTACGTGTCGGCCAGGATCGAGGACCCGACCGACCGAGCGCTTTCCATCATCACGACCGCGGGCGGGACTACCGCTCCGCACTGGGTGCCGCTGAACGAGCCGTTCGTCACGATCTCCATCGCCGCCCAGGACGTGCGTCTGTACGCCGACCCGGGGACGGAGGTCGAGGCCTGCGTTGGCGGGCTCGGGCAGGTGACGCTCTCGGGTCACTTGGTCGCCGTGACCGGATAAGCCGAATCGGGCCTGAAGGACCAGTTCGCCCACCATCTTCGATGAGCCCGGGGGAATGCTGCTGCACCCGAAGGAATAGCAATCGTCGCATAGCATCCTCGCGTGATCCGGACCGCTCGCTTCGACGATCTCTGCTCGCTGTGCGACATCGAACGGTCGGCTGGCGAAGCGTTCCGTGGGATCGGGATGGTGGCGATCGCCGACGACGAGCCTCCATCGATCGACGAGCTCGCTGTGTACCAGAAGGAAGGTCGTGCTTGGGTCGCGACAGGCGAAGACGACCGGCCGGTCGCGTTCATACTGGCGCGGGTTGTCGACTTCAACGCCCACATCGATCAGGTCTCGGTTCATCCGGATCATGCGCGTCAAGGGATCGGCGCAGCTCTCATCGAGACAGTCTGCCCGAGCCGCCTTCCAGGGTGTCGTTCCCGGCGACCCCATCGACGCCATCGAGCGAGTCATTCCCGTTGCCGCCGAGAAGGTGGTCCGGTCCGAGGCCTCCCACGAGTCATGTCATCACCTGAGCCACCGACAACCGCGTCATTCCCGTCCTTGGCCAGGACCATGTCGTTCCTGCCAGGCCACACAGGACGTCGTTGCCAGCGGCTCCGATCAGGAGCTCGCACCTCTGGGTCCCCACGACGGTGCAGGCCGGTCCACTACGGCTGTGGTCACGGTGACTGAGTTGTTCCCGAGGTCGGGGTCGTGCTGGTCCCCGTCCACCAGCGCCGTGTTTGTGATCGAGCTCGAAGCCAGGGGGGTGAGCCGAGGCTAGCTCAAGGGACGCAGCGCCTGGCCCGGGCTCATGCCCTGGCGATGGGGACGAGCACGGTTGCCGTGCCCAGCGCCGAGTTGCCGCACTCGTCCGTGGCGCTGTACGTGATCGTGTAGATCCGCCCTGACCCACTGGATGAGCGCTCCGCCCTGAGCAGGAAGGTATGGTCGTCCACCACCACGATGTCGTTGACCGTGTTCCCGTCGTCCGTGCCATTGTCCGGTTCGTTCGAGGTGACCGATACCAGTGCGGGGACCACCGAAGGGTCGACGTTGTCGGTCGCGGCCACGGTCGCCACGACGGTCCGGTACGTGTGGTTGGGGGGCCACAGGACACCGGGCGAGGCCGTCACGGTCACCGTCGGGGCCTCGGTGTCCGCACACAGGAACACCAGGTACGCGGACCCGGCATTCGCATGGCCGCCCACGGCCTCCGCGCCGTCGCCCACGACAAGGTCGCGCTGCGGATCCGCTCCCAGATCGTCGGTGACGGCGATGTTCCACCCGAACAGGTCCTGCAGCGGAGTCATGGCGGGGTCGGCCACCGGATCCGGGGCGGACCCGAGGACGGTTCCGGTCCCGGTCATCAGCAGGACCGTTCCCGTCCCGGCGGCCCCCACCCACATATCGTCGACGCCGTCTCCGTTCCAGTCCTCCGCTCGAGCGATGGAGTAGGCGCTGGCCGTCCCGGACACCGGGATGGACCGGAGCAGGACCCCGTCCTTGCCACTGAACACCCGGACGTCGCCCGCTCCCCGGTCACCCACCGCGTAGTCCTCGAACCCGTCGCCGTTCTGGTCCCCGACCCCGCCGACGCCGCCGCCAAAGAACTCGCCGGACGGGTCCTGGTGGGCCCGGACGATGTCCCCCGTTTGTCCCGACAGGAGGTAAGCCTTCCCGTGGAGGTCCGAGACGCTGGGGTCGGGATCGAGGTCCGCGAGCGGTGTGCCCACCACAAGATCGGCTCGCCCGTCGCCCGTCACGTCGTCGACCGTCCCCAGGAACATCCCAAACGACCCGGCGTCGGGTTTCATGGTCGGGAAGGGTGGCTCGCGAGTCACCCACAGCTCATCGCCCGTGGCGCCGGAGAACACCCGGACCTCCCCGTAGGCGGGGAGGCCGTACACCGGGTCCGACACGGCGACATCGGGGACGCCGTCCCCGTTCACGTCTCCCAGCGGGGCCAGGGCGAACCCGAGGTGCCAGCCGTCGAAGTCGCTCGTCGGAACCAGGGTTTGAAGCAGGCCCCCGGTGGCCCCTGAGAAGATGAACGCGCGCCCGGCGTCGGGCTCGTCGAGCGGACAGTAGAGATCGCCGTTGGGGCAGGGCGGCGGCAAGCAGCCAGGGCCAGCGAAGCACGAACCCGGCGCCCCCACCACGACGTCCTGGACGCCGTCGCCGTTGATATCGTCGATCCCCGCGACGGCGAACCCGAACCCTCCTCCCGCCAGGGCATCGGGGTCCTCGATGGAGCGGATCACGCTCCGGTCGGCTCCGGAAAGCAGGTCCACCCGCCCCGCCCCGGGCGCACCGACCGCCAGGTCACCGGTACCGTCCCCGTTCAGGTCGTCCAGCCCAGCGACACTCACGCCGAACGTGGCGTCGTCGTTGGGGGATGGATTGGGGATGGCCACCAGGGTGGAGGGCCCGAGCGCAACGGCTGCCGGTCCGGCCAGCACAACACAAGCGCTCAGCAGCGCCATCCCCATCAACTTCAATGCCGGCGAAGCCCGAGCTGTCTCTTCCATCCTCTTTACCCTGGCGGTACCGGGAGGGCGCTCAGGCGAACAGAGGACGGCCCGTTTCCACGATCCTCCCGGGGCCAGCGGGGCAACGCCTTGCCGCGGCACAGTGGGCCGCCCCTCAGCCGAGCACCAGCCATGCTACCCGTGCGCCTCGGGGAACCGCTCGAGTCAGGTATACCGTGATTGCTCCAGCGGCTGGGTCTGGCACAGCGGCCCGCACGAACACACCGGGGAGATCATCTTGCAGGGTGGCGAGGACGAAGCTCTGGTCGGACAGGTCGAGTCCTCGTACGGTGGCCGAATTGCTACCCGGGCCGACCGTCGCTACTCCACTCCGACTGAACGATGCGTTCCCGAGGACTCCGATCGTTGTCGACTCCACGGTGATGCCGCCCCCGCGGGCGTTATCGAGCGTGATCGCGCTCGACGGCGTCATCAGCACGAGGTGGTCCGGGTCGGCGGGGGGAGGGATCTCTCCCTCGCCCCAGAAGCCACCTGCCCATACGGGGCGATCAGGGTCGCCTTCCTCGAACTCGACCCACACATTGGCCCCAATCGGGGAGAGGGCGAACAGTCCGACCCCCGAGCCCGCGTAAGGAGACGAGGGAAGCGCCCACCCACTCACCGTGCCCCCCAGGACGTCGGGAACGAGCACTCGCACCCGCCCCAGTCCCAGAGGGTCGTTGTTGTCGACGATGGTTCCTCGGAACCGGCCGATCAGGCCCTCGGCCCGAGTCTTCGTGGGCCGGACGACCTCTTCGGCGGCGAGCGCCGTCATTGCTGTCAGTCCGATCGCGGCGCCTCGAAGCAACCGTCGGCGGGACGGACTGGGCACAGGGTCTTCGCCACTGTCTCGCGTCACCGCCCACCTCCCGATCCGTGCGGGATGCGGGCACAATATACTCTGGCCCGAATCGTCGGCTCCGGGGGCGTGGCTCGGTCATGACGCCACCCTCCCTCATCAGCGGGATGTCGTTTCCCGGCCGGAACCAACACACTTCAACCCGCTAGGCGCGTGCGCGGATGCCTGCCGGCTTGGACCTCGAGAGCGTCGAGTTGGACCATTCCGTCCGGCTGGGCCACCCAGTAGGGCGATGGCCCGGATTGGCCCACCCGTCAGGCCCGACCGCCGGCGGCATCGATAGCCGTGAGCAGCGGCAACGCGTCCCCTCCGCGAGGAAGCGTGGAGATCACGGGGGTTTCAATGTGCGCTCCCCGGCCCAATCTGGCCCAGCTCGAAAGAGGGATGGGGCGCCACGTCGACGACGGTCTCTCCGGCGACGAGCAGCCGTCGGGACAGGGCCAGGCCGAAGCCGCGGGCTCCTTCGATGGCGACGACGCGCTTTGGACCCATGCCTGCGATCCACCGCGCCAGGCGGTCGAGCTCGCGGGCGTTCGAGCCGACCGTAAGCTCGGCGAGGATCCTGCCGTGGTCGTCGAGCGCCGCGGCCGAGTGCGTCCTCGAGTGCGGGTCGATCCCGATCGTGATCACCGGTCCCTCCTTCCTCTCACGGTGGTGCATGGACGGGAGGCGACCACGGACATTCCTGCCGTTAAGATCCTCACGCTGCTATCAAGTCACGGGTCGCCGCAGGGACCGAGGGGACTGGCCTAAACGAAGTCAGAGCCTGCTCGCTCGACAGGAAACCGTTGGGTCACCCGCCGTCCCTGCGGGATCCTCCCATCTCGCTCGGATCGCTCCGAGCACCCCGCAGGAGAACACGCAGGAAACCGTTGCGGCCTCGATCTAGGTGTAGTTCCCACGAAGGTTGTTGACACGAAGGAGCCTCCCTTCACGGTGAGGGGCTGACAAGGTCCCGATCCGGAAAGGAGGCTCCTCGTGGCTCATCGTAGAGCCAGACTCACCCCGCTCGGCCGCAAGCTCCTGGTGGACCGGGTCCTCGAGCTGGGGTGGTCCCCGGCCGCTGCAGCAGACGCCGCCGGGGTGTCCAGGGCCACCTGCTACAAGTGGCTCCGTAGGTTCAAGGCGGAGGGCGAAGATGGCCTCCAAGACCGCTCCAGCCGCCCCAGGGTCTGCCCCGGTGCGTTGGTCTAAGACGTAGGTTGTCGTCACCCCGCTGGACTAATCGCCATTACGAGGCGGATCGTGGTGCCCGGGCTGACGAGGCTGCCGGCGGGGGGCTGCTGCGTCGCCACATGTGGTTGGTTTGGCAGGGTGGTGGCCGGGGCCGGGATCAGTGAAACACTAAGACCTGCCCGCTTGAGCACGGTTGCGGCTTGGCGAGCAGAGAGGCCTACCACATTCGGAACCATCACGCGTATCGATGAGCCGGTCACCTGGTGAGCGAACCAGCCCGCTGCGAGGCCGCCACATAGACCCAGCAACAAGACGCCCACAAGCGTGGCCCGCTTCGTCATGCCACTATGCTGCCAGCCGCGAGCCAAACGGGGGTTACCGGATTGGTCCCCACTCCAGCCACCTAGACTACTGCTGCCACGTGTCGTCTATTTGCTTTCCGGTGTCAGCGTCAAGGAACAGCCACTCGATGCAGGAAGTGCCCGGCGCAAGTGGTACTTTCAACGTGGTCACCGGACATGACTGCGAGCTGAAGCCATAGGCCAATTCATTGTTGGCAGTGTACGCCTCGGAGCCATTGGCCCCTACAGGCCCAATGGGAAGCGTCAGGCTGCCCAGATAAACGGTTACGGATGAAGGAATGACAGTCACGCTTGAACCATTCAATTGCGCGTATTGAGCCCACGCGGTATCCGCCGTCATAGTTGGCTGGGCTGATGATGGTGGCGGCCCAAAAGTTTCGCCGATAGCATGGTCAATCGTGACAGTCTGGGTGATCGGGGTGGCGACGGTACTTGCCCCCGCGCTCTTCCCAGGCCGAAACAGGATCACGGCTGTGCCCAGCAGACAAAGCGCGAGCCCTGTTGTGATAACTGCCCTTCTGGACCGCGCCATTAAGCCCTCCTACCCCGTCACAACTCGGTGCACGACAACAACCGGGCCAACACGTGCCAGCCCGGCGACATCGTGTGCGCCGTGCCCTCCGGTTCGGGCATCGCCGTGGTGGCCGCGGACACCAACACGGTCGACCACAACACCGTGAAACTGCTCCCCGAGGGCGACCGACTCGGCGAGCTCCCCTCAGATCCGGCGGACGGGCGGCTTTGTCGTCGCGTCGGGTCGTGAACTTCGTCTTGCCCCTGCGTACGCCATGCAGGCCGGCGGCGCGCATGAGACGCCAGGCCCGGTCACGACCGATCCGGATGCCTTCTCGTGCTTGGGGGGCGCCTCCCGGTCGGAGGCCAGGATCTCCTCGATCACCCGAAGGTAGGGGCCGAGCTTGGTCCTTGGGCGAGGAGCGCTGCTCCGGTACCCCGGTGGCTCGGTGTTCGCGAGGATGTCGACGACGGGCCCCCGCTTGTCGAGCCGGTCCTGCATCTTGGTGGCCACGAGGCGCTGCAACGGCGAGAAGGTCCGCTTGCCCGCCCGGTAGAACTCGTCGAAGAACAGGACGCGATCGTTGGTGAGGGTGGCGTGCCCGCTCTTGTTCTTCAGGCCACCCCCCAGGAGATAGGTGGAGCGGCTGTCGAGCTCTGTCTCGGGCGTGCCCGGAACGAACGCTTGCTCATCCATATGGCCACCGTAGGCTCCACTGAGAGGAACGGTCAAGAGTTCGCCGACCGAGGCCCGGCGATGACCGCAGTGCATGGATCTACTCGTAGTACTTCCAGTTGACCCGGACGGAACCGTCCTCGATGCCGGCCTTGAGGCGGCCTATCTCAGCCGCGAGCGACTTGGGGACCCGGTCGGCAAGGTCGTGGAACGGAGCGATGCTGACCCCGCCGTTCTTCAGGTTTCCCCAGTACAGTCCCCCGTGGAAGGTGCCGTCGACCACCCTCCTCATGGCGACCTCCACCGCCACGTCGTACCGGTTCTCGACGCTGGTCAGCCACAGCGGACCGAACTTCGGGGCCGAGACGAACAGGTCGGTGTCGACCCCGATGAGCAGCACGTTGCCGGCCGTCTGGGCGGCCTGATCGGCGCCGAGGCCTGCCTGACCGGCCGCTGGCAGGAGGATGTCCGCGCCCTCCGAGATCAGCGCAGCCGCCAGCCGGCCGGCCTTGCCTTCGTCCGTGAAGGCCCGCTGGACCCCTTGCTCGGTGAACTTCGTCGACACGAACGCCCCGACTCGCGTGGCCGGGTCCCAACCCAGCAGCTGGACGCTGGTCCCGTGGTCCCGGTTGTACTTCAGGATCCCTGCCGCGAAGCCATCCATGTAGCCCACCACGGGCGGGATCTGGAGCCCACCCAGAGTGGCGACCTTCCCCGTCTTCGTCATGCCTGCTGCCAGGTACCCGGCCAGGAAGGCGGCTTCATTCGTTCGAAACAGGATGCCCAGGACATTGGGGAGCGGCGGTCGGTAGAAGTTGATGATCGCCGCGAACTTTTGATCGGGATTCGCGTTCGCAGCCTTCCGCAGGTCGGCATGCTGCTCGTACCCCACGGCGACGATGAGGGAGCACCCCTGGTCGATGAAGGTCTGGAGGTTCGGCGCATAGTCCTTCGGCGACTTGGAGATGCGTGCGCTCGAGTTGACGCCCAGGTCGGCGGTGGCCCGGGTCAAGCCGTCCCAGATCGCCTGGTTGCCGTCCGCGTCATGGAGCCGGGCGTCCGCGGTCACCAGGCACTCGGACAGGCCGGTGCCGCGTTTCGAGGCTCCGCCCCGCGTTGTGGTGAACACGAACGCCCCCACGGCGACCACCGCCACCAGCGCTCCCGCGATGATCCGGCGACGCCGCCGGCTCCGGGGCAGCGGTGCGTGTGTCGGTTCCCGGACCGACTGTGCATCGATCTGCTCGCGATTCGCCGCGGCGAGATCTCCGCACGTCGCGTAGCGGTCCTCCGGGGACTTCGCCATGGCCCTGGCGATCACGTCGTCCAAACCCGCCGGGAGCTGGGGCCGCTCAGCGGTGACCCTTGGGGGCTCCTCGTGCACGTGGGCCCACAGGACCGCAGCCTCCACCTCGCCGGAGAATGGGGGCACTCCCGTCAAGCACTCGTACAACACACACCCCAGGGAGTACACGTCGGCCCGGCCGTCCACCGGCTTCCCGAGGACCTGCTCCGGCGCCATATACCCGGAGGAGCCCATCATCTGTCCCGATCGAGTGAGATCCCGCTCGGTGGCCCTGCGCTTGATCAGCCCGAAGTCCGAGACGTACACGTGCTCGACCGGTCCCGAGCCCTCGCCCCCGGTGAGGAGGATGTTCCCCGGCTTCACGTCCCTGTGGACGAGGCCCCCGGCGTGGGCGGCGTCGAGGGCGCTCGCCGCCTGGGACACGATCGACGCGGCGCGGATTGGGTTGAGGGGCCCCTGCTCGTCCAGCAAGCGTCGTAGATCGGAGCCCTCCACGTAGCGCATGGCGATGTACAGGACGCCGTCCACCTCGCCCGCACCGTAGATCGGGATGATGTTGGGATGGTCCAGGGACGCCGCCGCGTCGGATTCGCGGACGAAGCGCTCCCGGAACGCCTCATCCTCGGCGAGGTTCGGCGCGAGGAGCTTCAGGGCAACCTTCCGACGGGGGAACTGCTGCTCGGCGAGGTACACGTCACTCATCCCGCCCCGCCCGAGCAACCGCTCGAGCCGGTACCCCGCGATCGTGGTGCCGATACGAGTGTCCTGTGACACGGGACCTCCCCCCGATCGTTGTACACCCCGGAGGGCACCGAGGGAACATGCGACTCCTCCAACGCGAAGGGGGCCACCCGGTCGCCGGGCCGAAGGCCAGTATCCGCGGTCGTCGTGTCGCCATGGCGATCCAGGCTCCGGACCTGGGTCCTCGGTCCCTCAGGAAAGGAACCTGGCCACCACGAAGGCAGAGCCGTCTTCCGAGTACACGGACCCGTCTGTTCCGGCCGGAACCCCGCTCCCGACATGGTTCAAAGCTTCGCCATCAACTGATCCGGGGCATCGCGAGCAGCGGCGTTCGCCGAGGGGGTGATGGCCGCCGACCTGGACGGTCCCCTGATCCGCCCAAGGGTGGCGGACTGGAGGAAGCCGCCCTGGTCGGCGTCGCGGTCACTGTCGTCGCCGGACGCTCACGGGCCGGCGCCAGGGCGTGGTTGCCGTCGGCCCACGCCGAAGTGAACCCGGGGCACCAGAAAGAGACGTATCTGCAGCCGTCCCTTCAGGTCAGGGAAGGCTCCAGGTCAGGTTGAATCCGCCGGTGGCGCCGCTCCACCCGTCGACCTGGATGTGGTACGCCGTCCCGGAGGTCACCGGAAACGTCACTCGGCTCTGGAGCCCGCAGCCCCTCCTGGGCGATGGCCAGGGCTCCTGCAGAATCCCCCTCGGCCCGCAACAGCCGCAGGCGACCGAGGTCATAGCCCACCCGCGTCTCCGGATTCCCCGTGTCCTGCAGGCGGATGGCCTGGAGGTGCTCCCTGGCCTGCTCGAGACGACCCCGGTTGATGAGAACCGGCATCAGGTCCGGGAGGCTTGCGGCCACCCACTCGAGCGAGGGGAGCTCCGGGGCCGCCAGCACCTCTGCGGCCTGTGCCATCGCCTCGTCCCACTTCCCCATGGCAACCAGGTCGATGATCTCGCCGCTGAGCCACCCCAGCTCACGGACGCGATCGCCGGCGCGGCGAGCCAGCGCGATCGAACGGTGTCCGATGTCGCCCGCCTCGGAGAAGCGATCCTGCGACTCGAGGACCACCCCCAGGTTGTTCCCTCCCATGAAGGCGGCGACACAGGTGTAGTGGGAGGAGGAACGCCTGCCTTCGCTCGCTTTGTGCGGGCCGGGCCGAGGGCTGTCGCTCCGGGTCATCTGGTCTCCCCTAGCTCCATGAACGGCTCGCGCCGCCCGGCGACCCTCGTTTTGAACCGATACAGGCCGGTCGACGCGCAGACGAACATCCACTTCCACTCCGGGCCGCCCCAGTGGAGGTTGCCGACGCTCTCGGGAATCTCGACCACGCCGAGGTGCTCTCCTCCCGGGCTAAAGACCCAGACGCCTTCGGGGCCGGTGACCCAGATGGCGCCGCCCTCGTCGCACTTCATCCCGTCGACGAGATCGCCCTTCTCGAGACTCCCTGTGCCGATGCTCTCGGCGAACGTGCGCCCGTTGGAGATGGTGCCGTCGGAGCCGACGTCGAAGACGCGGATGTGCGCTCGCGGCGAGTCGTTGATATAGAGCAGCGATTCGTCCGGTGAGAAGCAGAGCCCGTTCGGCTGGTCGAAGTCGTCCACGAGGAGTTGCGGCTCGCCGTTACCGGGCTGAATGCAGTAGACGCCCTGGAAGTCCAGCTCCTGCTCGCGCTCGACGCCGAAGCCGGGCATCCGTCCGTACGTCGGATCGGTGAAATAGATCGAGCCGTCGGACTTGACGACCACGTCGTTCGGGCTGTTCAGCTCCTTGCCGTGGTAGTGCGAGGCGATCACCTCGCGGCTCGAGCCCGTCCCGTCGGGGTCGATCCTCACGACCAAGCTCGTCGAGTTCTCGCAAACGATCAGCCTGCCCTGCGCGTCGTACGTCATGCCGTTGCCCTTGTTGCTGGGCCTCATCACCTCCCGGACGCCGCTCTGCTCGTCCCAGCGGCGCCTGACGTCCCCGGGAATGTCGCTGAAGAGCAGGAAGCCGCCTTTCTTGTTCCAGAGCGGCCCCTCTGTGAAGGTGAAGCCGGCGCCCAGCCGCTCGACCTGGGCATCGCGCTCGACGAGGTCGTACAGCTTCTCGGATTTGGCGTCTACGGCCATACGATCTCTCCTGTCTCGGCCGCTGCCGCGCCGCTCCGGTCAGTTTGCGAAGCGAGTATCCCACTCCGCATGCCGGGCTCGAGGTACGCGTTCGGGTTCACGATCGAGTCTCCATACCGCAGCCGTCTAGCGTGACGGTTCCCAAGTCTTGGCCGGATTGTGAGAAGCTCAACTCCCCTCAACACCCCGAAGTCCCCTCGGTGTCTGCCTTGCCGAGGGGACTTCTTGCTTCCCGGGCGTTCATGGCTTCCAGCTGATCGCGACCCGGGACGGGTCCAGCGTCTTGGGCTTGCCTTCCCAGGGCGCAACGGTGGCGCGGTGATGCTGGCTTGGAGCAGCTCCCGGGGGTCGTGGGGCCTCATTGGTCGAGTATCGGGGGGCGGTCTCCAAGAGGGTGGCCGTGCTCCTCGGTGAGCGTCGGGGGACGGCCACGGTGCCGAGCCGCTTCGACGGCCAGTTTTAGTTCCGCCGCCCCTGACGCGCCGAGGCCCAGCGA
>WNGH01002014.1_pt1 | contig 20472 bp, 34 predicted proteins | sample 5400631 | NCBI WGS metagenome assembly WNGH01 (sample SAMN13153373, study PRJNA577476) | soil metagenome | isolation source: 115 cm soil or saprolite under Garry oak tree replicate 1 | place: USA:California | collected 2016-06-15
GTTCCCTGCGCATGCTTCGGAAGAGAGAGCTCAGGAAGTCCATGCACGAGACGGATGGTGTCGCCCTTGAATAGCATCAGGTTTCCGAATTAGACGACAAGAAAGACTAAGTCTTCGCCTGTTCCGCCGCAACTCAATTTTCTGTGATAAATTCTCGGCTCGTCACCGCGGCAGTGGATTGAAACAACGGACGGAGGCCTCCAGCGAATGCCCAACGGCGGACCGGATAATTGCGGAACCTGCGGATATAACCGCCGCAACTGGGGCATCTGGAGGAATCCCCAACCCGATGAGAACGAGCCGTCCTATTGCCGGATCCGCTCCGTGCCTCTTACCGCGGACCATTGGACATATTGCCAGAACTGGCACACGCGCACCAGCGAACCGATTGGCCCAGTCTATGCGTCCGGGTTGTATGAAAACGGGTACCGCCGCATCCCCTGGCACGGGACCATCGAACCGGATCATATTAAGGCCGGGGTTTGCAACGAATGCCGGGAACGCTTTGAGGAGGGGCTGGCCATCGCCGTTCCGGACGCCCCTCCCGTCCAGTTCTGCAGCAACCTGCACTATCTGAAATGGTGGAAGCGCCAGCACCCCGGCGAAAATGCGCCCATGAGCGAAAATATCTGGGAGCATTAAGTCGCCGAGGCGAATGCGTCTTGCGCGTCAAAACGCGGATCGTTACAGTATTGCGTCACACTTGGGGAGAGTATCTATGACCCGCCAAATTGCTTGTGGGTTGTTGCTGTGCTCCATGTCTATCGCAGTTCTTGCGCCCGGGCGGAGTCATACGCAGAACCCTCAGGCTTCAAACGCCAGCCCCCCAACCGCCCAGCCCAAAGACGTTGACAGCGTCGAGCACATCCTCGCGGCGGTTTACGACTCCATCTCCGGCACCGCAGGTCCGCGCGATTGGGACCGCTTCCGCTCGTTGTTTTATTCCGGCGCCAGGCTCATCCCCAGCCGTCGCGACGATAAAGGAAAAATCACCGCGAATGCCTTGACCGTTGACGACTACGTTCAGCGGGCTGGCGACTATTTTGCGAAAGAAGGCTTTTTCGAGAGCCCCGTGGCCAACCGCATTGAAACATGGGATCACATCGCTCATGCCTGGAGCACCTACGAATCCCGTCACGCCAAAGGGGAGAAGCCCTTCGCCCGCGGCATCAACAGTTTTCAACTTCTGTATGACGGTAGCCGCTGGTGGGTCCTGTCCATCTACTGGGAGGGCGAAGAAGCCGCCCACCCCTTGCCCGACAAATACCTCAACGAAACCAAATAACCGCAGCCCCCTTTGCTTCATCCTGCATCACGCGTCAACCTGAGGCCATGCTTGACCGGATTGCCCCGGCTGTCTACAATGCCAGTTTCATCTATGAATGTTTGCGGTTCCATCGGACTAGCACTCGGCCCAGCGGCCGCCCGCTGGGCTGCGATGTTTATGGGGCCGAAGACGAGCGGACTGTGAGGGACGGATGACAGACGGAGCAATCCCCGAAGGGCTGACGTTCGACGACGTGCTGCTGGTGCCGGGAAAGTCCTCAGTTCTGCCCGCTCAGGTGGACACCCGGACGTGCCTGACCCGGAAGCTTCATCCACCGCAACATGCCTGTGGACCGCCAGGCCGAAGAGGTGGACCGCGTCAAGCGCTCCGAAAGCGGCATGATCGTTGACCCGGTGACCATTGCGCCGGAGCTTTCCATCCGCCAGGCGCTCGAAATCATGACCAAGTACCGCATCTCCGGGCTCCCCGTGACGCGCGGCCCGAAGTTGATGGGCATTCTCACGAACCGCGATTTGCGCTTTGAAAAGAAACTGGACCAGCCCGTCAGCGCCACCATGACCAAGGAAAACCTGGTGACCGTCCCGGTGGGAACAACGCTCGAAGAGGCGGAGAAAATTCTTCAGAAACATCGCATCGAAAAGCTGCTCGTCGTGGATAAGGATTTCCATCTCAAGGGTCTGATCACCGTCAAGGACATTCAAAAGAAACTGGAGTTCCCGCAAGCGGCGAAGGATGACCACGGCCGCCTGCGGGTCGGCGCGGCCATCGGAGCGACCGGTGATTTTCTCGAGCGTGCCGTGGAAGCGGCGCGCGCCAAAGCCGATTTGCTCGCCATTGACACAGCCCACGGCCACCAGCAGCTTGTGATGGAAGCCATTCGGGCGGTGAAGAAGCGCCTGCCCGAGATGCAATTGGCCGCCGGCAATGTCGGCACGTTTGAAGGGGCGCGCGACCTGATTGCCTTGGGGGTTGACGGCGTCAAAGTGGGCATCGGACCCGGCTCCATCTGCACCACGCGAGTCATCAGCGGCGCGGGCGTACCGCAGATTACCGCCATCATGGAGGCGGCGCGGGCCGCCCAGGGAACGGGCGTGCCGATAATCGCCGATGGCGGAATAAAATTTTCCGGCGACATCACCAAGGCGATTGCCGCAGGCGCCTCAGTGGTGATGATCGGGAGTCTGTTTGCGGGCACGGAAGAGTCGCCGGGAGAAACCATTCTCTACCAGGGCCGCACGTTCAAGACCTATCGCGGCATGGGTTCGCTCGGCGCCATGGAAGCGGGCGCCGGCGACCGCTATTTCCAGGACCCGGCCGAACGCGGCAAGTCCGTGCCGGAAGGGGTGGAAGGCCGCGTAACCCATAAGGGTCCGCTCGGCGGTCTGGTGGAGCAGCTCGTCGGCGGGCTTCGCAGCGGAATGGGTTATTGCGGCGTCCCGAACCTGAAAGAACTCCAGGAGAAGGCCCGGTTCATGCGCATCACCGCCGCTGGTCTCCGTGAGAGCCATGTCCACGACGTGGTCATCACCAAGGAGGCGCCGAATTACCGCATCGAGTAGCACTCCCGGCGGGAACTCCCAGCGCCCTCCTGCGTTTCCCGCGGTTTCCGCAATGGGGAAGCGATAAGTGCGCTGGCTGCGCCAGTGGTGGCCCGCCCTGTGCTGGGCAGCCGTTATCTGGGCATTCTCGACAGAACATTTTTCTTCCGCGGCCACTTCGCGGGTGATCGAACCGCTCCTGAGATGGCTGTTTTCATCGGCATCTCCGCACACGGTTCGATATATCCATCGCCTGATCCGCAAAGCCGCTCACGTGACCGAATACTGTGTCTTCAGCCTAATGCTCTTCCGCGCGTTTCGAGGAAAGGAACGCGGGTGGCGGATCACCTGGATGGTGGAAGCCATCGTAGTGGCGGCGTTTTACGCCGGCCTGGACGAAGTGCATCAAGCCTTCGTGCCCGGCCGCGAGGCCAGGTGGCAAGACTCGATGCTGGATACCCTGGGCGCGGCAATCGGACAACTCGTCCTGTGGATGTGGTTCCGGCAGAAATCCAAGAGTCAAGAAAGAGTGGCCGCCCAGGGATTGGAAGGGAGATCCTAGTGGTTACCATGAGCCGCCCGCCGCGCCGGCAAAGAGGAAACGAAAAGCCCGCCCCGACCAGGTCGGGACGGGCTTTTAGCTCGAGAAGAACGGCCGCGCTGTCTTAGCTTCCCGCTTTTGCTTCCTGGGTTTCTTCCGGCGATTCCTTCTTGCCTTTTTCCTTCTTTTCCTTTTTCTTCAGCTCTGAGCCGATGAGCTCGAGGATGGCGACCTTCGCCCCATCGCCGACGCGCCAGCCCGCCGCCACAATGCGAGTATAGCCGCCGGAACGGTCCGAGAAGCGCGGGGCGATGTCGCGGAAGAGTTTCTGGGTTGCGGCGGGAGTCATCAAGAAGGCCGCCGCCTGCCGCCGCGTTTGCAATGTGTCCTTCTTGCCGAGGGTGATCATGCGCTCCGCGATGGGACGCGCGGCCCTGGCACGGGTCAGCGTCGTCGTGATGCGCTCGCGCTCGATGAGATTGGTGACGAGGTTGCGGAGCGTAGCCCGGCGATGCGCCGGATTGCGTCCGAGTTTTGAGCCGGAGTTCAGGTGTCGCATGGTCGTTTAGCAAGCAGGGACTACAGCCCCGCAGTTTCCTCCGGAGTGGGAGGAGCGGTCTGGCTAGGCAGCGGCGGCCAGATGATGCGGCCGTGCTCATCAAACTTCATGCCCAGGCCAAGACCCATCTTGTGCAGGATCTCCTTGATTTCGTTGAGCGACTTGCGCCCGAAGTTTTTCGTCTTGAGCATTTCGTTTTCGCTCTTCTGCACCAGCTCGCGGATGGTCTGAATGTTTGCGTTCTTCAGGCAATTGTAGGAACGAACGGAAAGCTCCAACTCCTCGACGGAGCGGTCCAGGTGCTCGACGCGCGGGTCGTTGTAGGACTCGATGGGCGCTTCCGCCAATTCCGGCTGCTCCTCGAAGTTGATGAAGATGCTCATGTGGTCCTTCACCAGCTTGGAAGCGAGGCCGATAGCGTCCTGCGGGGTGATGGCCCCGTTGGTCCAGACTTCCATGGCGAGTTTTTCGTAATCGGTCATCTGTCCGAGGCGCGCGGCTTCGACCGAATAATTCACCTTGCGGACCGGCGAATGGACCGAATCCACGGGAATGTAGCCGATGGGCAGATCCTCGTCGAAGTTGCGGTCGGCAGCGACATACCCGCGGCCGTTTTTCACGCGCATTTCGAGCTGCAGCTTGCCGCCTTCGTTGACCGTGGCAATGTAAACGGTCTTATCGAGCACGGCGAAGTCGGCATCTTCCTCGATCATCGCGGAAGTAACCACGCCGGGATTTTCGACGTTCACATAGATGGTCTTGGGCAAATCGTGATTCAGCTTGAGCGGAACCTGCTTGAGGTTCAGGATAATGTCGGTGGCGTCTTCGACCACGCCGGGGATGGACGAAAACTCGTGCAGCACGCCTTCGATCTTGACGGCGGTGATGGCCGCGCCCTCGATCGAGCTCAGCAAAGCGCGCCGCAAGGAATTGCCGACGGTGGTCCCCCAGCCGCGCTCAAAAGGCTGCGCCGAGAATTTTCCGTATTTATCGGTCAGAGATTCGAGTTCCGCTGCCAGCCGCTTGGGTTTCTGAAAGCCTTTCCACATTGTTTCCCTTCCTTCTCCCCGGCAAGCCGGGGCCGAAAATCGTTTCGCGGGCGCCCCGCGAGGGCGCGGCGCTTATTTCGAGTACAGCTCGACGATAAGCTGCTCGGTGATCGGAGGCGTGGTGACGTCCTCGCGCTTGGGCAGGGCGGCCACGCGCGCCTTGAAATGCTCGCGATCAATTTCGAGCCACGGCACCGTATTCTGGCTCTGCGCGACATTGCGCGCTTCCAGCACCATGGCGTTCTGGTGCATGTTGTCTTTCAGCGCGATCTCTTCCCCCGCGCTCACCAGGTACGACGGGATGTTGACCTTTTTTCCGCTGACGCGGACATGGCCGTGCAGCACCAACTGGCGCGCCTGCGCGCGCGAGGAGGCGAAACCAGCGCGCCACACGGCGTTGTCCAGCCGCCGTTCGAGCATGACGATCAGGTTTTCGCCGGTCGGCCCTTTGGCGCGCCCGGCCTTTTCCACGTAGGTGCGGAATTGGCGCTCGAGGAGCCCATAGGTGCGCTTGACCTTTTGCTTTTCGCGCAACTGCAGGCCATAGCCGGCGATTTTCGCGCGCCGCGCCTGGCCATGCTGGCCCGGGACGAAGTTGCGCTTTTCAATCGCGCACTTCTCGGTAAAGCACCGCAATCCTTTCAAAAAGAGCTTTTGCCCTTCCCGGCGGCACAGGCGGCAAACCGCTTCACGATGTCTTGCCAAGTGCTTCTCTCCTTTTCTGCGACTCCAAACGAATTCGATCAGACGCGGCGGCGCTTGGGCGGCCGGCATCCGTTGTGCGGAATCGGCGTGACGTCTTTGATGTACACGATGTGCAGTCCGGCCGATGCCAGCGCGCGGACGGCGGATTCGCGTCCCGAGCCGGGCCCTTTCACGCGCACTTCGACGCTCTTCACGCCGTACTGATCCCGCGCGACGCCGGCCGCAGCCATGGACGCTTGCTGCGCGGCATACGGCGTGCCTTTGCGCGAACCCTTGAACCCAATCGAGCCCGCCGAGGACCAGCACAAAGCGTGGCCCGTAGGATCGGTAATCGTGATCAACGTGTTGTTGAACGTGGCTTGCACGTACACCACACCATGCGGGACGGTGCGGCGCTCGCGCTTTTTCTTGAACTCTTTCTTGCGCTTCGCCGGCTTGGCCGGCGCCCCGGATTCGACTGCGCCTTCCTTCTGTTCCTTCGCCACTGCTTGCTCCGTTTCTTTGCGGGTATCGAGCGACCCGCACTTTGGCGAGTCTGCTCCTCAAGCAACCCTAGCCTTTCTTGCTCAGTACCTTCTTCTTGGCTGCCACAGCGCCTCTGCGCGGCCCCTTGCGCGTGCGGGCATTGGTGTGCGTCCTCTGTCCGCGCACGGGGAGGTTCCGGCGGTGCCGCAAGCCGCGGTAGCACTGAATTTCAATGAGCCGCCGGATGTTCATCTGAGTCTCTTTGCGGAGGTCGCCCTCGACGCGGCCTTCGGACTCGATGGCCTGGCGCAGCGCGTTGATTTCTTCCTCGGTCAGATCCTTTACTTTCTTGAAGTGATCCACTTTGGCTTTTTGGCACAGGGACTGCGCGCGCGGCTGTCCGATGCCGTAGATGGAGGTCAGCCCGACCCAGAGCCGCTTCTGCGGCGGCAAATCCACACCTGCAATACGTGCCATGCGTGCTCCTTATCCCTTCGCTCCGGCTATCCCTGGCGCTGCTTGTGTTTCGGATTGCTGCAAATTACCCGAACCACGCCGCGCCGGTGAATCACCTTGCACTTGTCGCAAATCTTTTTCACCGAAGACCGAACTTTCATGTCTGCCTCTCTCCCGGGCCCGCGCAGCGGCCGCCCGCGGATTACTTGTACCGATAAACGATCCGGCCGCGCGTCAGATCGTACGGCGAAAGCTCGACGGCCACCTTGTCCCCGGCCAGGATGCGGATGAAATTCTTGCGCATCTTTCCGGAAATGTGCGCGAGCACCTGATGCTTGTTTTCCAGCTCCACGCGGAACATGGCATTCGGCAGCGGCTCAATCACCGTGGCCATCACCTCGATGGCATCCTCTTTGGGATTGCCCGAGTCCGATTTCTTCTTGTCGTCTGCTGGCCGCTTCGCCATACGCTCCAAATTCCGCCTACCAGGATGGGCCGGTGATTTCTCTTGGCCGCGTCAGGATCCAGGGCCCGTTTGGCGTCACTGCCACGGTGTGCTCGAAATGCGCCGACGGGCTTCCGTCGGCAGTGACCGCCGTCCAATCATCCACCATGCGAACTTCGCTCTTGCCCGCGTTCACCATCGGTTCAATCGCCAGAACCAGGCCTTCGTTGAGCCGCAATCCGCGCCCCGGTTCGCCGTAGTTCGGCAGGTTGGGCTCGTCGTGCATCCGTGTGCCAATGCCGTGTCCCACAAACTCGCGGACCACCGAGAATCCCTTCGGCTCGACCCAGGCCTGCACGGCTGCCGAAACATCACCCAGCCGGTTGCCGACGCGCATTTTCTCAATGGCACGGTCAAGGGCCTCACGCGTGGCAGCCAGGAGCGCCTTGACTTCCGGCGCCACCTTGCCCACCGGGACGGTCACCGCCGCATCGGCGAAATAGCCGTCGAGCTCGACGCCGAAGTCAATCGAAACAATATCGCCCTCGCGGAGCATGCGCTTCGGCGAAGGAATCCCGTGCACCACTTCCTGGTTGACCGAGGCGCACAGCGCGCACGGGTAACCACGATATCCCTTGAACGCCGCGCGGCCCGGATGCTTCGCCATGCGCTCGACGGCGAATTTCTCCAGGTCCATCGTCGTGAGGCCCGGGCGAACCATGTCGCGCAGGGCCGTCAAAACGTCCCAGACAATCAAGCCGGCACGATGCATCTTAGCGAGCTCGTCGGCCGACTTCAGTTGGATGGGCATCGTTCTACTGGGCGCGGCGAAAAATATCCAGCACCCGTCCGGTCACCGCTCGCACATCCGCCGAAGCATCCACATCCTGCAGCACGCCCTGGCCCCGGTAATAGGCGATCAGCGGCTCGGTCTGCTGTTCATAGGTTGCCAACCGCGAGGCGATCACTTCTTCGCGATCATCAGGCCGGACCAGCAACTCGCCGCCGTCGTTATCGCAACGGCCGGAAACCTTCGGCGGGCGGTCATAGACGTTGTAAATCTCTCCGCAAACTTTGCACATGCGCCGCCCCGTCAACCGCTGCAACAGCTTCGTTCTGTCCACCACAAAGTGCAGAACCAGAGGCCGCAGCATGTTCCGCGACTTCAGCAACTTCGCCAGGCTTTCCGCCTGCGCGATGGTTCTCGGGAACCCATCCAGAACGAATCCCTTTGCGCAGTCGGGCCGGGCAATGCGCTCTTCGACCATGCCCATCACAATCGCGTCGGGAACCAAGCCGCCTCGCTCCATCACCGGCTTGGCCTGCATCCCCAGCGGGGTGCCGCGCCCTACATGGTCGCGGAACATGTCCCCGGTGGAGAGATGCGGAACGCCGAAGCGCCGGGCAATCTCTTTCGCCTGAGTGCCTTTGCCCGCTCCCGGAGGCCCGATGAAAATGACCGCGCGCCCCAGGCCCTGGGCAGGCTGTGCCGCGGCAGAATCACGAATAGCGGCGACCACGCATCCGCCCCTTCTTGGCAAAGCCTTCGTAGTGGCGCATCACGAGCTGGGCCTCGATCTGCTGCACGGTGTCCATGGCCACGCCGACAACGATCAGCAGCGACGTGCCGCCAAAATAAAACGCGACGTTGAGCCCTTCGAGAATCAGGCGCGGGAAATGCGCGTCAAACCACGACCCGACCAGCCAAAGGTGGTTCAGTTTGATGCCCGCAATCATCCACTCCGGCAGCAGGCAAACCAGAGCCAAATACACGCCGCCCACAAACGTCAAGCGGCGGAGAATGCGGTTGATGTGCTCGGAGGTGTTCCGTCCGGGCCGGATGCCGGGAATAAAGCCTCCGTTCTTGCGCATGTTGTCGGCCAGCTCGGTGGGATTGAAGACGATCCCCACGTAGAAAAACGCGAACAGAATAATCAGCGAAACGTAGATCAGCGTGTACAGCGGCTCGCCCCATTTCAGCGTGTTCGACAGGTCCTGGAGAAACTTGTATTTGCTCGAGAACATCAAGGCTAGAGTGCCGGGGAAGGTCAGCAGCGAACTCGCGAAAATCGGCGGGATCACGCCGCCGGAATTCACGCGCAGCGGGAGATAGGTCATCTGCCCGCCCATGACGCGGCGCCCCACCACGCGCTTGGCGTATTGCACAGGGATGCGGCGCTGCCCGCCTTCGACGAATACAATTACGGCCACGACCGCAACCATCACCGCCAGCAGAAAAACAAGGACCAGGCTCGTCAGCGGGCCCCAGGCACCGCGGGTGGCCTTGTCGGTCAAATCCACCACGGCGTTGGGCAGACCCACGACGATGCCGACGAAAATAATCAGCGACATCCCGTTGCCAACGCCGCGTTCGCTGATCTGCTCCCCCAGCCACATGATGAATGCCGAGCCGGTGGTCAAGGTGAGGACGGTCATCAGCGTGAAGGCAACGCCCGGGTGATAGACCAGCGACTGGCCGTTCTGCGCGGTCCGCTGGAGCGTGAACGCGATGGTCATGGATTGCAGAATGCTGAGCACCACGGTCAAATATCGGGTGTACTGCGTAATTTTCTTCCGGCCGAGTTCGCCTTCCTTTTGCAGCTTCTCGAGGTAGGGAAACACCACGGTCATCAACTGCAGGATGATGGACGCGGTGATGTAGGGCATGATGCCCAGGGCAAAAATGGTCATCTGCCGGAAGTTACGGCCGCTGAACAGGTCAATGATTCCCAGCACCGACCCTTTGTTGGCGTTGAAAATCTCCTGCAGGAGCGTCGTATTGATTCCCGGCGTGGGAATGTGCGCGCCGACGCGGTACACCGCCAGCAGCGCCAGCGTGAACAGCAGGCGCTTGCGCAGTTCCGGGATCCGGAAGATGTTGGCGAGCGATTGGAAGAAGCGGTTCATGACAAGATTTCGAAAGCCCCTCCGGCGGCAGTGATTTTCTGCTGCGCCGACTTGCTGAATGCGTGCGCGCGCACGGTGAGCTTGGTCTTCAGCGCGCCATCGCCCAGAATCTTCACGTCATCGTTGGCGCGGCGAACCAGTCCGCGCGCGCGGAGCGTCTCCGGGGTGACGGTGGCCCCCGTGGAAAAGGCGTTCAGAGATTCGACGTTCACCACCGAGAATTCGCGCGAAAATGGATTGTGAAATCCGCGCTTGGGGATGCGGCGGTGCAACGGCATCTGGCCGCCCTCGAATCCCGGGCGCCGCGAATAGCCCTTGCGCGACTTCTGCCCCTTATTGCCCGCGCCCGCGGTCTTGCCCAGCTTCGAGCCAATGCCGCGGCCAACACGCACCTTGCGGTGACGCGAGCCGCGCGGCGGTTTCAGATTCGAGAGATTGACTGCCATGATGGCCCCTTCGTTCCTTTCCGGCTGACCTCTACGGCTTCACTTCGACCAGGTGCCGCACCTTGTGAATCATGCCGCGCACCGAGGGAGTGTCCTCGCGCTCTACGACTTGCTGCATGCGCCGAAATCCCAGCCCGCGGATGGTCTGGCGCATGTCGCCGGTGCAGCCAATGAAGCTGCGCACCCACTTGATTTTCACGGTGCCGCCACCCGCGGAAGATTTCTTCTTTGACGTCATGCGCTCACCCGAAATCAGTTCTTCCCAGCCGCGTCTTCGGTCTGCTTGGAGCGTGTCTCCGCCACTTTGCTGGCATCCTTCAAGTTCAGCAGCGCCGAGAACGTAGCCTTGACCACGTTGTGCGGATTGGAAGTGCCGATGGACTTGGTCAGCACATTCTGAATCCCCACTACCTGCATCACCTTGCGCACGGGCCCGCCGGCAATCACGCCGGTGCCTTCCGATGCGGGCTTCAGCAGCACCTGGGCGGATCCGAAGTACCCGGTGACCTGGTGCGGAATGCTGGTGCCCTTCAAGTTGAGCTTGACCAGGTTTTTCTTGGCCTGCTCGATGCCCTTCTTGATGGCCATGGGCACTTCGCGAGCTTTGCCCATGCCAAACCCGGCATGGCCCTGCTGGTCGCCTACCACCACGAGCGCCGAAAAGCTGAGGTTCTTGCCGCCTTTGACGACCTTGGTTACGCGATTGATGGCCACGACGTCGTCTTTCAAATTCGCCAGGCTGACGTCGAGATGCCGCCGGACCGATAAGATGTCTCTGAGCTGCTGTTTGGACATATCGTTAGAACTTCAACCCCGCTTCCCGGGCCGCATCGGCGAGCGCCTTTACGCGGCCGTGGTACTTATACCCGCCGCGGTCAAACACCACTTGCTCGATCTTCGCCGCGCGGGCCCGCTCGGAAATCGCTTTGCCGACAACCTTGGCGGCCGCCAGGTTTCCCCCGCCCTTGAGCTGTTTGCGCACTTCGGCATCGAGCGAGCTTGCCGATGCCAGCGTGCGGCCGGCGCGGTCGTCAATCACCTGCGCATAGATGTGCCCGAGGGAGCGGAAGACGCACAGCCGGGGCCGCTCGGGTGTCCCGACCACGCGGGTACGGACGCGCTGGTGAATGCGCATGCGGTGGGCATCGCGCGAAAGTTTTCGAACGGGAACGCCAGCCATGTTTTTCTGTGACTCCTTATGCAGTCGCCTTCGCGCCGGCCTTGCCGGCTTTCTTCTTGAGCCGTTCGCCGGTCAGGCGGATGCCTTTCTGTTTGTACGGGTCCGGCGGACGCAGGCTGCGAATGTTTGCCGCAACCTGCCCGACCTTGCTCTTGTCGGCGCCGCTGACCACCAAATGGGTCTGCTTATCCACGCTGATGTGGATCCCTTCGGGAACCGGGAAGACGATGGGATGCGAATACCCGAGACTGAAGTTTACCGCATTACCCTTCAACTCGGCGCGGAAGCCGACGCCCACAATGTCCAGTTCCTTCTTGAAGCCCTGCGTAACGCCGTGGACGGCGTTGGCCACCAGCGCCCGGGCCAATCCATGCAGCGCGCGCTGCTCTTCGGTCTCCCGGACAGCCGTCAGCACGCCGTCTTTCTGCTCCAGGCGAATGCCGCCCGGCAGCGGCACGCTCATCTTTCCCTTGGGTCCCTGCACATCCACGCGCCCGGGATGCACCGCCACGTTTACCCCGGAGGGAACGGGAATCGGCTTGCGTCCTATGCGTGACATACAGGTTCTCTCCGCCTCTCCTACCAGACTTCGCAGAGCAGTTCGCCGCCCAAACGCGCTTTCCGCGCCGCCCGCCCGGTCATCAATCCGCGCGGCGTGGTCAGGATGCTGATGCCCAGCCCGCCCACCACGGGACGGATTTCCAGCGCGCCGACATAACGGCGCGCGCCGGGACGCGAAACGCGCTTCAAGCCGGTGATGACGCTGCGGCGGTCCGGTGTATATTTCAGGAACACGCGCAGAGTCTTGCGAACCTTATTTTCTTCGACCAGCTTATAGGTCGAGATATAGCCCTCTTCCTTCAGAATGCGCGCCAGCTCGTTCTTCATTTTCGACGAGGGCACATCCACGCGCGCGTGCTTGGCGCGGGACGCGTTGCGGATGCGCGTCAGCAAATCAGCAATGGGGTCGGTCTGCATCCTTACCAGCTCGCTTTCAGCACGCCCGGGATTTCGCCCTTCAGCGCCAGGCCGCGGAAGCAGATGCGGCACATTTCGAACTTACGGATATAGCCGCGCGGCCGGCCGCAAATGCGGCAGCGGTTGCGCACGCGGACCTTGAACTTCGGCTTCCTGCGCATCTTGGCGAATTGACTGGTTCGCGCCATGGGCTCTCCTTGCGTCCTTCTTTCCGTCTTCCGGCTAAGCGCGCAGCGGCAGCCCGAGCAGCTTGAGCAGCTCGCGGCCTTCTTCGTCGCTGTGCGCCGTGGTGGTCAGCGTAATGTTCATCCCTTTGATCTTGTCCACGCGCGTGTAGTCAATCTCGGGAAACACAAGCTGGTCTTTCAGCCCGAGGGTGTAATTGCCGCGGCCGTCAAAGGCATTCGGCGGCAACCCCTTGAAGTCGCGCACGCGCGGGAGGACAACGTTGCACAGCCGGTCGAGAAATTCGTACATGCGGTCGCCGCGCAGGGTCACGCAGCAGCCGATGGGCATGCCCTTGCGGATCTTGAAATTGGCAATGGACTTCTTCGCGCGGGTGATCACCGGGCGCTGCCCGGTAATCTGTCCCAGCTCGGCCGTGGCCACATCGAGCAGCTTGACGTTCTGGCTGGCCTCGCCCATGCCGATATTGACGACGATTTTCGAAACTTTGGGCACCGCCATCGGGTTCTTCCAGCCGAACCGCTTCATCAGCGCCGGGACCACTTCCCCGCGGTAGCGTTCCTGCATTCGGCTCATCATAGTTGCGTCTCTATTTTCTCCGCTCCGGCTATTTCTCGAGGGTTGCGCCGCACCGGCGGCAAATGCGCGTCCGCGTGCCGTCGGCCAGCCTGGCGTGGCCGATGCGCGCGTGCTTGCGGCACGACGGGCAAACCAGCAAAACGTTGGAGATGTGGATGGCGCCCTCGCGCTCGATGATTCCGCCCTTGATGTTCTTCGAAGGGTTCGGGCGCGTGTGCCGCTTGATGATGCCGGCATGCTCAACGGTGACGGTATTCTTGAACGGGTCCACCGAAAGTACGCGGCCCGTCTTGCCGCTGTCGCGGCCCGCCATCACGCGCACCTGATCGCCCTTGCGGATGCTGACCACGTGCCGGACTTTTTCTTCGCGTCTCATCTTCTATGTATCTCCGCGCTTACCACACTTCCGGGGCCAGGGAAACAATCTTGGCGAACTTCTTCTCGCGCAATTCGCGGGCCACCGGCCCGAATACGCGTGTCCCTACGGGCTCGCCGGCGTCGTTGATCAGCACCGCGGCGTTGTCATCGAACCGGATGTAGGTTCCGTCTTTCCGCCGATGCTCTTTCCGCATGCGCACAATCACCGCGCGCACGACCTTTCCTTCCTTGATCTGGCTGTCGGGCGCCGCTTCTTTCACCGACGCGGTGACGACATCGCCCAGACCCGCTTTCAAGCCCGCATCGCCGCCAATCGGCAGAATGCACATGAGCTGCCGCGCACCGGAATTGTCGGCCACCGTCAGCCAGGTTCGCATCTGAATCATCGCCGTGCTCCGAATCCCTTTCGTGGGCCCGCGCGGTTACTCCACCGTCGTCCGGCGGGCCACCACTTCCGCCAGGCGCCAGCGCTTCAGCTTGGAGAGCGGGCGGGTTTCCACAATCCTCACGGTGTCGCCCGGACGCGCTTCTCCCTCCTCGTCGTGGGCATAAAACTTCTTGGCCTTGCGCAGAACGCGCTGGTAGAGCCGGTGCTGCACCAGGCGAGTGACCTCGACCACGATGGTCTTCTGCATTTTCGCGCTGGTGACCCGGCCGATTAATTCCTGACGCGCATGGCGCGCGGCCGGCGCGGGAGTTTTTTGTGTTTCAGTTGCCATGAGCCTTCCTCAAATCCCGCTCGTGCAAAAGCGTTTTGATGCGCGCCAAGTCCTTGCGCGCCTCGCGCAGCCGCTTGAGCGCTTCCGCCTGGCCGGTGGTGAGCTGAAACCGCAGGCGGAAAATCTGCTCGGTGAGCTCGCGCTGCTGAATTTCCAACTCCTTCCCATCCGTATCGCGCAGCTTTTCAATTCGCCGCGGCATGGCTAGAAGCCTCCCGCGCGGGTGACGAATTTCGTCGGAATCGGCAGCTTGTGCGCGGCCAGGTCCAGCGCTTCCTTGGCCGTCGCCAGGTCCACACCGGCCATTTCGAACATTACGCGTCCGGGCTTTACCGGGGCCACCCAGCGCTCCGGCGCGCCCTTGCCTTTGCCCATGCGGGTTTCCGCGGGCTTCTTGGTGAACGGCTTGTCCGGAAAGATGCGGATCCAGAGTTTGCCGCCGCGCTTGATGAACCGCGTAATGGCCACGCGCGAAGCTTCAATCTGGCGGTCGGTAATCCATGCCGCTTCCATGGCTTTCAGGCCATACTCGCCGAAGGAGAGCTCGCCGCCGCGCCACGCCTTTCCGCGGCGCCGCCCGCGCTGTTGCTTGCGGTACTTCACTTTTTTCGGCATCAACATGACAGTTCGCTCGTCTCTTCCCGGTCCCTTCGCGCCGCCCTAGGCTGCGGGCTTTTCTTCCTTCCGGCCGCGGTCAGGAATGTTTTCGCCCTGATAAATCCAGCACTTCACGCCGATCACGCCGTAGGTCGTATAGGCCTGGGCAAATCCGAAATCGATGTCCGCACGGAGGGTCTGCAACGGCAGCCGGCCCTGCAGGTACCACTCCTTGCGGGCGATTTCCGCGCCGTTCAGGCGGCCCGCCACGCGCACCTTGATTCCTTTGCAACCGAAACGCAGCGCCGAATCCACGGCCTTGCGCATCGCGCGGCGAAATGCCACGCGCTTTTCGAGCTGGAGCGCGATGGATTCCGCGACGAGCTGCGCATCGAGCTCCGGCCGGTGCACTTCCTGAATGTCGATGTGCACTTCGCGGTGCGTGCGCTTCTGCACGTCGTTCTTCAGCTTGTCAATTTCCGCGCCCTTGCGCCCGATAATGATGCCGGGCCGCGCGGTGTAGATGCGCACCACCAGCTTGTTGGCGGCACGCTCGATGTCAATCGAACTCACCCCGGCCGACTTCAGGCGGTCTTTCAACTGGCGCCGCAGAGTAACGTCTTCGTGCAGCAAGTCGGCGTAATCGCGATTCGCAAACCAGCGCGACTTCCAGACCTTGTTGTAACCCAGCCGGAAGCCGTACGGATGTGTCTTCTGCCCCAAAGCCGCCTCCTACTTCTTCTTAGTCTTCTTGGCGCGCGCCTGTTTCCCGGCCAGCGCCTTGCGCGCCTTGCGCACGGCGCCGCGCACGCCCTTGTGCGATTCCGCTTCGGCTGCCGCAGCCGCAGCGCGCTCTTTTGCGGCGACGTGATGCTCGGCGACACCCACCAGGATGTGGCTGGTGCGCCGCTGATAACGGAACGCCCGGCCCATCGGCGCGGGACGCAACCGCTTCCAGCGCGAACCTTCGTTGACAAATGCCTGCGAAACGTACAGCGTATCCACGTCGAGCGATGCTCCCGCGTCTTCGGCCTTGCGCTCGGCGTTGGCAATCGCGCTGCGCAGGACTTTCTCGATGTCGCGTGCGGCGCGTTTCGGCGTAAACCGCAAAATCTGCAACGCGTCTTCGGCGCGCCTTCCGCGAATCAGGTCAATGACCAGGCGCGTCTTCTGGGGCGACATACGCACATGCCGCGCCAGGGCATGCGCCTCGATCGAAGGTGCCGCTATGAGTTCTCCGGCCATCGCTTATGCCTTCGGCGCAGGAGGTGCCGCGCCGCCTCCCGCCGGGGGTGGTGCTGCGCCCGGCGCACCCGGCGCGCCCGGCGCGCCCGGGGCTCCGGCAAGACCGGCAGCCCTTTCGAGCGCCGCTTTTACCGCGTGTCCCTTGAATGTCCGTGTGGGCGCGAACTCTCCCAGCTTGTGCCCGACCATCTGCTCGGTGACATACACAGGGATGAATTTCTTGCCGTTATGCACCGCGATGGTGTGGCCGATCATGTCGGGAACGATTGTCGAGCGGCGCGACCACGTCTTGACCACTTTCTTTTCATTGCGTGAATTCAGCGCTTCCACTTTTTCCTGCAAGTGGCCGTCGACAAACGGACCCTTTTTCAGCGAACGTGCCATCGCCTCTCCTACTCCTCGACCCGGCGGAACTTGATCCACTGCGCGCGCCGAACTTTGCGGAACCCGCGGACCGGGCCGGGGACGCGATGCGACTGCGGGCAAAACGGGCAGACAAACCGCGTGCCTTGCGCGTTGGGCGTTTTCTCCACCGACACGGCCCAGCCGGGCTTGCACAACCGATAGAGCACCTGCACCGCCGGTACACCGATGTGCCGGACGGCCGGCTTTGCCGCCTTCGCGCGCTTCGTGATGGCGGCTTTGCGCGAGCTTCTCGCTCGCCGGGCCGCCGCTCGTGTTGTTCGTGTCGCTCTCATGGTCCTGCTCTCTAAGACCCGCCGCGCCGGGTGCCCTGCCAACCACATCGAGGAACTCACTGCAAAACCCTTCGTTCCATTTACGGCTTGCGCCGCTGAACAATCTGTTTGCCAGTGCGCCGGTTTCTGCGCGTCTTGGCGCCGAGCGTGGGGAAGCCCCACGGTGTTTGCGGGTGATTGCCCTTGACGCGGCCTTCCCCGCCGCCGTGCGGATGGTCCACCGGGTTCATAGCCACACCGCGGGTGGTCGGACGAATCCCGCGCCAGCGCGTACGGCCCGCTTTTCCGTAGGTCTGGTTTTCATTGTCGAGATTGCCGACCTGGCCGACGGTGGCCATGCACTCGACTGAAAACTTGCGAACCTCGCCCGAAGGCAGCTTGATCAGCGCAACCTCGCCCTCTTTGCTGAGCAGTTGCGCCGAAGCGCCCGCCGAGCGCACCACCTGGCCCCCTTTTCCGGGATACAGCTCGAGGTTGTGCACCATCGTGCCGGGCGGAATATGCCGGATGGCCAGCGCGTTTCCGGGAAGAATGTCCGCGGCTTCTCCGGTCTGCACGGTCATGCCCACGTCCAGCCCCACAGGGTGCAGGATGTAGCGCTTTTCGCCATCGGCATAGTGCAGCAGCGCGATATTCGCCGAGCGGTTCGGGTCGTACTCAATGGCCGCCACTTTCGCCGGGATGCCGGTCTTATCGCGGCGAAAATCCACCGCGCGGTATTGCTGCTTGTGGCCGCCGCCGCGATGCCATGAGGTAATTTCACCGTGGCTGTTGCGCCCGCCGGTGCGCTTTTTCGGCTCGACCAGCGACTTTTCGGGGCCCTGCTTGGTGATCTCGCTCTTGTCGAGCATGGTCACAAAGCGCCGCGACGCCGTATAGGGATTAAAGCTTTTCAGTCCCATCGTTCCCTCTTGCCTTCATGCCACCCGCGCGTTGAACGCGCGGACGGCGCGCCCTCGCGGGCGCCGGAAAAATACCCGGTTAGAGATTCTCCGCGTACTCGATCATCTTTTCGCCGGCGGCCAGCTTGACGTAAGCTTTCTTCCAATCCCGGCGATAGCCCTCGGCGCGGCCGCGGCGGCGAAACTTGCCGTGAAAATTTGCCGTGCGCACGTCCGCGACCTTCACCTTGAAAATCTTCTGCACCGCTTCTTTGATCTGTGTCTTCGTAGCCGCCACGGCCACTTCAAACACCACGGTGTGCTGGGTTTCTTTCACGCCCAGACCTTTTTCCGTGATGATGGGCCGGCGAATAATCTGATAGACGGTGGCGGCCATGGCTTACTTTTTCCCTCTCTTCTTTTCCGTCTTGGGCGCAGCCTTGCGCGCCGCTGATTTCTTTGCCGCCGGCTTTGCCTTGGCCGCTTTCTTTGCTGCCGGTGCGGGTTTTCCCTCTGCCGGAGCGGCGGGCGCAATCGTTTCAACCAGGTCCTGCGGAACCGCCTTGACCGCTGAAAGCGCGCTGCCCAGCTTCACGGCCGCATCCCTCGAAACGATCAAGCGATCGTGCCGCAGCAAATCGTAGGGCTGAAGCCCCGAGGACCGCACCAGTTTCACTCCATCCAGATTGCGGCTGGCCAGCTCGAGATTCCGATTGCCGCTGTTTTCGACCAGCAGAGCTGTGCCGGCTTCCCCGCTCAGTTTGTCAAGCGACTGCCGAAATGCCTTGGTCTTGTGCGTTTCCAGCGACCAGCCCTCCACAACGGTCAGCTTCTGCTCAGCAAGTTTCGAAGACAAGGCCGAGCACAGCGCGCCGACGAGCATTTTGTGCGGCAGCCGGTAGGAATAATCGCGCGGCTGCGGGCCGTGAACCGTGCCGCCCTTGCGCCAGATCGAGGAGCGAATCGAGCCCACCCGCGCGCGGCCCGTGCCCTTCTGCCGCCAGAGCTTGCGCCCCGAACCGCTGACTTCGCCGCGGCCTTTTGTTTTGTGTGTTCCGGCGCGCTGCGAGGCCAGGTACCATCGCACGGTCTCGTGCAGCAGGTGCGGGTTGACCTTCGCGGAAAACACGGCGTCGGCAAGGTCCACCGTCCCGACCTTTTTCCCTTCCAGATTCACCACATCCACAACCGGCATGATCTTCTTTTCCTTCTCGAATCGTTTCCGCTGCGTTACGTGGACCGCTTCGCTTTGTGAATCAGGATGTACGCGCCCTGCGGGCCGGGCACCGCGCCGCGCACCAGGAGCAGATTCTCTTCGGTGTCGATCTTCACCACGGCCAGGTTTTTCGAAGTGACACGCTGGTTGCCCATGTGTCCGGGAAAATGCTGCCCCGGCCAGACACGCGACGGGAACGAGCTGCCGCCGATGCCGCCGGGCGCGCGGTGGAACATCGAGCCGTGCGTGGCGTCGCCGCCGCGGTAGTGCCAGCGCTTGACGCCGCCCTGAAAGCCTTTGCCCTTGCTCACGCCGATGACGTCCACGAGTTCTCCGGGCGCGAACCGGTCCACCAGGACGCGGTCGCCCACTTTCGTTTCGTCCTTCGAGTCTTCGAGCCGCACTTCGCGAAGCATGCGCATCGGCGCGACATCGGCCTTCTTGAAGTGGCCGGTCATCGGCTTGGTCAGCCGCTGCGGCTTGATGAACTCCACCAGCCCGAGCTGCACGGCGTCGTAGCCGTCTTTATCCTTGGTGCGCCGCTGGACGACCACGCACGGCCCGGCCTGCAACACCGTGCACGGCACGCTGGTGCCATCGGGGGCGAAGAACTGGGTCATGCCCAGTTTGATTCCGAGAATGCCGTTGACTGCCATTGCTTCGCTCTCTTCTCCCGTGTTTCCAGCCAGGCTACTTGGCCGCGTGGCCAAAGGCCTTGATCTCCACGTCCACGCCCGGCGGCAGATCGAGCTTCATCAGCGCGTCCACCGTGTCCGGGGTGGGTTCGAGAATGTCAATCAAGCGCTTGTGCGTGCGCATTTCAAACTGCTCGCGCGATTTTTTGTCCACATGCGGCGAGCGCAGCACGGTCCAGCGATTGATGGTGGTGGGCAGAGGAATCGGCCCGGCCACATCCGCGCCGGTGCGCCGCGCGGTTTCCACAATTTCCCGCGTGGACTGGTCGAGAATCCGGTGGTCGTAGGCCTTCAGCCGGATGCGAATTTTGTCTCCTTGGGACATGGGTTACTCGACGATCTCGGTGACGGCGCCGGCGCCCACGGTATGCCCGCCTTCGCGGATCGCAAACCGCAATCCCTTCTCCAGCGCCACCGGAGCGATCAGACTGATCTCCGCGCTCACGTTGTCCCCCGGCATCACCATCTCCACCCCCGCCGGCAGCTTCACGTCTCCGGTCACGTCCGTGGTCCGAAAATAAAACTGCGGCCGGTACCCGGTGAAAAACGGCGTGTGCCGCCCGCCCTCTTCCTTCGTCAGCACATACGCCTCCGCCTTGAACTTGGTGTGCGGCGTGATCGACCCCGGCTTGCAGATCACCTGCCCCCGCTCCACTTCATCCTTCTCCGTCCCCCGCAGCAGCAACCCGATGTTGTCTCCCGCCAGTCCCTCGTCCAGCAG
>WNGH01001747.1_pt1 | contig 20457 bp, 15 predicted proteins | sample 5400631 | NCBI WGS metagenome assembly WNGH01 (sample SAMN13153373, study PRJNA577476) | soil metagenome | isolation source: 115 cm soil or saprolite under Garry oak tree replicate 1 | place: USA:California | collected 2016-06-15
ACGCCTTTGCCCTGGATCGGCTCGACAATAAAGGCGGCAACCTGGCGCGATGACAGCGCCTGTTCAAGCGCGCCGAGATCGTTGAAGGGAATTGACGTGCATCCAGGCAGCAGCGGTTCGAAGCCACCGCGGAAATTCGCATCGTCAGTCAGTGAAAGCGCGCCGTAGGTCAATCCATGGTAACCGTGGGCGCAATGCACGATGCCCGGCCGGCCCGTCGCGCCGCGTGCGAACTTGATCGCAGCTTCGACGCATTCCGCTCCGGAATTCGCGAAAAAGACCTTGTCCAGATAGGGTACGAATTTCAGCAGGCGTTCGGCCAGCACGCCCGCGAGCGTCGAAACATCGAGTTGCACAAGGTTGGGCAGGTCGCTGTCGAGAACGCTCTTCAACGCCTGGCGCAGGGCCGGATGATTCCGGCCAACCGCAAAAACGCCAAAACCACTCAATAAATCGAGATAGCGCGCGCCATCGCGATCGAACAGGTATTGGCCCTGCCCCTTCTGAAAGCCGACATCGTAACCAATCGTCTTAAGGACTCGTACAAGTTGCTCATTTAGATAGCGCGCATGCATGGAACTGCGCTGCGACTGCCGGTCCACAAACATCTCGGAAACGTCTAGATTCGGATATAGCATTGGCTACATACTTCGGTTGATGGCCATTTCGTCAACTGAAAACGCTCAATGCGGCGTTTTGCCCTCAACTACTTAAGCACAGGTTTAAACCATGTTGCACTGCCCACGAAACATGATGATGCGTACAGTAGCATACTGCGGATTTTTTTTGGCTATCTGCTTCACGCCTGCTTTGGCGGCGGATCCCACTGGTGACTGGAAGGTGGCGGATGGTGTCGCTAACATCCGGGTTGCGGAATGCAATGGAAGCATGTGGGGCGCGGTTTCATGGGAGAAAACGCCCGGCGGTCGCGACAAGAGCAATCCCGATGCCTCAAAACAGAGCAGGCCAACCCTGGGAATGCCGATCCTGATCGACATGAAAAAAAAGGCCGGCGTCGATCAATGGGAAGGCCAAGTTTATAACGCCAAGGACGGACAATTCTACAGTTCGACGATTAAGCCCGTCGGTTCCGACCAACTTGAAATTCAGGGTTGCGTGCTGGGGTTCCTCTGCGGCGGCGAAACCTGGACCCGCGTCGCGGGGCCTATACCCTCCAGCCCCGCTAACAGCATGGCCAAGGGCGGGCCCAAGACCACGGGTGCGGCGCCCAAGCCCGCTGCGCCACAGGCAACCGCAGCGACGGCGCCGAAGACCACGGCACCCGTCAACCCGGCTCCCAAGGCGGCGCCCGGTCAAAAACTGCAGGCGGCCGCGCAACCCGCCGATACGGTTGGCGATATCTGTCTACTCCCCGACATCGCGAGGTTTACCCATTAGCGCTGGCTGGAACAACAGCACCGCGGCCAGCGTCGTGACCAGCGAGAGCGCCAACAGCTTGCCCATGCTGGCCGTACCCGGATGACTCGACAGCCACAGGCTTCCGAACGCCGTGGCTGTCGTCAGCGCGCTGAAAAATATGGCTCGCGTCAGGCTCGACTGCAGCAGATTCGTTCTACCCGACCGCCAAGCCGTAACGTAGTAAATCTTGAACGCGACGCCGACGCCGAGCAATAGCGGCAGTGCGACGATGTTGGCGAAGTTGAGCGGCAGCCCGATCAGGACGCAGATTTCCAGCGTCACCGCCCCCGCCACCAACAGCGGAACCAGCGTCAGCAACACGTCGGTGATTCGGCGCAGAGTGAGCCACAGCAGAAGACCAATCACGATCAGCGCCGTAATGCCGGCGTGGATGAAGGCTTTTACGATGGTTTCACCGGATTTGAGAATCGACACCGGTCCGCCGATCGCGTTCGGTTCAGCGGTCAGAACCGCGGCTGCGAACTTGCGCAGGGTGTCATTGTCGTTGGGATCTCCGCGCGGCAGTGCTTCGACGCGAATCAGGCCATCCTTGGTTTTCCACGAATTCACCAGATCGGCCGGCAGCGTTTTCAGGCTGACCGGCTGCGCCTGCAGCGAGTTTTTGATCTGGTCGAGCATTATCTTCAATGGCGAAACGAAAATAGCCTGCGTCTTGTCTCGCGTGGCCTGATTGGAGTCGGCAAGCTTTGACAGCGCGTCGGCAAGCCGCCGCGACGCCACCGCGCCCGGCCCCTTCGCATCGCCGGCGACCTTGCGCAAGTTCCCCGCCGATCCTTTCAAGGCATCGATATTCTCGGCGTCGGACGGCGCAGCATCAATCGAGTCCGGATTGAGCGCGGGATTGAGAACTTTGGCGCCCTGGCCGATGAGCCTCAGTTTTGCCGGCTGATCTTCGGGCACAAAACTGTCCAGCGACATGGTGCGCAGGACCTCCGGCACCTTCGCCAGTTTCTCTTCAATCTTTTTCGCGTCGGCTTCCGAGTTCGTCATTACATTGATGGCGTTGGCGCCGGTGTTCGGGTCCTTCCTCAAATCCAGGAATGTCGCGATCGATTCCACCCTGGGGCTGCGCAGATTGATCGGGTTGAAATCGAACTGCAGGAAATAGAGCAGCGGCAGGCCGGCGACTGCGATGAAAAGCGTGCCGGCGATAATAATGACGCGATACTTTTCGAGGAAATAATCGACCGGCGCCAGGAACGCATAGCCGACAGGATCGCTTTCTCCGGGAGGATTGAGCAGCCTCAGCAGCGCCGGCAGCACGGTGATGCTGCTCAGGAAGGCGACGAGCATCCCTACCCCTGCGATCTTGCCGAGTTCCGAAATGCCTTTGTAGTCGGTTGGCAGGAATGACAGAAATCCGGCGGCCGTCGCCATCGCAGCGAGAGAAAGCGGGACCGCCGAGCGTTCCGCCGCCTGCCGCAGCGCCAGCCGCAGATCGTCGGTCTTGAAGCGCTCCGACCGGTAGCGGACGCTGTACTGGATGCCGAAATCCACGCCCAATCCGACGAACAGAACCGCGAATGCGATCGAGAGCAGGTTCAGCGAGCCCACCATCCACAGCCCGGCGGCGGTGGTGATCGAAAGGCCGATAAAGAGGTTGAGAAACACCGCGGAGATGATCTTGGCGGAATGCAGCGCCATCCAGAGAATCAACAGCACCACCAGCACGGTGCCGATCCCGTTGAGGATGGCGCCATCCGCAACGGTGGCGAATTCTTCGTTGGCGATCGGAACCGGCCCGGTCAACCGCACCCGCGCGCCGAATTCACCGGCAAGATTGAGATCCTGGGCGGCCTGCCTGATGGCATCGGTGGCATCCTTGCCCGGCTCCAGCGCATTGAAATCAAGAATCGGCCTGAACTCGATGAAGGAGCGGCGATCGGAGTCGGTCAGCGGCTTGTCGCTGACGAGTTCGCGCCACGAGAAAGTCCCGGAACCCGTGTTCAGCACGTTCTCGATGGTCTGGGCGATCAGCGTGAATGGACGCTCGGTATTATCAAGCTTGATTTGTCCGCGCCTGACGCCGGCGAGCCCGGTTTCCAGTGCGCCCGTCAGTCCCCGGATACTGGGATCGCCGGCCATGATCTCGATCAGCGGTGCTGCGGCCTCGAACTGCCCGGTCACCCGGCCGACCTCCGCCACCGGGAGGAACAGCAGCCCGTTCCTTTCAAAGAATTCTCCGGCACCGAGCGGCTGGACCGATTCGAAATGCTCGGTATCGCCGGACAATTTCCGTTCCAGCGCGGCAGCCGCAGCGCTGGTCAGTTCCGGCGTCGGGGCATCGATGACGGCAAGGATCGTTCTTTCCCGATCGAACGCCTTTTCGAATTGGTTGTCGCGCTTGCGCCAGTCCAGGTTGGACGAGATCAGCGTGTTGATGTCGGTGTTGATGACGAAGTTCCGGGCCGTGTAAACGCCCGCCGCCACCGCGAGGATAAGTGCGACCAATACCGTGAAAGAGGCAAACCGCGTGCAAACTTTGACAATCGATACAACGATACGGGTCAGCACAGTTCTTCTTTCTAATGTTTAGGAGCTTGCCGGAAACGTCCGCTGTCTAGCGGAGTTCCAGGGGCCGATCTAATGTTGTTTTGAGCTTTTCTTCGAGACCACGAAGAACGTGATCAAGAGCACGAACAAGTAGCGCAAAACATGCCCAAACTGCGCTCAGAGGCTCACATTATCGGGACCGGCAAACGGCAAAATGACCAAAAAAGAGGGTTTCTGGCCCTGTTCGCCCCGATTTTATCGGAAGCTGTATCTTGTTACCTTCTATCGGCCCGCGTCTGCAGCCGATGGTTGCAGGGATCCGCCTTTCCTAGCCCATGCTTCTTTGACACAAAGCCCTGTGACCCCATGTGCTTAGACGAGATAGGCGCAAGACTGGTCACGGTGCGGATATTGCAGATATTCAAACCGCGCGGAGATACAGAATGAGCTTGGTACAATTGCGTAATGGACGTCCCATGGAAGTATATCTGGCGCAACCCCGCGGATTTTGCGCGGGAGTCGTGCGTGCAATCGAGATCGTCGAGCGTGCGCTCGAGAAGTACGGCCCGCCTGTCTACGTGCGCCATGAGATCGTCCACAACAAGTACGTGGTCGAAAGCCTGAAGAACAAGGGCGCGATCTTTGTCGAGGATTTATCGGAGGTGCCGCCGCTCGCGGTCACCGTCTTCAGCGCCCACGGCGTCGCCAGGAGCGTGGAGGAGGAAGCCGCGGTGCGCGGCCTGCCGGTCCTCAACGCGACCTGCCCTCTGGTGACCAAGGTCCATAACCAGGGCAAACGGTATATGTCCAAAGGCCGGGCGTTGATCCTGATCGGCCATGCCGGCCATCCCGAGGTCGAGGGAACCATGGGTCAGGTTCCCGGCCCTGTCCTGCTGGTCCAAAACGTCGACGACGTAGCGGAACTGACGCTGCCTGCGGACACACCGGTGGCCTATATCACCCAGACCACGCTCAGCGTGGATGACACAAAAGACATAATTGCCGCCCTTCAGCAGCGATTTACAGATATTCAAGGCCCGGACATACGGGATATCTGCTATGCGACACAGAACCGCCAATCTGCGGTAAGGGACCTTAGCAAGCTGGTAGACGTTATCCTGGTGGTGGGGGCCGCCAATAGTTCCAACTCAAACAGGCTCCGCGAAATCGGCACCGAGGTCGGGGTCGCGAGTTATCTGATTGCCGATGGCAGCGAACTGAACCCGGATTGGCTGAAGGACGCCAAGGCTGTCGGTATCACCGCCGGCGCCTCGGCGCCCGAAGTTCTGGTCGACGACGTGATCGAGGCTCTGAGACGAATAGGACCCGTTACGGTGTCGGTGCTTCCGGGCCGGGAGGAAAATATCGAGTTCCGGCTTCCGGCTGAACTGACGGCGGGCTGATCCACTTCTCTACTAAGTCCAGAAAGAAACTTGTAATGGCAATGGCAATACCGTTCTTCAAGGAAATCCGTATCGGCGGCTATCTGATCAAGCAGAAGATGCTTGGCCGAAAGCGTTATCCGTTGGTGCTGATGCTCGAGCCGCTGTTCCGCTGCAACCTCGCCTGCGTCGGCTGCGGCAAGATCGACTATCCCGACGCGATCCTCAATCGCCGCATGTCGGCGCAGGAATGCTGGGATGCCGCCGACGAATGCGGCGCGCCGATGGTGGCGATCCCCGGCGGCGAGCCGCTGATCCACAAGGAGATCGGCGAAATCGTCCGCGGTCTGGTGGCACGGAAGAAATTCGTGTCGTTGTGCACCAACGCGCTGCTGCTGGAGAAGAAGCTCGACCTGTTTGAGCCGTCGCCATATCTGTTTTTCTCGGTGCATCTGGACGGTTTGAAAGACCACCACGACAAGGCCGTCTCGCAGAAGGGCGTGTTCGATCGCGCGGTCTCGGCGATCAAGGCCGCCAAGGCCAAGGGCTTCACGGTCAACGTCAATGCCACGATCTTCGACGGACACGCCGCGGAGGACATCGCCAAATTCCTCGACTTCACGACCGAACTTGGCGTCGGCGTTTCAATGTCGCCGGGCTACGCCTATGAGCGCGCGCCGGACCAGGAGCACTTCCTCAACCGCAACAAGACCAAGAAGCTGTTCCGCGACGTGTTCGCGCTCGGCAAGGGCAAGAACTGGAATTTCATGCATTCCGGCCTGTTCCTCGATTTCCTTGCGGGCAATCAGAACTACGAATGCACCCCATGGGGCATGCCGGCACGCAACATTTTCGGCTGGCAGAAGCCCTGCTATCTGCTCGGCGAAGGCTACACCAAGACCTTCAAGGAATTGATGGAAACGACGGACTGGGAAACTTACGGCACCGGCAAGTACGAGAAGTGCGCCAACTGCATGGCGCATTGCGGCTACGAGCCGACCGCGGCCGACGCAGCCCTGAGCAACCCGTTGAAGGCGATGTGGGTGGCGCTCCGCGGCGTACGGACCACGGGTCCGATGGCGCCCGAGATCAATCTCGATAATCAGCGCCCGGCACAGTACATCTTCTCGGCCGAAGTGCAGAAGCGCCTGTCAGATATCCGCCGCGACGAGGCCCTCGCCGCCCAGCAGAAAGCCTCGACAGCCGCGTAGGCTGCGCAGCGCGCGATTGAAATCGATCCCGGTCGAGACCAGCGCGCGCAGCGTCATCGGGTTGCGCACCACACCACGCAGAACCTTGCGCAGATCGATGTCGCCGTTCGGCTTGATCGCGCTCATCGCCAGCGCCGGCAACGCACGACTAGCCGGATCGCTGATGACGCGTAGCGCCGCGAACGGAAGGCCCGCTTCGGCCGCATAGGCCGCAGCGATGTGACTCTCCATGTCGACGGCTGCCGCCCCTGTCTCGGAACGCAGCGCCGCCTTGCAGGCCGTCGCCGCGATCACCCGTTCCACCCCCGTCAGAACGCCCCGGACCACGCGCCGGCGTTGCAGGGCGGCGCTGGCGATGATTTCCTCGTTGAGCGCAAGACCGGCCAGAAAGCGGGTGTCGCCGGCAAAGACCTCGGTCGCCAGGACCACGTCGCCGGACTTCAGCGACGGATCGAGCCCACCGGCGACGCCGAAAGAGATGACGCCCCTGAATGTCGATGAATCCAGCGTCGCCAGCAGCGCGCGCAATTGCTGCGGATCGCTGGAGCTGCAGATCACGATCATGCCGGGCCCGGCCGCTATGCGGGCCTCCTGCACCAGACCAGTCACAATCAGCACCGGCCGCAGATCAATTCGACTGCCCGCGAGCGTGTGTCGCCCCGCCCCCAACTTCACATCCCGACCCCTACCACCCTGCTATTGGTGTTCCTTAGATTTCGATACCGCGCCAACGCCCAGAGCGGAAAGAACTTCGGGTAACCATGATAGCGCAGATAAAACACCCTCGGAAAGCCTGTTGCCGTGTACCGCTGCTCGTCCCACAACCCTTTTTCGGTCTGTGTGCTTTTTAGGTACTCCACGCCCCGTGCGACCGCCGGATGCCCGACCTCGCCCGCCGCCATCAGTCCAAGCAAGGCCCATGCCGTTTGCGAGGCGGTGGTGGGGGCACCATCAAATCCCTTGTAGTCGAGCCGGTAACTGGTGGCATCCTCGCCCCAGCCGCCGTCCGCGTTCTGGATCGACAGCAGCCAGTTGACCGCCTTGCGGACCGCGGGGTCCTGCTGGTCCACCCCTGCGGCGTTGAGCGCGCACAGCACCGACCAGGTGCCGTAGATGTAGTTCAGCCCCCAGCGGCCGTACCACGACCCCTCCGCAAGCTGGGTCCGGCGCAGATATTCGACCCCGGCCGCGAGCGCCTCGCTGTTTTGGGCGGTCGCACCGAGCTGAGCCAGCATCGAGCAGCAGCGGGCGGTGACGTCTTCGGTCGGCGGGTCGAGCATCGCGCCGTGATCGGAGAACGGAATGTTGTTGAGGTAATATTCGAGATTGTTGACGTCGAAGGCGGCCCAGCCGCCATCTCGGCTCTGCATGCCCTCGATCCATTCGCGGCCGCGGGCGATCGCAACATCGTATTGCTGGCTTTGGCCGGCGCGCCGGGTGCGATCCATCGCCATCACCACCACGGCGGTGTCGTCGAGGTCAGGGTAATAGGCATTATTGTACTGAAAGGCCCAACCGCCGGGGCGAACCTCCGGCCGCTTCACGGCCCAGTCGCCCTTGATATCCAGCACCTGTTTCGGCAGCAGCCAGTCCAGGCCCTGCTTGGCCGCAGGTAACGCCTGCTCGCCACCTGCCTCGATCAAGGCATGGCAGGCCAGCGTCGTGTCCCACACCGGCGACACGCAGGGCTGGCAATAGGCTTCGTGCTCGCCGATCACCAGAAGCCTGTCGAGGCCCCTTCGTGTGACGGCGCGCGGCGGATAATCGGCAGGCTTGCCGAGCACCTCATACATCATCACGGTGTTGGCCATTGGCGGATAGATCGCGCCCAACCCATCTTCGCCGTTCAGCCGCTCTTCGATGAAGGCGATCGCGCTATCGATCGCGCGGGCACGCAGCTTGTTCGGAAACAAGGGCTCGATCACCCGCAACACGCTGTCCAGTCCGCGGAATAGCAGAAACCAGCCCCAGCTCTGATGCGGCGCCTTGGCAGTCATGCCGATCGAATGCGGCTCCTGCAGGAACAACTCGTCGATGCCGATGCCGCCGATATTTTTCGCATGGGGTTTCAGCGCCGCCAGAACCATCAGCGGCACGATCGTGGTCCGCGCCCAGTACGAAATCTTGTTGATATGAAACGGCGACCACATCGGCAGCAGCATGATCTCGACCGGCAGCACCGGTACGCTCCGCCATGTCAGCACCCCGAACATCGTCAGCAGGAACCGGGTAAAGACGTTGCTGTGGATGGCGCCACCGCGCGACCGGATCGCCTCGCACGCACGCGCCATATGCGGCGCATCCGCCGAATCGCCGATCATCTTCAGCGCGAAATACGCCTTGACGCTGGCGCTCATGTCGAAATCGCCGTCGTGCACCAGTGGCCAGCCACCATGGGCGCCCTGAACCCGGCGCAGGTAATTGGCGATCTTGGTCTGCAGCGGCGCGTCAACTGGCTCGCCCAAGTAGTGGCGAAGCAGCACATATTCGGCCGGGATGGTGGAATCGGCCTCCAGTTCGAACACCCAGTGTCCATCCGGCCGCCGGTATTCGAGCAACGCGCTCGTCGCTGACGCGATGCTCGCCTCCAGGGAGGCTTCGTTCTCAATTCCCGTTAACTTGCTGACGGAATGCATCTGGCTCGACATCCCCTTGAATGAACTGAAACGACTTGCCCGGTTATGGCGAAACCGACTGTGACCTGGATCACGCCCGCCGCATCGCCAGCACCAGATCGGCAGCGCGGTTTCCCGACCGCACCGATCCTTCGATGGTTGCCGGCAACCCGGTATCAGTCCAGTCGCCGGCGAGAAACAGATTCTTCCAGCCCGTGATCGCGCCCGGCCGCAGCGTATTCTGCTCCGGCGTGGCCTCAAATGTGGCGCGGCGCTCGCGCACGATCTGCCAGGGCGGCAATTCGCCCTGCACGCCCCCGGCCTTGCAGATATCCCGCCAAATCGCCTGCGCGAGTTCCTCACGCGGCATATCCACCAGCCGGTCGGCATTGCTGATGGTGATCGACAGGCGCTGCGGGAACGCGAACAGCCACTCCACCAGTCCACCGACGACCCCCAGAATCGGCGGCATGTCCTTCGGCGGATCGAAGCGGAAATGCGCATTCACGATCGCCCTGAATTTGGACGGCGTTTTCAGGCCCGGCAGCAGCGACGCAGCAGGGCGCGGCGGCACCGCCATCACCACGGCATCATCTGGCCCGACGGCGATGCTGTCGTCGCCAAACTTCAATTCGCCAACGCGGTTTGCCGACATCACGAACTCGCGCAGCTCATGCCCGAATCGGATGCTGGCACCCTTGTCCTGCAGCAATTTGATCGCGGGCTCGACCAGCACCGCGCTCAAGCCCTCGCGCGCGATCAGCGGCCGGCAAGCCTGGCCGCCTGCCAGCAGCGTCTCCCGCACCACCGCGCCGGCAAGTCCCGCGGACCCCTCCGGCGGATCGACGTTCAACGCCGCCAGCAGCAGCGGCTGCACCAGCCGCTGGTAAAGCGTTCCCTTGCACGGGATCGCATCGCCGACCAGTTTGCTTTGCGCTGCCCAAATCAGGGGCGCCAGTGCGAGATAATCGAGGACGCCGGTATCGGGGACCCGCCGCGCCTCGTCGAACACCCACAGCGGCAGCCGGCTGTCTCCGAGATCGAGCTGCCAGCGCTGCCCGGTGGTGAGATCGACGAACGGAAATTGCGCGCGCTTCGGCCCGACCAGCCCCGCCTCGGTGCCGATCGATCTCGCATAAGCGACCGCGTGACGGTTGCCCGAGAGCAGCAGATGATTGCCGTTATCAATGGTCAGGTTGGTCGCCGCATCGAAATAGGACCGGCAGCGACCGCCGGCCTGTTGCGTGGCTTCGTGGACATGCACCTTGAAATTCGCATTCGCCAGCCGAACCGCTGCCGAGAGGCCTGAAATTCCGGCGCCAATGATATGGACGGTTTTCTGCATCAGATGAACGCGTACCGAACTAGAATGGCGATGCGGGCCATCTTGTTGAGGCGAACCGGCGTCCGCGGCGAAGCAAACCCTCTGACGACCAGCAGGTCCAGAATCGCACGATAATATTTCGACATGATCCTTGGCGCGCGCACCACGCGCCGCGGATTTCGGCCCATGATTTCGTCGGCCTTCTCGAAATGGGTCCGCGCCCGCTCGACCAGCGGCGCGCACACCTTGGGCAGCGCCGGATCGGAGATCACCACAAGCGGATCGCTGCTCGTGATTCCGGCATGCAGCAGGCCCTCGCGCGGCAGATACAGCCGGCCGATGGCGGCGTCTTCATCGACGTCGCGCAGGATATTCGTCAATTGCAGCGCGCGGCCAAGATGATGCGCCAGCAGGATGCCGTCGTCCCGCGCGACACCGAACACCCGTACCGACAGGCGCCCGACCGCGCTGGCGACGCGGTCGCAATACAGGTCCAGCGTCGCAAGGTCGGGCGCCCGGATATCCTGCGGCACATCCATCTCCATGCCGTCGACGATGGCCAGAAAATCCTCGCGCTTAAGGCCAAATGTCCGAACCGACGCGGCATAGTCGCGCAATCGCGCCGGCGGATGGCCCTGATACAGCGCGTCGATATCGTCACGCCATTGTTGCAGCGCGGCCAGCCGCTCGGGCCGCGGGCCATCGGAATCGGCGATGTCATCGACCTGGCGGCAAAAACTGTAGATCTGGAACATCGCCTCGCGCTGCTCGCGCGGCAGGATACGCATCGCCGCATAAAACGAACTGCCGGACGCGGTGGTCCCGTAATTTGCGTTGGCCGCCGCCGTCTCATGCATTGTCATGCACCGGCCGCCGGTTTGGAAACGGGCCGCCTTCCCACCGCCCGGCGCGCCATTTCGCCTGCCATCCCGCCAAGGCTGTAGGCGATGAGTTCCATTGGGCCGAGATGCACGGTCTGGCTCAAGGGATCGCGCACCGTCAAAAGACGAACGATCTTGTCGGCGAAGGCCTGGATCACGGCGATCTCAAGCCCGAGCCGAAAATCCTTTACCTCGGCGCTGAGCGATTTGCTTTGGTCCAACAGAACCTCGGTCCGCGCCGCCAGCGAATGCAGACATTGCAGCAGCGGCGCCGGCGCCTGCTCAAGTCCGAGCGCCTCGACGGAGGCCCCCGCTGCCGCCAGCGCATCGCGCGGAATATAAACGCGATTGAGTTCCCGGTAGTCCTTGCCGCAGTCCTGAAGATGATTGTTGATTTGCAGGCCGGCGCAGAGCGCGTCCGAGGCCGCCCAGGTCGACGTGCTCTCGCCGTGGACGTCGAGCATGAACCGTCCGACCGGCATGGCCGAATATCGGCAATAGTGGATCACTTCGTCCCAGTTTTCGTATCGAAGCTTGGTCACGTCCATCCGGAATGCGATCAGCACGTCGAGAGCGTGCCGTGGCGGCATCGAACGCTGCGCCAGCGCGCGCCGCAGGTTGACCGCCTCGGGCTGGCTGTCGCCCTGGCCCAGCAGTTCGGCTTCAAGCAGATCGAGATAATTGAGCTTGCCGCGCTCGCTGAGCGTTGCATGATCGGCGATATCGTCGGCGGTTCTGACGAAATTGTAGAACGCAAGAATCAGCGCCCGGTGGCGCGGATGGATGATCCATGATGCGACCGGAAAATTCTCGTCGCGGTGAGTCTTGCCGGATCGCAGTTCGCTCGCACTTGTCATCAACAACTGGCTACATTGGTCTGGGCATGCTGACTTGCATGCCCCGGTAATCCGCGCCTGCGGATAGAGATCGTGAACCCCATATAGGAGAATACGACGCCAAAACCAACGCAATCTGTGATTTCTCGCACACTCCGCCCGTCCGAATTAGGCCAATAATCGGCCGGCAACGGCAGCTGTCGGATGCGCGTGCTGTTCTATTGGTTGTGGTCTTTCAGCACCTGGGCGCAAGCGGCACTCAACTTGGGACGATTCTCCTGAAGGCAGGCCAGGATGGTGAAATCGCCCTGATCGATGACGGGGCGGCACAGCTTTTGGACATCGCGGTTGCAAGCCTTCTGCTCCTCGGGCGTGCCGCTGCGCGCCGGTTCGGCGATGGCACTGGAGGAAACCGGTATCGACAACAGGACAAGTGCCAAGAGAAAATTACGCATCGTGTTCCTTCATTCTGAAGCCAGAGAAAATTCGATCCCGATCAGCGGAGGGCATGCCGAGACTGATTTGTTGAGATTGCAAATGCCGCGAAACCCACAGCAACGCGCGCGCCAGAAGCGCTGCTAAATGCGGCCAAATTTGCGGCGGTCCGCTCCGGAACGCGGGACCTTGATGCATAAATTCAGAGATCCGTATAACTACTTGATATAAAATGATTATTTATTGACGAATGTTTTGTACAATTGTCTATTGCAGGCAAAGCCGGTCAATAGCTACATGCTCCCTGACCAAGCACGGCGATATCCGGAGTTTTTTTGATTCTGCCGACCAAAAAAATGCCGTTCGCCTGCTTCAATTGACCGTTCCAACTGCGTCGGCCGGCCGGAACAATTACAGGCGGCGGCCGGATTGTCATTTGAACCTAACACACTGCGGTGACACTAAAACTTCGATGCGGCGAGACGTATCTTGCATCAGAACGTCGATTTGGATGGGAAAAACTCGAGATGAAACTGTTTGGCTCCGGCTTGTTGGGACAGGCTATCAAGGCTGCTGGTGTCGGCGCCGCACTCATGCTGTCGGTGACGGCGGGCTACGCCCAGGCAGGCCCGTTTGTCGGTTTTGAAGGAGCGTGGTCTGGCTCCGGGACGGTGGCGCTTTCCGACGGAACGATAGAACGCATCCGGTGCAAGGCCGACTACAAGGTCAACGGCACCGGACTGGGTCTGAAGCAAAACCTCCGTTGCGCCAGCGATAGCTACAAATTCGAACTGAGCAGCGATGTCACGAGCTATGGTGACCGCATTTCCGGCAACTGGAGCGAAGCGAGCCGGAATATTTTCGGCAACCTGCAGGGCACGGCTGGCGGTGGCCAGATCGAGGTATTCGTCGAGGCTTCGGGATTTGCCGCCAACCTGACCTTGCGGACCACCGGTAACAAGCAGACCGTGCAGATCAACTCCAAGGGCGAGATCAGAGGCGTCAACATCACGATGTCGAAGGGCGGCTAACGCGCGTCCTGGATATCATGCTGTCGCTTACTCCGCCGGCTTGGCGCGACCTACCGTCCCGCGCAGCCGTTGCTCCAGGTTGATCAGGAACATTGCCGTTGGCCGCAGGATAAAGAGGTCCGCGACCAGCGCTGCGACCATTGCAAAAGCGCTGAGCCAGCCGAACAGGCGCAGCGACGGCAGGTCGGAAAACACCGTCACCACCAGACCGCAGGCCAGCACCACCGTGGTCAGGATCAGGGCCGGACCGACCAGCACGGTCGCACGCTCGACCGCCAGCGCGGGATCGATGCCGGGCGTGGTCTCCAGCCGTAACCGGTTGAGAAAGTGGATGGTGGCGCTGAGACCGAGGCCGAACGACACCGTGAGCGCAACCACGCTCGCGAATTGCAGCCCCTCTCCCAGCGCGTACAGCACCGTGCCAGAAAGCACCACTGGAAAAATGCCGGGCAGGATGCAGGCGAACATCACGACCCATGAGCGGAAGGCAAGCCCGATGAAGACAGCAACGAGGGCGAATTCAATGGTCAGCCCGCGGTTGAGCTTCTCGATCATGTTGGCGCTGTTGCGCGCGGCGATTGCGGAGAGACCGGTGACGGCAATCTCGTAACCCGGATGTTTCTGGCGGACGACGTTCAAGGTTGCATCGAGCTTCTCGACCACCGGCAGGAGCTGACTTGAATCGAGGTCGGGCACCCTGCCCGAAACCACCACCGCATCCTCATCGGCCGAGATGAAGCGCCGGACCAGATGCTCCGGAATCACGCTGACATATTCCTTCAGGGTCGCGACATCCGAACTGCCGGCCTTTTGAGCGAGCCAGCGGCGCAGCGTCTCCAATGACCAGACATTACCTACGCCGGCCTGGGTCTCGACCATCGAGTGAACGTCCGCGATCGTCTGCAAGGTCTCCGGCGCATACAGCGATGCGCCTTTGGGGAATTCGATCAGGACGTCGATCGGGTTTGCACCGGTCAGCTTGGCATCGAGACGGCCGCTGGCCGCCACCGCCTGCTGCTTGTCCGGCACCTGATCGGCAAGCCGGTAGCGCGGCTCCAGATTGGCATAGACCACGGCCAGACCGCCGACGAACGCCACGGCGATCAGGCTGAACAGCCCAGGACGGCTGACCATGCGCACCGCGATCCAGTAGCAGAAGGCGCGTAGCGCATTGACCCCGGCATCCCCGGTCGCGAACTTGGCGGCGAACACCTGTTCGTTGCGGACCAGCAAGACACCGAACACCGGAACCAGCGACAATACCGCGAGCAGCGCGATGATGGTGGCGGCAAGTCCGGCCTCGCCGAAGGTGCGGATCAAATCCGAATCCGAGAACTGCAGCGCCAGGAAGGAAATCCCCGCAGTCGCGTGGGTCAATACGCAGGCCGGCCCGACCACCAGAACGGCATTGCGGAAGGCCGAGAATCTGTCCTCCCCGGCGAGCAGCCGGTCGCGCGCGGCGAATGTCAGCTGCATCGAGTCGGAGAAGCTGATGACCATGATGAGCGGCGTCATCACGTTGAGAAACATGTTGAGGCTGAAGCCCGCCCAGCCGAGGATGCCCAGAGCCAGCAGAATGGCAAGCAGCGGCGGGAACGCCGCGACGATCATGAACGACACCTTGCGGAAGAACAGGATCGCAATCAGGCATCCGGCGAGAATGCCCGCGATGTTGTAGATCAACCCGTCGCGCTCGACCGCGTTGCGGATCTCGAGCTGCATGACCGGCACGCCCGACAGTTCCTTGGTCAGCCCGGTACCGGCCAGATCCTCGGTCATGATCTTGCGGATTTCAGTGATGGTCTTTTTCAGTCCGCTGTTTCCGACAATCGATGGCTCCAGCGAGAGCACGATCAGCGCCAGCGTGCCGTCTTCCGATAACAGCTTGCCGCGGATGATCTCGTTGCTTTTGACCGTCTCGATGAACTTGTCGTAGTCGGCGCCCTGCGGCAGCTCCGACGGAAACAGCGCCGCCGGCAATTTGCCGGGCGCCGGGGCCTGGCGTGCCGAAAACAGCGAGATCAAACCGCGCGTGCCTTCGACCAGCTGCAGATCGGTGACCAGATCCCGTAATTTCTCGAGATTAGGGCGTTGCAGCAGCGTTTTACCTTCAACGACGACCAGCACATCGTATTCGGTCGAGGGGAAGCGCTTGGTGACCGCTTCGTACTGCCGGTATTCCTTGCTGCTGGAGCGGAACAACTGGCTCAGGGAATCGTCGATCTTGATACGCTCGATGCCGAATATCGCACCGATCACCATCGCGAGCAGGATGATGCAGGAAAGAATCGGCGCGCGAATGGCGACCAGGCCAATGCGTTCGAGGCCGAAGGCGATGCTCATCGGCCGCCGCTCCAGTTTCTTCGCGTCCGGATCGATGGTGTTCCGCTCGAGCATGCCCTGTCCCAATTCTCACATCGGCGTAATTTGTCTAGAGCGGGATGACTTTTCTTCGAATCGTCATCCCGCTCTATCTTTTTGTTTGAGCATGATCTTTTCGGAAAACCGGTACCCACTTTTCCGGATCATGCTCTAGCTTAGATTTCCGGGCGCGAATGAGGCTGAATTTGCTACGCCTGATCGGCACTAGCCCTTGAAAACATGCGGTAAATTTACCGCAGCAGGGTGTAGCAGGTCTACACGGCGTCTCGCAAGCGCAGCCGGCGTTACGAAAACGTCGCGTATGCGGCGATTATGAGCCCTCAAGTCTCCAATCGCTAGCAATCGCTTAAATTCGTCGTGATGCGCTGAGAGGTCTGGCCGCCACTTTCATCCTTTAGCGCGACGCCGGTGATTCTCCGAGTCAGGCCCTCCCGGATCAGCCACGCAATCCTGAAAGCGGCTTCATCATAACCAAGTCCGGAGCCGTGGATGTTGGAGACACAATTGCGCTCGGCGTCGGAGAGACCGGGCTTGGGAGCGAAGGTCAGATAAGCGCCCAGACTGTCGGGCGCGGAGAGGCCCGGCCGCTCGCCAATCAGCATCACCATCATGCTCGCCCCAACAATGGCGCCGATCTCATCGCCCAGCGCGACCCGCGCGCCCGACGCGACCACGGCACGATCGATTTCGATGCCGTCGGCGGCTAATCGCGGAACGAGGCTCCGGACCAGTTCGACCGCATGGGCGTTGACCGCGGATGGCGACAGGCCATCGCCGACGACGATCGCAAGCTGGCATGGGCCGCCGTCGCGGTTCGTCAGCAGATGCTTTGAAGGCGGATCCAGTATGCGTCCGAGGTCGGGACGCCTGAGATACTCCTTGCGGTCCCGCGCCTGGCTTGAAACCTGAACCGGCTGCACGCCGAGGCCGCCGAGACCGGCGATCAGGCTGAAAACATCGAAGACGGCATGAACGGCGTCGCGGGCACGCGCATGGTCCAGCGTGAATTCGAGCAGCGCTTTGGTCGGCATGCTTGCGCCGGCCCGGCCAAGTCCGACGCGCGCCGGTGTCAACTCCCGCAGATCCCTCAGCGAACGGGACGACGGCACTGGCGTTTTCATCTCTGGTTACTCGGCAGGGACGGATGCCTCGCGCAGTCGCATCGAGTAATTCGATGCATTCTGCTGGCCGCCCGAGGCCGCTCGCGCGAACATGATCAGGTGATGCGCGATCAACGTCACCGATATCAGACTCTCGATATCGCCGCGCCGCAGCCGCGACCACGCAAATTTCCAGAACACTTTCCGGTAGTCGCCGAGGACGCCGACCTTCCAGAAAATATTCCGGAGCATGATCAGCCCGCGTCTGATATTGGCCCAGGTCCTCTGCTCCGCGGTCGAGGGCAGCTGCATCCGGTTGGCATACGTGAAATCCACCTGATGCTGGTATCGCGCGTAGAGTTTTTCCGGCTGGTAGGCGACCTCCATGCATTTGCGCCATGAACTGATGACCTGATCGTAGGGCAGCCGGAAATCGACGTTCGAATCGCGGCTCTCGTCGTCGATCAGCCGGTTTTCGCGCTCGAGGCGATCCCACAGCGGCGTCTTCGGCAGCGCCTGCAGCAGATTGATGGTCAACAACGGAATCTTCGATTCATCGACAAAGGCGAGCAACGCCTTGCCGGTCTCGGGCTTGTCGGTGTCGAGCCCCATGATGATGCCGGAGACGACCTCCAACCCGTGGCGATTGAGGGTCTCGATCCCCTCCAGAATCGGGACCATCATGTTGTGGTCCTTGTGCATCGCCTTGAGCGCATCCGGATCCGGGGTCTCGATGCCGCAGAACACCGTGACGAAGTAGGCGTCGCGCATTTTCTCGAGAATCTCGGGCCGCTTGGCGATGTTCAGCGTCGCCTCGCAGGCCAGCCGCATGACGTAACCGGTTTTTTTCTGCCACTCGATCAGATGCGGCAGCAAATCAAGCGCGGCCTTTCGGTTGCCGATGAAATTGTCGTCGACGAAATAAACCGAGCCCGTCACTCCGCATTCGAGCAAGCGGTCGAGTTCGGCGGTGATCTGTTGCGGCGTCTTGAGACGCGGGTTGCGGCCGTACAGCCCCGGGATATCGCAGAATTCGCACTGATAGGGGCAACCGCTCGAATACTGGATGCTGCCGAGAAAATAGCGTTTGACGTCGGCGAGCTCATAGGCCGGGATCGGGAACTCGGTCATGTCCAGGCGGTCGGCGGTCTTCAGGACCATCTGCTGGGCGGGACGGGATGGGTCGCGCGCCAGCCGCGCGATCAGGTCGTCGGTCGCGTCGCCGAGCTCGCCGACATGGAGATAGTCGAACGATGGATAGTAATCCGGGCAGGCGCTGACCGAGGGTCCGCCGATCGCAACCGCCAGATCGAACGCATGCGCCCGGCGGCAGATATCGTTCATCTGCTGACGCTGAATATGCATGCCGCTGACGAGCACCGCTTCCGCCCATTCGAAATCTTCAGTCGTTGCCGCGCGGATGTTTTCGTCGATGAAGCGCACCGGCCAATGCGCGGGCAGATAGGCTGCGATCAGCAGCAGCCCTTGCGGCGGCATGAAAGCCTGAACGCCGTCGGTCAGGGGATAGGCGTACTCGAACGTGCCGAAAGAAGACGTATAGCGGGGAAAGACGCACAGGATGCGCCGCGCCGCTTCAATGCCCTCAGCTCTCATCAAATTTCCTCTGCGACCTCGGTAAATAATAATAATTACACAAATGGAAATTAAGCACGGCCACTAAAGCTGGGCTACAAATTCCTCAAGATTATGGCAGCGGATCCAACGCGCGGGCGGCCGGATGGTTGCGCGCCAACGCCCGCACCCGAAACTCGCCGCTCGTTGCGGCGCTCCCGGCGGCGACCACGTTGTGGCTCCCTCAGGCGATCAGGCGGGATGCAAAATCGGGCAGCAGCCCCGTATTGCCGGCGAGCCGAAAGTCGGCATCGGCAAGCCCGGCGCGCAACAGCCAATCGTCGAACTCCGGCGCCCGTTTCAGGCCGAACAGATCGCGGATGTAAAGGGCGTCATGGAACGACGTGGATTGGTAATTCAACATCACGTCATCGGCCCCCGGCACCCCCATGATGAAAGTTACGCCGGCGGCGGCGAGCAGCGTCAACAGATTGTCCATATCGTCCTGGTCGGCTTCGGCGTGGTTGGTGTAGCAAACGTCGACGCCAAGCGGCAGGCCGAGCAACTTGCCGCAAAAGTGATCCTCGAGCCCGGCGCGAATGATCTCCTTGCCGTCGTAGAGATATTCCGGGCCGATAAAGCCGACCACGCTGTTGACCAATAGCGGATCGAACGCGCGCGCGACGGCGTAGGCGCGCGCTTCGCAGGTCTGCTGGTCGACGCCGTGATGGGCGTTGGCGGAAAGTGCCGAGCCCTGCCCTGTTTCGAAGTACATCACATTGTTGCCGATGGTGCCGCGCCGCAGCGACAGTCCGGCCTGGTGGGCCTCGCGCAGGAGAGCAAGATCCAACCCAAAACTTCGGTTGGCTGCTTGCGTACCCGCGATCGACTGAAACACCAGATCGACCGGGATGCCCTGATCGATCAATCCGAGCGTTGTCGTCACATGGGTCAGAACGCAGCTCTGGGTCGGGATCTGCAGCCGCGCAATGATGTCGTCGAGCAGCCGCGAGAGCCCGCCGATCACGGCTGGATCGTCGCTTGCCGGATTGATGCCGATACAGGCGTCGCCGGCCCCCAACAGGATGCCGTCGAGGATCGACGCGGTGATGCCCTTGGCGTCGTCGAAGGGATGATTGGGCTGCAGCCGTACGCTCATCCGCCCGCGCAAGCCAATCGTGTTGCGGAAGGCTGATATCACCTCGCATTTTTTCGCCACCAGGATGAGATCCTGATTGCGCATCAGCTTCGAAACCGCCGCGGCCATCTCCGGCGTGATCCCGCGCGACAGCTTTTTGAGAACGTCAGACGTGGCTGCATCCGACAGCAGCCAATCGCGGAACGACCCGACCGTCAGCGCAGATATCGCCGCGAAGACCGAGGTGTCATGCGTATCGATAATCAGACGGGTGATTTCATCGTCTTCGTAGGGAATGACGGTCTCATGCAGGAATTGTTTCAGAGGCACGTCGGCCAGCGCGATCCGCGCCGCGATCATCTGCGCCGCGCTATCGGCTGCGATCCCCGCCAGGCGGTCGCCGGAGCGCGGTGGCGTGGCCTTGGCCAGGAGATCGCGCAGATCGTCGAAGACATAGGTGGTGGCATCGATGGCGTGGCGATAGACCATGGCGGCTCCGGGCCATCAGCGCGTCACTGCGCGATGTCCACCGCAAAGACTATCAGCTGACAGTTCTTGCGCAGCAAGCGTCTGGCTGGTGCATGGTTACCGGAGAGGGGCGGTACAATGGTACAATT
>WNGH01002695.1_pt1 | contig 20455 bp, 15 predicted proteins | sample 5400631 | NCBI WGS metagenome assembly WNGH01 (sample SAMN13153373, study PRJNA577476) | soil metagenome | isolation source: 115 cm soil or saprolite under Garry oak tree replicate 1 | place: USA:California | collected 2016-06-15
GCGGGCCATGCGGGCCTCATACCAGTAGTAGAAGTCGCAGCGCGAGCAGAGCGCCTCGAGGCGGCGCAGCGTTGAGTCCGCCAGCGCCGAGCGGCCGAGCGAGAGGGCGGCGTCGGCGCCCGCGACGTGCACCCACGGCAGCTTGTCGTACCTGCTCGTCGCGATGCGATACGCCTCGAGCGCCTTTTCCGGGTCGTGCTGGGCGAGGTAGATCCCGACCATGCGCCCCGGGCCGTCGAACGAGCGCGGCGAGTCCACCAGTTCGCTCAGCACGACCGTGAGCTGGTCTCGAAATACAGGGACGCGCAGCGCGGTGCGCACGCCTCCCGCCAGCACCAGGAGGGCGACGAGGAGTCGCCGCGGCGCGAGCGGCACGCGCGCGAGCGCGGCGCCTGCGGCCAGGACGAGACCGGCGGACGGCAGGTACAGCGTGCGCTCGGCGACGAGAACGCCCACGGGGAACACGAGGTTGGCGACCGGCAGCAGGGCAATGCCGATCCAGCCCAGGCCGTACGCCTCGAGGCGGCGCCCCCGGCGCCACGCGAGTGTGATCAGCGCCGCCCAGACGGCGAAGCACGCGAGGCCGAGCCCCAAGCGCGCGTCGAGCGCCGACGGGACGAGCGTGCGCTCGTCAGGGGAATAGTCCACACGCAGGTGCAGTGGGAACAGGAGCAGGCGCGCGAAGTCCGCGAAGGCAGCGACCGCGGTCAGCCGCATTTGGAGCGGCGTCGCCCCGATGAAATGGGGCGCCCAGTGTATGATCTCCGCGTACGGCGCCAGCACGGCGTAGCGCACCGCGCCGTAGGCGACGCCCAACACCACCCAGGCCGCGACGTAGGCGACCATGCGACGCCGGGCAGGTCGCCGTCCCACCCTGACGATCCAGCCCCACGCGATCAGCGCCGGGACCACCGCGCCGGTTTCCTTGCTCAGCAGGGCGGCGACCGACGCGAGGAGGCTCCACCCGAGACTGTCCCGCTCCAGGGCGGCGTACACGGCGAGCAACGCGAACAGCGCCGCCATCAGCTCCGCGCGGCCCACGATATTCGCCACCGCTTCGACATGCACGGGATGCACCGCGAAGATCAGGCCGGCGACCAGCGCTGCGCGATCGCCGCTCCAGCGTCGCGCCAACAGGGTAACCGTGACGCTCGTCGCGGCATGCCACAGCAGATTGACTCCGTGAAACCACGCCGCGGCCCCAAGCTGCCAATCCACGGCGTAGCTCGCGATCGTGAGCGGCCGGTACAGCCCGCCACCGAATGCGGGAGGCCAATACGCGGCGGCGAAGGCACGCCACAGTGCGCTGGGTGTGTGGACGAAGGCGTTCGTGTAGATGATCGTGAGGTCGTCCCACGCCCAGCGGTTCCAAAGGGCCCCGAGGTACACCACGCCGGCGCAGGCGGCGACGGCGCAATAGAGGCGCCTCGTCATCGCGGCTGCAGTCGGCGAACGTGCGCCGCGAGAGAGTCCGCCGCCGCAGCGTTCCCCAAGCGCCGGGCCGCGGCAGCTTCCGCGGCATAGTGTCCGCGACAGCCCGGGCACAAGACATCGAAGCGGCCAAGCAACGAGTCGGCCAGCGCGGCGCGCCCCAGCGCCAGCGCCGCATGCGCCGCCTTCAAATAAGGCCGGGGGTCGTCCGGGTAGATCGACGAGGCCGTCGTGGCGGCCTCGAAGGCCTTCGCGGGCCGCGCCTGGTCGAGGTATATCGTCGCCATGATCATCGGCCCGACGTAGGACCGCGGCGAGTCTTCGAGGATGCTCAGCGTCAGGGACATGTTGCTGCGCCACACCGGCACCCGCAGCGCGGTGCGTGCGCCCCCTGCCACTGCCATCGCGCCGACGACGAGCCCGAGCGCGCGACCGCGCAGATTGCGCGCGAGCCCCGCTACTGCCAACGCGAGGCCTACCGAGGGCAGATACTGCGTGCGCTCGGCGACGACGACGCCGATCGGAAACAAGAAATTCGCGACCGGCGCGTAAGCCAGAGCCATCCAAGCGAGCCCGTACGCTTCGAGTCGCCGCTGACGGCGCCAAGCGAGCGCCAGCAGGGCGACCCATGTCGCGAGCACCAGCAACCCCAGCCCGAAGCGCCAGTCGAGCGGGGAGAGCACCGTGGTGCGCTCGCCCGGCGAGTAGTCGGCGCGCAGCGCGAGTGGGAAGAACAGCAGACGCGCCACGTCCGCGAGCGCCGCCACCGCCGTCAAGCGGACTTGCACGGGGCTGGCGCGCTGGAAGGCGCCGGCCAAATCGTGCGACCGCGCGTACGGATGCAGCACGACTTCCCGCACCGTGAGGCACACCAGGCCCGCCAGCAGCCAGCAGACCGCGTACGTCACCATGCGCCGGCGCGGCGGACGCCGCAGGCTCTCTCCCCCCCCGCCCCCCCCGCCCCCCGCGCCCAACAGCCCCCACCCGGCGACGACCAACGCCGGCGCGACTACTGCCACCTCCTTGCTGAGCAGCCCGAGCGCCCAGCACACCGCGCTCCAGACCGGCCGATCCGCTTCCAACGCCGCGTACACCGCGAGCAGCGTGAACGCCGCGGCCATCAGTTCGGCCCGCCCCACGACGTTGGCGACCGCTTCGACATGCACCGGGTGCACCGCGAACAGCATCCCCGCCACGAGCGCCGCCGCATCACCCGCCCAGCGCCGGGCGAGCACCGCGACGAGCGCACTCACACCGGCGTGCCACGACAGGTTCACGGCGTGAAACCACGCGGCGCCGCCGATGTGCCAATCCAGCACGTACGTGAGCAGCGTGAGCGGGCGATACAGATACCCGCCCACGAACGGCGGCCAGTAAGGGCTAGCGAAGGCGGTGGCGAGCCCGGCCCACGTCTGGACGAGGGGATTCCCGAGCACGATGACCTGATCGTCCCAGACGAACTCGTTCCAGAGCGCGCCCAGGTACACGATCACGGCGCAGGCGGCGACGGCGAGATAGACTCTCTTAGCGCGCACGATGCACCACGAAGATCGCCGCGCCGTCGGGCCAACGGCGCACGACGCCGAGCCAGCCAGGGTAGGTGGCGAGCAGGCGCTCCAGCTCCTCCTTTCCATCCGCCTGGTTTCCCGCGAGCAGGACGTGCGTCACGCCCTGGCGCTCGAGGTAGGCGCGGTGCACGGGGGGCGGAGGCTCGATCACGTGCGCGCCCCAATAGCTAGAGATGTAAAGCGGGACAGCGACGCGCCGCGTGTACAGCCAGACGAGCGGATCGTGGTCGCTCGCGATCACGGCGTCGGGCGGCAAGGAATCCAGGGCCGGCAGCACCTCGGCGAAGGTGCGGGAAATCCGCCGGGCGGAGAGCTCCCACCAGCGGCCGGCGAATCCACGCGTCTCGTAGCGCACGTAGCCTGCGACCAACGCGGCAGCGAGGAGCGCCACCGGGACGCGCAGCCGCGGGCGACGCCACAGCTCGACGGCCCCGGCCGCCCACGCGAGCGCCAGCCAGGGGAGCACGGCCCAGAGGAACCGGTCGGGCGGGACTGGCCAGCAGGCGAGAATCGCGAGGTACACCACGAGCGTCACGCCGATCGCCGAGCGTCGCGCGATGCAGGCCAGCCCATACACTCCGACCACGAGCGCCGGGAGGCCGACTCCGTAATAGACCAAGCGGCTCGGCACCCAGTTGAGCGTCAGCACGCCGAGGGGCCGCGCCAGGTCTGCCGTTCGGGAACCCAGCGCGCCGGCTCCGGCCGCCCGGAGGAGCTCGAAGTACGACCCGTAATCCGTGGCGAGCAGCGGGTCGAGGGCGTGCCCCTGAGTGAGCAGCCAAGCTCCCCAGCCTGCGCCGGCCACCACGAGCGGGAGAGACGCGAGCGCCGCCTGCCGCCCCAGGTCGGGGCGGGCCGGTGCGACGTTCACGCGGCGCGCGGCGTACAGCCACGCGACGACGCCGGCGCCTGCCGCCACACCGAGCGCGCGCGTGAGCAGGGCAAGCGCCGCGGCACCGCCGGCCAGCAGTGCGGCGCTTCCCGACGCCAGGCGGGGGGGCGGACGGTCGGCGAGGATTACGGCAGCCACGAGCAGCAGGCCGAACAGCGGCTCCGAGAGCAGGGCGACGAGCATGGTGAGGAACGGGATCGCGAGCGCCGCCGCCGCAACCACGACGCCGGCCAGCCAGCGCGGCGCCCCTGCCCCGACGAGCTCGGTGCGCGTCGCGTGCCACGCGATCAGGCCGCACGCCGCGGCGGCGCACACGACATTCAGGAGCTTGCCGGCCAGGGCGGCCCCCGCCAGCGACAAGAATCCGAACAACGGCGCGAGGACGGCGGAGTAGAGCGGCGGGTAGTGGATCGCGGCCGGCGCGCCGGGGAGGTTCGCATATACGTACCCGTGCCCGTGGGCGAGGGCCCAGGCGATCGTGGCGTAGACCCCGTCGTCGTAAAACACCCCGATGAGGTCGCGGTTGAGTGTGAGCGCCCCCGCGACGAGGGCCACGCCCCCGGCCGCGATCCCCGCCCGTCGGGCGGCCGCACCCAGCGGAAGGTCCGCCGCGCCCGCGCTCACGGACCGGCCGGGCTGCGGGCGAGAAGCGAATCGGCCGCCGCTGCGTACCCATGGGCGCGCGCCACGGTCGCTTCGCGGCGGTAATACCCGCCACAGCGGTGACACAACTGCTCCAGCGCCGCGAGCAACGAATCGGCGACGCGCGACTCGCCGGCGGCGAAGGCAGCCACCGCGCCGGTGGCGTAGATCGTCGGGTCACGGCCATAGGTCGCCGCCGCGATGCGCGCCGCCGCGAGGGCCCGTGCCGGCGTATGCTGGTCCAGGTAATACCCGATCATCCGCTTCGGCCCGACGTAGGAACGCGGCGAATCCGTGATGATGCTCAGGGTGACCGACGCGTCGTCACGCCACACGGGGACCCGCAGGGCGGTGCGGATGCCGGCCAGCACGGCGAGCGCGGCGACGACCGGCCAAAGCCGTTCACGCGGCGGCCGTGCGACCCAACCTGCGGCGGCGAGGACCAGCCCAGCCGAGGGGAGATACAACGTTCGCTCGGCGACGTAGAAGCCCGCGGGATAGAGGACGTTCGCCACGGGCAGGAGCGCCACGCCGATCCAGCCGAGCCCGAACGCCTCGAGCTTCCGATCGCGCTTCCATGCGAGCGCGAGCAGCGCGCTCCACAGCAGCGCGCACAACATGCCCACCACGAAGCCGGGATCGAGCGGCGACGTGACCAGGGAGCGCTCGTTGGGGGAGTAATCCACCCGCAGCGTCAGCGGGAACACGAGGAGGCGCGCGACATCGGCCAGCGCCGACACACCCGTCAGGCGGACGGCCCAGGGAGAGGCGCCCAGGAACATCGCCCCGATGCTCTGAAATCCGGCGAACGGGTGCAGCACGATGGCGCGGGCGACCGCGTAGACGCCCCCGACGAGCACCCAGCTCGCGACGAAGAGCCCCATACGACCGCGGCTGGGCCGCGCGAGCCCGAGCACCCACGCCCAAGCGATGAGCGCCGGCGCGACCGCCGCGTTCTCCTTGCACAGAAGCCCGAGCGCCCAGGCCGCGGCGCTCCAGCCGATGGCCTCACGGGCGAGCGCGGCATACACGGAGAGCACGACGAAGACCCCCGCTAAGAGCTCGGCACGCCCGACCACGTTCGCGACCGCCTCGACGTGCACCGGGTGTACCGCGAACAGCACCCCCGCGACCAGCCCGCCCGTGGTGTCCGCCCACCGCCGCGCGAGGACCGCGACCGCGACCGCGGCCGCCCCGTGCCACAGCAGGTTCGCGGCGTGGAACCAGACCGCTCCGTCCAGCATGCGGTCCAGGGCGAAGGCCGCGATGATGAGCGGCCGGTACAGGTGGCCCCCCAGGTCGGGCGGCCAATACGGGGCCCCGAAGGCGCGCCAGACTCCCGCGGGTTCTGCCACGAGCGGATTCGTAACGATGATCGCGACATCGTCCATCGCGAACTGGTTCCAGAGCGCGCCGAGATACACCACGATGGCGCACCCGGCGACGACGGCGTACAGCTGCTTAGTGCCCACGATTCACCTGGAACACCGCGCGGCCGCCGCCCCAAGCGTGGACGACCGAGAGCCAGCCCGGATATGCGCCGAGCAACGCGTCCAGCTCGGGGGCGGATTCGGACACGTAGCCGGCGATCACGATGTGGGTTACGCCTTGCCGCTCCAGGTACGCCCGTTGCTCGGCCGCGGTGGGCAGGGTCACTTCGCGGCCGTGGTAGCCGTGAACGTACAGGGGCACACACGTGCGGCCCGTATGAAGCCAGAACAGAGGCTCGAAGTCCGCGGCCACCACGGCGTCGGACGGGAGAGTCCTGAGCCACGGCAACATCTCGCCGGCGCTGGTCGAAACCAAGGCAGGCGCGGCGCGCCAAGCCTTCGACACCAGCCCCTCGACTTCGAGTCGGCCGTAGCCGGCGACGAGCGCGCCGGCCACGATTGCCAGCGGGACGCGCAGGGGCCTAAGCGTGGAGCGCTGCCAGAGACGAACCGCGGCCGCGACCCAGGCGAGGCCCAGCCAGGGAAGCACGACCCAAAGGAACCGATCGACGGGGAAGGGCCAGACGGACAGGATGGCGAAGTAACAGAGCAGCGTGAGCCCGATGCTCGACCGGCGGGACAGGAGCACCAGCCCGTACAGCAGCACCGCCAGGGCGGCTCCGCCGAGGAGGTAATGGAGCCCCGGCGGTCCCGGCAGCCACGAGAGCGTCAGGTCGCCCAGCGGGCGCGGCAGGTCGCGCAGGCTGGGCCAGAAGGCCTGGAGGCCGGCCTGCTTCAGCGGCTCGAAATAGCTGCCATAGCTCGCGGCCATGTCGGGATCGATCCCGCCGCGGTGACGGACGAGCCACAGTCCCCACGCGAGGGCGGCGGCGAAGACGGGGCCACCCGCCAGCGCCGTTCGCCGCCACGGCGCGCCGCGGACGAGCACCAGATAGAGGACGCTCCCCGCTCCCACGGCGACGCCGACGGAACGAGTGAGCAGCGCGAGCGCCGCGGCGACGCCGGCGAGCAGCGCTCCACGATCGGCCGACCAGCGCACGGGCGGGCGATCCGCGAGGATCACCGCGACGACCACGAGGACGCTGAACAGCGGCTCGGAGAGGAGCACGCAGAGGATCGTCAACATCGGCAGGGCGACGCCCGCCGCAACGACGACTGCGGCGGCCAGCCACGCGGGGACGCCGGGCCCGAGTAGCTCCGCGCGGCTCGCGTGCCACGTAATGAGTCCCGCGGCGAGGGCGGCGAGCAGGATGTTGAGCACCTTGGCTGCAAGCGCCGCGGCCGGCAGGGGGAGCGCGCCGACGAACGGGGTGAGGAGCAAGGGATACAGCGGGGGAAAATGAACGACCGCTGGGTGGCCCGGGAGGTTTGGGTGCACGTACCCCAGACCGTGGCCCAGCGCGTACGCGGTGCCGACGTACAGGCCGTCGTCGTAGAAGACGCCCGCCAGCATTTGGTTCAGCGTCAGCCCGCCGCCTGCGAGCACCAGCAGCGCCGCGACGATGCCGGCGCGGCGCGCCATACGGTCGGGCGCCAGCGGCTCCGCCTGGGCGCTCACGGACGGCGCGCGGCCTTGAGCGCCTCGAGGTGCCGGAGCAACGAATCCGCCACGACCGTTTGACCGCGGGCGCGTGCCTCGATGACGGCCGCCTCGAAGAACGTCTCGCAGTGAATACACGTCGAGTCGATGTGCGCCAGCAACGTGTCGGCGACCGCCGGCCGATCGAGGCGGTAGGCCATTTCGGCCGCGCGCAGGCTCAGCCGGGTGTCCGATGGCAATATCCGGGACGCGCGGCGGAAGCCCTCCAGGGCGTCCGCATACCGGCCCTCGCGCTCCGCGTACCGGGCGTCGACCATCGGCCCGAAGTACGAGCGCGGGGAATCCCGTAAGACGCTTTGGTAGACGGTTTCGGTGCTCTTCCAGACCGGCACGCGGAGCGCGGTACGAACGCCGCCAGCGGCGATCAGTGTGACGGTGGCGACGCCCGCGATCCGCCGAACACGGGTCGCCGCTCCAGCCCACCAGGCCGCAAACCCGGCGCCGGCAGCGAGCGCGAGGCCGACCGACGGAAAATAGAGCGTCCGCTCGGCGACGAGCACACCCACCGTGAAGAGAAGGTTGGCCACGGGCGCGAGCGCGATCCCGATCCAGGCGACACCCAGCGCCTCGACGCGCCGCTGACGCCGCGCCAACAACCACAGGAGCGCTGCCCAGAGCGCGAGGCACGCGAGGCCTGCGAGGAAGCGTGGGTCGCCGAACCCCGTCACTGCCGTGCGCTCCTTCGGGGAGTAATCCGCGCGGAGCGTCAACGGGAACACGAGGAGGCGCGCGATGTCGGCGAGGGCCGCGACGGCGGTGAGCCGCACCATGAGGGGCGACTGGTCGAGAAAGACGACCGCCACCCCCGAGCTCACCGGATAGGGCCCGAACACCGCCTGCCGCACGAGGGCGTAGTCGATGCCGATCAAGCCCCAGACGATCACGTACGCCGCGATGCGCCGTGCCGGCGGGCGCGGGAACCCGAGCAGCCATGCCGCCCCGACCAGCGCCGGGACCACTGCGGCATTCTCCTTGGCGAGGAGGGCGAGCGTCCAGGCAACCGCGCTTCCGGCGAGGCTGTCGCGCGCCACTGCGAGCCAGACGGCGAGCACCGAGAACACCGCCGCCATGAGCTCCGCCCGGCCGACCACGTTCGCCACGGCTTCGACGTGGACGGGATGGACCGCGAACAGGGCCCCGGCGAGCCAGCCTGCGGCATCCCCAGCCCAGCGTCGGGCGAGGAGGGCCACCGCGGTGCTGGCGCCGGCGTGCCAGAGGACGTTGACGCCGTGGAACCACCATGCGCCCGCGGGCGCCACGAGCCAGTCGAGGGCGTAAGTCGCGACGACGAGGGGCCGGTACAGATACCCGCCCGCGGCGGGGGGCCAATAGGGCATGGCGAACGCGCGCCACAACCCGCTCACCCCATGGACGAGCGTGTTGTCCGCTACGATGGGCATGTCATCCCAGGCGAAGCCGTTCGCGAGGGCGCCGAGGTAGCAGGCGACGGCGAGCGTCACGACGCCGATCACGAGCGCGCGGGCGCCCGAGGGCAGGCTCAGCGGGCGCGCCACTGACCCGGCGGCGGCAACAGGTTGTAGCGCAAGATGTGGAACAGCGCGGCGAGGCCGTCACGCCACGTGATCTTTTTCCCTTCCGCGTAGGTTCGCCCGCTGTAGGAGATCGGCATCTCCCAGACGCGCGCCCCCGCCTGCGCCAGCCGCGCGGTGATCTCCACCTCGAAGCCGAACCGGTCGGACCTGAGGGGCAGGCGCCTCAGCAGGTCGGCGCGCACCAGCTTGTAGCAGGTCTCCACGTCGGTGAGGTTGAGATCGGTGAACATGTTGGAGAGGAGGGTGAGGAGCCGGTTGCCGACGGAGTGCCAGAAGTAGAGGACGCGATGCGGGCCGCCTTGGAACCGCGAGCCGAACACGGCGTCGGCGCGTCCGTCGGCGATGGGGGCGAGCAGCGCCGGGAGCTCGGCGGGATCGTACTCGAGGTCGGCGTCCTGGATCACGATCACGTCGCCGGTGGCCTCGCGGATCCCCGAGCGGATGGCGGCCCCCTTTCCACGGTTCCGCTCGTGGCGCACCACCCGGTCGAGCCGCCCCTCCCGGCACAGGCCGTCGAGGATGTCGGCCGAGCCGTCGGTGGAGGCATCGTCGATGGCGACGAGCTCGACTCCCAGCGGGACGCTGCGCAGGCGCGCGACGACGCGCGCCACGGTGTCCGCCTCGTTATAGACGGGGATGAGGACGCTGAGTCTCACGCCTCGTTCGACTCCCCGTCGTACCGGCTGAGCTTGCGGTACAGGGTCGAGGGGTCGATGCCCAGGACTTCGGCCGCGCGGGTCTTGTTGCCGCCCTCGCTCTGGAGCACCCACGTGATGTAGGCGCGCTCGATGACGTCGAGCGTAGGGTTGGCGTGCGGCCGCTCGGCGACGAGGGGCTCGGCCCGGTGCTCGCTGAGCTTGTCGGGCAGCGCCGCGAGATCGATCATGTCGCCCTTGCTGAGCACGACCGCCCGCTCGAGGGCGTTTTCGAGCTCGCGCACGTTGCCGGGCCAGTCGTAGACGAGCAGCGCCTGCTGCGCCGCCTCGGCGAGGCCCTTCGGGTTCTCGTCCCGCTCCTTCGCGATGCGGCTGAGGAACTCCTCCCACAGGATCTGAATGTCGTCCCGGCGCTCCCGCAGCGGCGGCAAGTGGATGGCGATCACGTTGAGGCGGTAATAGAGATCGGTGCGGAACCGACCGCGTTTGATGTCGTCCTCCAGATCCCGATTGGTCGCCGCCACCACGCGCACGTCGACCGGGATGGCCTCCGTGCCGCCGACGGGGATCGCTTCGCGCTCCTGGAGCACGCGGAGCAGCTTCACCTGCGTGGCGGGGGACATCTCGCCGATCTCGTCGAGGAAGAACGTGCCGCCCCGCGCCGCGGCGAACAGGCCCTGCTTGTCCCGCACCGCTCCCGTGAAGGAGCCCTTCACATGGCCGAACAGCTCCGATTCGAGCAGGCTCTCGGGCAGCGCGCCGCAGTTCAGCGAAAAGAATCCGCCGTCCGAGCGTGCCGACAGCTCGTGGATGTAGCGCGCGATGACTTCCTTCCCCGTGCCCGACTCTCCCTGGATGAGCACGGTACTCTCGGTCGGGGCCACCTGCTCGGCAAGTTTGAGGACGTCGACGAAGGCGCGCGACTTACCGAGCGGCTTGACCAGCCCGGACCGCTCGCGGCGCCGGATCTCCTGCTTGAGCTGCTTGTTCTCCGCCTTGAGCTGCCGCTGCTCGACGGCGCGACGGCAGATCGCCACGAGGTCGTCGTTCGAGAACGGCTTCTGGATGTAGTAGAAGGCGCCCTGGTTCACCGCCTGAATCGCGCTCTGCAGCGATGCCTGCGCGGTCATGAGGATCACCGGCGTCTCGGGATCCTGCTCGCGCACGGCCGCGAGGATGTCGGTGCCCGTGACGCCCGGCATCTTGATGTCGGTGAGGACGATGTCGGGTGGGCTGCCCTTCAACGCCTCGAGCCCGGCCTTTCCGCCCTGGGCCGTGGTGACGTCGAACCCTTCGCCCTTGAGGAGGATCCGCAGCACGTCGAGGATCCCCATCTCGTCGTCGACGACGAGGATGGAGGGCTGGTTGGTCATACGACCTCCGCATCCCTGGCTTGAGTTGTCACGTCACGGCCCACCGATCCGCTCGGCGCGCGCGAGCAGCGAATCGGACGCCGCCGCGTATCCGGCCTCCCGCGCAGCAGCCGCGCTACTACGGTAGTAGCGTGGGCACTGGTGGCAAAGACGCTGGAACCCGACCAGCAGCGAATCCGCCGCCCGCGCGTCCCCGGCGGCGAAGGCGGCGACGGCGCCCGTGATATAGACCGTGGCGTCTCGGTCGAAGATGCTCGTCGCCAAGCGTGCCGCAGCGAGCGCCTTGGTGGGCTCATGCTGGTCCAAGTACCAGAACGCCATCCGCTTGGGGCCTTGGAAAGAACGCGGCGAATCTTGCAGCATGCTCAGGGTGAGAGAAGGTTCATCACGCCAGACGGGCACGCGCCGGGTCGTGCGTACGCCCCCGAGGACGACGAGAGCGGCCACCACGAGCCGGAACGACCGGGGCGGCAGTCGTTCCAGCCATGGCCCCACGGCGAGGACCAGACCCGCGGATGGGAGGTAGAGTGTCCGCTCCGCGAGGTAGAAACCCACCGGGTACAGCAGGTTCGCAACCGGCAGGTACGCGATACCGATCCACCCGAGCCCGAGCGCTTCCAGCCGGCGACCCCGCTTCCAGGCGACGAACAGCAGGGTGCTCCAGACGACGAAGCACACAGCCCCGGCCACGACCCGCGGGTCGAGCGGCGACGTGACCAGCGTTCGCTCGTTGGGTGAGTAGTCCGCCCGAAGGGTCAGGGGAAAGACGAGGAGCCGCGCGACATCGGCCAGCCCGGCGACGGCCGTCAGTCGCACCGCCACTGGGGACTCGCCGACGAACATTAGAGCGGTGCCTTCGAGCCCAGAGAAAGGGTGGCGCACCGCAGCGCGCACGGCGACGTACGCAGCGCCAACGACCACCCAGACGGTGACGAACACGACGATCCGGCGACGGTTGGGCCTTCCGAACCCGAGCAGCCACGCCCAGACCACGAGCCCGGGCACAACCGCGGCGTTCTCCTTGGAGAGCAGCCCGAGCACCGCCGCCGCCGTGCTCCAGGCGACGCTCTCATGAATGACAGCCGCATAGACCGCGAGGACCGCGAACAGCGCAGCCATCGACTCCGCGCGCCCGACGACGTTCGCCACCGCCTCCACGTGTACTGGATGGACGGCGAACAGGAGTCCCGCGGCCAGGGCGCCGGCGTTATTGGTCCAGCGCCGGGCGAGCGCCGCCACGGCCACGGAGGCCGCCGCATGCCACGCCAGATTCACCGCGTGAAGCCAGGCCGCGCCGTCGACTGCCCGATCGAGCGCAAACGTCGCGATCGTGAGCGGTCGGTACATAGAGCCCCCGAGATCGGGGGTCCAATAGGGCGCGGCGAAAGCCTTCCAGAGCCCCGACAGATGACCCACGAGCGGGTTCATCACGACGATCGCCACGTCGTCGAAAGCGAACCGGTTCCACAGAGCCCCGAGATACACGATTGCGGCGCAGGCCGCGACCATGACGTAGAGGTGGGTCGCGCGCGATTCGGTTCCAGCGCGCGAAGGATTCACCGGGCTCATCGGGACGGCCGCAGCGTACGTCATGCGGCTTCCTCTTTCCGACCGGCTGCGGGGAAGTAGACGGTGAACGTCGTGCCCTTCCCCGCCGTGGAGTCCACAAGCACGAGGCCGCGGTGGGCCTCGACCGCGCGCTGCACGATGGCGAGCCCCAGCCCGGTGCCCCCGGTCCGTCCCGTGACGAACGGCTCGAACAAGCGGCCCCGCAGGCTCTCCGGAATCCCCGGGCCGTTGTCGCTCACGGCCAGGCTCACCGGGTTCTCGATCCCGGCCCCGCCGGGGAGCTCGTGCGCCGCGGGCCGGCCGGTGCGGACGGCCACGCGGGCGCCCTTCCCCGCCGCCTGCACCGCGTTCAACACCAGGTTCGACACCACGCGGTGCAGCAGGTCTTCGTCGCCCTCCATCGGCGTCGGGCCGCCGGCCAGGTCGATGACCGCGTCCCCGGGACAGTCGGGATGCTCGCGCACCATGCGGATCGCCGCCCCCGCCACGGCCCGCAGATCGAGCGGCCGGCATTCGGTGACGCGCACCCGCGAGAAGTCGAGGAACTCCGAGAGCAGGCGTGCGAGCCGATCGCTCTCGCGTACGATGAGCGACGTCAGGAACTTCTCGTCCGGGTCGGCCCGCTTGGCGCGGCCCAGCTGCTCGACCGACGAGCGGATCGAGGCGAGCGGGTTCTTGATCTCGTGCGCGAGACTCGAGGACAGCTCGGCCACGGCCTCGAGGCGCTCCGCGCGCAGGTGCAGCTCCTCCAGCCGCTTCGAGTCCGAGATGTCGGTGAAAATGGCCGTCACGCGCGGCGCGCCGTCCGGCTCCAGGTCGAGGGTCGTCGTCGTCACGCCGATCGGAAACGTCCGATCGGGACGCCGCACGAGGGCCTCCACCCGCATCGCCCGCACGCCGCGCCGCGCGGTCGCGGTGATCGCGGCCCAGAACTCGGGGGCGATCTTCGCGAACTCCGGCATGATCGACCGTCCGCGCCACTGCCGTTCCTTGACGCCGAGGATGTGCTCCGCCGCCGGGTTGCAGTAGAGGAGGTGCCCCTCCTGATCCACCGTCACGATGCCCGTCGGGATGTTCCGCAGCACGTCGTCGGCCTCGAGCCGGACCTGGCGCAGCTCTCCCGCCAGCGCCTCGCGCTCGGCCCCCATCACCGAGACGCGGCTCGCGAAGTAGGCCGTCACCGCCGCCACCGCGACGAACACCGACAACTGGAGCGCGATCGGGCCCGACAGCGCGGTGCGGTGCCCGAAGAACACGTCGGCGACGTACACGATGCCCACGAGCGCGGTGATCAACGCCGTGCTCGTGGGCGGCATCAGGACGGCGGTCACCGCGATGAGCGGTACGTAGAGCGGCGTGAGGTCGCTCTGCGGGCCGCCCGTGATGTGCACCACGGTCGTGATCAACGCGACGTCGAACAACGCCTGGGCATAGAGGAACGTCTGGCCCAGCACGCGGGCGCGGATGTGGGTGTGCCAGTAGGAGGCGATCGTCACGATCACGGTCGCGACCAGCACGAACGACGTGACCAGCAGATCGAGCGGCGCCGCGACCGCAAACTTGAACGCGGCGGCGAGATACAGCGCCACCGCCACGCACATCCGCCCGACGTACACCGACCGCAGCAGGGCCTGCGGAGTCGGGATCGCCGACCCGGTCGAGCGGCCCCCGAACCACTTCACATCGCGCTCCTTGGAGTGAGCCTAAGCATCACAAAGGCAACAGCTTACGATGGACGGCCGAACGCCGTCGCCGCCGGGCGCAGGGCGTAAGTATTGGGAGTGGTCTGGCAAAGTGCAAGAGCGCGGCCGGTGTGCGGCTGTACTATTGTACGCCATGCCGCGCCGCACCCGCCTGCTGGCATACGTGATCGTCGCGGCCATGGCGGGGCCGCGCCCCGGACACGCCCAGGCGCCCCTCACCCCCCTGGATTCCGCGATTCTCGCGTCACAGCCCCTCAAGCGGTTGGTGCTCAGCCCCTCGCTGTTCCGCCGCCTCAGCGTCCTCGCCGCCGGCCTCGATCGCGAGGTGGTGTTGTGCCTCCAGGGGACGGCGTCGGGTGACAGCGCGATGGTGCGGGATTTCGTGATGCCGGACCTGCTGAGCTCGGCGGCCGATGCGGTTCAGCCATTGCCCTGCGCGCCGGCGACGCTCGCGGTGTGGCACAACCACCCCTGGACGGGGCCGGACTCGAGCTTCGGCGTGAAGACGCCGGAAGACTTCTGTTCGCTGAGCGAGCCCGACCTGCGGACCGTGATCACCGATTCGGTCCCGTTCGCGGTGGTGAGCGTCGGTCGCGCGCGGCGCCCGATCCTGTGCTGGTGGCGTCGCGTCCAAGCCGTGGTGAACCGGCACGTCAAGTTCCTGCCGCGCTTCCCGCGGCAGTGGCTCGAAGTGTCGAGCCTCGCGGCCATCGACACGTTGGCGCCTTAGACGCCCTCTTCCGCCTCCCCGGCAGGAAGGTCGAGCGCTTCCAGCTCGAGCACGAACACGCTGCCGCCACCCGGACGCGGCTCGTAGCGCAGGCGCCCGCCCTGCGCCTCGGCGAGCCGCCGCGCGATCGAGAGCCCGAGGCCGGCGCGTCCGGCGTCCGGCGCCGCGGTCGCGCTGCGGAAAAACGGCGCGAAGATGCGCTCGCGGTCTTCGGCCGGGATGCCGGGGCCCCGATCCGCCACGGCGAACAGGAGCGACCCGCCCTGGCGCGTGACCCCCAGCTCCACGGGAGCGCGCGGCGGCGAATAGCGCAGCGCGTTCTCGACCAGGTTGCTCAAGATGCGGAGTGTCTGCACGAAATCGAACCGCCCCACCAGGGCCGGCTGGGTCATGTCGATCGACGTCGCGATCGAGCGGCCGCCGAGCACGGGCTGCAGCTGGCGTGTGACCGCGCCGACGACGTCTTCGGCGGTGTTGGGCTCGAGCGTGACCGGGAAGACCCCGCCCTTCAAGCGGGACAGGTCGAGGATGTCGCCGACGAAGCGGCTGAGGCGATCGACCTGCTCTTCGATCACCCGGGCGTTCGCGTCCCCGCGACCGGCGGCCGTTTGGGCGAGGGCCTTGATCGCCGTGAGGGGTGTCCGCAGGTCGTGGGACACGGACGCGAGCAGGATGTCCTTCAGGCGGTCGGCCTCGCGGAGCGCTTCCGCACGCTCCGCCTCGGCGACGAGGCGGACGCGCTCGATGCCCAGGGCGGCGTAGTAGGCCAGGGCGGTCAGGAAGCGCCGCCGGGCGGCGTCGAGCACCATGGGCTGCCGGTCGGCGAGCCGGAGCACGCCGACCGTCCGCGCCTCGACCTGCAGCGGCACGAGCACGGTGCGGGCGTCGGCGGCGCCGACGCCGATGGCATCGTCGTCGGTGGAGGGTGCGAAGGCCTGCAGGGTGGTGCCGTCCGCGCGCACGACGGCCGCCCGGCCGTGCTGGGCGACCCAGGCGACCAGCGCGCCGTCGTCGACGGGAACCGCGCCGCCTCCGTCACGAGCGCGCACGGCCGACGCGACGGGCTCGCCGCCGTTCCCGGAACGGTAGATCTCGCAATCGGGCACGCCGAGCGTGCCGCGAATCAGCTCCGCCAGCGCGGCGAGCGCGTCCCGGGCGCGGCCGGCATGCAGCGCCCGCGACCCGAGGCGCGACAGCCGGGCCACCTCGTCGGCGCGGCGGCGCGCGGCCTCCGCTTCGGAGAGGGCGCGCGTCACGAGCTCGCTCGTCACCGCCGACGTCGCGAGGAAGGCGACCAGCGCGGTCCAGTCGAACGGCTTGCCGACCGAGAATTCGTCGTAGGGGAACTGGAAGAAGTAGTCGATCGAGAAGAATCCGCCGCAGGCGAGCGCCACGCCCAGGGTGCGCCCGCCCGCCACACTGCCGCCCAGCACCAGTAGCAGATAGATGAGGGCGACATGAGGCTCGCCGATGTCGCCGCGCGCGGCGCGCATCACCGCGGTGAGGGCGACGAAGATCGCGCCCCAGAACAGCGAGGCGCGCACCGGCGGCCAGCGAATCCGGCGCGTCACGTCACCGCGGCAGCTCGATCCGGTAGCCGACGCCGGGCTCCGTGATGATCAGCTGCGGACGCGTCGGATCGACTTCGATCTTGCGCCGCAGGTTGGTGATGTAGACGCGGAGACCAGCGGCGTGAGATGAATCGCGCGACCCGCGCGCCGGACCGCACGACGCGCCAGGTCGATCGTCAGGTCTCCGGCGGCCACCACGGATTCCGTCGCCGCGCCGGCGAGCCCGCGGCGTAACTGCGCTCGGATGCGCGCCGCGAGCTCGCGCGGACTGAAGGGCTTGGTGACGTAGTCGTCCGCCCCGGCGTTCAGCAACAGCACCTTCTCCTGCTCCGCGTGACGGGCGGACAGCACCACGATCGGCATGTTGGCCCAGCGGCGAATCTCGAGGCATACCTCGAGGCCCGCGAGGTCGGGGAGCCCGAGGTCGAGCACGACGAGATCGGGACGCTCGGCGGCGGCGAGGTCGATCCCCTCCCCGCCCGCGCCCGCCTCGACCACGCGCTCGGCGAGACCGCGCAACGCGTTCCGGATCGCGCGGCGAATCGGGGGCTCGTCCTCGATGACGAGGATCGAGCGGGCCCGCACCGCGGGCTCAGGGGGGGAGGGGGGGGCTGCGGGTTGCGTCTGCAGCAGTCGGCTCTCGACCATGCCCAAAGGTACAGAGAGACACCAACACTCGGCGAGAAGTCGAGATCCGCAACGGTCTTTGTGAGATCTTAGCGCGGCCCGCCCGGTTTGACCCTCGATTCTTAGCCGCGCGCCCGTCTATGTTGCCGGCGTAGCAACCCTGCCCGTGAGGGGAGCTCGGGCAGCAATCCTTGTCTGCAGGCTGTACCGCTGCGGGCGGATTGGACGGGAGCGGGCCCCAGGGAGGCCCCTCCCGTCGGTGTTTTACTCCCTCAGATGCGCCTTCACCGCACCCCTCCGCGTGCGAAGGTCATTCATCGCAGAACGCCTCTTCGGTGTCAGTCGGTGTGTCGCGGATGGCGCCGCAGCTGCGCGGTGGCGTCGTCGATGCGGCCGATGTAGGCGCGGACCGCCTCGCCGTGGTCCCGGCGCGGCACCACGAAGTGCGCGTCATCGGGCTCCGGGCTCCTCAAGTCGTCGACCATCAGGTCGCCACCGTGCCCCTCCACCGCGGCTTCGAATCGCTCCACGGCCGACAGCAAGTCCGCCAGGTCTTCCGGGCGTTCGGCGCCCGTCACGGCTCGAAATCTTCGTACCGATCCATGGGTCACTCCTTATCTGCGAGAAGCGTCGCGGCGAGGTTCCCTGTTCCCCCGGTTACGGCCACCGTTCGGTCGGGACATCGGCCGGGGGCTCGAGCGACTGAACATAGGTCACGAGCTTCCAAATGGCGTCGGGCGACAGGATGCCGCCGAAGGCCGGCATGCCGTGCGGCCGGCCGTAGGAGATCGACTGGAACAGCGCGCCGTCCGTGCCGCCGTAGCGCCAGCGCCCATCCGCCAGGCTGATCCGCCAGGCTGGGGCCCACCCAGCCGGCCCCCCCACCCCCGTGGCAGCCGTCGCAGTTCATCGCCGTGAACAGCGTCGCCCCGGCCGCCGCCGACCGCTTGTCCCTCGCATGCGGGTTGCGCAGCTCTGCCGTTGGAGGAGCGAGCCCGCCGGCGGAGAGGTGCTCCTCGTAGCCGCCCGCCGGGGGCGCGCCCCGCTCCCGGCAACCGACGCCGAGGAGTAGCAGCGCGACCGGCGCCGTCATCCTCACCAGCGGCCTCGTGGCCACGTGTCCCCCCCTTCCCCAGGCTACAAGCCGAAGATCCAGACGATCCCGCCTTGACTCGTGTGCCGCGCGATGTCCGGCATGAAGTCCGCGGGCGGCCGTACGTCCGCCGGGTCGTCCGAGCGGACGTCCCCCGCAAGCAAGAACCAGTCGCCGCCGATGCCGGCGTAGACCGCCACGTATTGCTTGCCATCCGGCCCGGCGTACGTGATCGGGTTCGCGACCACGCCCGATCCCACCTTGAACTTCCACAGCACCGTGCCGGTTCTCGCATTGGCCGCCTTGAGCCAGCCGTCCAGGGTGCCGTACCACACGACGTCCCCGGCCGTCGTGAGGGCACCACTCCAGACCGGATACTTTTCTCTGATCTCCCACACCTTGCGTCCCACGCCTGCGTCCCAGGCGATGAACGCGCCCATGTGCCCACCCCGGCCCGCGTGGTACGGCGTGTTCGCACCGATGAACGGCGTGCCGGCGATGCGGGTGGCCGGCACCGCTTGGTAGTCCATGCACATGTTGTTCGTCGGGACGTAGAACAGCCCGGTGCGGGGCGAATACGCGGCCGGTGACGCGGGGCTCTTCCCGCCCTCGAGCGTGGGACACACGTCCTTGACGTTGCCCCGGGACGCTCCCGTGAGCCTGGTGGAATCGAGCACCGGCCGCCCGGTCGCGAGGTCGACGCCCTTCGCCCAGTTGACGTCGACGAACGGCCGGGCGACGAGCACCTCCCCGGTCGCGCGGTCCAGCGTGTAGGCGAAGCCGTTCTTGTCGAAGTGCACGAGGACCCGGCGCAGCCGGCCGCCGATCGTCAGGTCCGCGAGAATCATCTCCGCCGTCGCGTCGTAGTCCCAGCTGTCGTGCGGCGTGAACTGGTATGCCCACACGAGCGCGCCGTCGGTCGGTCGGCGGGCCAAGACGCTCGCCGTCCACTTGTTGTCCCCCGGCCGCTGCTCGGGATTGTACGGGGCCGGATTGCCGACGCCGTAGTACACGAGGTCCAGCGATGGATCGTAGGACAGCCATCCCCACACCGGCCCGCCGCCGTTCTTCCAGACCTCCTGCGGCCAGCTCGTCAACGCCAGGTCGGTCCCCCCGCCGTAGAACGGTCTGAACACCCCCGCCCGGGCCAGCACTTCGCTGTCGGGGCCGATGGTGTACGCGGTCCAGACGGGCCGGCCGGTCGCCAGGTCGAGGGCCTTCAGCCAGCCGTGGATCCCGAACTCGCCGCCCGAGGCTCCCACGAGGACCCGGTTCTTCACGACCAAGGGCGCCATGGGCGTGGTCTCGCCCTGCGAGACGTCGGCGATTCTCGCGTTCCACAGCTCCTTGCCCGTCGTCGCGTCGATCGCGACCGTGTGGCCATCGAGCAGGTTGTAGACGATCCTGCCCTCCGCGTAGAACGCGCCGCGGTTGATCACGTCGCAGCAGGCGATGCCGACGGCGTTCGGGTCCACGGCGGGGCGGTACTTCCACTTCAGGGGATAGCCTTCGCGCGTGAGGTCGAAGGCGTAGAGGACGTTGGGGTACGGCGTGACGACGTACATGGTGTTGTTCACGACGAGCGGCTGACCCTCGTGGCCCGCGAGGACGCCGGTCGAGAAGCTCCAGACCGGATGCAAGCGGGTCGCGTTCGCGGTGGTGATCTGGGTCAGCGTGCTGTAGCGTGTCGCGGCGTAGTCGCCGGCGGGCATGGTCCACTGACCGGACCGCTGCGCCGCGGCGGGCGGGACGCGGCCGGCGCCCATGGCGCCCAGCGCCGAGACGAAGACGACAACGACGCGACGGTGCGTCATACCAGCTCCTCCCTTCACCCTCCCGCGCTCGTGTAGCGCCGCAGCGCGGCGCGCCACAGCAGGCGGGTGAGCGCGAGCGCCAGGGCGGCGACGCCGGCCGCGCCCAGCGCCGAGGCGGGGCCGAGCCGCCCCGTCAGGGCCGAGGCGGGGATGGTCGTCGTCCAGGCGATCGGCACGAGATA
>WNGH01005112.1_pt1 | contig 20453 bp, 21 predicted proteins | sample 5400631 | NCBI WGS metagenome assembly WNGH01 (sample SAMN13153373, study PRJNA577476) | soil metagenome | isolation source: 115 cm soil or saprolite under Garry oak tree replicate 1 | place: USA:California | collected 2016-06-15
GGCCGCCGCAGAGGCTGACCGCCCCGGTCCAGAGCGGGTAGTCCGGGCTCGGGATGAGCACCTCGTCGCCGGTGTCCAGCAGGGCCTGCAGGGCCATCACGATGAGTTCGGACACGCCGTTGCCGAGGAACACGTCGTCCGGCCCGACCCCGGGCACCCCGCGCATCTCGTAGGACTGGGCGACCGCGAGCCGGGCGGGATGAATGCCCCGCGCGTCGCTGTAGCCCTGCGCGTCGCCGATGTTGCGCACCACGTCGCGGAGCACCGCGTCGGGCGCGTCGATCCCGAAGGCGGCCGGGTTGCCGAGGTTCAGCTTGAGAATGTGGTGCCCGGCGGCCTCCAGCTGCCTGGCGCGCTGCAGCACCGGCCCCCGGATGTCGTAACGGACATTCTGCAGCCTGCTGGCCTGCGACACCATGTGGTCTGCCCTCCTCGGGGTAAGTGGCCTATCGTGCCCGAAGAGGGCGGTGCCGCGCTCGGAATTAATTGCCGGAGCGTGCAGTTTACCGCGGGCCTTACTGCGTGCCGCCGTTTAGCTAGGCCGCCGCGGGCTCAGGCCTGGCCCGCCGCCGGCCGGGAAATGGCGGCCACGCTCGCATTTGCCGCCCGCACCAGATCGGTCGGCCCGAGCTCGATTTCCAGCCCGCGGCGCCCGCCGCTGCAGAAGATGGTGCCGAACTCCAGCGCGGCGGCATCGACCACCACCGGCAGCCGCCTGCGCTGGCCGAGCGGGGAGATGCCGCCGGCCACGTAGCCCGTTGCCCGCTCGGCGGCGGCCACGTCGGCCATCGCGGCCCGCTTGCCGCCGGCGGCCGCGGCGAGGGCCTTGAGGTCAAGCTGGCGGGTGACCGGCAGCACGCCTACCGTCAGCGCGCCATCGACGTCGGCGATCAGCGTCTTGAAGACCCGCTCAGGCTCGACCCCGAGCGCGTCGCTCGCTTCCAGGCCGTACGAGCCATGCCGCGGGTCGTGCTCGTAGTGGTGCACCGAGTGCGGGATGCCGAGGCGGTCCAGCAATACCGTTGCCGGAGTGCCCTTTCCTGCCACGGTCTGTCACCCTAGAGGACCGGCGTGGCCGGCCAAGACCGGTTCCGGCGTGCACACGTCGCCGCAGTTCGCCAGGCGACCCTGCGGTATGTCGCGGATCAGGGACCGAGGTCCCAGAGCAGGCGGTAGTACCGGGTCCGGTCCGGGTCCGGCGGCACCCCGTATGCGCGCAGCAGGAGGTCGTCCCAGCCAGGCCCGTAGTTCCATTCGGTACTCCAGGTGGCGATCGCGAGGTCAGCCCACCGGTCGGCGACGCCGAGTTCGCCCAGGTCGACATGGCCGGACCAGCGGCCGTCGTCGGTCAGCAAAGTGTTCGGCGCGCAACTGTCGCCATGGCAGATGACCAATCGGTCGATCGGCGGGATGTCCGCGAGCAGTTCGAGCGCCCGGCCAACTCCGAGCGGCTGGTGGACCGGATGCCAGGAAGCCGGGTCGATCAGACCTTCGCCCGCCCGCTGGCGGGTGTCGGCCAGCCGGTCCTCCGCCATCCACGAGAAGGGGCAGGCAGCGGTGGCGGCAGCCTCGTGCATCGCCCGCAGGCCCTCGCCGATAGCGGCCACCGCGGTGGCCGGATCGGCTTTCCACCTCTCCGCGACAGCGGACTGTCCGGGCAGCGCCGCGGTGACGATCCACGACCCGGTGACGTCGGCGCCCTGGCTGAGCAGCTGCGGCACTGGAGTGAACGACACTGCCCAGGACAGCCGGGCCGCTTCCTCGCCAAGGTCAATTCCGCTCGCCGCGGGCGCCCACTTGACGAAGCAGCGATCGGTGCGCGCGCCTACTTCGAAGGTGATGCCGCCCAGCTCGTTCTCCCACACGGCACGCACCGGCTGGCCGGCTGCTACCGCCCGCACAGGCGCGGGTATCGTGGTGCCCTGCCGCGCGGATCCCGAGATTGAGTGCCACGGGGTCATCGCGGTAGCCGGACCATCGGGTCTGTCTGTCACGTTCAGTCTCCTAGCACCAGCATGGCTGGCCGGCAGGCCGTTTCCCGCCGCGTGCGGGAAGGTGCCCGCGCGCCGTTCAGGGCCCGCGCCGGGCCAGCAGCCGTCTCCTGGCGCCGTGCTCGTGGTCAGGCTGCTCGGACTGGCTGAGGACCGTGAAACCGGCTGGAAGCAGCGCGGCTGGCTCGCCGGGCGCCAGGCACCAATCGGCACGCAGGCCAGGCCGGGTTCTCAGCGCGTCGGCCGTGAATGCCTCCCAGGCGACCAGGCCGCCGGGCGCGACCGCGGCCGCAGCCGCGGCGAAGACCGACTGGTCCCAGTAGCCGGTGCAGAGCACCAGCGAGTAGCTGCCCGGCAGCGGACGCCATGACGCCAGGTCGGCCTGCACGAACGTCAGCAGGTCCCCGAGTCCGCGGCGGTGTGCTTCGGCGCTCAGCCAGCCGAGTGCCACCTCGGAGACATCCACGGCCGTGACCGGGCGCCCGGCCGCTGCGGCCAGCAGGGCACTGCCCGACGGCCCGCTTGCCAGGTCAAGAACGGGCCCGTCCGGCAAGGGGAAGGACAACGCCAGCGTGGCCAGCGGATGAGGGCGGAACGATCCACCGGCCCCGGTCTCGTACCGGGCATTCCATCTGAGCCGGTCCGGATGACCGGCCAGGTCCGGCGGCACCTCGCTCATGCCCGGCACCTTAGTGCGAGCCAGCGTAAAACGGATCGCGCCCGGACCGCCCGCCCTCGTACGGTGGCCCCGTGATCAGCTACACGTGGCGCGGCCAGTTCGGCAATGCCGAGGTCAACGCCCTGCACGCGGAGGGCTTCCAGCACGAAATCCTGGCGGACGACGACTGGCGGCCTGATGATATAGCGATGCTGGGGCCGCTGGAGCCGGGGCTGCCTCCGGCCGCGTGCCGGAGATCGGCGGGTGGCCCCGGGCTGGTCCGCCCTCGTCAGCTGTTCAGGTCGCTCAGGATGGCCTGCAGGACGCCGGTCATGGCGGCGCGGAATGCAGGATCGGAGACCTGTCCGTCCGGCCCCACTGCCGTCCGCGCCAGCGGGACGCGGCGGCAGGCAGGCTCGATGATACGGGCGCCCACGTAGCCGAGCACGGTGCCGAGCGAATCCTGCGCGCCGTTGCCGCGGCCCTCCGCGGCCACGTTGATCCAGGCAGTCGGCTTGGCGGATATCTCCACCCCGCCGACCGTCCAGTCGAGCAGGTTCTTGAAGCTGCCGGGCAGCGTGCCCGCGTACTCGGGGGTGCAGAACAGTACAGCGTCGGCTGCCGCGATCTCCCGGCGGAACTCAGCCACGGCCGGCGGCAGCGGCTCGTGATCGTCGTCGGGATTGAACGCCGGGAGCCCGGCCAGGCCCTCGAACAGCCGGGCGGTCATGTGGGCGGGCGCGGCGGCGCTGGCGGTGCGCAGCGCGGCGGTGTTGGTCGAGCCGCCGCGGGTGCTGCCCGAGATGAGCAGGATCCGCGCCGGTGACATCGATGTGAAACGGAATTCATCGTGGGAACCGGGCACCCAGACAGTTATACCGCCTCGTGGGCCGGTGCTTAAACCGTCCCGTTGGTCGGCGCTTGTACCGCCCTCGGCTGCCGCTTCGGCGGTTGCCGGAACTGCCCGGCGCGTCCGGGACGGCTAAGCCGCCCCGGCTGGGCGGTTAGCCTTACCGGGTGAGCGATCTTGACCATGCCCGCCGGTTCGCGCTGTCCCTGCCAGGGGCAGCTGAGGAACCGCATTTCGACATGTCGTCATTCCGGGTGCACGGCAAGATCTTCGCCACGGTGCCGCCCGGCGGGGACCTGCTGCATGTTTTCGTTGACGAGTCCGAGGTGCACGCCTGCGTGGCCGAGGACCCGGCGGCGTTCGAGCCGCTGCGATGGGGACAGCGGATCCGCGGGCTGCGGGTCCGGCTGGCGGCCGCTCCGGCGGGCCGGGTGGCGGAACTCATTGAAGAGGCCTGGCGCCGCAAGGCTCCCCGCCGCCTCGTCACCGACAAGGAACGTAGTGACCATCATGCCGGCTGAATCCTGGCTCGGCGGCGAGTCGCGGTGGATCGACCTCGGCGGCCCTGTCCATTACCTGGACTTCGGCGGCCCAGCCGACGGGCCCGTGATCGTCTGCGTGCACGGGCTCGGCGGCTCCGCGGTAAACTGGTCGGCGATCGCGCCGCTGCTGACCGGCCGGTACCGGCTGCTTGCCCCGGACCTGGCCGGGCACGGCCTTACCCGGTCAGCGGGCCGGGGAACCGACGTCGCATCGAACCGGGCCCTGCTGCACCGCTTTATCGAGTCCGTGCCAGCGATCTGCACCGGCCCCGTTGGCCCCGTTAAACCCGGAAGTCCGGTTCCTGCTGCCAGGCCCGCGGGTGCGGCCGGCCCGGCGTGGCCGGTGATCCTGCTGGGCAACTCGATGGGCGGCCTGATCTCGCTGCTGGAGGCGAGCGCCGAGCCCGGCGCGGTGGCCGGCCTGATACTTGTCGACCCGGCGCTGCCGTTCGTGCCTGCCCGGCCGGACCCGACCGTCGCCGGGCTGTTCGCGCTTTACCTGATGCCCGGGCTCAACCGGGTGCTGATGAGCCGCCGCCGCAGCATGCCGCCGGAGGCGCTGGTCGCCAGGATCCTGTCGCTGTGCTGCGCGGACGTCTCGCGGATACCGGCCGACATCGTCGCCCGGCACGTCGAGGTCGCGCGCCGGCGTGCCGCTTTCCCGGGAACCGGCCAGGACTTCGCCGCCGCAATGCGATCGGTCATCGGCCATGTCCGGAGCCCGTCGTACCGGCGGCAGCTCCGCTCGGTCGGCTGCCCGGTGCTGATGCTGCACGGCGCGCGCGACCGGCTGGTGCCGGTCGCGGCCGCGCTGGCGGCGGTCCGCGCGCAGCCGTCCTGGTCGCTTGTCGTGTTCTCCGGCGTCGGTCACGTGCCGCAGCTTGAGGTGCCGGGGGACACCGCCAGGGCGATGACTGAGTGGCTCGGCTCAGCCGGCCAGCGCGCGGCCGTGGCGGCCACCCCCGGCCCGGCATCGGCACTACCCGCCTAACCCTGGTGGCGAAGGTCCCGGCAGTCCGGGAACATCGCCCGTATCCGGACGTACCGGAAGTCCGCAGACTGAGCAAGCAGACTGTCGGCGGTCGTCGGGAAGGGCGGCAGCAAGCTCGCCGAGATCGTCGCCGCCACCGTCTTGTGCGGCGAGATCTCGCTGGGCTCGGCGGTGGTCGCGGCGTTTGGGTGGCCGCGCACGAGCGGCTCGGCCGCAACCGTCCGTAGCGGCAGCAGCCGGGTTAAGGCAGGATGCGGGCAGCGCGCCCGCCGGGCGCGTCGGCACCGGAGGGAGGGCGAGCCATGGAGCGGATGAGCACGCTGGACGCGGGCTTCTTCTTCGTCGAGCACGACAACGTCCCGATGCATATCGGCTCGCTCGCCGTGTTCGAGGGCCCGATGCCGGCCTACGACGATGTCATCGGACTGTTCGAGGCCAAGCTTCCGCAGGTGCCGCGCTACCGCCAGGTGGTGCGGACCACGCCGCTGCAGGTATTCCGCCCGATGTGGACCGATGACGTGCACTTCGAAATCGGCTACCACGTCCGGCACGCGGCGGTCCCCGCGCCGGGCGGGCCGGCCGAGCTGCGCAGCCTCGCGGCGCGGATCTTCGCCCAGCGGCTGGACCGGGCCAGGCCGCTGTGGGAGGAATGGCTACTCGAGGGCCTTGCGGATGGCCGCTGGGCGATCATCTCGAAGGTTCATCACGCCATGGTGGACGGCGTCGGCGGCACCGACCTGATGACGCTGGTTTTCGACCAGACCCCCGACGCCGTGCACCCGGCACCGGCCGCCTGGGAACCCGAGCCGCCGCAGTCGCTGGGGAGCCTGGTGGCCGACGGCGTCCGGGACGCCGTCACCTGGCCGCTCCGGCAGCTGACCACCACGCCGGACGTCCTGCGGCTGTTGCGCACGCCGGCCGAGCTGCTCGGCTTCGGCCGGGGGCTGGCCGGCAGCGCGCGCCGGCTGGCCGAGCCGTCGGCCGGCTTCCTGAACGGCACTATCGGCCCGCACCGGCGCTGGGCCTGGACCACGGCCAGCCTCGGCGACATAAAGAAGATCCGGCGCCTGCATGGCGGCACCGTCAATGACGTCCTGCTCACAGCGATCACCCGCGCGTTCCGTGACCTGCTTGAGGCGCGTGGTGCGCTGTCCGACGGGCTGGTTGTCCGCTCCCTGGTGCCGGTCTCGGTCCGCAGCAAGAACCAGCACGGTGAGGTCACCAACCGGGTCTCGGCGGTCCTCGCGAACCTGCCGGTCGGCGAGCACGACCCGCTGCTGCGGCTCGCGGTCGTGCGCGAGCAGATGGACGGCCTCAAGCGCAGTTACCAGGCGGTCAGCGCCGAGATCCTGACCGGGATGCTGGGCTTCGCCGCGCCCATGTGGCTCGCGCTCGGCTCGCGGGCCGCGTTCAACGCCCCGCAGCCGCTTGTCCAGACGGTTACCACCAACGTGCCGGGGCCGCGAGTCCCGCTGTACATCCTCGGCCGCCGGATGGAGGCTGCCTATCCGTACGTGCCGATCGGCAGCACGCTGCGCATCGCGGTCGCCATCTTCTCCTATCTGGACACCATCTCCTTCGGCATCACCGCCGACTACAACGCCGTGCCCGACCTGGAGATCCTGATCGAGGGCATCGGCCGCGGCCTTGCCGAACTCCGCCGCCAGCCGCCCGCCGAAACGCCGCGACCGGCGTAAACGCGGCCGCTTTGTGATCCGGCCAGCACCCGAATGCCGCTCGGTTTCACGTACAGTTACCGGTGACGGCCGAGACTGCGGGTCCGGGAGGCGATCATGGTTCCTGAGCGGCCACCAGCGGGCTCTGGCCGGCGGATAGGTCTCGTACTCGGCGCGGGCGGCGTGCTGGGCGCAGCCTGGATGACCGGCGCGCTGCCTGCTGTGCAGGACCGCCTGTCCCGCTCGCTCAACGACGCCGACGTGATCGTCGGCACAAGCGCGGGGAGCGTCATCGCCGCCGCGCTGCGCTGCCGGTCCAGCATCGACGAGATGATCGCCTACCAGCGCGGCGAGGCAGTCGGCGTGCTGCGCGATGCCGGCCTAACGGCCGTCGAAGACGGGCCGCTGCCGCCATTGCCGCACTGGCGGGTCGGATCGCCGCCGCTGATGCTCGCCAGCCTGCTGACGCCGCACCGGATACACCCGACGGTCGGCGCGAGCGCCTGGCTGCCGCGCGGCCGGGGCCGGCATGCCGGGCTGCGCGCGATGGTGCACGCGCTGCACCACCACTCCCGCCAGCACCCCGAGGCGCACGGCTCGCCGCCGAACTGGGTGGACCGCCCGACCTGGATCGTCGCCGTCGACTACGAGTCGGGGCAGCGGGTGATCTTCGGCCGCGAGGACGCCCCGCCGGCGCCGCTGCCCGACGCGGTTGTCGCGTCCTGCTCCATTCCCGGCTGGTACGAGCCGGCCGTGATCAACGGCCGCCGCTACGTCGACGGCGGCGTGCGGTCGCCGACCTCGCTCGGCCTGCTGGCGAAGGCCGGCCTGGACGAGGTCTACGTGCTGGCCCCGATGGCCAGCATCGTGTCCGACAGCCCGCGCAAGCCGCACGAGCGGCTGGAGCGGCGGCTGCGCTGGCTGATCACCCACGCGCTGCTGCGGGAGGAGGACCTGGCCGCGATGGGAGTGAACCTGATGGACCCGCGGCGCCGCCAGGCGGTGCTGGAGACCGCACTATGCACCTCGGCGGCCGCACTCGGCCGGGAGGCGGACCGGCCCCGGGTTGCCTGATCGCGGGTCAGCCCTGGCTGACCCGCCGCCCGGTGACCCGGGTCGGGATGATGCGCAGGAAATGCTCCCGGTTCCCGGCGGCCCATGCCTCGACGCCCGCTGCCCGCACGGACGCGGTCTCGTCGGCGGAGTCCACGTGGTGCGCGTCACCCTGGACGAGCACGCTCCAGCCCGCCCGCGCGTCCGTGTCGACGTCGTCGACCTCGAAGGCCACCCGGTATTCCGCGCCCGCTATCCCGGTGCGCAGGTCCTCGTCCGTCGGGCTGTCCTGCTCCGTCCTGAACACGATGCTGCCCTCGTGCAGCCGGTAGTTGACCGGCATCACCGTCAGGCCGAACCGGCCCGAGTACGCGAGCCTGCCGAGGCCGCCCGGCGAGATCAGCCGCAGGCACTCGGCCTCGTCCAGCGTTTCGAACGTGGGATCAGACATGAGCGGTCCTGTTCACGTGCGGGCCAGCGAACATTTCAGGTACTGACGCTACCCGGCCCTGGATCGCCGGACGCGGCCGGATCCGCCTACCGTGGTGGCATCGCGGAACGTGCCCCGGCGGGGGAGTCCTGCCAGCCCGATCACGATGGTGAGGTCAGACGTGGACCTGCAGCGCTGGCTGAGCCGCGGCCTGGCCGCGATCGGGGACTGGCAGGAGTCCTACGGCCGGTTCGAGCCCGACGAAACACTGCGGGTCGGCGACGAGCAATTCGCCAGCGCATTCGAGGAGTTCACGGGCCGGCTCCAGGACAACTACCCGTACTTTCATCCCTCTTACGCCGGGCAGATGCTCAAGCCGCCGCATCCGGCGGCCGTGGTCGGCTACCTCACGGCGATGCTGGTGAACCCGAACAATCACGCGCTCGACGGCGGCCCGGCCACCGCGCAGATGGAGAAGGAGGTGGTCGCGCAACTGGCCAGGATGTTCGGTCTCGGCACGCACCTCGGGCACCTGACGACAAGCGGCACGATCGCGAACCTGGAGGCGCTCTACGTCGCCCGCGAGCTGCATCCGGGCAGCGGCGTGGCCTACAGCGCGGAGGCGCACTACACGCACGCCCGGATGTGCGGGGTGCTCGGCATCGATGCAACCGCCGTCGGGACGGATGGCGCGGGCCGGCTTGACCTTGGCTTGCTCGATGAACTGCTGGCCGGCGGCCGGATCGGGACGGTCGTAGCGACGGCCGGCACCACCGGCCTCGGCGCCATCGATCCCGTGCACGAGGTGCTCGCCGTTGCCCGCAGGCACGGGGTGCGCGTCCATGTCGACGCCGCCTACGGCGGCTTCTTCACCTTGCTGGCCGGCCTGGGCGGCCCGGCCGGCCTCGACCCGGCGCCCTGGCGGGCCATCGCGGACTGCGACTCCGTGGTGGTCGACCCGCACAAGCACGGACTGCAGCCGTACGGCTGCGGCGCGGTGCTGTTCCGCGACCCGGCGGTCGGGCGCCTCTACCGGCACGACTCGCCTTACACCTACTTCACCTCCGATGAGCTGCACCTCGGCGAGATCAGCCTGGAATGCTCACGAGCCGGCGCGGCCGCTGCCGCGCTGTGGCTGACTCTCCGGCTGCTGCCGCTCACGCCGGACGGGCTCGGCCAGGTTCTGGCGGCCTGCCGGCAGGCCGCGCTGGACTGGTCGGAGCTGATCGAGGCGGCCGGCCCGCTGACCCTGTACCAGCCCCCGGATCTCGACATCGTCTGCTACTTCCCGGCCACCAGCCCGCGCAGCCTGTCCGCGATCGACCAGGCCTCGGCGCGGATGCTCGCCGCCGGGATGACCGACCGGGAGCACCCGGTGTTCCTCAGCACCCTGCGAGTGACCGCGAGCGAGTTCGCCCGCCGTCAGGCCGGCCTGACCACGGACCGGGACGGGGCGCGTATTCTGCGCAGCGTGCTGATGAAGCCGGAGGCCCGAGGCTATGTAGCGCGGCTGCATCAGCGGGTCGAGCAGCTCGCATCGCAGCAGCAGGCCCGGTGAGCGGGCGTGCCGCCCGGGTGGCGGTGGTCACCGGCGCCGGGACCGGCATCGGCGCGGCCGTGGCGCGCAGGCTGGCGGCCGGCGGCGACGCGGTCGTGCTGGTCGGCCGGCGATCCCAGCCGCTGCGGGCCGTGGCGGCCCAGCTCGGCGATCGGGGGCTGGCCATCGCCGCCGATGCGGCATCCGCGGCAGGCCTGGCCCGGGTAGTCGAGGCGGCCAGGGCGCGGTTCGGCGGCATCGACACCCTCGTCGCCAATGCCGGCGGCCTCGGCGCCGGCACGGCTGCCGAGATCGATGACGACTCGTGGGCGGCCGGCCTGCACTCCAACCTGACCACGTGCCTGGTCTCCGCGCGCGCCTGCCTGCCGGACCTGGTGCGCAGGAAGGGCTCGATCGTGGTGATCTCGTCGATCGCCGGCCTCGCGGCGGCACCGGAATCGGTGGGCTACGTCACCGCGAAGCACGGGCTGATCGGCCTGGCCAGGTCGATGGCGAGGGACTACGGCCGGCACGGCGTGCGGGTCAACACGGTCTGCCCGGGCTGGGTGCGCACCCCGATGGCCGACGAGGAGATGGACCAGCTGGCCGGCCTGCGCGGGCTGGCCGGCCGGGACGCCGCCTATGCGCTGGCGACCGCTCAGGTGCCGCTGCGCAGGCCCGCCGAGCCGGCCGAGATCGCGGCGGTAGTGGCGTTCCTGGCCAGCAGCGAGGCGTCCGCGGTGACCGGGGCGGTGATCACGGTCGATTGCGGCGCCACCGCGGTCGACCTGCCGACGACCGCGTTCGACCCGAGCTGAGCTGGCTGCACTGTGCTAGCTGCATCGTGGGCGCTGGTGCCCCGTACGATCGTGCCATGTCCCGTCGCCTTGCCGTCGGCAGCGCCAGCGATCTAGTGCAGGCCGAGCGCGATATCCGCAACCGGATCGGCGATCAGCACCTCGACTTTGCCGCGATGGCCGCGGTCTCCAACATCTACCGCGCGGCCAACGTGATCCGAAACCACATGGAGCGGAAGGTACTGGCCGACGAGGATCTCTCCTGGGCCGCGTTCGCCGTCCTGTTCGTGTTGTGGATCTGGGGCGACCAGGAGACCCGGCACCTCGCCGCCGAGGCGGGCGTCACCAAGGGGACGCTCACCGGCGTGCTGAAGACCCTGGAGAAGCGCGGCCTGGCCAGGCGGCGGGCGCACGAAGCCGACGGCCGGCTGGTGCTGGTCAGCCTGGAGCCCACCGGGCTCGGCGTGATCGAGCGGCTGTTCCCGGCGTTCAACATGAGCGAGGCGCTGGTCAGCTCCGGCCTCACCGAGCGGGAGAAGGACCAGCTCGCGTCGCTGCTCCGCAAGATCATCCGGTCCGTTGAGGACGGCTAGTCCCACCGGCATCACGAGCCACGACGTCGAACGTGCCCGACGGGGGCGTTTCATGATCACGGAGGGTTTCGGGGGTTCCAGCACCCATAAGTCTCCGTGCAAAGGGACTAGGAGCCGGCGCGGGGCGGGGGGGTCGGTGAGCGTGCGCACGGGGCGGCAAGTCAGCCGGTCATGGCGATGTACAGCGCCGCGTCGACCAGCCTGGCTGCCCGGTCCCTCGCCGCGTCCTGCTCGGCGATGGTCTCGGCGAGCAGCCGGTCCGCGTCGTGCCCGGCCCGCTCTGCCGCCTCGCGCCCGCCGGCCTCCAGCCAGAGCCTGAGCTGCGCGCCGTCGACCTCGGGGTGAAACTGGACCCCCAGGTGCCGGCCGAGCGAGAACGCCTGCGCCCCCATGTCGTTGCTGGCGAGCAGCCTTGCCTGCGGGGGCAGGTGACAGCGGTCACCATGGAACTCCAGCCAGGGCCCGGGCGGGATCAGCCCGGGGTCCAGTGAGTCGATCTCGGTCCAGCCGATCTCCTGGCCGGCCGCGGCGTCCACCCGGCCGCCGAACGCGGCGGCCAGTGCCTGCGCGCCGAAGCAGATTCCCAGCACCGGCACGCCAGCGATGTCCGCCCGCCGCAGCCAGTCCAGCTCGTCGGCGATCCAGGCCCGGGCCGGCCCGTCGTCGTAGACCGAACAGAGGGCGCCGAGCACCACGACGTGGTCAATGCCGTCCAGCCCGGGTAGCGGACCGTCCTTAGGGAACAAGTGCACGCTGAGCTCGGCGCCGCGCTCCTCGAACGCCGCGCCGACGAATCCGGCCGAGTCCTCCTCGTGGTGGCGGACGACGACTACTCGCATGCACCGGCCTCCCGTGTTCCCGTCATTGCCCATTCCCGTCATTGCCCAGGCGCTCGTTTGGTGCCAAACTATCTGCCATGGCCGGGCATGTCGACCTCAACGATCTCGACATGTGGGCGCGGGGCGTTCCGCACGAGGAGTTTGCCCGGCTCCGCCGTGCGGCGCCGGTAGCGTGGTGCGACGAGCCGCCGCCGAACTCGGGTTTCTGGTCCGTGCACCGGTATCCGGACATCGTCACCGCGAGCCGTGACGTGGCCACGTTCTCCTCGGCGCGCGGGGTCTCCTTCGAGGAGCCGACCGACGAGGACATGGCCGCCCGCCGCACGATCATCGACACCGACCCGCCCGAGCACACCAAGCTCCGCAAGATCGTCTCCGGCAGCTTCTCGCAGCGCGCGGTTGCCAGCTACCAGCGTTTCGTCGAGGGACTCACGGAGCACGTCCTGGACGCAGCGCTGGACGCCGGGCAGGCCAGCCGCGAGTTCGATTTCGTCGACGCCGTCGCGAAGGAAGTCCCGATTCGGGTGCTCGCACGGGTCATGGGCCTCCCGGAGGCCGGCCTGGACCAGTTCATCGACCTCGGTGACCGGCTGATCGCCAATACCGACCCGGAGATCACCGACGTGGTGTGGGGCCGGGACGACACCGATGCCTACCGCAGGTATCCATTCCGCAGCCCGTACGGCAAGCAGCTGTGGGATCTCGGCCGCGAGATCGTGGCCGGCCGGCTCCGGGTGCCCGGCGACGACCTGCTGTCCACCCTGCTGCGCGCGGAGGTCGACGGCGACCGGCTGAGCGAGGTCGATCTCGACAACTTCTTCTCCATCCTCGTAGTCGCAGGAAACGAGACCACCCGCATCGCCATCGCCCAGGGAATCCTGGCCTTCTGCGAGCACCCGGACCAGTGGGATCGGCTGCGCGCCGAACCGGCGCTGCTGGGCAGCGCGACGGACGAGGTACTCCGGTGGACCTGCCCGACGCACTTCATGCGCCGCACCGCGGCCGCGGACACCGAGCTCGGCGGCGCGCGGATCCGGGCCGGCGACAAGGTGGTGCTCTGGTACGTGTCCGGGAACCGGGACGAGGCGGAGTTCGCCGATCCGGCCGTCTTCGATATTGGCCGCGCCCCCAACCGGCACCTGAGCTTCGGCCGCGGCGGCCCGCACCTGTGCCTGGGCGCTCACCTGGCCCGGCTCGAGGTTCGCGTCGTGCTCGCCGGGCTGGCCCGGCGGGTAGCCGGGTTCGAGCTGGCCGGCCCGCCGCGCCGGATCCGGTCGAACTTCACCAACGGGCTGCGGGAGCTGCCGGTGCGGGCGCGGCTGGCGCCGTCCCCGGAGCCGATCCGGCTCGCACTATGAAGGAGGAAACGATGCGGAGTTCCGAGCCAGCGTACGAGCGCCTTGGGGCGAAGGTCCTGTCGCTCCCCGATGTCATCGCGCAATCCGTCGGCTTCATGGGCCCGGTGTTCGCCTCGGCTTTCGTGATCCCGCTCGTGGTCGGCGTGATCAGTGCGTCGGGCAAGGGCGGCGGCGTCGCTTCGCCGCTGTCGGTGCTCATCGCCGCGGTCGGCGTTTTCGCGCTGAGCTGGATCGTCTCGACCTACGCGAGGGAGATTCACGCGGCAGGCTCGCTCTATGACTACGTGACCCGCGGGCTCGGCGAGCGCGTCGGCACGGCGGCCGGCTGGCTCTACTACGGCGGGGTCGTCGTCCTGACGAGTGTGCTACTGCTGCTGATGGGCGGCTATCTGCAGAGCACCATCGCCGCCGAGTTTTCGGTGAACCCGCTGCCGCCCTGGGCCTGGACCCTGCTGCTCATCGCCCTGATCGCCGGGATCCTCTACTTCGGGGTGCGGCTGTCCACCCGCAGCCAGCTGACCCTGGCACTGGTCTCCATCGTCGTCGTCACGATCTTCTTCATCACGGTCATCGTCAAACTCGGCTCGGCGAACAGCCTCAAGCCCTTCAACCCGTCCTCGGCCGCCGACGGCTGGTCCGGGATCTTCTTCGGCGTGCTCTACGGCGTGCTGCTCTTCGTCGGCTTCGAGACCGCGGCGAACCTGGCCGAGGAAACCCCCAACCCGCGCCGGGAAGTCCCGGTGGCGGTGATGACCACGGCCGGGATCGCCACGGTCTTCTACGTGCTCGCCGCCTACGTCGAGGTGGCCGGCTTCCATTACAGCCTCAAGACGCTGACCGCCGCGGCCGGGGCGCCGCTATTCGCGCTCGGGGCGCCGAAGAGCGCGGGCGGCTACGGGGGTACCTGGACCGACCGGCTGCTCGAGCTCGTCGTGCTGCTCGACATGCTGGCGGTCGCCATCGGCTGCGCCGTGTCGGCGTCGCGCGGGATCTTCGCGATGGCCCGCGACCGCAGGATCCCGGCCCAGCTGGCGATTGTCTCGAAGCGGCACGGCTCGCCGTTCGGCGCGACCGTCTTCCTGGTCGGGGCGGCGGTGGCGACCGTGCTGGTGAACCAGCTCTGGACCGGCCTGTTCGCGTTGCCGCAGACGCCGCACTACTTCGCGCTCTTCGCCTGGGGTTCCACGTTCGGCGGGTTCGCGCTGGTGGTGGTGTACCTGCTGATGTCGGTCGGCTCGCTGCGCAGCTTCGCCGGGTCCAAGCGCCGGGTGTCCGTCATCATCTCGGCTGTGCTCGGCATCCTGATCACCGGCGGCGCCATCTACGGCTCGTTCTACAAGGTCACCAGCCCGACCATCCTCGCACCGTGGTTCGCCCTGGCCCTGTTCGCGATCGGCCTCGCATCCACCTGGGTGATGCGCTCCAGGGAGGCCGCGAGCACCCAACTGGCGGACCTGAGCGCGGGCAGCGCCGTCTGACGCCGCTACAGGTGATAGGCGTACTCGCGGAACTCCCAGTCGGTGACGAACCGCTCGAACCGCTCGATCTCGTTGCGCTTATAGCTCAGGAACGAGGTAACGAAGTAGTCGCCAAGGATCCCCGCCAGCTCCTGATCGGATTCCAGCGCATCGAGGGCAGCGCCGAGCCGGGCCGGCAGCGGCTCCGACCTGCCGGGATCGTAGCCGTACCCTTCCAGTTTCGGCGGCGGCTGCACCTTGTCCCTGATGCCCAGGTAGACCGCGGCGCCGACGGCGGCCATCGCCAGGTAGGGGTTGGCGGTGGCGTCCCCGAGCCTGACCTCCATCCGCGCCGCCGTGCCGCGCTCCGGCGGGATCCGCACCATGGCGCTGCGGTTGTCCAGGCCCCAGTCGATCAGCCAGGGCGCCAGGGTGTCGGGCCCGAACCGCTTGAAGGAGTTGATCGTCGGATTGAGCAGCGCACTCAGCGCGGGCGCGTGCCGCAGCACGCCGCCGATCGCGTGCCGGCCGGCCGCGGACAGCCCGTCCGGCCCGGACGGGTCGCCGAAAACGTTGCTGCCGGACTCGTCGTTGACCGAGACGTGCAGGTGGAATCCCGAGCCGCCCTCGTCGTTGAACGGCTTGGCCATGAAGGTGGCCAGCAGCCCGCGGTGCCGGGCGATCTCCTGCACCGCGGACTTGAGCCGGAACGAGCGGTCGGCGGCGTCGGCCAGCTCCGAGTGGCAGAGGTTGATCTCGAACTGGCCCGGCGAGAACTCGTGATTGGCCGCGGTCACCCGCAGGCCGGCGTCCCGCAGCTGCCTCAGCATGTGCACGAGCAAGCCCTGCGGATCACCCTTGCGGCCGACCACGTAGACGTTCCCCGGCTCGTTGGCGTACCGCCGCCAGCCGCCGCCGGGGTCCGGCTCGCAGAGGAAGAATTCCAGCTCAGGGCCGCAGATCAGGGTGTAGCCGAGGCCGGCCACCTGCGCTGCCACCCGCCGCACGACCGATCGTGGCGACTCCGGGGCAGGCGAGCCGTCCATGGTGGTGGCATCGCCCAGGCACCAGGCGGCATTCGCCTCCCACGGCAATGGCGTCAGCGTGGCCAGATCGGGACGGATCGTGATGTCCGGCAGGCCCGCGGCGAGGCCGCCCTGCACCGGCACCACATCGCCCATCGGGGAGGTGTGGTAGACGGCCCGGCAGAACGCCAGGCCGTGTTCCACCGCCGCGGGCAGCTGGCCGAGCAGCACGTCGCGGCCGCGGTCCACGCCGATCATGTCCGGGTAGGAGACCCGGATCACGTCGATGCCCTGCTCCCGCAGGCGCTCGGAGACGGCGGCAACGTCTGATGCGTGCGTCACGGCGGCTCCACGGTGCTATCCGGTGGTACTGGGCTATCCGGTGGTACTGGGCTATCCGGTGGTACTGGGCTATCCGGTGGTACTGGGCTATCCGGTGGTACAGGCAAGATCCTGGCGGGAATGTATCCCGCCGTCTAGCATCCAGACTCGTGCGGATGCAAACGACCTGGGAGCGCACGTGAGCGAGCTGACCGGGTTCTTCTACCCGCGGACCGCCACCGGGCAGTCGTCCTTGCTGCCGGCCCCGCCGTGGCACTACTCCGGCGACCTGCTCACCGTGGAGTACCGGACCGATCCGGCCCGGGTTGCCGAGCTGCTGCCCGCCCCGCTGGAGCCGGCTCCGGAGGACCCGGGCGCGGTCGCGCTGATCTGGGCCGACTGGCAGTCCTGCGGCGACGGCGGAGCGGAACTACTCGACCCGGTGCTGGCGCAGTACAAGGAGTGCTTCGCGGTCGTCCGCTGCAGCCTCGGCGGCCAGGTCTACTCGCGTTGCGTCTACATCTGGGTCGACTCCGACTTCGCCCTGGCCCGCGGTCTCTACCAGGGCTATCCGAAGAAGCTCGGCTCGATACACCAGACCAGGCCGCATCCGTTCGGGCTCGCCGCGCCGCGGATCGCGCCCGGCGGCAGATTCGCCGGCACGCTGGCCGCGGCCGACCGCCGGCTGGCCCAGGCGGTGGTGACGCTGCGCGCGGAGTCGCCGGGCAACGGGTTCGTCAACGCCCACCCGATGGCGCACCACCGGTGGCTGCCGTCGATCGAGAAGGGCGCCGCTGACTCGCTCGACGAGCTGGTCAGCTCGGGCAGCGCGAGCTTCGAGGGCGGCCCGGCCTGGCGCGGCGATGCGGAGCTTGAGCTGTTCGAATCGCCCACCGAGGAGCTGGCCAGCCTCGAGGTCGGCGAGATCATCGGCGGCTATTACCGGCAGGTCGGGGTCACCTGGGATGGCGGCAGGCTGCTGGCCGAGCGGGGCACCCGCCATGGGTGAGGTAGCCGGAGCGGGCCTGCTCGCCCATGTCCCGACGATCATGCTCCCGTATGCGGAGCGGCTTGAGCTGAACGAGGGCAGGGAGATCAGCCTGGTGCCCGGGCTGGAGCGGCTGCGCGCCGAGGTGTTCGAGGTGCTCGACTACGACACGGTCGTGGTGCTCGACTCGCACTGGTGCACCACGGTCGAGTTCGTCGTCGCCGCGCACGAGGTCCGGGCCGGGCTGTTCACCTCCGACGAGCTGCCGCGCGGGATGTGCCGGGTCCCGTACGACTGGCGCGGAGATCCTGAGCTGGCGCGCGCGACGGCCGCGCTTGGCGAGCGACATGGCACCTGGATCACCGCGCTCGACGATCCGTACCTGCCGGTGCACTACGCGACCGTGAACCTGTGGACCTACCTCGGCCGCGGGCTGGACAAGCGCTGGATCACGATCAGCAACACCGCGCAGACCGGCGACACCGAGGACTTCCTGCGGGCGGGCCGGGCGCTCGGCGAGGCCATCGCGCACAGCCGGCGGCGGGTGCTGCTGGTCGCGTCGGGCGCGATGTCACACACGTTCTGGCCGCTGCGCGAGCTGCGCGCGCACGAGGCCAGCGACCCGGCGCATATCCGCACCGAGCAGGCGCGGGCCGCGGACACCGAGCGGATCGGCTGGCTGCGGGCGGGCCAGCACGGGCGGGTGATCGACACCATGCCGGAGTTCCTGCGGGTCCGGCCGGAGGCGAAGTTCGCGCACTACCTGATGATGGCGGCAGCGCTCGGCGGGCATGCCGTGACCGCCCCCGGCCGGGCGTTCAGCGACTACGAGAATTCGGTCGGCACCGGGCAGGTGCACCTCTGGTTCGACAGGCCGGCCGCGGGCTGGTCCGCGGCGGCCGGGTAGGAGAGACGATGGCCGACTATCGCCGGATTCTGCTCGATGGCGCGGTTACCCAGGTCCGCCGCGACGGCGAATCCCTGGTGGCCGGCGACGGGCGGCGGGTCTTCGTTTCGGATGCCGTGCATTTGCCGCCGGTGGTACCGACCAAGATCCTGGCGGTGCACCTCAACCACCGCAGCCGGGTCGCCGAGTTCCAGGCCAGGCTGCCGGCCGCGCCGACCTATTTCGCCAAGCCGGTGTCCGCGCTCGTCGCGCACGGCGGCACGGTGCTCCGGCCGGCCGGCTGCAAGTACCTCAACTACGAGGGCGAGGTGGCCATCGTGATCGGCCGCACCTGCCGGGGCGTGCCGCGGTCGCGGGCCGGCGAGTACATCGCCGGGTACACCATCGCGAACGATTTCGGCCTGCATGACTTCCGTGACACCGACGCCGGGTCGATGCTGCGGGTCAAGGGCTCGGACACGATGGCGCCGCTCGGCCCGGGCCTGGTGACCGGCTGGGACTACCGCGGCAAGCGGCTGCGTACCTACGTGAACGGCCGCCTGGCGCAGGACGGATCCACCGACGAGATGAACTGGGACATGCACTACCTGGTCGCCGACATCGCGCGCACGATCACGCTCAACCCGGGCGATGTCCTGCTGTCCGGGACGCCCGCCAACTCCCGCCCGGTCCAGCCCGGCGACGTGATCGACGTCGAGGTCGACGGCCTGGGCAGGCTGACCAGCCACATCGCCGCCGGCCCGGGCCTGGTCCCGGCGGATCTCGGCGCCCAGCCAGCCGAAAGCGAGGAGGTCATCTCGACGGCGCTCGGCGGCGACTGGGAACTCCGCGGCATCCGGCCGCCCGCCCGCACCTGACGAACCCCGCATCGCAGCAGCACGGAGGAACGCCTTGGCCGCGCCGAGAATGTGCCTGATCCTCAGCGAGAACTGGACCCTGACCTCGGGCCGCGATCTGCCGAGGCTGGTGCGCTGGGCCCGCGAGGCCGAGGACGCCGGGTTCGACTCGGTGATGATCAGCGAGCACATCGTGCTCGGCCCGGCCGCGGCCAGCAACGGGCTGATGCGCAACCCCCGCGAGTACGCGCTGCCCGGTAATCAGGACCCGGCCACGCCGTGGCCGAGCTCGGTTGTCCTGCTGTCGGCGATTGCCGCGGTCACCGCACGGATCCGGCTGGTGGCCGGCGCGGTGATCGCGCCGCTGCGCCATCCGCTGCTGATCGCCCGCGAGCTTGGCTCGCTTGACCTGCTCAGCGGGGGCAGGCTGGTGGTGCTGCCGACGGTCTCCTGGCTGGCGCAGGAGTACGCCGCGCTTGGCGTGCCGTTCGGCCGCCGCGGTGACCTGCTCGACGAGCACCTGCGGGCGTGGGCAGTGCTGTGGCGGGATACGCCGGCCGCGTTCGCCGGCCGGCATTATTCGTTCCGGGACGTGTACTTCGAGCCGAAGGCCTTCCGGCGCGGCGGCCCGGTGCTGTGGCTGGGCGGCGCGGGCATGCACCGGCGGATGCTGGAACGCATCGTCAAGTACGGCGACGGGTTCAACCCGCTTGGCCGGCCGGATCCGGCGGAGTTGCAGCGCCTGGCGGCGGCGATGCGAGCGGCCGGCCGGGATCCGGCCGGGCTTGAACTCGTCGGCGGCACCCGCGCCGTCTTCCCGGAAGGCGGCGGCGTGGCCGATCTCGGCCAGGCCCTGGCGACCATCCCGGCCCAGGCGGCGGCCGGGTTCAGCACGTTCTGCATCAAGCCGTCGCAGTTCACCGATGATCCGTGCGACGTAGGCCGGCTCTGCCGGGAGATCATCCGCCGGGTGGACGGGATGCTGCGGTAGCTCCCGGCCGGGCCGGCCGAAGCCGGAGCAAGGCCAGCGTCGCCAGGCAGGCGCCGGCGAGGAGGGCATAGGGAACTAAGTCGGAGGTTGCCTGGGCTACCACCCCGCTTGCCGCGGCGGCAACGCGATCAGCAGCGCCACCAGCCACGGCGCCGGCGCGAGCAGCGGCGCGAGCAGGCTGACGACGACCGCGACGGTCAGGGACAGCCGGATGGGCACCAGCGGGCCACGACGGTCCGACAGTCGGCCTGCCACTGGCGAGAGCGCTGACTCGATCGCCGCCGCGCCCAGGAACGCGGCCCCGATGATCACCGCGGTGGCGTTGAGCTGGCTCAGCCGCAGCGGGGCGAGCACGTTAATTACCCCGAAGGCCATGCCAGCCAGCGTTATGAGCCACATGCTGGCGCCGATCTTCCGGTCGCGCAGGGCGGGCCATGCCGCCCATAGCCTCTGCGGAGCGGGGACGCGCGGACCAGGCACGATGAAGGACGCGCTGAACAGGGCGGCGCCGGCAACGGCGGCCGCAGCGAACGCGGGCCCGGTGCCTACCTGGTCGGCGACAGCACCCACGACCGGGCCGAACAGCGCGCCTATGACGGCGGCTCCCAGGGCC
>WNGH01004285.1_pt1 | contig 20443 bp, 19 predicted proteins | sample 5400631 | NCBI WGS metagenome assembly WNGH01 (sample SAMN13153373, study PRJNA577476) | soil metagenome | isolation source: 115 cm soil or saprolite under Garry oak tree replicate 1 | place: USA:California | collected 2016-06-15
GGCGCGAGGGCAGGCTGACCGTGCACTGCCTCGGGCTTGGCGTGGATCCGCTGACGTTCGCCACCGACATCCTCGCCGTGGCGGTGTTCGACGCGCCGCTGTTCGACGCGGAGTTCGCCCGGCTGGTGGCGCTGAACGCCGAGGGCCGGGTGATCACCGGCGGCGGGCCGGCCGGGATCCCGTTCACCGCCGAGACCGTCAGCCGGCTCACCGGCGGTGGGGACCCGTTCCAGGCCTCCGGGGCCGCGGTGCTCGGCCTGGCCTGGGAGCACCGCGCCCACCTGCTCGGCTGAGCCCGCCGCCGGCCCAGCCCCAGCCCCAGCCCCGGGACCCCGGCCCCGGGACCCCGGCCCCGGGACCCCGGCCCGGGACCCAGCCGCGGGACCTCAGCCGCCGAGCCTGCCCAGGGTGCCGCGGAGCGCGACCGCGAACGGGCCGGGGATTTCCAGGGCCGCGGTGTGGCCGCCGGGGAACTCGGCGTACTCGGCGCCGAGGCGCTCGGCCAGCACGGCGCCCATCTGGAACTCGGCCAGGCCCAGGCTCTGCGCGCCGTGCGCCAGCGCGATCCGCACCCCGTTGGCCGCGATCCGGCCAGCGTCGGGCACATAGTCGATGCAGCACCGCACCTCATACCGGGTCATGAACTCCCAGTTGCCGCTCACCCTGGTCATCAGGTCACGGTCCGGCCCCGGCGGCAGCACCGTCTCCGGCCGTAGCAGGTAGTCCCACACCTCCGGCCGGTCCGGCGGCATCTGGCCGACCCTGGTCTGGAAGAACGTGAACGCGGCCAGCCATCCCTCGGCTGCCAGCAGCCGGGAGAACTCGTCATAGACGGCGAGCACCTCCGCCGGGTCGGGCAGCACCCGGGGCACCGGCGGCTCGTGCGCGATCACCGCCCGGACCGCTTCTGGGTGGTACGCCGCCAGGTCGAGCGCGATCGTGGCGCCCCCGCTGTTGCCGAACACGTGCGCCGCGCCGAAGCCGTTGGCCGCCAGCACCGCGAGCGCGTCCGCGCTCTGCCCGGCGATCGTGACCGGGCCTGGCGGGCCGTGCAGCCGGCTGCGTGAGTTCCCGCGCCGGTCGTAGCTCAGCACGGTGTACTCGGCGGCCAGGATCCCGGCCAGCCCCGTGTAGTACCCGGCGTCGCCGCCGCCCCCGGTGATGAGCAGCAGCGGCGGCCCGTCGCCGCGCCGCTCGAAGTACAGGTCCGCCGTGGGGCCCGCCGCGAAGCCAGTGGTCAAATTTGCAGAATCAGCAATTTTGCGCATCACGCATAAAACTGTAGCATGACGTCATGAGCACGCAACCGGCAACTCGGGCCACGGCCAGGCTCGGCCTGCGGGAGCGCAAGAAGCTGGCGACCCGGGAGGCCATCGGCGCGGCCGCGTTCGGCCTGGCCGTACGGCGCGGCCTGGAGAACATGACGGTCGAGGACATCGCGGCGGCGGCCAACGTCTCGCCGCGGACCGTCAACAACTACTTCTCCTCCAAGCTGGAGGCGATCTCCGCCCGCGGGATCGACCGCGCCGTCAAGATCGGCTCGGCGCTGTGCGAGCGCCCGCCGTCCGAGCCGCTCTGGGAGGCCATCACCGCCGCGGTGCTCGAGCACTACGACATGGTGCAGAGCCCCCGGGGTGAGTGGAAGGAGGGGATGCGCCGGGCGCTGCAGTCCCCGGCGATGCGGGGCGAGTACCTGAAGACGAGCGCCGCGATGCAGCAAGCGCTGGCGGCCGCGATCGCCGAGCGCGCGGGCCTGGACCCGGACCGCGACATGCTCCCGGTGGTGCTGGCCGGCGCGGTCACCACCGCCTCGCAGGCCGCGGTCCGGCGCTGGTTCGCCGCCGACCCGCCTGCGCCGCTGCGGCCACTGGTGCGCGAGGCACTCGGCCAGCTGGCCACCGCGTTCACCGACGCCGCGCGTGCGGTTCAGCCGGGCTGATCGGTGCGCAGCATGCTGTACCAGACCCCGTCCCGGTAGGCGCCGTCCCGCCAGCCGACGCTGCGGTGCACGCCCTCCCTGGTGAACCCGGCCTTTTCCAGCGCCCGCTGCTCGGCCACGTTCCCGGTCTCGGTGGCCGCCTCGATGCGCTGCGCGGTGGTGTGCGCGAACAGGTATTCGGCCAGCAGCCGCTGCGCCACCGTGCCGTGCCCCTTGCCGCGGGCCTCCGGCAGCAGCGCGATCCCGATGTTCCAGTAGTAGTAGCCCGGCGTGGCCGGCACCTTGTACCAGGACACGAAGCCGAGCCGGTCATCCCCGCGGACCACCATGAGGATGCCGATGTCGTCGCTGATCAGCCTGTTCTCCGCCCACCACCGGCGGTACCTGGTGAGCTTGAACCAGCCCAGCCAGGCGAACTCGCCGGTCACCGCCGGGTCCTGGGTCAGCGTCTCCAGAATGGGCAGGTCTGTCTCCGTGACCGGTCGCAGCGTCACGCCGTCGGCCATGCCTGTCATCATCCGCCCGCCGCCGGGTCGGTGCGCAGCAGGCTGTACAGCACCCCGTCCCGGTAGGCACCGTCCCGCCAGAACACGCCGCGCATCACGCCCTCCCTGGTGAACCCGGCCTTTTCCAGCGCCCGCCGCTCGGCCACGTTCCCGGCCTCGGTGGCCGCCTCGACCCGGTGCACCGTGGTGTGCGCGAACAGGTACTTGGCCAGCAGCCGGTGCGCCACCGTGCCGTGCCCTCTGCCGCGGGCCTCCGGCAGCAGCGCGATCCCGATGTTCCAGCAGTGCGACGGCGGAAAGTCCACCTTGAACCAGGACACGAAGCCGACCCGCTCGTCCCCCCGGACGATCACCAGCACTCCGCTGTCCTCGCCGACAAGCCGGTCCTCCGCCCACCCCTCGCGGAACCGGAGCAGATTGCGCCACCCCGTCCAGGTGAACTCCCCGGCCGCGCCCGGGTCCTGGGTCAGCGCCTCCAGGACCGCCAGGTCCGGCTCGGCGACCGGCCGCAGCGCGAGGACCTCGTTCATAGCCGCATCATGCCTTCTTTGACTTACGCCTGCCCGGGCTCCCCCCAGGCCCGGACGCGCGCCGGGCCCGTGGCAATCGTGAAGGTGAACCTGGTGCCCCTAGCGGGGCCTCGTTGCCACAGCCACGCCCCGGCTAGCCGGGCGGGGCCGGCGGGAGCGCGCCGTCCCAGCGGGACTCCAGGCCGGCGAACCGCCAGACGGCGATGGCCACGGCCCAGACCACGAGGAACAGGCCCGCGATCGTGAACCCGGCCCTGTTGATGTCGAAGTTGGCCATGAAGTCCCAGAACCCGCCGTGCAGGTTGAGTTCGCTGGTGAGGATGCCGAGGATCTCCACGGTCCCGATGAGGAACGCGGCGGCGACCGACAGCCCGGTGACGACCAGGTTGTAGTACACCTTGCGGACCGGCCGGGCGAACGCCCAGCCGTAGGCGAGGTTCATGAAGCAGCCGTCCAGCGTGTCCAACAGGGTCATCCCGCCGGCGAACAGCAGCGGCAGGGCGAGGATCGCGTAGAACGGCAGCCCGGAGGTGGCCGCGTACACGGTGGCGGTGAGCAGCACCACCTCGGTGGCCGTGTCGAAGCCGATGCCGAAGGCCATGCCCACGAAGTACATCTGCCAGGTGTGGCTGATCGAGCGCATGAACCGGCCGAAGAACCGGTACATCAGGCCCCGGGCCTGCAGTTGCTGCTCCAGCTCCGCCTCGTTGTACTTGCCGCGCCGCATATCGCGGAACACCCGGGCGATGCCCGCGAGGACCACCAGGTTCAGCCCGGCGATCAGGTACAGGAAGCACGCCGCCAGCGCGGTGCCCACCGTGCCGCCCACGGTCTCGAACGTGGAGCTCGGGTTGACCACGGCGCCGAACACGGTATGGGCGGCGATCGAGATGCCCGCGCCGACCGCCACGATGACCGAGGAGTGGCCCAGGGAGAAGAAGAACCCGGTGGCGAGCGGGCGCTGGCCATCGGCCATGAGCTTGCGGGTCACGTTGTCGATGGCCGACAGGTGATCGGCGTCGAACGCGTGCCGCAGGCCCAGGGTCCACGCCGTGACCGCGACACCCAAGCCGACCCCGAGCTTGGCGTATTGGAAGTGGTGCGGCATCACCGTGAGGACGAAGATCGCCCAGCCGCTGGCGTTCAGAATGACAACCACCGCCGCCATTACGGCGAGCCGCGCGCGCTCGGCGGGGTGCAGCTTACGGGACGCTGGTGCCGACGGGCTGTCCACAGGCCATCCTCCACGAGATGCGGGAGGATCGGGGCCCGACGGACCGCCCTTCCTCCGAGGACCGTAACCGTGGCACAACGGCAGGCGACCGGGCTTATCCCCGAAAGGGGCTTCACCGTTGCGGGACAGCGCCAGATTCACACTGGACTTCGCTGCTGTTGCACCGCCGCGGCGTGACGCCGCGACCCGGCAACCGTAGGGCGCCCGCACCGCGTTGTCAAAGATCCGCGCCGGTGGCCCGCGGGCGGCGCGCTGATCCGCGGGCTGGCGGCTGGCCTCGCCGGGCCGGCCTGGTCCGGCCGGTCAGGAACTGCCCGAGCCGGGCTTGACCACGTCCACGGTCATCAGCCGCACGGACTTCGAGCAGGCTTGCGTCTTGTACTTGATGGAGGCCGGCGTGGTCTGGTTCGGCGGATAGACCTGCAGGTAGTGTGCGGTCACCGGGCCGCACATGCTCGCCGGGTAGTTTCCCGCGTCCACGATCCGCAGCAGCGCGTTCCCGGTGGTCTGCGGCTGCAGGGTGACCAGCTGGCGCGGGGTCGCCGGATTCTCCCTGGCCGGCTTGCCGATCTGGTGGACCGGCTTCGCGGTCTGCAGGGACACCCCGGGATACCCGTACAGGGTGCAGGTCACGCTGGAGATGTTGGTGAAGTCGATCGTGGTGTAGATGCTGCCCGCGGTGCCCTGGCTGACGCCCAGCGTCACCTGGAGCGACCGGGTCGGGCAGGGACCGGGCCCGGGTGGCGCGGACTGGGCCGGGGTGGCGGCCGGGGCCGCCGGGGCAGACGATGCCGAGGCCGGGGCGCTACTGGCCGAAGGCGCCGACGGGGCGTTGCCGCTCGCGGTGGTGCTCGACGTACTGCCGCACCCCGTGGCGAGGACAGCGGCGCAGGTCAGCGCCGCTGCGGGAAGCGCCCGCCGGGCCAGGAGCAGGGTTGGCTGCATTACGATTCCTTCGGACTGGGCCGGCTCCGCGAGCCGTGTGACAGTTAAGACGCCGGCACCGGCCCCGCGGTTGCACCTTCCCGGCGGCTGGACAATGGGTACGTGATTGTGGTCGAGCCGGAACGGTTCGAAGAGATGGTAGCCACGGCGCTCGATGGATTGCCGGAGCAACTCGGCGCGATGATGCGCAACGTCGCGGTCACCGTCGAGCACGGCCCGGGCCCGCGCGGCCTGCTCGGCCTCTACCAGGGCGTCCCGCTGACCAGCCGGACCACCCAGTACTCCGGGGTCCTGCCCGACCGGATCATCATCTACCGCCGCGAGATCTGCGCGATCTGCCGCACCGAGGATGAGGTCGCCGACCAGGTGCGCCGCACCGTCATCCACGAGGTCGCGCACCACTTCGGCATCGACGACGAACGGCTCCGCGAACTCGGCTGGTGACCGGCACGGGGGCTCAGCCGTCGCGGTGGACGCCGCCGTAGGCTCGGGCCGGTGAGCACCCGAGTCGAGATCACCGCGCGGATCGCGGTGCCGGTGCCCCAGGACCAGGCCTGGCGGGCGGTGGTCGACTGGCCCGCGCAGGGCCGGTGGATGCTGGTCACCGCGGGCGCCCCGGGCTGACGAGCCATGCCCAGGGCGCCGCGGCCGGCCCCGGGCGATCTGCCACGATGGTCGGGTGAACTCGCGACTCGGAATCCGGGTGCGGGCCGCGCGGATGGCGGACCAGGCGGCGCTGGCCGACCTGGACGCCGTCGCGTGGTCGGCGGAGTCCGGCTTCCCATCGGCCCTGGGCGCCCGCATCCAGGAGCGCACCTTCTTCACCGCCGACAACCCGCCCGAGGTCCATCTGGTCGCCGAGCTGGACGGCAGCGTGGTCGGCTACATCCGGCTCAAGCCGGCCTCGCGGCTGCCGGAGAACGCGCATGTCGTCCAGGTGCAGGGCATCGCGGTGCACCCGGACGCCCGGCGCCACGGCGCCGCGGCCAGCCTGCTGGACGCGGCGGAGAAACAACTGCGGGAACGCGGCATCCGCAAGCTGACCCTGCGGGTGCTGGGCACCAACCACGGGGCGATCTCGCTCTATGAGCGGCACGGCTTCACCCGCGAGGGCACCCTGCTCGAAGAGTTCCGGATCAACGACCGGTACGTGGATGACGTCCTGATGGCCAAGCGGCTGTGATCGACGCCCCGGCGCTGGCCGCCTACCTGGACCGCATCGGTGCCGAGCGGCCCGCCGTGCTGGACGCGGCCGCGCTCGGCGGCCTGCACCTGGCGCACCAGACGGCCGTGCCGTTCGAGAACCTGAGCATCCACCTGGGCGAGCCCATCTCCCTGGACGAGGACGACCTGATCGCCAAGATCGTCACCAGGCGGCGCGGCGGCTTCTGCTATGAGCTCAACGGCGCGTTCGCGCTGCTGCTCGAGTCGCTGGGCGCCCAGGTGACCCGCGCCGCCGCGCGGGTCTACGACGGCGAGGGCCGGCTCGGCCCGCCGTTCGACCACCTCGCCCTGGTGGTGCACCTGCCCGATGGCAGCGGCCCGTGGCTGGCCGATGTCGGCTTCGGCGCGCACAGCAGCTACCCGCTGCGCTATGACGGCAGGGCCGGCCAGGACGATCCCGGCGGCCGGTTCTCGCTGGCCGACGCCCCCGGCGGCGACGTGGACGTGACCAAGGACGGCACGCCGCAGTACCGGATCGAGCCGCGGGAGCGGGCCCTGGCCGACTTCGTGCCGACCTGCTGGTGGCAGCAGACCTCACCGGACTCCCACTTCACCCTCGGCACGATCTGCTCCCGGCTGACCGGCGACGGCCGGATCTCGATCAGCGGCCGCACCCTGATCCGGACCAGCGGCGGCGCCCGCACCGAGCGGGAACTGGGCGCGGACGCCGAGGTGCTGGCCGCGTACCGGGAGCACTTCGGCATCGGGGATCTACGCCTATGTCCAGCCCGACGGCACCTGGTGGATCAACAACACCGGCTTCCTGGTCGGGCCGCAGGGCGTGATCAGCGTCGACACCTGCTCGACACAGCGCCGCACCCAGGCCTACCGGGACGCGATCGCGGCGGTCACGCCCGCCCCGGTGCGCACGGTGGTCAACACCCACCACCACGGCGATCACACCTTCGGCAACTGCCTGTTCGGCGGCGCGGCCATCGTGGCGCACGAGCGCGCCAGGGAGGAGGCCATCGCGTTCGGCCCGCCACGGGAACTGCCGTTCTGGGACGGCCCGGACTGGGGCGACCTGCACCTGGACCCGCCGTTCGTCACGTTCACCGACGAGATCACCCTGCACGTGGGTGACCTGCGGGCGCAGGTGCGCCACGTGGGCACCGCCGCGCACACGACCAACGACTCGATCATCTGGATTCCCGAGCGGTCCGTGCTGTTCTGCGGTGACCTGATCTTCAACGGCGGCACGCCGTTCCTGCTCATGGGCTCGGTCGCCGGTGCCGTCGAGGTGCTGGAAACCGTGGTGGCGCCGCTAGGCGCGCGGACCATCGTGCCCGGCCACGGCCCGGTCTTCGGCGACCGGGGGCCCATCGAGGAGACGCTTGACTACCTCAGGTTCGTGCTCGACATCGCGGTCCGCTGCCGGGAGGCCGGCCTGCCCCCGCTGGACGCGGCCCGGGACACCGACCTGGGCCGGTTCGCGGCCTGGCCGGACGCCGAGCGGATCGTCGGCAACCTGCACCGCGCCTGCGCCGAACTGAGCGGCACGCCGCGCGGTGGCCCGATCGACATCGTGGCCGCCCTGGCCGACATGGTCGCCTACAACGGCGGCGCCCCGCTCACCTGCCTGGCCTGAGCCAGGCAGCGGCGTGACCGGGCGGCGCTGACTACACGGCCTGCCAGTCGATGGCCGCCTGGTCCGCCACCTCGGGATGGAGTTCCAGCCAGCGGCGGGCGAACGGGCAGAACGGCACGATGGTCAGGCCCTCGCGGGCCGCGCGGGCGACCGCCGCGGCCACCAGCCTGCCCCCGATGCCCCGGCCCTCCAGTTCCGCGGGGACCTCGGTGTGGATCAGGGCGAGCCGCTTTCCGCTGCGGTGGTACCACAGCTCGGCGAGGTGGCCGCCGTCGGCGACCTCGAACCGGGACGCCGCCTGGTTGTCGGTGACCGTAACCGCATCGCTCACGCGGCCATCGTCGCATCCGGGGCCCGGCGACCGGGCCCCGGATGCGTGCCGGTGGTCAGCGGCGCGCCTTGGGCAGGCCGCGCGCCTTGGGCAGGCCGCGCGCCTTGGGCAGGCCGCGCGCCTTGGGCAGGCCGCGCCCGGGCGTAGGCTGTGGCGGCGTGACCTCAGATGAGACGTGGCTCGCCGCGGTATGGCCGTTCGTCCGCGGCTGGCTGCCCGCCCCGCCCGCCGCGGTGGTGGAGATCGGCTGCGGCCCGCTCGGCGGGTTCGTGCCGATGCTGCGCGCCGCCGGGTACGACGCGACCGGCGTGGATCCGGAGGCGCCGGACGGGCCGGGGTACCACCAGGTCGAGTTCGAGCGGTATCAGATGCCCGGGCCGGCCGCGGCCGTGGTGGCGTGCACCTCGCTGCACCACGTCGCCGACGTCGGCGAGGTGCTGGGCCTGGCCGGGGCGGCCCTGGCTGGCGGCGGCACGATCGTCGTGGTGGAGTGGGCGCGGGAGCGGTTCGACGACGCGACCGCCCAGTGGTGTTTCGACCGGCTGCCCGGGCCCTCGGCCGAGCACAACTGGCTGCGGCACCGGCATGACGAGTGGCGCGCGTCCGGGCTGCCGTGGGAGAGCTACTGCCGGGGCTGGGCGGCGGAGGAGGGCATGCACGCGGGCGAGGACATCGTGGCCGGGCTGGACGCACGGTTCGACCGGCGGTTTGCCGGCCACGGGCCCTTTTTCTTCGCCGACCTGGCCGGGGTCACCGAGGCCGACGAGCAGGCCGCGATCGACGCCGGGGAGATCCAGCCGAACCGGATCGGCTACGTCGGTCGCCGCCCCGGTTAGCACGGGCAACGCCGGCTGCGCCGGGTCACGCCCGCCACGGGCCGGCGCGCCCGTTAGCACCGGGGCATGGCCGGCCGTACGGGTCAGGCCCGCCGCGAGCCGCCGGAATAGATTGCCAGGAAATGCGCCGGGTAGCCGACGCGATCCACCGGTCACGTCGGCTACCCGGCACCCCCCCGCGCCCGCGCAGGACCCTCTCGCGAGGGTTCAGCGCGGGCCAATTCAGTTATATCCGGAACCCAAGTATCAAAGCTCCCTGGAAAACGCAGTCAGGCGGAACCTTGCCGGACAGCGGCGCCGCCATGCAAGAATTCGCATGGAACGGCTAGCCGCCGGGCCGCGCGGCCGGTCCCGGGCAGCCGGCCGGCATGACCCGGGCCGCGATGTCTTCGTGGCCGTTGCGCCGGCACCAGCTCAGAATGTACCTGGCATGCTCGCCGCACCACCGGTAGACCACTTCCGGCGTCATCTTGAGCTCCGGGCTGTGCTCGCCCCTGTCTTTGATCAGCGGGCCCAGGTAATCAACGAGCTTGGCGGCCGTGTCATAACCCACATGGGCCGCGGCGGCCAGCGTTTCGTGATTGGCGGCCCGGCCCGATGCGATCGCCCCGGCCAAACGCGCGGCGGTCGAGCCCCTCCCTTTTCCGAAATAGGAGTGAATTCGTGGAATATCCGGCGGGCTGGCGCCCGTGGGAAACCGCGGGCCGGTGAGGCTGCCACCGCCGGCGGCGATTTCCACCGCGTCGATCAGCGGCTGCGGCCCGGTCGCCTTGCGGTACACCCCCACCACCTCGGGCTGCTCGATCGCCTCGTCCAGGTGGTCGCGCTCGGGGCCGTGCCCCTGCGCGGCGAAGATCACCGGTGTCTGACGGCGGGTCCGCCGGAGCATGTCCAGCACGTCAAGCCCGTCGAAGCTGTACTCGACGGCGTAGTCCATCCAGGTCAGGTCGGTGACCACGACGTCGTACCGCAGGCGGCCGCTGAACGCGCGCTCCACCGCGGCCCGGTCCTCGGCTATCCGCACCGTGGCGTCGGTCAGCGCCTGCCGCAGCAGCGGCTCGATGATCTTTCCCAGGGCAGCGGCGACCAGGAGCCGTGGCCCGTCCTGCATCGTCCCGCCCTCACCGGGCCTGTCGTGGCTCTCCTCGGACGAGGCCAGCCGGTCCGCCACCGGGCTAGCCTCGCGGTGCGCCGCAGGATGCGGGCGACGCGGACGTGGGCGGCTGGGCGCCTCGGGCTCGTCCTCCCATGCTGCCGCCCCGCGCCACGACCGCACGCGGGCCCGCGCACGATAGCGGGCCCGGGGCACGGGCAGGGCGGGGCAGGCGGGCGAACCAGGGATCGCGGGCGAACCACGGATCGCGGGCGCACTCGCACGGCCCCCCCACGGCACCGCCGGGGCGGGTACCGGACATGCCGAATCCGGCGAGGGCGAACGGCCTCAGCGCCCAGCCACCTCCTTCTGGTCCCCGTCACCCTTGACGGTAAGCAGGCTTGCGCCGACGGGCAATCGGGAGAACTCCCTAGTCCGGAAAATAGCCAGCGGCTGTCCCGGTGACCGATTCCGTGATAAGCACCGCGCTTATGCCGGCGGCCTAGACGGTATTAAAACGCCTCATTCCCTCGTCGGCAGGCCGGTTCCGTGCTCTTTACCGGATAGCCGTCTCATCCGGGTGAACCAGCCCGTGTTCCAGCGCGAACAACGTCGCGCCGGCCCGGGTGGACACCCCCGCCTTGCCGTACAGCCGCTGGATGTGGTGGTCGCAGGTCTTCGGCGAGATCCCCAGCCGCCGCGCGACCTGCTTGGTGGCCAGGCCCCGGGCCAGCAGGCCGAGCACCTCGCACTCCCGCTCGGAAAGCCCGGCCGGCCGGCGGTCGGCCTGCCCCGCCGCCTGGTGCGCTGCCGCCTGGTGCGCCGCCGCCTGGTGCCCCGCCGCCTGGTGCCCCGCCGCCTGGTGCGCCGCGGCCCTGCCCCCCGCCCCCCGGTGCCCGGCCGGCTCGCGTCCCGCCGGCCCTGGCTCCTCCGCCGGCCCCGGCTCAGCCGCCCGGTCCGGCGGCGCCTGGCCCGCCGCGGCCAGCACCGCATGCACGGCGTCCGGCGCGAGCCGCCCCGCGGCCGCCTCCCGGCCCAGCTCGTCCGCCGCGGCCCCGGCCGTCAGCGCCTGCCGGTGCGGCCTCGGTTCGCGCATCGCGTGATAGCAGTCCGCCGCGGCCAGCAGCCAGGCCGTCATCGGCAGCTCGGCGGCCTTGTTGCCGCGGTGATAGCCGGACCCGTCACAGCGCTCGCCGTGGGATCCGGCGAGCCGGGCCAGCGGGCGCAGCCCGGCGGCGGCGTCCAGCACCCGCTCGGTGTGATACGCGTGCAGCCGCACCTGCTCGTACTCGTCCCGGTTCAGCGGCCCCGGCTTGGCCCACACGTTGACCGGGACCGCGACCCGGCCGATGTCGTGCACCAGGCCCGCCCGGCGGAGCTGCACCTGGTCCGCCACCGGCAGCCCGGCCACGGCGGCGGCGCATTCGGCGAGCCCGGCCACGCCGCGCGAGTGCCCGAGCGTCCACATGCTCTTCAGGTCGGCGAAGTCGGCGATCGCCGACAGGCAGGCGTCCAGCCGTTCCTCGGTCACCACCGGCTGCGGCCCGGGCTCGGTGCGCAGGGCATGCTCCCAGATCGACCGCGTGTCCAGGTCCCGGTATCCCGGCTCGCCCAGGGACAGGAACGCGGCCACCGCCCCCGGGTCCAGCCCGGAGCCCGCCCGCTCGGCAAGCACCCGGTCGGCCAGCGCGCTGCCGCCCTGCTGCCAGGCCATGTCCGCGTCCTGCGCGACCTGCATGAGCCGCACCGCCAGCGGGATCGCATCGCCCCGCAGCTCACCCGGCATGCCCTTGCCGTCCCAGCGTTCCCACAGATGCCGCAGGGCCTGCTGCACCGGTTCCGCGAAGCCCATCCGCGCCCCGAGCACGCTGGCCACGTCGCAGTGGCTGGCGGCCCACCTGCGGAACTCGGCAATGCCGCCGAACGCCGACCTGGTCATCGCCGCTGCCCGGGCGAGCCGGGCCCGCTGGGGATGGGCCACCTGGGTCGCCGTGGAGATCAGATCCATCCGGGTCCCGAAGGCCACCGCCAACATCCGTGGCCGCGCCGACAGCTCGTCTCCGAAGAACCGTGCGTCGATCTCGCTCTCCGCGGTGCATCCGGCGAAGTGCAGCAGGCCGGTGTAGAAGACGGTTACCTGATCGTCGCCGGGCAGCGCCATCGCCCGCGCGATCCGCACCGCGAGCACCGCGGTGCGCAGCCCATGCTCCAGTGGCTGACCCATCGCCAGGTCAGTGGCCAGCGACAAGGCTCCGGCGGCCTCGACTAGCCGCAATGGCCGGAAGATCGCAGTCATCACACCGATCCCAGGGGCGGGCCCGGCCGGAGCGGCCTGCCCGCGGGGGAGGCAGGCTCGGCACATCCGGCCGGGACCCCTGCTTCTTTCAGTCATACACCGAGCCACGCCCACTCCGGGAATCAGGCGGAGAGCATGTTCCGTATTGCATGGTTCCTAGCTTCCTGGGGTGAATGCGGCGCTTGCGCCGGTCACCTCCGCCTCCGCGTACGCCGGGCGCCTGCCGTGCGAGGACGGCCACCAGTTCCACCGGCCCAGCAGCGCGACCGTGGACGGGACGAGCAGGGTGCGGACCAGGAAGGCGTCCATCAGGATGCCGATCGCCAGCGAGGCGAGGATGTCACGGTAGATGGCGCCGCCCGGCTGGCCGGCCTCCACCACCGCGAACACGCCGAACGTGCCGGCCAGGACCAGCCCGGCGGAGGTGACGGTCGAGCCGGTGCGCTCCAGCGCCCGGGTCACCGCCTGGCGCAGCGGGACGTCGCCGGCCTCCTCCCGGATCCGGGTCATCACCAGGATGTTGTAGTCCTCGCCCAGGGCCAGCAGGAACACGAACATGAGGAACGGGATGAAGTAGTTCAGCCCGCCGTCGCCCGTCACGAACTGGAACAGCAGCACGGCCAGGCCGAACGCGGCCAGGTAGCTGACCGCCACCGAGGCGATCAGGTAGACGGGGGCGACCAGGCTGCGCATGACCAGGGCGAGCAGGATCGCGATGACGATGATCGCGACCGGGAAGATGTGCAGCAGGTCGGCGTCGGACACGCGGCTCACGTCGTAGGTGGCCGGTGCGTCACCGGCGACCCCGTACCTGGTGGCGCCGACGGCGCGGGCCACCTGGGCCACGGCGGCGCGGATGGCCGGGACCTGGTGCAGCGCCGCGTTCGAGTCCGCGTCACCGGCCGACAGCCCGGTGCCGAACAGGATGGTCCGCCCGTCCGGGCTGATGAACTGGCTCTCCGCGCGGTAGGCGGTCCTGATGGCCGGCCGGACGCCGCTGCCGGGCGGCGGCGCGGCGGGCAGCGCGCGGGGGTCGCCGAGCTTCGCGTGCAGGGCCGAGAGCTGGGCCGCGGTGAGGGTGACCCCGTTGACGTCCAACGCGCCGGTCACGCCGCGGAACTGCGGGGACGCGGCGAGCAGCCGCTCGGCGCGGGCCACCGGCGCCGGGTCGGCCCAGGCGGGCGCGCGCAGCCGCAGCAGCACGTTCGTCGGGTTGCTGCTGGCCACCGGGAAGTGGGCGGCGGCCAGCGCGTTGCCGGCGGCGGAGTCCGAGCCGCGCGGGGCACCCGGCGCGGCGCCGAAACCGGCCGGGGCGTACCACAGCGCGACCGCGGCCAGGCCGCCGAAGGCGATCATGCCGAAGGCGAGGGTGGCGGCGGGGCGGGTGACGATGCGCCCCGCGGTGCGCCCCCACCAGCCCATGCGCTGGGTGCCCGGCTTGGTCCTTGACGGCCAGAACGCGGCCCGCCCGAAGATGGCCAGCAGCGCGGGGAGCAGGGTGAGCCCGGCCAGCAGCATCAGCGCGATCGCGATGGCCAGCGGCGCGCCCAGGCTGGAGTACAGCCCGAAGGCGGCCAGCGCCAGGGTGAGCAGCGCGGCGATGACGGTCGCGGCGGAGAACGCGATCGACTCGCCGACCCGGGACAGCGCGCGGGTGACCGCGTCGCCGGTCGCGTGCCCGGCCCGGAGTTCCTCCCTGACCCGGAAGACCAGGAACAACCCGTAGTCGGTGCCCGCGCCGAGGGTCAGGATGAGCACCATGATCGTGGTGAGCGAGGACACCTTCAGGCCGGCCTTGCTCGCCTCCGCGATGACCGGCCCGGCGAGCTGCGCGACCAGGACGGCCGGGGCCAGCGTCAGCAGCGGCGCCAGCAGCGAGCGGAACACGACGAGCAGCAGGACCAGGATGAACACGATGGACAGGTCCTGGGCCAGGCTGACCGCCCGGTTCGAGGCCTCGCTCGCGTCGGCCTGGGCGGCCACCTGACCGGCCAGATGGGCGTGCAGGTCACCGGGCAGCGCGCTGGCGCCGATGGCGTGCCGTAGGCCGGCGACAAGCTGCTGGGACGGGCCCTCGGTGCCGAGGTTGATGCTGGCCAGCGCCTGCAGTTGCACCGCCTGGCCGTCCCGGCTGACGCCCAGGTCCCTGACCCGCCGCACGTGGCCGACCCCGGCCAGGCCGGCCGCCAGCCGGCCGGCGGCGGCCAGGTCCGCGGCGGTGAGCGCGCCGGAGTCCCGGGCGACGATCACAGAAACCGGTGTCTGGCTGATCCCCTGGAACGGGGCAGCCATCCGGGCGGCCTGCAGGCTCGGGCTGCTGGCCGGCAGCCCGCCGGTGTTGTCCTGCTTGGCGACGCTGGTGAGCGACGGCAGGAACAGGTTGGCAAGGACGGCCGCGGCGACCCAGGCCACGACGATAATCCAGCGGAACCGGACGGCGAAGCGCCCCATGGCCGCATAGAAGCTGTGCACGCGAATCTCCCCGGTTGTCAGGCGGCACCGGTGACGGTGCCGGCGGGTGGTGGCGCGGAGTCGAAACCGATGACCTCGTGGCCGCGCAGCGCCTCCAGGAACGGCTGGAAGCTCCCGCAGACCAGGCAGCGCAGCATGGAACCGTGGGCCTCCACGTCGCTGACACCGGCCGCCCGCGCTACCCGGCGGGCGGGCGCGGTGCCGACGAAACTGACCTCTACGCGCCGTATCGGCAGTTCTTCAGCCATGCCTGTGACGCTAGGAAGGCGCGGCCGGGGCCCGCATCGGTGGAATTACCGATGCGGTACCTAGTGCCGCCCGCCGAAACCGGCCCTGGACCGGGCGCCGCGCCTGAACCGGGGCCGGCGCCGTGTCCGTTTACAGTCATGTCATGGCCAGGCCAGCCCGGCGCGCGGGCAACCTTCCGGCGGAGGCGACCAGCTTCGTCGGCCGCCGTCGTGAGCTGGCCGAGGTGCGGAAGAAGCTCACCGAGGCCCGCCTGGTCAGCCTCGCCGGGCCGGGCGGGGTCGGCAAGACCAGGCTGGCGATCCGGGCCGCGACCGATCTCGGCCGCGGCTTCCGCGGCGGCGCCTGGCTGGCCGAGCTGGCCGAGGTCAGGGATCCGGATCTGGTGGGCAGCGCCGTCCTGGCCGCGCTGGACCTGCGCGACCAGGCCGCCACCGAGCCGCTGGCCCTGCTGCGTTCCTACCTGCGGGACAAGGAACTGCTCCTGGTCGTGGACAACTGCGAGCATCTGCTCGAACCGGCCGCCGGGCTCGTGGCCGACCTGCTGAAGGCCGCGCCGGGCCTGCGGGTGATCGCCACCAGCCGGGAGCCGCTGTCGGTGGCGGGGGAGCACGTGGTCCCGGTGCCGCCGCTGGAACTGCCCCCTGCCCACCTCCCCATTCCCCCTTCACGGGGCGAGCCGCTTGCCTCGCTACGGCGCAGCGAGGCGGTCATGCTGTTCACCGAGCGGGCGGCGGCCGCCTCCGGCACGTTCGAGCTGACCACCGGCAACCAGGCGGCGGTCGCGGACCTGTGCCGCCGGCTCGACGGCCTGCCGCTGGCGATCGAGCTTGCCGCGGTCCGCACCCGGGTCCTCACCGTGGCGCAGATCCTCGCCTGGCTGGCCGACCGGTTCAGCCTGCTGACCGGCGGGAGCCGCGGCGCGCTGCCGCGCCATCAGACCCTCCGCACCACCATCGAATGGAGCCACGACCTGCTGGCCGGCGGCGAGCGCACGGTGCTGCGGCGGTGCTGCGCGTTCGCGGGCCGGTTCACCCTGGACGACGTCGAGGCGGTGTGCACGCCAGCCGGCTCAGCCAGTGAAGGGGGAATGGGGAGGTGGGCGGGGGGCGGTGTGGCCGCCGAGGAGGCGCTGGACCTGCTGTCCTCACTCGTCGCCAAGTCCCTGGTGATGAAGGAGGACGCGGGCGGGATCGCCTGCTACCGGCTGCACGAGACGATGCGCGAGTTCGCCGGCCTCAAGCTGCGGGAGTCCGGCGAGGAGGAATCCGTCGAACTCCGCTGCGCCGAGTACTACCACGCCACCTGCCAGCGGTCCGCGCGGGAGCGCCGCTACGGGCTCCTCGACTGGCTCGAATGGGCGGACCTGGAGATCGACAACGTCCGCGCGGTCATGCAGCAATGCGTCAACCGCGGCGACGCGTCCCGCGGCGTCGATCTCGCCGCCTCCCTCGGCTGGTTCTGGATCACGCGCGCGACCACCGAAGGCATCCGGTGGCTTGACACTTTTCTCGCGCTTGCCGAAGAACGCGGAAATACGGACGGCCGTGGCTGGGGCTATTTCATGCGTGGCTTCCTCGCCGTGCTGAAGGCGGATCCGGCGGGTTCCCGGCCGGCCCTGCGCAGGGCGGTGGCCGTGGCCAGGGAAACCGGGCAGCGGGAACTGCTGTCCGAGGCGCTCGCCATGGCCGCCGTCGCGGAGGACATGGCCGGTGCGCACGACGCCGCCGGGGTGCTGATCGGCGAGGCCGACGTGGCGGCCCGGGCGGTGGGCCACTACCCGTCCGCGAGGGTCGGCGTGCTCCAGGCCCAGACGCTGCACGCGTTCTTCGCCGGTGACCAGGCCGCGGCGCGGGCCGCCGCCGCGGAAGGGGCCCGCCGCGCCAGGGATGCGGGCGACCACTACGTGCAGGGGATCATGCTGCTGAACCTCGGCTCGGCCGCGCTGAACGCCGGTGACCTGGACGAGGCCAAGCCGTTGCTCGCCGAGGCGCTGCGGCTCGCACGCCAGATCGATGACCGGGTCGCGCAGTTCTACCTGCTCGACGCGCTCGGCTGCCACGCGGCGCTGTCCGGCCAGGCGCGCCGTGCCGCGCAACTGCTCGGGGCCGCGGACTCGGTGCGCGCCGACGCGGGTGCCAACGTCATGCAGTTCATGGCGCCGCTGCTCGACCGGGCCACCAAGATGGCGGTCGCGGCGCTGGGGGAGGCGAGGTTCCGGGCCGGGTTCGAGGCCGGGCAGCGCCTGGACCGGGACGAGGGACTGCGGCTGGCCCTGGGCGAGCCCGCGCGGGACGGGGCCGGGGCGCCGGGCGGGATGCCGGGGCCGGACGGGGCGCCGGGACGGGGCAGGCCCGCGGGAGCCGGCGGGGCGGCGGGCCCGGGCCGGGTGCCCCGCCGGGCCCGGGTGCCGGGAGCGGCCGGGGTGCCGGGGCGGGACGGGGCCGGCGCCGGGCTGCTCGCCAAACGGGAAGCCGACGTCGCGCGGCTGGTCGCCGAGGGGCTGACCAACAAGCAGATCGGGGCGCGCCTGTTCATCTCCGAGCGCACCGTGGACAGCCACGTCCGCAACATCCTGAACAAGCTCGGGGCCGGCTCGCGCGCCCAGATCGCCGCCTGGATGGCCACCCTCGACCATTGACCTCCTCTTCTGCCTGAAGGCAGCAGGTTCCGTCCATGCCACGCAAGCGCGGCATCCCGGTGGGTTCCTGCTTCGCTGTCCACTGCCAGCGTTCCCGCTGGTCTTACACGGACTCCACAGGCTTTCGGGCCTGGTGGCCCGTTCCCGCCAGCCCGGCGGTACCTGACGTGAAGGAGCCTGCCGGTGGTTCCTGCGGGCGCAACCGTGCCACGCCCGCCCGGCCGCCTTCACCACCGGCCTGACGGCCGGCGCAAAGGGACAATTCCGCCCTCGCTGACCAGGGCCGCCCGCCTGATCCTCGAATGGACCGCTGACCTGTGACAGCTCGCCTTGGCCCATCGCGCCTAACGCCAGCCCGACCGTCCACCGTGTGGGCGGGCCAGCAAGACGCCCGCACCGCACGGCTGCCAAGAACCAGCCCTCAGCTCAGGGCGGCCCCTCGCGCGGGCCCAGGTAAGGAGCTATTGTCTGAGAGAATACTCTTGAGGTATTCTCCCGGTTATGAGTGTTCCGCTGACGCTGCTTGGCCTGCTTGAGCGGGGGCCGAGCCACGGGTATGACCTGAAACGGGACTACGACGCGTACTTCGGCCGGGGCAGGCCGCTGCGCTACAGCCAGGTGTACGCGACCTTGTCCCGGCTGGCCAGGGACGGGAAGGCGGTCCCCGGGCCGGTCGAGCAGGGGGCCGGGCCGGAACGGCGCCGGTACGTGATCACCGAGGCGGGCATCGGGGATGTGGAGCGGTGGCTGGCCGAGCCGGCCCCGCCGGAGCCGGACCTGACCAGCGAGCTGTTCGCCAAGGTGGTGCTCGCCTTGATGCTCGGCCGCCCGGCCGACGGCTACCTGGATGTCCAGCGGGCGGCGCACCTGCAGCGGATGCGCGAGCTTACCGAACTCAAACATGACTCCGATCCGCTCGGCGTGCTGCTCGCCGACCACGCGCTCTACCGGCTGGAGGCTGACCTGCGATGGATCGATCACACCGCGGCCCGGCTGGACCTGCTCGACCGGGCGGTGCGCCGGTGACCGCGAACCTCGCCGCCGCTGCGGAACCCACGACCGGGAACATCGTCGAGGCGCGGGACCTGATGAAGTCGTTCGGCGAAACGCCGGCGCTGCGCGGCGCCTCGCTCACCGTGCGGCAGGGCGAGATCGTCGCGGTCATGGGGCCAAGCGGCTCTGGCAAGTCCACCTTGCTGCACTGCCTGGCCGGCATCCTGGTCCCCGAAGAAGGCGAGGTGTGGTTCGGCGGGCGGCGGCTGGACACCCTGAGCGACGACCGGCGCAGCGCGCTGCGCCGGGACCGGTTCGGGTTCGTGTTCCAGTCCGGTCAGCTGGTCCCCGAGCTGACCGCGGAAGAAAACGTCGCCCTGCCCCTGCTGCTGTCGGGCACCCGCCGCGGACCGGCGATGACGGCGGCCAGGAACTGGTTTCCCGCGCTCGGCCTGGACGGGCTCGAGCACCGCAGGTCCGGGGAGCTGTCCGGCGGGCAGGCACAGCGCGTCGCGCTGGCCCGCGGCCTGGTCGCCAGCCCGCAGGTGCTGTTCGCCGACGAGCCGACCGGGTCGCTGGACTCGGTGTCCGGGGAGCTGGTGATGGACCTGCTCACCGCCGCCGCCCGCGAGCACGGCACCACCGTCATCCTGGTCACCCACGACGCCCGGGTCGCCGCCTACGCCGACCGCGAGGTCGTCGTCCGCGACGGGAAGGTCGGCACGCTCACCGGGGCCAAGCCGTGATCGGGCTCGGACTGCGGCTGGTGATCAGCGGCGGCCGCGAGGCGCTCACCCGGCTGGTCATTCTGGCAGTCGCGGTCGGCCTTGGGGTCGGCCTGCTGCTGACCGCCGTGGCCGCGACCAACGCGGTCACCACCTGGAACAGCCGCCACGCCTGGTTCTGGACCGGCAGCGCGTGGGTGGCCCCCGGCCCGGCGGCGGGCATCGCCCCGCTATGGTGGCACCCCGGCGGTGACATCTTCGACGGCCAGCAGATCAACCAGTTCGACGTGGCCGCCACCGGCACCTCGTCACCGGTGCCACCGGGCATCCCCCGGGACCCGGGACCCGGCCAGTACTACGCCTCGCCCGCGCTCGCCGCGCTGCTGCGGTCCACCCCGGCGGATCAGCTGGCCGTCCGCTACCCCGGCCGCCTGGCCGGCACGATCGGCGACGCCGCGCTGCCGTCGCCGAGCTCGCTGGTCATCATCGTCGGGCGCACCCCGGCGCAGCTGGCGCACACCCCGGACAGCGTGCAGGTGACGTCGATCTCCACGACGGTGCAGGGCTGGCCCGTCCCCCCGACGGAGGCCAGCCCCCAGGGCCTGACCTACGTCCCGCCCAACCCGGGAGGCGGGGCGGGCACCGTCGACCTGATCATGTCCGTCGTGGCGCTGGCCATACTGGCGCCGGTGCTGATCTTCATCGCCACCGCGACCCGGCTGTCGGCCGCCCGCCGCGAGGAACGGTTCGCGGCGATGCGCCTGGCCGGCGCGACCCGCAGGCAGGTCTCGCTGCTCGCCGCCACCGAATCGACCGTGGCCGGGATCCTGGGGGTGGCGGCCGG
>WNGH01001754.1_pt1 | contig 20435 bp, 24 predicted proteins | sample 5400631 | NCBI WGS metagenome assembly WNGH01 (sample SAMN13153373, study PRJNA577476) | soil metagenome | isolation source: 115 cm soil or saprolite under Garry oak tree replicate 1 | place: USA:California | collected 2016-06-15
TTCACTGGTTGCAGATGGGTGTGCAACGAGGATAAAATTTGAGCAAAAAATGTCTACATACGAGAATTCTGCCATCAATCGCGGCTATCTACCAGTGGCAAAGGGGAGCCTCAAAAAAATAATTTGACGCTAGACTTAGTACAGGCGGTCATAAATTCGAACCGAGTTTTGGCGTAAGTTTCTGTCCGGTTTTCTGATCTTTTCTTTGCTTAAGCTTTTGCTCAAGCTTTTCAACTGTATAGGTCCATTTGATCGGCTTGGCCGTTTGGTTGGAGTAGGCAATAAAGTCTGCAATGGCTTGTTCCAACTCTTGGGTACTGGCAAAGTGATTAGGCTGCAAGCGCTTGCGCTGCAAAATGCTAAACCAGATCTCGATTTGGTCGAGCCAAGAAGCGTTGGGTGGCAGCCAGAACACTTCAAAGGTCAGCTTGCCTTCTTGCACACTGGGCAATTGGTGCAACCACCGTTCCAGCTGCTTTGGAGCATGCGTGGTGCCATTATCCAGAATCAGGTACACGGTGGGCTTCTGACGGCGCAGGGCTTCTGGAATGATCCCCTCTTGGAGAAAGGCTTGGAAATCGACAAACCGTTTGCGCAGACGACAGATCCCCGCGACTTTTCCATCAGCTACCGAGAGCCCCGCAAACAGGTGGCGAGCCCCGCGACGCTGATAGCGCGCTTCCTGCAGCTGCGGACTCCCCTCTTTGGCTGGACGAGGTGCCTCTTCCCCTTCACGCGCTTGGATCGAGGTTTTCTCATCCACACACACCAGCCAGATCCCCTGCTGCAAGAAAGTAAGAGCCTGCGTATACAGCTGCAGAACTGGTCGAGCCCGCTCGAGAAAACGCTCGGGGTCATGAATATGCTGCCAATTATGGTAGCGCCACGGCCGCAACCGTTCTGCTTTGAGCCAGCGTCCTACCGTTCTGCTAGAAGGGGCTTGCCCAGTCACTGTGGCTGCCACTTGCCGGGCTAGCGCTCTGTGGCTCCAGCGCGCTAGTGGGACAGCACTCTCTCGCGGCAGGCTACAGGCTGTGGCTGTCACTTGTGCACGCACTTGAGGGGGAAAAACGCCTCGGCGCTCCACTGCGAGGCGCGTCGGCTATCGATCGGGTGGCTACCCACCGTCCTCGCCACTTGCGCACGATGCGATCACTGCTTCCTACCAACTCCGCAATCCGCTGGTTGCTCCACTCTGGATGCTCATGGGCACTTAACAGGATCTCTGCCCGCATGGCTTGGCTCTGACCTGTCTTATGCGCTCGTACCAATTGCTGCAAGCTCTTGATCTCTGCTTCTGTTAAGCTGATCGGATAGCTGGGCTTGGGGCCACTCATGCTTGCTTCCTCCTTCTCTTCGGCTCCCTTTTTCTCTCAGGTTACCTCCTTTCCTTCACTGCTGTCAAACTCGGATCGCATTTGCGCCCAGCTGTACTAAGGCAACGCTGACCTGCTTTTGGCAAAAGAGATGGAGGGTTTGAGCATTGGTGCCGATGAGGGTTTGTGCTGCTTGAAATCGGAGGTCGTCTCCAATGGAGAGAACCTGTTGTCCCTGTTTGTACCACAGCGATTCTGTCGGCACTGCAAGGACATCAAGCGAGCGGGCAAAGGTATCGTAGACACGAGTTTCTTTCCCATTTGTCACGATAGCATAGGGAGCCATATCTACCAGTAAACGAGCGTAGGACAGCGCTTGTAATGCATCTTGCTCTGTTAGCGTGTGATCAGGTGCTTTGGTTTCGATGATAGCAAGAGGGTGTCCATGGCGTGCGAGGAGTAAGTCGCTTCTCCCAGCGACTCGTGTGCGTTGCTGTGCGGATTTGTGTGCTCGTTTTGATGCGACCCCTAGTTCGAGCGAAGCATGGCCGAGTTGAATGGAAAACTTGTCCTCAAAGCTCATTTCGGTAGCCTCGAACCCCAATTCTCGAAAATAGTGGGCAATAGCCATGCGTACTTCTTCTTCATTGTCGGGCTGGAAGGTTGATGGGACATCGGTGAGCGCCACACTTACCTCCTCTCATATGGCTGATACATTTCTCCTCTTTATAATAGCTGTTCCTGTTTTTGTTTGTGAGCAGAGAAACTTCCTGTTGAAACAAGGCTAGTATAGCCGAAAAACCCAGGCAAAGAAAGGGGGATAGCTCATAGGGGTGGACCTCAAAAATGATTCTGAAAAGCCTCTATTCACAGAAATACCTGCAAGCTGATTTCTTCTTTCCCCCTTAACACACTCTTCATAAAGCTGGCCTATCGGTGTAATGCTAACCAAAGAGTAGGATAAGCCGTCACGGGAACGACTTTATTCACATTCCACAATTCGCAAGCGCGGACATCGAGGGCAGGAGCAACGGGGGCCAAAAACAAAAAAACGCTGAAAAGACAGGAAGGGAGGGCGGCAAGCAGACCAATTGCCTGTCGCCCTCCGGTTGCCCTGGCCCTGATCGAACCGCGACAGGATCTTTCTTTTCCTCATTCGTGGACGAGAAGGAGCAGCGCTTCCTGCACTGCCCGCTTGACCTCCTCTTCACGTTCCTCTGTCACGGACGCCCGCAGCGCCTCGACGCCCTCTGGATCTCCCAGCCTTCCAAGAAGGTGAGCTGCCGCCATGCGCACGGAGGGAATTTCATCCTTCCGCAGAGCTGTACAGAGCGCGCTCACCACGTCGCCGCGAAACTGATCGGTCTCCACCAGCCCTTCCAGGGAGGCTACGCGCTCCCACGGATGCCGCCGCCATCTGGTCGCGAGCAGTGTTGTTTCTGCATCGTCGCTCCTGGTTTTGCCGAGCAGGTACAGAGCGGCAAGACGGGCTGGTAGATCAGCCTGGTAGGCAATCTCGCGTAGGTGCCCGACTGGAAGCAGGGTCGGGGCGGTCGCCAGCAGGGAGACCGCTCGCTCGCGTACCTGCTGGGACGGATCGTTCAAGCAGGTGAACAGGCTCCGGACGGGCAATACGGTGGAAGCCTCTCCGGCGATCTGGTCGAGCGCTGCAAGTCGCTGCTGCGGATCCGCGCATCTGAGCCTATTCCGTGTGGCGGCCAGGCGGCGCTGGCCATCCTCCACGGACCGTTGCCTTCCGCGTGGAATGTCGGTGCCTCGCAATCGGAAGAGGAGAGCTATCTCTTTTTGCCGCTGTGCCCAGGCACGCTGGTGAGCGGGGCAGTGGGCAAGCCACACCTTCCAAACCAGGAGTGTTTCCCTTGTGAGGCTGGCATCGACCTGCTCCCCCAACCGATCTCCTGGAAGCAGGATCTGGCCGACATAGCGGTATCCGCCAACGACACCATAGCGCCGTTCTGCTGTTGTGGGATCGTCGAGTGGCTCGATCAACACCAGCGGTGGAAGGAGCTCACCAGTGGGTAAGGGATAGGTGACCGTGCCGAGGGAGGCCTCGCCCTGCTCTCCATAAAAGAGGGGCTCCTCGATATACGGGGAGTAGACGGGGGCGCTCACTCCGAAAAGGCATACCTGGAGCGAGCTGCCATTTGTCGACAGGGAGTAACGTATGCGCATTGCGCGATTTCCGTCCTTTCTAAAAATGGAAACACCGCCTGCTGTGGGCTTGTACACGGCAGGCGGTGTGATACGTTGACGCGATGGAGGGGAGCGCCCTTTCCTACTCCAGGTGAGCCGAGAGCTTCCCCTGCGATCCGCTACGCGGAGTCCAGATGTAGTTTCCTTCGCTGTAGCGCACGTCCAGATCAATATCAGCCCCGTATCCATCCGGCCTAAACCCGAGGTGCAGCCAGAATCCAGCTGCGTCCTTGAGGACGCCGCGAGCGATGATCTGGGTGGCACCGCTGTCGGTGATCGCTCGTTTGACCAACATGTATGCGTACCCACGCCGGCGGTAATAGGGGCGTGTTTCTAGCCGATTGAGGACGTGCCAATCGGCGCGCTCCTCGTGTGGGCAGTGTTGCAGGTAGGCAAGCATCTGGCCAGCCCGCTCGACGATCAAGAAGTCGCCGTCGCACGGCGCGATGTCAAAGAGGAGCCAGTCACCCTGCCCGCTTTGCATGAGCAACTCCCACTCATCCAGGGTAAGAGCGCGAATGGCGGGCGCTTTCGCTTGTCTCATTTTCGATGTCCTTTCAGGCCCGGCAACCCCTCGAAGTGTAGGGCTGCCGGGCGTCAATTGTGGCTAGAATGGCCTGAGTCGTCATGGGAAGGTATCCTTTCTCGTATAGGTGCGTCTCTGCGCAAAACGGGCCCGTTTCCCCGGCAATGAGGAACGGGCTCGTTTGCTTCAGATTTCCTTAGATGCTCTCGTCGTGTCTACCCGAACGTTTCTTCTTCCGCTTTGGCTCGGGTGGCAGCAGCCAGCGTTCTCCCGAAAGCCTGGCGTGTCTGTAAAGCGCAAGCCACGCCACAGCTGCTTTCGGCTCCACCTGAAACGCGATCTCCTGGGCACTGTCACGAGCCGCTAACAAGAGCTGATCTCCCAGGGCATCGACCGATGGGGCTTCCTCCGCGGAAGAGTTCGACCAGCGCACGCGGTTCTGGGCCTGGTCGAACATCTGTGAGAGCAGGCTGTGTTCGTAGCCCGACCGGGACGACGGATCACGGACCCAGACGGCGCGGCCTTGAAATTTCTCGGCCCGCAGGCGCAGGAGATCGTCGCCTTCGGCCCGCTCAAACCAGCGGATCGCGTTATAGGTGCCAAAGGCGGTTGGCTCGCTTCCTTCTGACCAGCACGCGACGGGGGTCTCGTTGATCACTGCATCGAAGTACGGTCGAAGAGCTTTCTGGCAGAACGCTTTGGCCTCCTCTTCTCCGTACCAATCGGTGATCAGTTTCAGCGCATCAAAGGGCTCTTCTAAAAAAGGGACACCTCCCGGTGCGAACGACATGATCGCGAGGGCACGGGCCAGGCCAACAAACATATCGGCGGTTTCACCTTCCCGCTCACTTCTGAACAGGAGCCGGTCTCCTCTTTCCGCGAGGACGTGCCCGAACACGATCGCCTCTCCCACCATCCAGGGCGGGATGCCGTCCCAACCCCGGAAGCTCTGATAGAGGTCGTCTATTTCGTTGGGTACCGCCACGGCCAGGCTGAGCGATAACAGCCAGCCTGGCCGCGGCACGTCTCGTAGCGGGGGCAGCCTCTGTGCTTCGGGATTTTGAGCGAGAGGTTCCTGCTTGTCAACCGGTGTGCCGAGTGTGGTCGATGGTGTGGACGGAGTGTGCAGGCGCGCACGGGCCTGCTTTGTCTTCTTGGACATGGACATTCTTCTCTTCTCTAGAGATCGAGGCCCTCGTAGGTGGGAAACCCAGAGCCGTAATCTTGCAGAAAGGCTTCTGCTTCGTGTTCATCCAGGGCAAAGCCGTAGTAGCGCTCGCGCCTTGCCGTCGTTTCGATGAGGGGCCGTTGCCTGGCCCTGGGGCGCTCACGCAGGAGCCAGCTGTGTCTGCGCCACCATCCGTCTTCGGAAAGGCCGTACCCTTCAATGATCCTGAGTTCGTTCCGGTGGGACTCCCAGAGGTCCGCTGTGTTCGTGTAGCAGCGGCTTGGCTGACCAGGTATTGCTTTAGCGGGGCCGGAATACGCCTTGCCCCGCGTGAGCAGTTCGTCCACGTGTGGCTCGCCTATGTACACCAGGCACGTCCCCCCGTAGCTCAATAGCCGCTGCTCCAGCGGCAGCAGCGGGATGGGGACGGTGTACATGATAGAGCGAGTCCGCTGAGGGTGCAGGTCGAGCGTGCCACCGCCACAGAACGTCTCCTCTCCGGGTGGTTCGGGAAAGGGGTTGCCCGCGCGATCTGCGTAATAGCAGGTGCAGAGGTATTCAGTGATGTGTTTCCATGAAACGTGAGAACACAACTCGTTCAGCTCGCTTGCTACCTCTGCGCCCAGAAGCACCTCCAGTACGGAGGTAAGCTGTGTGTACGTCATCTGGAGTAGCGCGTCGACCTCAACGCGAGAAGCCTCCCTGTCTACTTTGCCGAAGAACAGGGTGAGCAGGAGCATACGCGCCTGGATTGGCTCCCAAAGGGCGCGAAACAGGTGGTAGGTAGGGTTTTGCGTCAACATACAACGCTCCTTTATGCGCAAAATGGCCTGGCACCGGCAAAGCCAGACCAGGCCTGATGGTTTCCTGTGAAGGGGGAATACTCCTGGCTCATAACGTGCAAGCTACAGAGTGCGAGGTCGTACGCTTTCCAGTTGCTGCGCATGTGATGGCAGGATGGATGTATAGTCGGGGGCGAGGGTTGAATTCTTGTGCAAACTGGCTTCGCTCGTGGCGGAGGGAGTTTTGTCGCGAGAAGTAGCTACTCCCCTTGGAGAGTCTGTCTGCGAGAGATGAAGAATAATGTGAGGATAATCTTCGTCTCCTTTCATTGCTGGCACTCCGGTTTCTGCCCTATTTTGGTTCCATTGCGCAAGGTTTGGATCTCGTCAATATCTAATGAGGGATCGATTTCGTCTTCTTCCCAAGCGCCTTTCCAGGCCAGCTCGATGGCTGCCTCGACTATCGCCTTTTTTGACAGAGGTTTATTTGATTCAACAATCACATCTTGATGCAATAACTGATGTGTTGTAAGACTGACCATATAGACGTAGGCAAGCTGGGGGCTACGCTGCTGTGGCGAATTCTCGTCCTCTGTAAGAGTAAGAGTGAGCTCTGGTTCGATTTCCCGAGACGTCTGGCATACCTCGGCGAAGGCTACTTCGCCCCTCTCTCGAAGAGCTGTCATTACCTCATCCGGGGACACGGTGAGCGGTACTTCGACCTCGATGTCGTGGTGGTATTCGATCTTTGCGACCATGTGGGCACGAATGCTCTGTGTCTCTTCCATGGAATAATCCTTTCGTCTTCAAGTCGGTGCCTCTTCTTCAGAGGGAGGCTGGGTTGGATCAGCCATAAGTCGATAGTCACCAGGCCAGCTCCAACTAGCGCGAGAGGACGCTTGTCCGCACTGCGGACAGCGCAAACGTGGCGACCTCTCCAGGAATTGCGCCCGGTATGCCGCTTCAGCAAACAGAGTAAACGCTCTGCATTTCGGGCAGATTCCCCCTTCCCGTTCGCTCTGGAGAAGGGGAAGGATGCTGAGCGCGAATAACGCTGCTGCCACCTCGCTCTCCAGGGTAGCGCGTTCGTCGGCATCGAGGGCGTCACCTGCGAGCAATTCCTCAGTAACGCTGGTAGCACTGATGCGCTCGCCAGCCTCGGCGAGATCGCGTAGAGCCAGAAAAAGGGAAGGAAAATCGCGCGGGAGTGCAAAATGCACAGGGGTTCCTCTTTCAAAAGTATCCATGAAATGCGGAGAGCGGTCTCTCTCGACCGTGTCCCAGTCCCAGTCGGCCGGGAGGCCTGCCCATATCCCTTTGAGTGCCCGAGCGGCTGCCAAACGTTTGGCGAGCAGTTCTGGCGTCAGGTCGATCGGGTCGACGTCTGCCTCTTCCATATCCGCGTAGATGCCGATCACGTGGGGGCTCGCGTTGAGGAGGGCCAGCACCTGCTCCGCCACGCCGGGGGCTTCTCTCGATGAGGGGGCACGCAATTCGATGGAGACGGGAAGGGTGACGGTATAAGATGGGGCCACTGGATTATGGTCTGGGGGCATCTTCTCCTCCTTGCGTAGCATCGAACACGTGAGGCAGGTACGGGGCAATCCCGGCCAGGGTCCAACGCGCGTCGATGTAGTGTTTCAAGAGCATCGCGTGTGAAAGCGGCTCGCCCTCGGTCTCGATGGATCCGTTTGTCGTATAGTCAAGCAGGACGAGCGTGTGGCCTCCGGCTCGCAGCCGGATGAGCGTGCCCAGTTCTTCCTGCAGGCAGTGCTCTATCACCCACCGGTAGGTTGGCAGATAGAGAAGCCGGCGCGCCTCGACGTAGGAGAGCAGGCGGCTTCCATCGACGCCCTCGCGATGGCCGAGCACGTGGCCCCGCCGCTTGAGGCCGCGCAAGGATGCGATTGCGAACCTGCCGGAGTCTATGTCCCGCCCGTCCGAAAACACTTTGAGTCCCTGCCACACTCCCTCTGCACTGAGACTCGTGTGGCCGGGCGAGTGCGGAACCGGAATATTCCCGTGCGGCCAGAATGGACTCGCGCGCCTCCAGGGAAAGCTGCCGCGGGAGGTAACATCGAGGATGACGGCCTGCGCTCCCCAGCGTCGGTAGAGCCTGGAGGGCTGACAATTGCGGCGGGTGACGGCCAGTGGCGGGGGGAGCGCAAGGCTCCTCGCCACGCTGCGCGCGAGGCGTACTTTGACCTCGCCCCGCTCGCGCATCCAGATGCTGAGGTAACCGCTGTGCCGCCTTTCCTGCTTGCCTCGTCCCTCCCGTGCTATTTCCGCGCAGGCGATGTTGCAGGCGATTACGGAGCTGCTGTCGGCATGTTGGTAAACCGTATGTGTCAGGAAACCACACCCCTCGCACAACTGGGGGCAGTCATAGGTTCCGATACGTCTCCAACCGTGTTCAAATGGGATGGCGGAGATGGCTGCGCCTGCCTGAAAGGTGGGATAGGCACCCCCGTCGGTTTTCACCAGGTTGATCATCACCTCTGCCCCCCCAATGCAGTTGGCCCATTTGGCCGGTTGAATGCCTCTCGGAGCTGCGCCCTCGCACGGGAAAGCCGCATTTTGGCGGCACCGGGTGAAATGCGCATCAGCGTCGCGATCTCCGGAACGGAATAGCCCTCTCCTTTGTACGCGATGATGGCTCTGTCCAGCGGACGCATTCCCCCAAGCGCCCTGCGCAGGACCTCGACGGGCTCGGCAACGAGGTACCATTCCTGTGGATCGGCATAGCTGCTCTGTTCGGGCTCATGTTCCAGGTCATCGAGCATGATCCAGGTGATAATCCTGCGCCTCCTCAGCTGGTCATAGGCTGTATTTGTCGCGATGCGGAAGAGCCAGGACTTTAGGTTGGACTGCTCTCGCAAGCGCGGGAGCGCGCGCCACGCTTTCAAAAATGTTTCCTGCGCCGCGTCCTCTGCCTGCTCGCGATCGCCGAGCAGGCGGTAGAGATGCTTGAGGATGGCTTCGTAAAAGGATGCGTACATCTGCTCATAGCGGTGTGTGGCCGGGGAGGAAAACAGGACAGCCTCCCTCGTCGGTACTGTCAACGTAGTCATATTCACTTGTCTCCTAAAAAATGCGCCCGCTCTCCTGGTGGGAAAACGGGCGCGTCTCTTTGCTATGGGGTTGCTTTGTGTCAAAGTGTTACTCGGATGAGCGCGTGAAACCGTTCTAGTAGAACGGTGACAGGCGTTTCACTCAGTGGCATAGGGATCGGGGTAACCGTGCTGCTCTGCGTTTTTTCTCACGCGCGAGAAGGTAGCACGCAGAGCAGCAGGCGCGGTGCGCCAATCGTCGAAATGGACATCGAACTCCTGGCAGCCCTGACAGACCGCTCCCATGTCCAGGCGAATAACCGAAGCGTCATCTTCCCCCCATTCCTCAATCGCTCCATCCTCTGTCCAGTGCGGGACCTGTTTTTCAACGAAGACATGGATCATGAGATGATTGTGTAGACACTCGCCCATACTTTTCGCCTTTCTGACTTTATGGGACCGGAAACTTCCGGTATACCTGTACTTTCAGAGTTCCACGCGGGAACGCGGATAGCTTGAGAAAGCAAGGAGGGGATACTTGCGGTCTGTGGTGGGACGTGCAACCACGGTGCCTGGCCCGGGTGGGTTTCCTTTCATGCGGTTTCCTCAAACCTTCTCTTGACTTCCGAAAAACGCATTGGTGAGAAGGTTTCATCGCGCACGACTTCTGGTATGCGATCCCCGAGGATTTGCACGTCACTTTTCCCTTGTGTATCAAACGTCTCGATGAAAGACTCGGCGATTCTATCCTGGAGATACTGCAACGAGAAGTATCCCCATTCCCCCTCGCCGGAAGTGATTATCCAGCCGTAGCACGTATCGCCGTCCTCGTGGCTATACTCGGTCAGAAACCAGGCAAACGGCCCGTCTGGCGTGAAAAATTTGCAGTGAACCATGGGGTCCTGCACCCGCTCCTGGCTATAGAGAGCGGGAAGGGTTGCTTTGATCTCGTCAGTGAGCAGGATCATACAGCGTGTTCCTTTCAGATATGCAATGAGTGTTGAAAGAGAAAGTGTGAAGTGATCGATCATGGCCGTAGGATAGGGGAGGTCGAGGCCGGAGCAGGAGAAATGGGAGGATACCATCCAGTGAAGTCCAACCTCACCTCCCAGTGCCCAATGGATGGAAGGGCCTAACTGGGTGCAGCGTTTCAGGCCGATGGCGGCAAGACATGCGGGCTCTTGCGAAACTGGCGGTACCGGGAGAGGATGATAGGAAGGTCGTTGTCGACAACCCGCTTGCCCTCGTAGAACACCTCCTCGCTGTTAGGGCCGCGCTTGTACAGGGTTTTGCCGCGGCTATTGAATCCAACGCGCTCGCTAATTGCCATAAAGATGCTGTAATTGTGCTCACCGTCGGTGTCCGAGCGCATTTCCTCGACGGTCTTCTTGCGCATAAGGAGGACACTTGTCTTTGTGTGGGTGCGACTTTCAACGTAAAAGGTTTCGTCAGCGAGGGATACGACGGCCAAAAGGTAAGCCTGCTTGAGTAACCAGGTGCGCGCATAGGCGGTACTCATCTCGGAGAGGACGCCGTCAGGTACGATCAGCGCCAGCCGACCGCCTGGTTTCAGCCAGTTGATGGCCCGCTCCAGAAAGAGGGTCTCCGAGTACACCCGTTTCGAGAGCCGCTCCTCCCGGCGGTAATCGCGGCCCCCTTGCTTTGTCCAGATGCGCGCCAGTTCGTAGCGTGCCAGGACCGCCGGATCAGTTATCTTTACCCCAAAGGGAGGATTTCCCACCAGACAGTCCAGGCTCTCAAGGGGGATATCTGCCCTGGCACGTGCCGTATCTGCCCCTCCATCCGGAAACGCCAGGCTATCCATGCGATAAATGTGATCTGGCGCTCCTTGCGCGAGTGCTATTTGTTTGCGAGCGATGTCGACGAGGAAGGAATCCAGGTCGGCGCCGTAGACTCTGGTCTGCATGTAGCGTGATAGCTGCTGACGCGCTTCGCCCTCGGGTATCTCCCTCGGTGCCGGCGATGCAGAAACGTCTTCGGCGAACCTGAGGCCCAGTTGTGAGGCGCGGTAGGCGTAGAGAGCGGCCAAAAAAGCTCCGCAACCGCAGGAGTTGTCAAGCACGCGCTCATACTCCTGTGGATCGAGCATACCCACGGCCAAAAAAGCTGCTCCGAGAGGTGTAAAGAACTGTCCACGGTTATAGCGCGCAGTGGCAGATGTCCACTGTTGATAGGCGACACCGAGTGGGTCCAGTTCAGTGGCAGAGAGGGTGTGCCTTCCGAGTTCACCGGCCACGAAGGCGATGGTTCGATCCGAGAGTGTGAGGCGATCCCGGCTTCCGAATACGGAAGGAACTGCCTCTTTCACCTCGTCGAATAGCGTGGCAATCCTCCTACGAATAGCCGCGCATCCCTCGTCTGCCCTGGCTTCTTTCTCATCCGCCCAGAAGCATCTGGGTGTTCCAGGGTTTCTCTCCTCGAACAGCTTGGCGCAGAGCAAGAACAGGAACTGCTCGAACGCAGTACTGCGTCCCAGCCCCTCATGTTGGATGATGTACTCGATGCACTTCTCCATGCTTTTGCGCAGGTGTTCTCCCGGCAACAGGAAAGGTGGTGGTGGTGGAAATGGGTCTTCGTTGAGCCATTCCATACCTTCTTTCACTTCAGCTTGGAGCGGCGCGGCGGCGTTCGTGGGAGAGCCATAGCCCGGTTCGCTGTCGGCACCGTCATAGGCGGGTGCCACCGGCATCGGCGGCGAGCCCTCAGTTGGCGCTTCCGAAACCGCGAACAGTGGCAATTGAAGTGCCTTTTCCGGAGCCTGACCTGGTTGTTTCAGTGTTCTTTGCGAGCGAGGTGTCCCTCTTGGTGTGAAAGGTGATGGTGTGGTCATATTCAGGTACTCCGACAGCAAAGGCAGCGGAGGGAGTGTTCTCCGCTGCCTGATAAGGAATCTGTTAATAAGGAATGGGAATGAGAACGGAGAAGAAAATCAGCGCGCATCGCCTTTCGCAGCCGACCTTTGCCGCGAAGCTCCGATCGGAAGGCGCAAGAGCGCTTGCAAAAGTACTCAGGGCTGAGGTGGAGGACGGACACAAGCTCTTTGCCGTAGCAATGGAGTCAGTGTGACGGTGTCGATACGAGTAATGGACAGAAGCCAAGGGACCCGGACCGTACGAGAAGCGACAACGCCTCTCCCCATGCGTTCCGGGCTGAAGGAAGACGATGACCCGTTGTGTGCCTCCAGCACGACGGGTCATCAGGAAATGGCCAGGTGGAAGCGCCGGTCAACGCTGCTTCGACATTGGCATCAGTACATAGATGAAGTCGGTGGCCCCGACCGGCCTGATGACGCCGGGCTTGGATTCCTTGGTGAGTTCAAGGGAGATTTCCGGGGTATCCAGTGCGGCGAGGACCTGCACGAGGTAGTGCGCGTTGAAGACGATTTTCATTTCCTGCTCTGGTCCGGAGACCTGGGCGCTGATCGGCATCTCACCGCCACCCACGTCTTCTGCGTGGGCTTCGATCAAGAGCGACCCCTGCGATTCCGGCTCCTCGCCAACGCCTCCCCGGAGCGTGAAGTACGTGCGGTTTGCATCATCGCGAGCGAAGAGGCTCGCTGATTTCATCGCTCCAGCAAACTCCTGGGTGTTAATCACGGCGCAGGTCGTGTGTTCTTTGGGAATGATTTGCTCGTAGTTGGGAAAGGTACCCTCGATCAATCTCGAAAGCAGATCGATGTTCTCGGCGTGAAAGAGGATCTGGCTTCGATTCGTGGTGACGAGGATCTGCACCTCTCCCTCCTCCGGCAGGATGCGCGCCAGCTCGCCCATGGTCTTTGCAGGAACCAGGATCTGGTCTTTCGGGGGTGATGATAGCGCCAGCGGCACGCCCCTGACGGCCAGCCGGAACGAATCGGCTGCGGCGAAGGTGATCTTCTCCTCGCTTGCCTGCAGCATAACCCCGGTCAGGGCAGGGCGGGAGATATCGTCACTGGCGGCGAAGGTGACCTGGCCAATCACCTCTTTGAGTAGTGTCGCCCCGATCTGGATTGGCGTCGTGTCTTCCTCGACGCTGTCGATGCGCGGAAACTCTTCGGGATCCATGCCCCTGATGTTCGCGGAACTTGGCCCTCCCTTGACGTTGACGGTATGTGATTCCTCCAGGAGGGTCAGCTCCACCGATCCCTGGGGAAGGCTGTTCACGAACTCGGTCATGAGCTTCGCGGGGAGCGTCACACTTCCCTCCTCGCTGATCTCGGCATCGACCCAACAGTTGATCCCAATTTCCAGGTCGGTGGCGGTGAGTTTCAGGCGGCCATGATCGGTCGCGAAAAGTATGTTGGCTAGGATCGGGAGCGTACTTCGAGAGGGTACGGCGTGACCGACAATGGACAGACCATAGCTCAGATCTCGTTTTGTACAGGTAAACTTCATTGAAACGGTCCTTTCTGGGACAAGGGATAAAAAATGCCCTGCCCGCATGCGGTGGCTCCTGTGCTGTACGGGCAGCACCTGTTGGAGCCCAGGCGGCGGAGGCAGGGAAAGGGGTAGCGCACCAGGGCGCAAAAATGCGATCCGCTGCGTTAGCGCGGCGGACTTCTCGCTGTTCGGGAGAGCATCTCAATCACTGGGGTGTGGGTGGATAAAGGACGGCTTACGACATCTGTACCGGAGGGCGGTGTATGCTACAAGGGCATCTGGGCGCGCTGCCTACCCGCTGCGACATCACGCTTCGCCACCATCGTTTTCCCGATCTTCCTCGTGCGAACCTCCTGGTTTGTTGAAGAATGCGCGCACGCTGGTCGGTCTGCTCTTGCGCGGGAGCGGGCCACGCGGCATCATGAGCATCTCGCGCAGGCAGAGCACGAGATGGGGGTGTCCCTCCCACAGGACGTTGCCTGCGCGCCCTCCCCAGCTCTCTACGCGGCCCAGCGTTCCCGCCGGGATTCTTGCTCCGTCTGCGAAACCAATAGGCCAGGCCGCGCAGACAATGCTGTCGCGTGGCAGCGGGGCCGCCAACACCCAGGCGAGAGCGGGGAAGCCTGGCTCGACCGGCTGAGGCAAGACGTTGATGATCTTCACTGGCTGGCCAGGCACCTGAACAATATCCTGGCCGGCCCAGAACTGCGCGAAGAGGTCGTAGAAAGGTGGGAACTGCTCGCCGCCTCGCGCCAGGAATAATCGACAGAAACGCCGAAATTGGTGCGTCTCCTCGTCTGGTCGCGGCCCACCAGGTGCCTCCCCCGCCTGCAAGAGGCGGCGGGCCTCGGCCGCCAGGACGGCTTTCTTCTCCACGATGACTGGTGAATGGCCCAGCGTCCTGCACTGCTGCCAGACGGTATAGTACGCTGCGAGCACTTCAGAGGGCTGCTGGAACGCCAACGCGTTCTGTATTCGCATCAGCGCACGCTCCTCGGCGGAAGGTTGGTAGGCGCGGTAACAGAGCAGGCGCCCGCCGTCTTCGTCGGATGTTGGGGATACGGTCTGAATGTGTGTCATGTGTGATCACCTCCTCTCCACTTCAGGCATGTTCCTGGGCAATGGTTCTCATGCGCTGCACTGCGGTCATGCGGGTCAATCCCTCTTCGAGGACCTCCAGCCGCTCACCGTAGTACCAGCTTCGCTCTTTGACGCGGTAGACCGACCAGATGGCCGCGCTGGCCCTCGGCCTGCTTCCCTCCTGCTCGGCCAGTACGCAGTAGGTTCCTCTCGCCCCCTCGCTCACCTGCAGGTCGATGGTGGTTCGGTAGACGGTGAGCGGTGGTTGTGGGTAGGGACGATGGACGCGGCGCTGCGTTCTACGGGGCGGAAGAACTCGTATGGTTGGGCGGTACCCGTCTATGAGCGCTTCGGTCTCCTCGAGGAGTGCGTCGTCGCTTGCGAGCGCTTCTCTGCGCCGGAAGAGCGCCACTGCGGACTCAGCCTGCTCTTTATAGCGCCGGGCTTCGCCGGTATACCCCAGGAAATGCATGACCGAGGCATAGCCGGCGGCGTTTTCCGCAATGATTGCCAGCAGTTGCAGGAGGCTGGCCCGGCCAGCCCTCCAATCCTTGTACGTGTCCCACGGGCTCAGCACGCGCACGTGGGGTGCTTCAGTGTGTTCGTGTGGAATCGTCTTTTGTATCCTCCGTTTTCTGGGTATGCGGTTTTGTCCACGGTGAACTCGCCGCGCCGCCGACCAGCTTGGAGGCGAGAGCTGTGGGGCTACCATCGCCAGCGGTTCCGGCGTATCTCCAGGAACTTTGTGTAACGTTCTTCATCAAGCCAGTAGTCTGGGTCAATGTAGCCCTCATCGTCTCCCCTCACCGGTTTCCAAACTGGATCAACAAGCTCAATGCACACTTCCTCCAGGCCTTTCCCGTCGTCTCCTCTCTTCTAAAAGAGCGTTGCGTTCAGCGCAACGGCCATGCAGAGCAGCCACAGGATGAAAAGGGCCTGTATAGCTACGCGCAGGCGAAGGTGGCTCATGCTTTCCGGTGCCGTTCGTGCCACCCCCCAGGACAGTGCCTGGAGGAGGGCGGTGGCGAGCAGAGTGCCTGCGATGACGAGGGTCACCTGGGCAGCATCAACCAGAAGCCCCTCGCCGCCCAATCGGACGAGTGCCAGAAGGAGGATACCGAACAGGTAGAAACAAAGCGGTTTCAGAGAGTGCATAGCTCTAGACCTCCTGGAAGTGAATCTTTTGAAGGTGACGGGGGGCGCGTCGCTGCACCACTTGTCCAGACTACTCCGATGAAACGGCAGTCAGGACAAGTGCGAGCGGGAAACAGTCGTGAGCAGGTTCTCGCCGGGCGCGAAATTCCGCGGACGTTTGGAGAGCGAAGCCAGGGTGGAACAAACGCTGATGCCGCGCCCGGCGATCTGCGAGAGAAGGGCTCTTAGTCTGAGGAAGGTGGAGCCGCCGGTGCGAAGAACCCTACCACGTCGGCGATATTGGATGTTTTGGGAACGGGAGGCAGCGCAGCAATGATCGATTTGCCGTAACCCTTCGTATGCAGGCGCGCGTCGAGCACGGCCATCACTCCACGATCCTCGTGCGTGCGCAGGAGCCTCCCCAACCCCTGTTTGAGGCGCAGCACCGCCTGCGGCAGGACATAGGTGCCAAACCAGTTTTCACCGGCGGCTTTCATCCGCTCGATCCTGGCTTCGTGGACCGGGTCATCGGGTGGGTCAAACGGCAGCTTATCAATCACAACCAGGGAGAGCGTCTCGCCTGCGATATCCACCCCTTCCCAGAAGCTCTTCAGTCCAAACAGGACCGACCCCGGTACCTGGCGGAACTGGCGTACGAGTTCGATGCGCGTCAGGTCGCCCTGGCGCAGCAGCGGAAAATCCAGGTGGGGGGCGAGCTTTTCGTAGACCTGGTCGAGTGCCCGCCGGCTTGAGAACAAGAGGAACGCGCGGCCACGGGAGGCCCTGACGAGCGAGTACATCTGCCTGGCCAGCGCGGTGATGTACTCCTCGGCGCTCTTATCATCTCCGAACATCGGCTCGGGGATATTGCGCGGCAGGTAGAGGAGCGCGTTGCGCTGGTAATCGAAAGTAAGCGGTAGGATGCGCTCCAACACCTGTCCCTCCGGGACCTCGTTTAGCCCGACGCGCGCCCGGAAGTAGGCGAAGTTCGCGCCCGTGCCTGAGCCTGCGCCAGTAGAGCCGAGCGTTGCCAGGGTTGCGGAGGTGCAGACACAGGGGCACGTGTCGAAGAGCCGCTCCTTCAACCAGGGAGCGACGGTGAATGGGGCCGCGGACACCTGGATGGCAGGGGCGTGACGCGAGCCGGGCGCGCCTACGCTCTCGATGTAGTAGACGAACTGCTCGGGTAGCGACACGGAGAAGACCAGGCGCACCTGCTCGGCCAGGTTCCTCGTGCGCCTGACCAGTTTGTCGTAGAGGGAGCCGTCCTGACCGTCCAACGAGTCCGGGCGATTCTCCTGAAGCACGCTCGCCACGCCCTTGAGTTGCTCGGCGAGGCGGATGCCCTCCTCTATCGGCGTGGAGAGTCGGATGCGCTTGCTCGCTTCCCTGGGAACGAGCTTTTCCAGCTGTCGCCACACGGTGTTGGCCGTAAGGAGAACATCGCTCTGTAGACGCGTGGGAACGTGGTCACGCACACGGTGCTGTTCGAGAAGGCTGGTTATTTGACCCAGGCCGATCGTGGTCGTGAAGGCCTTTGTCGCCTCTTCCTCCAGGTGCTGTGCCTCGTCGACGACGATAATATCCCGCTCGGGAAGGACGTTGCCGCCGGTCACAGCATCCAGCAGGAGGAGCGTGTGGTTGACGACGATGATGCGCGCGTCCTGCGCCTCGATGCGCATATCGCGCACGTAGCAGTCCGCGAAGAAAGGGCAGAGGTTCCAGGCGCACTGCTCGCTCTCGGCCTGAACGGCCCGCCGAATGTCGGCGGGGAGCTGAAAGCCCAGCGTCTCGAAGTCTCCGTTGAAGCCCCCTGGCGGCTCCTCCGTCCGTTTGAGCAGGCGCATGAACGCGGGGTTCCTGACGTAGTACTGCAGGCCAACGCGCTCGTTTTCCAGGCGGTTCAAACAAACGTAGTTCGACATTCCCTTGACCAGCGCGGCTTTGAAGGGCGCGATGTGTTGCTGGACGAAGGGAATATCTTTATAAAAAAGCTGCTCCTGCAAGCCCTTGTTGGCAGTGCTGATGATGGCCACCTTGCCGGAGCGCACGATAGGGATGAGGTAACTCAAGCTTTTCCCGGTCCCGGTTGAGGCTTCGCTGATGGCGTGAACCCCTTTTGTCAGGGCCTGGGCGACCAGCTCCGCCATCTGGATCTGCGCCGGGCGCTCTTCGTATCCGGGGAGCCGCTGTGAGAGCAGACCGCCCTGCTGCAGGTCCTGGCGGCTCACGGTCCACAAGTCTGGAACCTGTTCTGGTGTCACGGAATCTGACATAACTATTCGTGTGATCCTCGCTTTCGGTCAAACACCCCGCCTCTCGCTTTCCTGAGAATGAAACGTCTGAATCTCCGCTATCATTTCTCGCCGAGAAAGAAGGAGGTGGGGCGCGATGTCGATGATGGATTGAAACGGTGCCTCCTGCCTCACCCTGGAAGGCAGGCCCCTTCCCTACGCGTTCCCGGATGCGTATCGTCTGCTCTCGATGAAATCGACCAGGGCATTGTCGCGTTCACGGGCGGCGGTGAGCGAGATCTCGTTGTAACGGCAGTCGGGGCTGCCCACAGTCGTCAGGTCTCTCCAATGGTCATCTGAAAGGAACGTCCTCTCGAAGCGTCCGAGAGGCCCTCGCTCGAAAACGATGAGGATTCCGGGTCGCTCATCGTAGACTGCCGCAAAAAGCTTCTCGCGGGCCTCGCCCCTGCCGGTATAGAAACGCGGGAGCGCGCTCGTTGAAGATGTAGGCCCTCTGCCGGCGTCGAGCTGCGCGCGAACATCGTCGAGGACGAGCAGCGAAGAAGGAGGGCCAGAAGGTTGGGGGTCCCCTCTGCCAGGGGTGTCTTCGATCTCGCCATGAGGCAAGACGAGGTACAGGGTATCCACTCCGCGTTTGACCGGTGCCCGGTGCTGGCACTTCTCGCAGCTCACAGATGCGTACCTGTACGACTGGGGGAGGAGCGTTCTCTCCCCGCAGGCCGGGCAGATATACCCGGTGCCGGGCACTTTTTTGAGCAGTGGTTGATCGCACAGCAGGTCGAGGACTCTTTGGAGCAGTTGGAGTTCTTCTGAGGTGATGTGCTGCTTTTCGTAGACCTCCTGCCCTAGCATGCGCAGCGAGACGAGGCGGGTGCCCACGTCAGGCGAATCGAGTACCGGCAGGAGGACGTGTATGAGGAGGTGGGCTCCGGAATACATGGTGCATCCTTTCTTCAAAAAGAACGGCACCCTGGTCGACAGCCTTCCGGCCAGGGTGCGATGTGATGATAGTCGAAGAGCGCGCGCAGGGGGAAAGCCTCGCCTGTGTTCGCCGAGGGGAGCGCGCGATGGCGCGAGCCGGTGTACATATGCGGGTCCACCCGTGCGGTATGCCCGTTCCGTGTGGTGCTAAGGCACGTCTTTATAACAGGCGACCGGTTCGAGCCCTGGGCCATTGCGCCCGACCTGCACGCGGCATCCGCCCGTCGCGTTTGCGTGCCGCGCAGATCTCAACAGGGTCTGCGCCGGGTGCGAGGCGTGCGACAACTTTCGGGCCTGCTTGCGCCTGGTACGCCGAAATTTCGGCATTGATCGTCGTGGAATCGGTCGTGAAAAACTGGCGTAACATCGACGCCCCCTTTCGTGAAATGGGCAAGGACTTCTTGCCGAGGCTGGTGAGGACTCGGTCCTGCCAGCAAAGAACTGCGAGCATCCTGCCCAGACTGGGACATGCCCCCGCGGGCTGATCTCCGGCGAGGGATCAGCCCAGGTAGCCTGCCCACGCGCTGCCCCCCTTTGCCTGGCAAACCCTCCTCTCAGGTGTAGGCGAGCCGTCCTACCCGTAGGCGGCGCAGGCACGGTATCTGCTCAAGCGCAGGATCTGGCGCACCTGGCAGGGGGGCAACCAGGACATTGATGAGCCGACCTAAGAAAACGGTGGTGAAAGACTCGACCAGCGTATCTCCCTGCAACAGGCAGGGAGTCTCGAGCCAGAGCTTTCCATCCGGGTGGGCGATGAGGGTGTCGAGCAGTGTACGGGCAGGCAGAACGGTCCCCGCGCCCAGATCTACCAGGTAGGCGGGATGTGCGCCGCCGCACACCTCGCATGGCGATTCCAGGTCTCCAGTAACCCGCTCCAGATGCGTGCGAACCGTTGTCGTGCCAGTGTCCGCCTCCGCTGGCTCGATTACCGCAGCCGAGGTAACCGAAGCCTCCATGCCTGCGGCCACCAGACCTTTGTTCAGCAGGTAGCGAGCAAAATGTTCGACATGGTGCGGGGCGGCCTCGAAAGGAATCTCGGTGTACCGTTCCTTTCGCCTGGTTGATTTTTCGCGGACTCTGGCGTGGAAGGACGCCACGGCGTCTTCCAGCGTCGCTTTCCGGTCAAGTACCCGTTCCTGCAGATCCAGCGGCTGCTTTGCCGATCCGTGCCGCGCGATGACCAGCCCCTCATCGGTACAGCAGCAGGCCCAAATCTTGTGGTGCTTCGTCTCCTTGATCGTACCGTCTGGCTTCTTGTCGCGTGTCGTTTCACCGCAGTAGCCAGCCCATTGCGCAATAACCTTTTCCATGGGTTTCACTCCTTTTGTGCGTGCCTATCCCACCCGGGACTCGGACAGAGTAAGAGACAATGAGGACGGTGAGGAGCGGGCTCCGAGCGCCCATATCCTGGACGGATAGGGAAGGGATACAGGCGGGTCGAACTACCAGAGAGCGAGCTGGCGTGGTGCGCTCTCGGACAGCGGAGGGAAAGCCAGCCGGACCAGTCGGTTGACTGACAGTTGGAGGTCCGGCGGGTCCTTTTCGGGAGT